>ENA-OFCE01001158-OFCE01001158.1-metagenomes-genome-assembly--contig:-NODE-1158-length-14305-cov-2.455509_pt1 | contig 14305 bp, 13 predicted proteins | sample MGYA00153388_OFCE01 | MGnify analysis MGYA00153388
TCTTGAGTTAAGCGAGCTAGGCGCTCATCGTCTTCTACGATTAAAATTTTTGGTAACTTTTCTTCTTGGCTCATGGAGTGCCCCTTTATTTTGACGACTTAACGTATCCTTTAAAATCCAAGGGATACGCTCTGATATATTTTGCAATATACACACGTTTACATTGTAAACAAGATCTTGTTCACCAAACTGATACATCAAAGTAGCATTTTGTTATACATTTTTTTAGCCTCCAAATGAGCGCTTTCTCGCGTTTGCTGTATATCCAACCAAAGCAAAAGAAACGTTTCTTTACAAAATGGCGATTTTTCATACCAAGTCACTGTTTGAACAGTTTATAACTCACTCATTCGTCTGTTTTGAACTTATCCACAATGTTATCTATAAGCACTTAAACCGAGCTTTGTTATGCTATCGCCTTGTCTAATAAGGCTTAATACAAGAATCATAAAAAAGGGATCTTTTTGAGATCTTTTCGAGACCAGATCGATCAAAATATTTAATAAAATGTCAATATTGATCTACCCTGAATTTTCCCGTATCTTGTGTTCAATTAATTTTTAAACCACTAGGTCTTGTGTTTAAACCTCAAACACTGTGGCATAAAAATTGCCCAGTTCAAACGGTCCATAGACATAAAAATAGATGACAAAATGGAGCTATGCTAGCATGAGCGTATCGAATTCAACCCCTGGTCAAATTCAGGTGATTAAACGCACTGGAGATGTTGCCAGCTTTGACGCAGAAAAAATCTCTGTTGCCATTGGTAAGGCATTTTTGGCTGTTGAAGGCCAACAAAGTGCTGACTCAAGCCGCATCCACGATCGTATTTCTCAACTTACCGAGATGGTATTAAATACGTTCAGTCGCCGCCTACCTTCTGGCGGTACAATTCACATCGAAGAAATCCAAGACCAAGTTGAACTTGCGCTGATGCGTACAGGTGAACAGAAAGTTGCTCGTGCGTATGTCATCTACCGCGATCAACGTGCTGATGCACGTAAACAAGCAGGTGAAAACCATCACCCAACCTTACAAATCACTGACGCCAATGGACAGCTTCAACCGCTTGACATGCGTAAGCTTGAAGCGACTGTAACAAAAGCGGCTGAAGGTTTAGAAGGCATCAATGTTCAAGCGATCATCGATGAAACCATTAAAAACCTTTACAACGGTGTAAAAGCGTCAGATATCGCAACCACGATGATGATGGCAACACGTACACGTATCGAACAAGAACCAAACTATACCTACGTGACGGCTCGCCTACTTCGTGATGAATTGGTCGCGACAGGTTTGACTTTCCTTGGCTTGTCTGAAGACACAGCTGAAGGCGATGCTTTAGAAACTTTCCTAAAGAAAGGTATTGAGCTAGACCTACTTTCACCAGAACTTCTCAACTTTGACCTTGCGAAATTGGCCGCAGCGATTCAACCAGAACGCTCAAACCAATTTACGTACTTAGGTCTACAAACATTATTTGACCGTTACTTCATCCACTCAGATGGCGTGCGTTTCGAATTGCCACAGTTATTCTTTATGCGTGTTTCGATGGGTCTTTCACTCAACGAAGCAAACCGTGAAGAACGTGCAATCGAGTTCTACAACCTATTGTCTAGCTTTGACTATATGGCGTCTACGCCTACCCTGTTTAACTCAGGTACGCTACGTCCACAGTTGTCTAGCTGTTATTTAACGACCATTGATGATGACCTGTATGACATTTATGGCGCTATGCGTGATAACGCAATGTTATCTAAATGGGCAGGCGGTTTAGGTAATGACTGGACGCCAGTTCGTGCCTTGAACTCGTATATCAAAGGTACAAACGGTAAGTCTCAGGGTGTTGTTCCATTCCTTAAAGTGGCGAACGATATTGCTGTTGCGGTCAACCAAGGTGGTAAGCGTAAAGGTGCTGTGTGTGCATACCTTGAAACTTGGCACTTGGACATCGAAGAGTTCCTAGAGCTACGTAAAAATACTGGTGATGACCGTCGCCGTACGCATGACATGAACACCGCGAACTGGGTTCCTGACTTATTTATGCAACGTGTTTTTGAAGATGCTGAATGGACCCTGTTCACGCCATCTGAAACACCAGATCTACACGACTTAATGGGTGCGGAATTCGCTGAGCGTTATGCACACTATGAAGCGATTGCGAAAGAAACAAACATGTTGCACAAGAAAATCCGTGCAAAAGATTTGTGGCGCAAAATGCTGTCGATGTTGTTTGAAACTGGTCACCCGTGGATCACATTCAAAGACGTATGTAACTTACGTTCACCACAACAACACGTTGGTGTAGTTCACTCTTCTAACTTGTGTACAGAAATCACATTAAACACAAGCAAAGATGAAATTGCAGTATGTAACTTAGGTTCGATCAACCTTGTACAACACGTTCAAGGTGGTGTGTTAGACCGTGAAAAGCTTGCACGTACAGTAAAAACAGCGATTCGTATGCTCGATAACGTGATCGACATCAATTACTACGCCGTCAAGAAGGCCCGCGAGTCCAATCTCAAGCACCGTCCGGTCGGCCTCGGCATCATGGGCTTTCAGGATTGTCTGCATGAAATCCGCGTGCCTTACGCATCTGATGCCGCGGTGGATTTTGCGGACAAGAGCATGGAAGCCGTCTGCTACTACGCCTATTGGGCTTCGACCGAACTGGCGCAGGAACGCGGCAAGTATTCGACCTTCAAAGGTTCGCTGTGGGATCGCGGCATTCTCCCGCAGGATTCGCTGAACCTGTTACGTGAAGAGCGCGGCGGCTATGTCGAAGTCGACATGTCCTCAAACATGGACTGGAAGCCGTTGCGCGCACGCATCAAGGAATTCGGTATGCGTAATTCCAATTGCATCGCCATCGCGCCGACGGCCACGATCTCGAACATCATCGGTGTCTCGGCCTGTATCGAGCCGACGTATCAAAACCTGTTTGTGAAATCGAATCTCTCCGGCGAATTCACGGTCGTCAACGATTACCTGGTGCGTGACCTGAAAGCGCGCGGTCTGTGGGACGAAGTGATGGTCGCCGACATCAAGTATTTCGACGGCAGCCTCGGCAAGATCGATCGCATCCCGGCTGATCTGCGTGAGCTGTACGCGACGGCGTTTGAAGTCGATACCAGCTGGGTGATCGAAGCGGCATCGCGTCGCCAGAAGTGGATCGATCAGGCGCAATCGCTCAATATCTACATGGCCGGCGCATCGGGCAAGAAGCTCGACGACACCTACAAGCTCGCCTGGCTGCGTGGCCTGAAGACGACCTACTACCTGCGCACCATGGCAGCGACATCGGCCGAGAAATCGACCGGGCGCGGCGGTGAATTGAATGCGGTCTCGGTGAGCGGCGCGATGACGGGCATGGGGGCAAGCGCGATGTACGCGGGCGATTCTGGCATGGGCGATGGTGCGGCCGAGGGCAATAAATTTTGCTCGATCGATAACCCTGAGTGCGAGGCCTGCCAATAAGACACTGACCTCTCCCTCCTCCGCTTGCGGGGGAGGGCGTCAATGCAACAAATTTTTTTCATCCACCAACGAAAAGGGACCGCACGATGCAATTTCACATCTTTCAGGATGCAAAGCTCGAATGGCGTTGGCAGCTCTCCGGTGATGACGGCAAGAAAGTTGCCGACTCAGGCGATGGCTATCGTGACAAGGATGCCTGTCTCGATTCCATTTCTGCGGTGAAGGCGTCTGATGAAGCGATTGTGCTGGAGAACGTGACCAGCTTGATGGATACGGAACTACTTTCGATGCCGGGATTTTTTCGGCAGCATTGATCGGTACGCAGCAACAGTCTTAAACGTTTCATGCAGTGAGTTGACCCAATTTCACACGAGCGGGTGCCGCGCAACCGGCGACCGCAGCAGGCGGCACAGCGCGCGTGGAGAAACCGGGTTCAGGTAATACGGGGCACGGAGGGTTGGCAATGGTTTTTCATATTTATCAGGATGTCGTGGGGCAGTGGCGTTGGTATCTGTCGGCGCCGAATGGCGTAAAGCTCGCTGTTGCACCGCTGGGTTACGCGCGGCGCGGCGATTGCGTGCTCGCGATCAAGCGCGTACGTGAGGCGGCAGGCGCGCCGATGCTTTATGACAATTTTGGTGCGTTGAGCAGCGTGGGTAATGTGGCTGCGGCTGCTGGGTATTGAGACTTCGATTAGATTGGATGATCTTTCAACGACTCCCCCTCTCCCTCGATCCCTCTCCCACGAGGGGAGAGGGAAGCTTAAGCCCCTCTCCTTTGATGGGAGAGGGGTGGGGGAGAGGGTGGAACTGTGAAGGCCGCCTGAATTGGGTGACCTAAAAAACTGGTTATCAAATTGCCTATTTTGCCAGTCAGTATTGGAACCGCAAAAAAAATCTAAAGCAAGTGCTGACACGTCAATTGCACTTATTCTCGGATTATCATTCGTCTCATGGATAAACACACGAAAAGCTTCAAATAGTGGGCCGCCTCACGACCCATGTACTGGATACGGCGCTCGGTTGTCCTGGAGTCGATAACGCTGCGACGCGGCAAAGCGTTCAAAGTGTCGTGACCAACCAGAGCGGTCGTTGTGATGAAGCGCTGCTAGAGGGGGATGCGTTCACTGCTGGCGTTTATGAGCTGGTGTTCGACCTCGCCGAATACTTTGCGGCGAGCGGACAGAAATTGTCAGACCCGCCGTTCGTCGGTGAAGTGGTGCTACGAGTGGGCATTGCCGATGCTACCCAGCATTACCATGTTCCGTTGCTGGTATCGCCTTGGAGCTACTCGACCTACCGGGGTAGTTGAATATGGAAGCAACTTCTGAATCGGGTCACAGTCAGGTTCGTTTTATTCTCGGCGGAAAAAGTGTTTCGGTCGACGCCGTCGAACCCACGCGCACGGTGCTGACGCATTTGCGTGAATCGCTGGGCCGCCCCGGCACCAAGGAAGGTTGTGCCGAGGGCGATTGCGGCGCGTGTACGGTCGTCATCGGCGAGCTATGCAATGGGCGCGTGCAGATGAAGACGGTCAACTCCTGCATCCAGTTTTTACCCACGCTTGATGGCAAGGCTTTGTTTACCGTCGAGGACCTGCGGGCTACGGACGGCAGTTTGCACCCTGTGCAGCAAGCAATGGTTGACTGCCATGGTTCGCAATGCGGTTTTTGTACGCCAGGATTTGTGATGTCGCTGTGGGGCGTGTATCTCCAGCACACGCTTAGCGATGAGAATGACAGCCGTGCCGACGAGGCAGAAATTCGCAGCGCGCTGACCGGAAATTTGTGCCGATGCACGGGTTATCGTCCGATCATCGAGGCGGGCATGAAAATGTTTGATCTGCCCAAAGCGACTTTTGACCTTGAGGCGTTGCAGGCGAATCTGCTTTCGATCAAACGGGACACCACGCTGGCGTTCAAACATAACGGCCAGCATTTTTTCGCACCGAAGTCGCTCGCCGAACTCTTGCAACTTCGCGCCAGACATCCCAAGGCCACCATCCTCGCCGGCAGTACCGATGTCGGTTTGTGGGTAAACAAACAGTTTCGTGATCTGGGCGACATCATCTTTATCGGCGAAGTCGCTGAACTCAAAACAATCACCGCGAGCAACACGACGATAACCATCGGTGCCGCCGTGTCATTGGCAGATGCCTATGCGGCGCTGCGGGATCATTACCCGGAGATGAACGAAATGTGGGAGCGCTTTGCCTCACAGCCAATTCGTAATGCCGGTACCCTGGGCGGCAATGTGGCAAACGGTTCACCGATCGGCGACAGCATGCCCGCGCTGATCGCACTGGCCTCCTCGGTCACGCTCGCAAGTGTCGCCGGCACACGCAAGCTGGCGCTGGAAGATCTTTACTTGGCATATATGAAAAACGCCATCGCGCCCAATGAAGTGCTGGCCACCATCGAGATGCCGTTACCAGTGTCGGGAAGACAATTTCGCATTTACAAAGTATCGAAGCGATTTGATTCGGATATTTCTGCGGTATGTGCGGCGTTTTCAATACTGCTCGACGATGGCCGCATAGCCGATGCACGCGTCGCATTCGGTGGCATGGCGGCAACACCCAAGCGCGCCGCAGCGACCGAAGCCGCGTTGAACGGTCATTCGTGGGAAGAGGCCACCGCGCGCGCCGCGATGGCGGCACTCGCCACCGATTTTGCACCGCTGTCAGACATGCGTGCGAGCCGCGAATATCGGCTCAGCACGGCGCAGAACCTGCTCTATCGCTTTTACCTTGAGACGCGTTCGGTCGAGCCGTTACCTGCCAACAGCATTAGCGTCTTCGCATGAGTGCTACGCCGCATGAGTCCGCGCATCTGCATGTATCCGGCGAGGCCGTTTACATCGACGATATCCCCGAACTCAACGGTACGCTTTACGCAGCGCTGGGATTGAGCGAGCGTGCCCATGCCAACGTCATGGCAATGGACTTGTCCCAAGTGCATGCCGCACCTGGTGTCGTTGCGGTGCTCACCGCGCGTGACATTCCCGGCAGAAACGACTGCGGGCCGATCATTCACGACGACCCGATTCTTGCCGATGGGGTGGTGCAGTACGTAGGCCAGCCCATGTTCGCCGTTATCGCCGACACGGTGTTTGCCGCACGTCGCGCTGCACGCCTTGCCAGGGTTGAATATGAAGATCTGCCAGCCGTCATGTCACCGCAAGCCGCAAAGGCGCAGCAGTCCTTTGTGCTGCCGCCGATTCACCGCATGCGCGGTGACCCAGCGGCGGCGCTGGCGGCGGCGCCACGACGGCTCAAGGGCACGTTTTCGGTTGGCGGGCAGGAACAGTTCTATCTTGAAGGGCAGATTTCGTATGCGGTGCCGAAGGAAAATGCCGGTATGCACGTCTGGTGTTCCACGCAGCACCCCACTGAAATGCAACATATGGTCGCGCATGCGCTGAACTTGCAATCGAATCAGGTTGTGGTTGAGGTGCGGCGTATGGGTGGTGGTTTCGGTGGCAAGGAATCTCAGTCGGCGTTGTTTGCGTGCGTGGCTGCCGTTGCGGCGAGGCAACTCAACCGCCCGGTAAAGCTGCGCCTGGATCGTGACGATGACATGATGATCACCGGCAAGCGGCATTGTTTTGAATATGAATTTGATGTCGGCTTCGATGATGAAGGCCTGATTCGCGGTGTGAAAATCGAAATGGTCATGCGTGCGGGATTTTCCGCTGATTTGTCCGGCCCGGTGTCCGCGCGTGCCCTCTGCCATATTGATAACGCCTACTACCTGAGCGATGTCGATGTGCGCGCAATGGCGGGCAAAACCAACACACAATCGAACACCGCTTTCCGCGGATTCGGCGGACCGCAGGGCGCGATTGCGATGGAAAACATCATCGACAATATCGCGCGCGAACTTAACAAAGATCCGCTCGATGTTCGCAAAGTCAACTTTTATGGCAACAGCACGGTTCACCCCGAACGCAACACCACCCATTACGGCATGACGGTTGAGGACAACGTTATTCACGAGCTCGTGGCAGAGCTTACGGCGAGCAGCGATTATCGCCAACGTCGCGAGGAAATACGCGCGTTCAATGCCACCAGTCCGGTGCTCAAGAAAGGCCTGGCTTTGACGCCGGTAAAGTTTGGCGTCTCATTCAATATGGTTCATTACAACCAGGCCGGCGCGCTGGTGCATGTCTACACCGACGGCTCGGTGCTGGTGAACCATGGTGGAACGGAAATGGGGCAGGGCCTCAATACCAAGGTGGCGCAAGTGGTTGCCGCTGAACTCGGCATCAGCCTGCAACATGTAAGATGCACCGCCACCGACACTAGCAAAGTACCCAACACTTCCGCAACGGCCGCGTCGACTGGTAGCGACCTCAACGGCAAGGCTGGGCAGGATGCGGCAAGGCAGATCAAGGTCCGACTGGCAGATCTCGCCGGGACGTTTTTCAACGCGGATAGCACTGATGTGGTTTTCAAGAACGATGTCGTTTCCGCAAACGGCCAATCGTTACCGTTCCCAGACTTGGTAATGCGCGCCAACTATGCCCGTGTTCAACTCTGGTCCGACGGCTTTTACGCGACGCCGAAACTTTATTGGGATCGCAATACGCTCACCGGGCGGCCGTTCTTTTATTTTGCCTATGGCGCTGCGGTGTCGGAAGTCATTGTCGATACCTTGACCGGCGAGTGGAAGCACTTGCGAGCTGATTTGCTTCACGACGCGGGCAATTCGATCAACCCGGCGATCGATCTGGGGCAAGTGGAAGGTGCGTTTATCCAGGGCGTCGGATGGCTGACCACTGAAGAACTTTGGTGGAACAAAGACGGCAAATTAATGACGCACGCGCCTTCGACCTACAAGATACCCTCAGTCAACGACTGCCCAGCAGATTTTCGCGTTGCGCTTTACAAAAACGTCAATATTGAAGACACCGTCATGCGCTCCAAAGCCGTGGGCGAACCGCCGCTGCTGCTGGCTTTCTCGGTGTTCTTTGCGATTCGCGATGCCATCGCCAGTGTGGCGGATTACCGAGCAAATCCACCGCTTAATGCGCCCGCCACCGGCGAGGCGATCATGCGGGCTGTGGATGCTGTGCGTTTGCAGCAGCGAGCATGATATGAGGCCAATACGTGTGGGTTGGGTTAGGCGCAGCCGTAACCCAACTCTGTCCTGGCAATTGCGATCGTTGTTGGGTTACGACGCTGCGCGTCTAACCCAACCTACTGAACTGTAGGGTGGGCAAAGCGTAGCGTGCCCACCCTACGAAACTTACCGCAACCGTTAAACACTCATCTGCGGATTCATCCGTTCTCCATGCGCCATCTTGTTGAGCGCATTCAGATACGCCTTAGCGCTGGCAATGACGATGTCGGTATCCGAGCCAATACCATTCACGACGCGCCCGGCGCGGGACAGTCGCACCGTCACCTCGCCCTGCGAATCGGTGCCTTCGGTCACGTTGTTCACCGAATAAAGTTGTAGCTCGGCACCACTGTTGACGATAATTTCCAACGCGCGAAAGGTTGCATCGACCGGACCTGCGCCTGCGGCTTCGCTGACTTTTTCTTTGCCGTGGTCCGCGATCACGATGCGCGCAAATGGCTTCTCTCCGGTCTCGGTATGCGCGGTCAATGCCACCAGTCTGAACTGTTCAACTTCCGGTGTCACAGACTCATCCGACACCAGTGCCTGAATATCTTCATCAAAAATTTCCTGCTTCTTGTCGGCGAGTTCTTTGAATTTCTGGAATGCGGCGTTCAGTGCCGCTTCAGATTCAAGTTCTATACCCAACGTTTTCAGGCGGTCCCGAAACGCCGAGCGGCCAGACAACTTGCCGAGAGACAGCCGATTGTTGTGCCAGCCCACATCTTGGGCACGCATGATTTCATAGGTCTCGCGATGCTTCAACACGCCATCCTGATGTATACCCGATTCGTGCGCGAACGCATTGGCACCGACCACCGCCTTGTTCGGCTGCACCGGATAGCCGGTGATGGTGGAGACGAGTTTTGACGCAGGCACAATTTGGGTGGCGTCAATGCGTGTTTCCAGTTCGAAATAATCCTTGCGTGTTCGCAGTGCCATCACAATTTCTTCAAGCGCGGCATTGCCCGCACGTTCGCCGAGACCATTGATAGTGCACTCGACCTGTCGTGCGCCAGCTTTGATAGCAGCGAGTGAATTGGCGACCGCCATACCGAGGTCGTTGTGGCAGTGTGTGGACCAAACCACTTTGTCCGAATTCGGAACACGTTCTATCAATGTACGAAAACGCTCCGCCCAAAGCTCAGGCGTACTGTAGCCGACCGTGTCGGGAACGTTAATCGTTTTTGCACCTGCATTGATCACGGCCTCGAATACGCGGCAAAGAAAGTCCATCTCGCTGCGTACTGCATCTTCAGCAGAAAATTCTATGTCGTCACAAAGATTGCGTGCAAATTTCACCGCGTCGACTGCAGCGACCAATACCTGATCTGGCGTCATCCGCAATTTATGTTGCATGTGAATCGGCGAGGTCGCAATAAAGGTATGAATACGCCCCCTTGCGGCAGGCTTGATCGCATCACCCGCACGGCAAAAAGACTACTCAACGTCCCCATCACCCTGATTTCAATTGTTGAGCAGGACGAGCAATGGTTTCGATCTGTGCAGGGTCTGGAGATCGACCACACGCCGCGCGACATTTCCTTTTGCGGTCACGCCATAGCCATCAATAAACCCTTGCTCATACCTGACACTTGGGCAGACCCTCATTTTCTCGACAACCCACTGGTGACGGGTCCACCTGGCATTCGCTCCTACATGGGTTGGCCGCTTGAGATTTCCCCTGGACTGGCAGCAGGTTCACTCTGCGCGATAGACACTATTCCCCGATGCTTCAGCAATGAGGAGTGCGATGCGATGCGCGATCTGGCCGCCATGGCTGAGACTGAACTCAAAATCAGGGCCATGTTTGATCTGCAAGGCAAGTTGCTGATGCGGCTGGATACGCTACAGCGTAAAGGGGCTTTGGATCCACTCACGGGCTGCTGGAATATCCGGGGCTTTCGCGAGTTGCTGGCGTTGGGTGTCGAAGATGCGCGTGCACAAGGTACTGAACTGGCCATTTGCAGCGTGCGTCTGGCCAACCCCGAGCAGTTGGCCGTTTCTGCAGCGCACTCCAACCGTGACTCTTTCACAATGATGTTGGCCCAGGTGTTGCGTCAGCGACTGCCGCCGCATGGTGCTCTCGCACGACTTGGACCCTTGCACTTTTGCGCTTTGATTCCAGCCAAATCTGCGCTTGATCTAGAAAACGCGCTAGCCAGACTGACCTTTCCAACCGCTACGGTTAACCTGCCTGACAAAAAAATCGCAGTGGAACTGCCCTTGTCGATACACATGTCATGGCTGGCAGAACTGGATCCGAAAGCTGGTCCCGAGGCATTATGGGCGCAGGCATTGAGCGGCCATTCGCCCTGAAACTGGCGCTTCCTGTCAGTAAACAAACCATCGCCGTCAGCTCCGTTGGCATGGCTCAATACCGCTAACGGTCATCACGCGATTGAATTGCCCAGGACAAGGCGCCCCTGGTCATTAGGCCTTCCGATTTTTGAAAGTATCGGTGTCCAGATGCCCGGGATGGTGCTTATGATTCCCCCACCATTGCATTTGCAGATCAATCAACCCTTTCAATCGCCATGTACCTCCCGCCCCAATTCGCCGCAAAAGACAGCGTCACCACCCACGCCACAGCGCATGAGCTGATTCGCGCCAACCCGTTTGCCAGCCTGATTTCAAATGACGACGACGGCTTGCCGTTTGTCACACCGCTGCCTTTGCATTTGCTGGCAGGCAAAGGCGAGGGCAGTGAAACCCTGTTGCTAGGGCACTGCGCCAAACCCAACCCACACTGGCGCTACCTGGCAGCACGGCCCAAAGCCGTCGTCACATTCATGGGGCCCCACGCCTACATGACACCACGCGTTTACCCCGACCTGGTACGCGTACCGACCTGGAACTACCTGACGGTGCACTGCACGGTAGAAGCCAAAATCATCGAAACATTCGACGACAAAGACCGCTTGCTGAAACACCTCATAGCTGACCACGACCCCGCTTACGCCGACCAGTGGCGCGGCCTGAAAGAAGACTATCAACACAAAATGATGAACGGCATCGTGGCGTTTGAGCTGCGAGTGCTAGCCATGCAATGCAAAGTCAAACTCAACCAGCACCGGCCTGAGGCGCGAGACACCATGCATGCGCTGTACAGCCAAGGCAATGACAACGAGCGCGCCCTGGCTGAGTGGATGGACAAGCTGGATGAAAATGCGCCTTTCAACGGTTGAAGGCTAAACTTGAACTTTAAAATCTGTTTTAAACTAAAAAAGCTGATTTTTTGGCATTAAAAGTGCTTTTAACCCAATAAATACGGGCGCAAGCAGCTCCTGAATTCATAGTTAACTGGAACTCCATTGGACTACCTGATTTCCCCTATCCCCGACAACGAGGCAGAGCGTACAGCCGCATTGCAGTCGGCCATGTGTGCTTACGTGCCGCGCGAAGACCGGTTTGACCGCATTACCCGCATGGCGCAGCGCCTGCTTGACGTACCTATTGTGTTGATCACCATCATTGAAGACAATGTCCAATGGTGTCGTTCTACGCAGGGGCGGATTGTTCCCGAGTTGCCGCGCGACATATCGTTTTGTGGTCACGCCATCATGACGCCTGATGTTTTTCAGGTACGTGACATGTTGCTGGACCCGCGCTTTGCCGCCCATCCGCTGGTAATTGGTCCGCCGCATATCCGTTCTTATTGCGGCTGGCCGCTGGAGATAGCGCTGGGTTTGCGCGTAGGCACCCTGTGTGTGCTGGACACAATGCCGCGCACCTTCTCTGATGAAGATATGGAAAGCATGGCCGACCTGGCGCATATGGTCGAGTCTGAGCTGCGCATCATTGCCTTGACCGACAACCAAAAGGCGTTGCTGACTCAATCATCCAGAGACCAGCGCAAAAAATTACTGGACCCGCTGACGGGCTGCTGGAGCGAAGCAGGATTTGCAGAACTCTTGAGCCGCACCCTGAAGGATGTAGCAAGCGGCAATGTCTATGCGGCGCTTTGCGGTATTCATGTACAAAATCCAGAAGACTTTGTTGTCAGTGATGAATCTGGTGGCCAGGCGGTCAAAGCCATGGTTATTGCCCAATTTATCCGCCAGCGCATGCCGCCCAACGCCATTTTGTGCAGCATGCCGGGCAGCAGGGGCTGCATATTATTTGCTGCGCGCAGCAAAGACATGTTGCGCGAGCAAATTTCAGAGTTTTTGCAAGAACAAGATTCAGCACCCGTAGCAGGCATGGTGTTCCCGCAGAAACTTGAGGTGATCAGCGCAGGCCGGCGACTGGAGCCTGCCGATGCTGCACAAGACCCGGCGCTACTGCTTGAACAAGTGATGGGACGCCTGGCGGAAAGCAATGCAGTGTCATCCATCCTGCGTTAGCCGTGGCTGCCATGTTCACCGACAACGACTTCATGCAGCTGGCGTTGGCGCAAGCCGCACTGGCTGCCCAGGCAGGCGAAGTACCCGTTGGCGCGGTGGTGGTGCAGGGCGGACAGGTCATAGCTACAGGCAGCAACTCGCCAATTAAAGGCCACGACCCAACCGCCCACGCAGAAATCATCGCTGTGCGCGCGGCGGCAAAACCACTCAACAACTACCGCCTGCCAGACTGCAGCTTGTACGTCACGCTGGAGCCCTGCGCTATGTGTAGCGGCGCAATGCTGCACGAGCGCCTCAAGCGCGCGGTTTTGGCGCATCAGACGCGAAAACGGGCGCAGCAGGCTCAGTCGTTAACCTGTTTGACCAGCCACAACTAAATCACCAAACGGTACTGAAGGGCGGGGTGCTGGCAGATGAATGCGCTGCGCTGCTCAAGTCGTTTTTTAGCCAGCGGCGTGAGGAAAAGAAGGCGCAGGCGTTGTTGCGTACCGTGTGACAGCCAGTTGCAAAAACTGTTTGCTATTAACTTTATAGCTGCTTGCGCACATATATATTGGGCTAGAGGCCTAAATGATGACTGAAAATGGCTCAAAATCGCCCCAAAACCGCATTTTTCGAGGCTGAAAAGCCTTCAAAACGCGAGTTGTGATGCTTTCAAGACCTGAAATTCGTCATTTCCAGGTACAAAAAATGGCTTTAGACCAATAGATATGGGCGCAAGCAGCTCCTGAATGTATAGCGATTGATGCGGTGGATGGCGTGTCCGTGGTTTTGAAATGCGTCCAGACTTAACATACTGTCCCTCCAAATTCATCTGGCGCAGGCTATAGTCAAAACCGTGATTCGCAGCCAGATGCTGTGGGATTTGCCGAGTATTTGCCAAAACAGCGCGCCGGGTTTCACGGGATTTTTATACCTGGCTGAATAAACAGTCAGTAGCCTGCATACCTAACAGGCAAACCATTTTCAGGAGATTTTGATGACCAGATTACGTTGCAGCGCCATTTTTATACCGCAGGTCTTGCGGGATACATTACGTTAAATCTCATGTTTGCAGTGCAGCAGCTCAAATGAAACGTCCCAGCGCGTCTTGGATTATTTTCATGCTTGGCCTAATACCGCTGGCCCTGTGGCAGGACGCTTTGCGTTCCACGCTGGGCGACTGGTTATCGTTTGCGGTGGTCATTGCCTATTTATTGCTGCTGCGATTGATCGGGGACAGCGTCATGCGAGCGGCACAGGGGCGTACGGGGAAGGACTCCACATGAAATTTAACTTTTCGCCCAAGCCGGACGCCTGCGGCGCCGCTTGTCTCCAACGTTAAATTTCATGTTTGCAGTGCAGCAGCTCAAATGAA
>ENA-OFCE01001159-OFCE01001159.1-metagenomes-genome-assembly--contig:-NODE-1159-length-14302-cov-5.384151_pt1 | contig 14302 bp, 12 predicted proteins | sample MGYA00153388_OFCE01 | MGnify analysis MGYA00153388
CCCCTACTATATTCAGTGACCGGCTCAAGAGCTGTTAAAAATGCCGCAAGACACATCACCGATTTCAGGCGCTTCGCCAAACGACAAACGCTGGCAATTCTGGATTGACCGGGGCGGCACATTTACCGACATCGTCGGTAAAAAACCTGATGGCTCTTTGCTCACTCACAAGCTGCTCAGTGAAAACCCGGAGCAGTACCGCGATGCGGCTGTGGCAGGCATTCGTCACCTGCTAGGGTTAAAGCCAAACGAAGCAATCAGTGCAGACGTTGTGGACTGCGTAAAGATGGGTACGACAGTGGCTACCAATGCGCTGCTGGAGCGCAAAGGCGAGCCGACGCTGCTCGTTACCACCAAAGGCTTCAGGGACGCGCTGCGAATTGCTTACCAAAATCGCCCACGCCTGTTTGACCGCAACGTTGTGCTGCCAGAGCTGTTGTACAGCGCGGTAATTGAAGCGCATGAGCGGGTGGGCGCACGGGGCGACGTCCTGCAAATTCTGGATGAAACGCTATTAAAAACAGAGCTGCTTGCGCAATTTGCTAAGGGGTTAAGCAGTGTTGCAATCATTTTTATGCACGGCTACCGCTACACCGAACATGAAAAAGCTGCCAAGCGAATTGCGTTAGAGGTGGGCTTCACGCAAATCAGCACCTCGCATGAAACCAGCCCCATGATGAAGTTTGTTAGCCGGGGTGACACAACGGTGGTCGATGCCTATCTGTCGCCCATCCTGCGCCGCTATGTGAACCAGGTGGCGGGTGAAATGCCGGGCGTCAAACTGTTTTTCATGCAGTCATCCGGCGGCTTGACGGATGCGCACGTGTTTCAGGGCAAGGACGCGATTTTGAGCGGGCCTGCCGGCGGCATTGTGGGCATGGCTCGCACAGCAGCTATCGCAGGCCACACCAAAGTGATCGGCTTTGACATGGGCGGCACGTCGACCGACGTGTCTCATTACGCAGGTGAGTTTGAGCGCGAGTTTGAAACGCAAGTCGCTGGCGTGCGTATGCGCGCGCCGATGATGAGCATCCACACCGTGGCAGCGGGTGGTGGGTCGATTTTGAAGTTTGACGGTGAGCGCTTTCGCGTCGGCCCCCAAAGCGCGGGTGCCAACCCTGGCCCGGCCAGTTACCGGCGCGGTGGCAGGCTGGCGGTGACCGATGCCAACGTGATGGTCGGCAAGGTGCAGCCGCGTTACTTCCCCAAAGTGTTTGGCCCAAATGCAGATGAACCGCTGAGTTATGAAGCCGCTGCCGCGCAGTTCAACGATTTGGCCGGGCAGACCGGTCGTAGTGCTGAAGTGGTGGCCGAGGGCTTTATCAACATCGCGGTACAGCAAATGGCCAACGCGATTAAAAAAATATCGGTTGCGCGCGGCTATGACGTGACACGCTATACCCTGCAGTGCTTTGGTGGTGCGGGCGGCCAGCACGCCTGCCTGGTGGCAGATGCATTGGGCATGACACGCGTTTTCGTTCACCCGATGGCAGGCGTGTTGAGTGCCTATGGAATGGGCCTGGCCGACCAGAACGTGATCAAGGAACAAGCCATCGAATTGAAGCTGGAAACCCGCGCCTTGCCTGAAATTGCACAGGCGCTCAATAGCTTGGCGGCTATTGCGGAGGCTGAGTTGCAACGCCAGCAGGTCAACACGGGCACCATCACCACTCACCACCGTGTGCATGTGCGGTACGAGGGCAGTGATGCGGCGCTGATTATTCCATTCGGACCATTGGAGCAAATCGAATCGGGCTTTGAATCCGCCTACCGCCAGCGCTTTGCATTTTTAATGCAAGGCAAGGGCCTGGTGGTGGAAGCGGTATCGGTAGAGTCTGTGATTGCGGGTGACGCACCCGGTGAGCCGCGCCATGCAACGCATGAGCCGCGTGAAGTGCCCAGGCGCGAGACGGTGCGTATGTATTCAGGCGGGCAGTGGCACGATGCTGCGCTGGTGGTGCGCGAAGACCTGCAACCGGGTGACATCATTGCAGGCCCGGCCATCATTGCCGAAAAGAATGCAACGACGGTTATTGAACCGGGTTGGGAAGCAAATTTAACTGCGCTTGACCATTTGATGCTGGATAGACGCGCGGAACGTGCTCACAAATTTGCAGCAGGTACTACCGTTGACCCTGTATTGCTCGAAGTGTTCAACAACCTCTTCATGAACATTGCCGAGCAGATGGGTTTGCAACTGCAAAACACCGCGTACTCGGTCAATATCAAGGAGCGACTGGACTTCAGCTGTGCGCTGTTTGACACCGCAGGCAACCTGATTGCCAACGCACCGCACATGCCGGTGCATTTGGGCTCGATGGGTGAAAGCATCAAAACCGTGATTCGCGAAAACGCGGGCAAGATGGAGCCCGGTAATGTGTATGTGCTGAACGACCCGTACCACGGCGGCACGCACCTGCCAGACATCACGGTCATCACGCCGGTGTATTTGGGTGCGTCCACTGAGCCAACTTTTTTCGTGGGCTCCAGAGGTCACCACGCCGACGTCGGCGGCACCACGCCAGGCTCGATGCCGCCGTTTTCAACCCGTATTGAAGAAGAAGGCGTACAAATCAACAACGTTTTGTTGGTCGAGCGCGGCGTACTGCGTGAGCCGGAAATGGTGGCGCTGCTGAAAAGCGGCGAATACCCAAGCCGCAATCCACAGCAAAACATGGCGGACCTGAAAGCGCAAATCGCCGCCAATGAAAAAGGCGTGCAAGAGCTGCGCAAAATGGTCGAGCAATTCAGCCTGCCCACCGTACTGGCGTACATGAACCACGTTCAAGACAACGCAGAAGAGTCGGTGCGCCGGGTGATTACCAAGTTAAAAAATGGCGACTTCACGCTGCCGCTGGACAACGGCGCACAGATCAAAGTCGCGATTCGTGTCGACACAAAAAACCGCAGCGCCGAAATTGACTTTACCGGTACATCACCCCAGCAAACCAACAACTTCAACGCCCCCACGGCGGTGTGCATGGCAGCGGTGCTGTATGTTTTCAGAACGCTGGTGGATGACGACATTCCACTCAACGCAGGTTGCCTGAAGCCGCTCAAAGTCATCATTCCGCCGGGCAGCATGCTCAACCCCAACCCGCCTGCATCGGTGGTGGCAGGCAATGTTGAAACCTCGACCTGCATCACCAACGCGCTTTACGGCGCGTTGGGTGTGATGGCGGCAGGCCAATGCACGATGAACAACTTCACTTTTGGCAACGCAAGGTATCAGTACTACGAGACCATTTCGGGCGGCAGCGGCGCAGGCGGCGTGACGGATGCAGATGGAAAACTTGCAGGCGGCTTTAACGGTACATCCGTCGTGCAGGCCCACATGACCAATTCAAGATTGACCGACCCCGAGATTCTGGAGTTTCGCTTTCCCGTGCGACTGGAAAGCTATGAAATCCGCGCCAACTCGGGCGGCGCAGGCAAGTGGCACGGCGGTAACGGCGGCATCCGTCGTGTGCGGTTTCTAGAAGCCATGACAGCCAGCATCTTGTCAAACGGCCGCAAATACGGTGCCTTCGGCATGGCAGGCGGCCAGCCGGGGCAGGTCGGCCAAAACGTGGTGGTGCGCAGCGATGGCCGCGTCGAAACCCTGGGCCACATCGGCCAAGCGGACATGTTGCCTGGCGATGTGTTTGAGATTCACACGCCAGGTGGCGGCGGGTTTGGACCGGTTTGAGTGGCCAATAAATCGGGTCAACAAATGGCTTCAAACCTGTCAAGCCGTTTTGTGACCTGGCAGCACGTCAAAAAATGTCAATTTGCCTTCTTCATGCCGCAGGTATTCCATCCAAACAGCGCATAAGGCGGGCACCAGCCCATGGCGGCTGTTACCAACGGCAGCACGCCGAGGTAGCCCCACCAGCCTACGGTGCCAGTGGCGGCGAGGACAATCAGGGTGAGGCCGATTACTACGCGCAAAATGCGGTCAACGCTACCAACGTTTCTGGTCATGAGATGCACTTTGGATGGGTTAATCGGATCAGTTGAATACACACTCAGCGCTCTGACACGCCGCTAAGTAACCGCGTAGCCTTCCTCGGCGATGGCCTGGCTCAAAAGTTCGCGCGCAGCGGTCGACTGAACTTGCACGCTACTGGCCGCGCGGTCTATGGTGACTTCGGCTTCCCGGTCAAGCTGTTTGATGGCCTGGGTCACGGCTTTTTCACAGTGGCCGCAGGTCATGCCGGTGACGGTAAAGGTTTGCATCATGGGGCGCTCTTTTGTGGTGCTGAACTTGCTTTTTTTAGCATAGCGCCAAGCGGATGCTTGCGGGGCTGGCTAGCTGCTGTATTCGCATGCCGGTTGACATGCATCAAGGTTTTAGCGCGCTACGGGGCAAGGTTATCCTTATCCTTATGCGTATGACCACCGCATTGGCGCCGCTATCAACGCGCATCGACCTCAACGCCAGCCCGCCACTTGACATTGGCATAGGCGGGATGACCTGCGCTTCTTGTGTGGGCCGGGTTGAAAAAGCTTTGAAGAAAGTCACCGGTGTAGAAAGTGTCAGTGTGAACCTGGCCATTGAGTCAGCCCGCATTGTGTACATGCCCGGCGAGCAGATTGAGGCGCGCCTCCGCCGTGCCGTGCGTGATGCAGGATACGAGCCGCGCGCCGCCAGTGCCGCCATTGACGCGCCAGACGCTTCGCCTTGGGCCGGGTTTATGCCCGTGGGGATTGGGCTGGGGCTGTCACTGCCGCTGGTGTTGCCAATGCTGGGCGACCTGTTTGGCAAGCACTGGATGCTGCCGCCGCTGTGGCAGTTTTTACTGGCCACGCCGGTGCAGTTTGTGTTGGGTGCACGCTTTTACAAAGCCGCCTGGGGTGCGTTGAAGGCCATGACGGGCAATATGGACCTTCTGGTGGCGCTGGGCACCACGGCCGGTTGGGCGCTGTCGATGTGGCTGTGGCTGACGGCTGAAACAGGTGCCATGGTGCACCTGTATTTTGAATGCTCGGCTATTGTCATCACGCTGGTGCTGCTGGGCAAATGGCTGGAGACGCGCGCCAAGCGGCAAACCACATCCGCCATTCGGGCGCTGCATGCGCTGCGGCCTGAAGTCGCGCATTTGCTGGGCACAGATGGCGAGGTGGATGTACCTGTGCCCGAGGTGCTGGTGGATGACCAATTGGTGGTCAAACCGGGTGAGCGATTTCCGGTAGATGGCACGCTGCGCGAAGGCCACACCCAGGTCGATGAGTCGATGTTGACAGGCGAACCGCTGCCTGTAGCGAAAGAAATCGGCGGTAAGCTGACGGGTGGCTCTATCAATGGTGACGGCCGGGTAGTGATGCAGGTCAGCGCCGTGGGCAGCGCCACCGTGCTGGCGCACATCATTGCGCTGGTTGAAGACGCGCAAGCCGCCAAAGCCCCGATTCAGCGGCTGGTGGATCAGGTCAGCGCCGTGTTTGTACCCGTGGTGCTGGTGATTGCACTTGCCACGCTGCTGGGTTGGTGGCTGACCGGCCATGCATTTGAGCTGGCGTTGATTTATGCGGTGGCGGTGCTGGTCATTGCCTTCCCCTGCGCCCTCGGCCTGGCGACGCCCGCCGCCATCATGGCGGGTACCGGGGTGGCGGCCAAAAACGGCATTTTGATCAAAGACGCGCAAGCGCTTGAGATAGCGCACAAGGTCGATGTAGTGGCCTTTGACAAAACTGGCACGCTGACAGTAGGCAAACCTAAACTGACCGAGCTTTTCGGGCTGCCCGGCATGGATGCACTTGAAGCGCTGCGCATGGCCGCCAGCCTGCAAAGCGGCAGCGAACACCCGCTCGCCAGAGCGGTTGTGGATGACGCCAAACAAAAAGTCGTGGCGATTGACGCGCCCACCAACGTCAGCGCCGTCCCTGGCCGGGGCACCGAGGGCAAGGTAGGCATGCGCAGCTTTTTGATCGGCAGCCTGCGCTGGATGGACGAGCTAAACGTTGACATCGGCGCCGTAGCAACCCAGGCTGCAGCGCTGCAGAAGCAGGGCGCAACCGTGTCGGCCATGGCCGAGCGCACCGCCACTGGCCTGGTGCTGCGCGCGCTGATGGCCTTTGGCGACGAACCCAAGCCAGGGGCCAAAGAGGCGCTGGCCGCCCTGCGCGCACGCGGCATCAAAACTGTGATGATTTCAGGCGACAACCGGGGCGCGGCTGAGGCCATGGCACGCCGCCTGGGCCTGCGGCCAGAAGCAGGGGAAGTGATGGCTGAGGTGCTGCCGGGCGAAAAAGTGGCGCAGGTGTTGGCGTTAAGGGAAGGAGGTCATATTGTTGCCATGGTGGGCGACGGGGTGAACGACGCGCCCGCGCTGGCCGCAGCCGATGTGGGCATGGCCATGGCGAATCCGGAGGGAGGGGGAACAGACGTCGCCATGCACGCAGCAGGCATTACGCTCATGCGCGGTGACCCGTTGCTGGTAGCCGCAGCGCTGGATATTTCAGACCGCACCGTTTCCAAAATTCGCCAAAACCTGTTCTGGGCCTTCGCTTACAACGCAGCCGGCATACCGCTGGCCGCGCTGGGTTTTCTAAACCCGGTACTGGCCGGCGCCGCCATGGCCATGAGCTCCGTCAGCGTCATGAGCAACGCGCTGCTGCTCAAGCGCTGGAAGCCGAAGTAAGACTTGAAATGCTACTATTTCAGGAGCTGCTTACGCCCGTATTTATTGATTTATAGGCCTAAATTATGCTTAAAACGGCTTAAAAATAGCTCTTTTTGAATCTTGCGGGAGTCAGATCTCTTTTACGCTTGCCAGTTAAGACAAAAAGGCCAAATTTTATTTGCTAAAAGTGGTTTTAGCCAAATAAATACGGGCGCAAGCAGCTACTGAATAAATAGCAATTCGGTAACAACACTTGGTGTTTCGACACGCCGCCACTATTACCGCGGGGGCACTCTGCTGGCCAGGGATTGCGGCTGAAAATCAGGCAAAAATCGGCAACCGCTTTGCGGCTCAAAATCGGCAGCTGCAGTTGCGCACAGGCTGGCGATGCTGGCTGGTGTTGGCTTGTTGCTGCTGGCTACCCAGTCGAGCAGCGCACCCATCGCGGTTACGTACTGTGCGTCGCTCGAATAGCTGTGGTTCTCGTCGCGGGTAAAGACTTGCACCAGGCGGCCCGCGCTGCCGCCGTTGGCCATGGTGTCCTTGAAGGTCGATTCAAGTTCAACAAACGCTACTGCGTCATTGACGCCGTGGATGGTGAATACAGGCACGGTAATGCGGCCTTGCGGGTCGGTGTCTGCGCTGAAATCTCGCAATGCCGCTGGGTCAGCGGTGTAGCGCGCAACTTGCGCGTTTAGTGAGTCGTCTTCGAGTGAGCCACTGTAGCGAACCTTCGCATTGCCAAACGGGTTGCGACCGCCCAGTCGGTTAAGAACGATGTCTTGAAAATGCCAAGTGGCCCAGTTCATGTGGCCTGGCAATGATGTTTTAGGTATTCGAATCACATCAACGATGGTTTTCAGGTTGCGTTGTTGGGCGGCAGTACGGTCTGCGGATTTCTGGCGGATACCCGTGCAGGCATCGATCCGCGCGGCCAGCTCGGCGCGGGTCAGGGCGTTGTTGACGGGTAGGCCTTGCCACAGTGGGTAGGCCGCCTCATCTTGCTTGGGATGGTTGTTGCAAACAGCTTGGTAAACCACCCGTAAATCGAGCCGAAAGTTATACGACTGGGAGCCACCACCCAGCACGCCGCTGGTCAGAAACACCGCGTCATAAACTGGTTTGTTGTTGGCGGATGAGTTGAATATTTCAGCCGTTCTGGCAGCCACCTCCGCCCCCCAAGACTGCCCGTGCAGCACGGTGACTTTGGGTTGGCCCCACTGCGCTAAGAAAAGCGCTCGCACGCGGTCAGTGTCCTCAGCCGCGCTGCGAACCGCAACACCGCCTTGCCTGAAACCCGACCCTGCGTAGGCATAGCCAGCACGCGACCAAATGGCCCAGCGCATTGCGTCTTCAGCTGCGCGCTCGGGTTTGGGTGTGCCCAACTCGGGCCCGCCATGCGTATGCACGACGAGTGTGCCGTTCCACTCTGGCGGCTTTACCAGCCAATAGGTAGCGCCGGCACTATCGATGCCCGTGATGCACTGGCTGCCTTTTGCGACCTCTGCGGGGCAGGGCTGTGCTGGTGGCGGCGTGGTGGCAGATGTAACTTGTGCGGTTGCCGCAAAGCTGCTGAATAAATAGGCCAAACTGGTTGCTGTGAGCCGCTTGAAGGCCACGGCGCGGGCTGATGCAGCGGTCATAGCATTGGGTATGGCGTTGGGTTCATGCTGAGCAGTCTATCGGCATGGCGGTTATCGGTAACATGACACGGACAGGTTTGTGGGTAGTTGACCATTCAACCGGGAGCTTGGCGACATGATGACGACTGCATTTCTTGATAACTACCGCTTTTTGGCGCGCTACAACCGCTGGATGAACCAACGCCTGTACTCAGCTTGTGAGTCGCTGACTGATGCGCAGCGCAAGGCCGACCAGGGCGCGTTTTTCAAATCGATGCACCACACGCTCACGCACTTGGTGCTGGCAGACAAAATGTGGCTGGCGCGGTTTGCAAATCAAGGTGTGGCTTTTGCTGCGCTGCCGCCCGAGCTGCTGGCAGTGCCTGCTGGCTCAGACTACACCAGCGACTTGCATCCAGACTGGGCTGACTTGAAGCGCACCCGCGATGCGCTGGACGCCGCCATTGAGCAGTGGCTGGCTGACATGCCAGCCAAATTTTTAATCAGCACCATGCGCTACGCCAACACCAAAGGCGTTAAGCGCGCGCACCCGGCCTGGCAGGCCATGACGCATTTCTTCAACCACCAGGCCCACCACCGAGGGCAGATGACGACGCTGCTCACGCAGGCCGGAGTGGATGTGGGTGTGACGGATTTGATTGCACTGGTTTAAACGTAAACCACTTACATTTGCTATCAATATAGCAGCTGCCTGCACCCATTTTTATTGCGCTACAGCACTAAAAAGCATAAAAAACCCACCAACGGCGGGTTTTTGGTCTCTAACAGAAGTGTGGGGCCAGTTACTTCTTTGCGGCGCTTGCTGCTGGTTTTGCGGCATCGGCTTTGGCGTCAACTTTCTTATCGTCTTTGGCTGCTGGCTTCGCGTCAGCCTTGGCCTTGGCGGCTTCGTCCTTCCTCAATTTGGCAGCGTCTGCTTTGGCTTTCTTTTCGTCGGCCTTGGCTTTTGCTTCTTCGTCTTTTTTCATCTTGGAATCAGCTTTAGGATCTTTTTTGTCATCCTTCGCCATGGCCGGTGCTGCGGTAGCGGCTGCTGGTGCTGCTGGCTTGGCATCAGCTTTTACTTCGGTCTTTGTTGGAGCAGCTGTAGGGGCGGCAGCAGTTGCTGGCTTGGCATCAGCTTTTGCAGCGGCGGCCGGCTTGTCGTCTTTCTTGGTAGCAGGAGCGGCAGCAGCGCCTTTGTAGCCATTACCGCCAACCGTAAGGCCTTCTGCTGAGAACTTGGCGGCATTGCCTTCGCCGATGCCTTTAACGCGCTCAATGAAGTCTTCCCAGCTTTTAAAGTTGCCTTTTTTGCGCTCGTCAATAATTTTGGCCGAAATAACGGGGCCGATGCCCTTGACGCCATCCAGCTCGGCTGGGGTAGCTTTGTTGACGTCGACTGCGGCGAACGCCATCGCAACCGTCATGGCGGCGAAAAAGGCAATCAATTTCTTGAACATAAGAAAACTCCTCAAAAATAGTTTGGTTTGAAAAACTCAGACACTCCCCGCGGCCGAGGAGAACTCTTCTAGTAACGGCCAGGCGCAATGCCCGTTGACCACTTAGGGTTTATTTCTATGCAGGGAAACCTGCATCAAGCGGTTTTTAGCCACTGCATGTAAGCCGCTACGCCAGTCTGTACGTCGGCAAAGGCGTGGCTGCAGCCAGCAGCGCGCAAGGCGCTCAGGTCTGCCTGCGTATAGCTTTGGTACTTGCCAACCAGCGCTGGCGGAAATCCGATGTAGTCGATCAGGCCGCCGTACGCTGCTTCTTGAAGGCTTAGCGGCGCTTGATGTTGGCTTTTGCGCAAGCTGTTTACTACTGAAATGGCGACGTCGTTAAAAGGCTGTGCCTTGCCTGTGCCCAGATTGAAAATGCCAGACTTTTCGGGGTGGTCTAAAAACCAGAGATTGACGGCTACAACATCATCAATAAACACAAAGTCGCGCATTTGCTCACCCGCAGCGTAGCCGCCGTGTTCGCCAAACAACTTCACTTTGCCATCAGAGTGGTACTGGTTGAATTGGTGAAATGCGACGCTGGCCATGCGGCCCTTGTGCTGCTCGCGCGGGCCGTACACATTGAAGTACCGAAAGCCTGCCACTTGGGCTGCAGCGTTCTCAAAGCGCTGACCCATCTCGCGGCGCAAGCGCTGGTCAAACAGCAGCTTGGAGTAGCCGTAAACGTTGAGCGGTTTTTCAAATTCTGGCGATTCGCTGAAGGTGTCTGAGCCGCCGTAGGTTGCCGCAGAAGAGGCATACAAAAGCCGCGTGCCGTGGTCCTGGCAGGCGTGGAACAGCTCGCACGACAGCGTGTAGTTGTTGTCCATCATGTATTTGCCGTCTGGCTCCATGGTGTCGCTGCACGCGCCCTCATGGAATACTGCTTCTACTTCGCCAAATGCGCCTTCGGCAAACAGATCGTAAAAATCGTCGGCATCTACGTAGTCTGCAATTTGCAGGTCTGCCAGGTTCTTGAACTTGTCACCCTCGGTCAAATCATCGACCGCAATGATGTCGTCAATACCCCGCGCGTTCAGGCCTTTGATGATGTTGCTGCCAATAAATCCAGCTGCGCCGGTAACTACTAATTTCATAGCTATAAATCCTTTAATTACGGGCGCCAGTCAGCTCTTGAAGGCTCACGGTGGCAGTGCCAAACTTGCCGACCACAATACCGCCTGCACGGTTAGCGAGTGGAACCGCATCACGAAGGCTCATGCCTGTGGCCAGCATGGCGGCGAAGGTTGCGATTACCGTGTCACCGGCGCCAGTGACGTCAAACACCTCACGTGCGACTGCGGGCACATCAAGCTGGCCCTGGTCGTCAAAAAGCGTCATGCCTGCTTCGCTGCGGGTTAGCAAAAGCGCTTGTAGTTCAAGCCCCTGCCGAAGATTTTGCGCTCTGGTTTGCAGGTCAGAATCGCTTGTCCAGGTGCCAATGACTTGCTCAAGTTCCGCGCGGTTTGGGGTGATGACGGTAGCGGATTTATACCGTGTGTAGTCTGACCCTTTCGGGTCCACCAGCACCACTTTGCCCAAGGCTTTGGCTTTTGCGATCATCAACCCGATATGCGCCAGGCCGCCTTTGCCGTAGTCTGAAAACAGCACGGCGTCGTGCTGCGGGCAGAGGTTTTCAAACGTTGCCGATTGCGATGCCAGCACTTCAGTCTCAGGTGTGTTTTCAAAGTCAAGTCGAATCAGCTGCTGCTGCCGGCCGATCACGCGCAACTTCACGGTGGTTTTAAGCTTCGGGTCGCGACCAAAGTACGGCGTGATGCCGGTTTGCGCCACCAAAGCTTCCAGCTGGTGGCTGGCCTCATCGTCACCCACCACGCTGAGTAATGATGCTTTGGCACCAAGCGCAACGATGTTGTTGGCCACGTTGGCCGCACCGCCTACGCGTTCTTCGGTACGCGTGATGCGAACCACCGGCACGGGTGCCTCGGGCGATATGCGGTCTACCGCGCCGTACCAATAGCGGTCGAGCATGGCATCGCCGACAACCAATACACGGGCTGCTGCTAATTTATCCTGAGAGATCATCGAAGAAGTTGTCATATTTGCTGCATTTCATTCAAACGGACATCGCGGATCCGGCTTTGCCAGGCCGCAGGTGTCGCCACTTGCAAGGGGGAGCTGCCACACGCAGTGGGCTTAGCACGGGGGTGTGCGTCATAACTCCTCAATGCGCCGGGCCGGGTAGCTGTCCCATGCCTGGCAGCCGGGGCAATGCCAGAAGTGCTGGGTCGCTTCAAAACCGCAGGCAGCGCAGCGGTAACGCATCAGGGGCTTGATAGCTTTGCCAAGCGCGCGCTGCACCAGTTGCTGGTTGTGGTCGGGCTCCAGGGTGTCACCAGCAATCCAGCGTGCGGCGGCCACCAGCGACGCCTCACCTTCAAGATGTGCGGCAAACCATTTTCTGGCCGCCTCGGCGTTCGGCTCAAGCTTTGCAATGGCGTCCATCACATCGATAGAGGGGGTATTTTTATAATGCGCTTTGAGCAGCTCCAGTGCAGGCGCGTAAAGTTCAGTTTGCTGCGCGACCGTGGCGAGCAGCGAGGCAGCCAGCGGAATCGACTGCGGCGCTGTTTTTTCGAGTTGCACAAGCGTATTGAAGGCTTCGTGGAATTGACCTCGCTGTTGCTGCAGCTTGGCCAATTCAATCCAGGGCCGGCTTGATTCGGGCGCAATGTCGCAGGCCCGTTGCAGCAGTGTGGCGGCGCTGCTTGAATCGCCTGTTGCCACCAGTGCGTTGGCCTGCTCGCAAAGGTAGTGCGCTTGGCGACCGTTGAAACTTGCGTGGCCTGCGTTGTTGAGTTTGCTGGCGATGTCGGCGCTGTGCTGCCAGTCGCGGGAGCGTTCGTAAATTGAAAGCAGTGCGAGTCTGGCCTCTTCTTCATAGCTTGTGCCTTCAAGCCTTTGCAGAGCAATTTCTGCCCGGTCTAACAGACCCGCTTTCAGATAATCCAGCGCCAGTGCGTGCTGGGCACGGTTGCGCTCTGGCTGGGACAAATCGCCCCGCGATAGCAGGTGCTCGTGAACGCGTACGGCGCGCTCGTATTCACCCCGTCGCCTAAACAGATTGCCCAGGGCAAAGTGCAACTCTGAGGTGTCGGGGTCGTTTTGAACCGCTTCAATGAAAGCGTCGATGGCCTTGTCTTGCTGCTCGTTGAGCAAAAAGTTCAAACCGCGAAAGTACGCTTTGGGGACTTGGCGGTTTTCAATGCGCAGCTGGCGCAAATCAATGCGCGATGCGATCCAGCCCAAGGTGAAAGCCAGTGGCAAGCCAAGCAAAATCCAGGTGACGTCAAAGTCCATAAGTGGCAGTTTTTACGCCAGTTGATGCATTGGCTGCGGGCACCGCTGCGTCGGACACCGAACCTGGCTCGAGCGTGCTGGCCCACTGGCTGTTGCCTATAGTGAGATTGCTTCCTGAGGGCCGCTTTTTCCACCATCGCGGCATCATCAGCAGAACGCCTAGCGCCAAACCAGTCGCGAAAACTGTCAGCACTACCATGACCAAAGGCGCCTTCCAAACGGTGCCGAAAAAGAAGTTGACGGCAACAGTTTGCTGGTTATTCAGTGCAAATGCAAAGAGCGTAAAAAAAATGGCTGCTTTGAGCAGCCACATCAGGTATTTCATTTGGCTCAACCCCCAGGTGTGCTGACGTTCGCAGAATGATTTCAGCTTTTCAGACTACTTTTTTGGTACCGCTTTGCTTTGTTGCCCGCTTAAAAGCGCCTCAGTGCGCGCATCAACTGCCTCGCGGAGCGCCTTGCCCGGTTTGAAGTGCGGCACACGTTTTTCGGGTATTGCAACGCTCTCGCCTGAGCGGGGGTTGCGCCCCATGCGCGGTGGTCGGCGGTTCACTGAAAAACTGCCGAATCCTCGAATCTCAATTCTGTGGCCACGAACCAAAGCTTCGCTGACCGCATCAAGAATGGTCTTGACAGCGAATTCAGCGTCGCGATGCGTCAGCTGGCCAAACTGGTTGGCCAACTCTTCTATTAGATCGCTTCGGGTCATGGGTGCGGAACCGGGGATCAGCTGGTTTGAGGACAGAGCAGACGGGCAGCATTGTTGCGTCGTCTGGTCCGTGCCGCAAAACTATCCAGCTTTTTTAGTCTGGCTTTGACTCAGTGTTGTCCATCTTGGCGCGCAGCAAGGCCCCCAAATTGGTCAGGCCAGAGCTTTCGCGTGAAGACTGCTGACTCAAACTGGCCATGGCTTCTTGCTGGTCAGCGTTGTCCTTGGCTTTGACGGACAGCTGGATGTTGCGGGTCTTGCGATCCACGTTCACCACAACCGCAGAGACTTCGTCGCCTTCTTTGAGCACGTTGCGTGCGTCTTCAACGCGGTCACGGCTGATTTCGCTGGCACGCAGGTAGCCAATGATGTCTTCGCCGAGGTCAATCTCAGCACCTTTGGCATCAACGGTCTTGACCTTGCCAGTGACAATCGCGCCCTTGTCGTTGATCGACACAAACGTGGTGAACGGGTCAGAATCCAACTGTTTGATACCGAGGGAAATACGCTCGCGGTCCACATCAACAGCCAGCACAATCGCTTCGA
>ENA-OFCE01001160-OFCE01001160.1-metagenomes-genome-assembly--contig:-NODE-1160-length-14291-cov-26.595392_pt1 | contig 14291 bp, 10 predicted proteins | sample MGYA00153388_OFCE01 | MGnify analysis MGYA00153388
TAGGGACACGGCACTGCCGTGTCCCTACACTTCACAAACCTGGAATACGCTGTAAGCTCTGAGAAGAATCGGCAATTTAGGCTAACAACAGACAAACAAGTCAAAAAGGAGGATTTGGTAACGTTTGCAATTTTCAAATCTCCCTATCATCGGTAGTCTTCTGGTTTAGCCTGTTAGCTGCCAATTCACAACCACTGCTCAACCAAACTATTATTCTAGATTAGAGAGTTCCGCTCGATATTGTGGCAGAGTCAGAGTAAAAGATGTGCGCCACAACTCGTCAGATTCAGAACCTTCTGCCGGAGTGCTAGACACATCAATAGTACCATTCAAGTGCTGCACTAAAGACTTTACCAGAGCCAGACCCAAACCCGTACCCGCGATCGCCTGGTCAGTAATGCCAGTCCCACGGCGAAACTTCTCAAAAATGTGAGGCAAATCAGCACCAGAAATCCCTGGCCCGAAATTAGAAACGCTCAGGACAATAAAGCCGGCCGCCTCAGACGCCTCGAAAACTACCGCACTTCCAGAAGCCGAATATTTTCCAGCATTCGTTAGCAGTTCCAGCAGCACCCGCCTGAAACTATCCGGGTCGGTTTCCAAACAAGGGGCAAACTTCGACAAATTGACCTTCACAGTCAATCCCTTATCCGCCCACGTTTGCTCAAAATCCCCACATAAATCTTGAATTAAATGCTTGAGATCGATTTTGGTTAGAGAAATCGGGAATTGCTGAGACTCAAACTGCTTGAGGGCAAGCAAATCAATAACCAGAGCGGTTTCCTTAGAACACTGCTGTTCTAGAATATCGAGATACTTAGTGCGACTTGCGGTCGGCTGTTCAGTTTGTTTCAGCATCAGAATTGCCAGCTTCATGATTGTTAAAGGCGTCCGCAACTCGTGACTCAGAGTGCTGAGAAATTCGTCTTTAATCAGCTTCAATTTCCGCAGTTGCTCTAGTTGAATGGCAGATTGTTCGTACAGTTTCTCCTGCACGTCTAGACTTTGCTGCAACTGAGCGGTTCTGTCGCAGACTAGGGTTTGCGCTTCCTTAAGCGTCTGATTTTGGATAATCGCTTTGCTCGCTTGAGCTGCGACTAATTCCAGAATTTCCAATTCTTCGGGACTCCAAGCGCGCGGCTCGGAGTCCTGCAAAACCAAGAACCCCAAGACGGTTTCCTGTCCCCTTGCGCCCATAATCGGAACCAGTAGCAGGGCGTTAATGCCTTGAAGTTTCAAGATTTCTAAGACGCTTTCTGGTTCATTGCCGATCGACTCGGCGATGTTAGAGAGGACGAGGGGTTTGGGTGCGCTGTGGAATGCTCGATCGCACAAACTAGATTCCGACATCCAAAAAGCGGGAGGGTTCTGTGGTTTTGATTTGGAAATTTTGGATTGGGATTTAGAAGTTTTCTCCTTGTTTTTTGTTTTGGCTGTCGAGCTTTGTTTGGCATCGCTTTGTTCAATTGCTTGTTTGCTTGGATTTTTTTTCCAAGCAGATTCGCAAACTAATACAATTTTTACTTTCGGTGTTTGATTGGGGGCAGAAGTTTTTAAGAGGGAGTCTGTATATTTCAACCGTAGAATTTGACCTCTATCTACTTCCAGAGCATCGACGGTATTTTCAATAATTTGCTGCAAGATTCGATCGACCTCAGAAGTCGTGTCGATCGATGCAGCAACTGAGGCGACGAGATTTTTGTATTTAGCTTGTCGGTGTAACTGTTCGTTTAAGGTGGCAATTTCCTGAGTTTTTTGAATGTGAGAAATCGTGATGCCGATCGCCTCTGATGCTGCTTCTAGGCGCTGCCGATCAACGGCCGACCACTCGTAAGGTTGCGACTTACCCACAATTATTATGCCATTTACAGCCCCTCCGAATCGTGCTGACAGGGCCAAGATTGCCCGAAAAGGCAGCGGTGTCACGGGGGAATTGGGCTCAGAAGCTGCTGGACTATCAAGATAGTCGGATATCGCCACTATCTCGCCCTCTGTTAGCACGTTTGCGAAGACGGGATGTTCGAGTGATATGCTAGGCGATTCTAATCTTGTGGTTTCGGAGTATTCTGGTATTTGAGTTGAATCTGCGCCAGCATCGGCATTGGGGCGATCGCTCGTATTTTGCCAGCAAGCATTCGGATTTACTACTTTCTGGTCAGCTACAGCAGCCACAAAACAGAAATCTGCTTCACAAGCAACCCCCAAAGTATTTGCTATTTGCAGCAGCAGGATTTCTCGATCGAAGTTGGTCGCGAGAATTTGGTAAATTTGCCGCCCGATCAGGGCAGGATCGACCTGGTACTGCATAAGACGATCCAAAAAGTTTTGGACTGATACTGGTTCTCCGATTTGCGGTAAATGCAAAGTGCAAGACTCTTTTCGCGATCGGTCGATCGGAGTAGAGTCTTGATTTCCCTGGCGATCGATCATGGCAACCAAGCCTTTATTTTAAGATGTTTGAGCCGGCGCACTGCAAGTATAGAGCTGATCCATAACTGTCCGCTGGACTGTTATGAGCCTGCTTTCTGTGTTTGCGCTGCCTGTGGGCCAGTCACTAGAACTGTAGAAAAATATACCAGACCTGACGGAGTTCTATTTTCCGGTTTTCTACCTTTCGATCTGTACGGGATGAACTTTACGATCCTTTACCGGATGAAGATAAATCCCATTTCCACCAATTTTGACCGTTATTATTAGCTTTTCTAGATATCGCTTAGTGACACCCCTCTCCTGACACTGTGATGTTTCTTATTTAAGTTTGTGATCCTCGCAAATTTTTATTGTGATACAAATCAGCCGATCGAGTGACCACGATCGCAAAAATTTAAAATTTAAAATTTATTACTCATCACAGAACACAGAGTTGCCGAATTTTTGGTCAAAAACTCATCGAACGCAACTCTATGAGACGCTAGTCAGCCAATAATGTTAAATTTATTCGGCTTTCCTACTTACTTATTTTGTGCTTCCTGTTGTGCTTTATCGCTATTTTGGCGGTAAAGTACCGTCCGGTTGACAGCCGTTGTGTAGCGGGGATGATTGGGGGGGACGGAGGCCATCAAATCCGAAGCTTGCTGCCACTTAGCAGCTACTACTAACCAATTTTCGCGAGATTGAGCGATTTTGCCATCGGTGGCTGCTTGCTGGGCTACTCGCACCCCTTGTGCAAAAGAGTCAACAGCAGAATTAGCACTATCCTTAGAAATTTTCAAAGCTGGTGTTGCTTCCGAAGGAGTAGAAGTTATCACTGCTTGGGTAGTGGCTTGTGTGCTGTTTGGCACTTGGGAATTGAGTCCTTTGTAGATGGCGGCAACTGCGGCGAGCAACAGCACGGTCAAGCTAACGCCGCCGACGATACCACGCTGAAATTGGCGCGGTTCCTGCATCGATCGAGGTGCAGCAATTCTCGGCAAGCGAGCTTTGCCACCTTGAGCTTGGCGTTCGTGATGCGCGGTGGCCAAACGCTTGAACAAATTCGGCTTTCTGAGTTTAATTTGTTGAGACCACAGCAGTTGATTCTCGGGATCGCGGCTAATTTCTTCCAGCCACAGCAGTTGATGTTCTCGAACCAGCCGGCTGTTGATGTTGACTCGGCGAATATTGCGGGGTGAAATGCCCTCTAAAATTGCTCGGACTCGATCGACCAAGCTAGACTGTTCCAGCAATTGGGGCGTTGCAGCTTCGCACAGCAGTTGCAGCACCCCATCTGCAAACACGGCTCTAGCCCTGACGCCTACCTGTGCCAGTTCGTCGTTAAGGATTTGAATAATCGAAGCAACCATGCCCTCACGAGCTTGTCGAGCAATATCATCTATTGGATTTGCCATAAAACTATCTTGACACTCAGCAATCTGTTAATTATTAGCCTAAAGTCTCGGATCTAATTTTGACTCATACAGGCGATCCCTGACACTGCCAGGTTAAAATAAGCGAATGCAAATCTTCTTGCATCAAATATCCCACTTAAAACCATCAGCACAGCATCGAGCGAGGTCAACAGGAAAGAAACTATGGGTAAAGTAATTAGCGGTCAAATTTTTGTTGTAGACGACAACATCGATACAGATCAAATTATCCCAGCCGAATACCTAACCCTGGTTCCCTCAAAGCCGGACGAGTATGAGAAACTAGGCAGTTACGCGATGATTGGGTTGCCCGATCGCTACGGTAAGTTTATCGAGGATGGCGAGCAAAAAACCCGGTATCCGATTATAATTGGTGGCGAAAATTTTGGCTGCGGTTCTTCGCGAGAGCACGCTCCGATCGCTCTGGGGGCTGCCGGCGTCAAAGCAGTGGTAGCTTTGTCTTACGCGCGGATTTTCTTTCGCAATTGCTCGGCTACTGGCGAATTGTACCCGATCGAATCAGTCGATCGACTGTGCGACTTATTTGTGACGGGCGACGAAGTGACGATCGACTTTGCGGGCGATCGAATTATCAACCACACTCAAAATCTAACTTACTCCCTCAAAGCTTTAGGAGATGTCGGGCCCGTGATTGATGCCGGAGGCCTATTTGCCTACGCACGCCAAACCGGAATGATTGCGGCTCGTTCTTAACTATATTTGTAAGGTGCAGGGCGCAATAGCACCTTACAAATATTGAATATAGTCTCAAATCGAATCAATAAAATTCAATAAAATACGTTGGTGAGCAATGCCGAAAGGTCGTACATCTCCTGACTTTTGAGAATAGCATTTTCCTAGCCGAATATCCTCCGTTGTCAACAACTGCATATCCCAACCCTCGTGCAAAACTAAATCTTTGACATCCGCACTAAGTTCTGAGTGAAAAACGTGCCGAACAACATCTCCTTCGACATCGCAACAAACAAAAGAGACACTTGCAGGAACCCAGGCAATCTCCTCTGATAATTCGCGCAACAGAGCTGCTTCGGCAGTTTCTCCCGGTTCCAAATGTCCGCCAAACAAAGCCCAGCAGCCCGGATAACTGATATTAGGAATATCATCCCGCAACTGGCAAAGAAACTTGCCATCTCGGTACAAAATGGCGATCGCAACGTGAATTTTAGTCATTAGAAATTGGGCATTGGGCATTGGGCATTGGTGGTTTTTATTGGTTATTTTTTATTTTTTAGTTGTTATTGGTAACGGGCTACCAATGCCCGATGCTCTTGGGCCCAAGAGCATTTTGCCTACTTCCCTTTTTCTGAACTGGGAGTCCGTTGTAATTGTTGCATTTCTTCAACATAAACCTCACCTAAATCCTTTCCCGCCAATTCTTTCAACGTAATACTTTTATAGCGGACTTCGCCCTTAAGCAACACTTCATCGCCAAGTTTTGGCAAATCTTGCTTGGTTAAAATCCAAATACTGCCCGTACCATCCTGAAGTTGGTAAGCCGCATTCCCCACAAAGGGAGCACGATTTTCCACTTTTCCCCGCAGATAAACTTCAGCATCCAGTTGCCGCTTTTGTTGAACGTCGCCAATAGTAGCCACATTAAAGCCAAGATTAAGTTGAGACAGAGGTAAACTGCCACAACTGAACAAAGCACCGACGAATATGAGCGATAAAGAGCCAATGCAGCTTTTTTGAACCCAAACTTGGTTAATTACAGTAGTCATTAGTTAAATAATTTGATATTTGAGATTTAAGGTTTGAGATACGAGCTACCTTAGCAGAATCCAAGTTTAACGGCGAGGATGCAGTCAGAGGCTGTAGTTAAGCTAAAATCTAAAGTTGTCTGCCCCTAACCCAGAGTCTACGATGGATGCCAAAACTGCTCAAATACTAGATGGCAAAGCTTTAGCGACAAAGATTCAAAGCGAGCTGAGCGATCGAGTCCGCGCCCTACAACCCCAAAATGGGCGTCCTCCGGGACTTGCGGTGCTGATGGTGGGCGACAACCCAGCCAGCGCGGCTTACGTGCGCAACAAAGAGCGAGCCTGCGCTAAGGTTGGCATAACTTCCTTTGGCAAGCATTACCCAGTAAATGTTACTCAATCTGAACTCGAACTGGCAATTGGGGCGCTCAACGAGGACGATCGAGTAGATGGCATTTTAGTGCAACTACCGCTACCAGAGCACTTAGATGCAATTTCACTGCTGTACCAAATTGCTCCCGACAAAGATGCTGACGGACTACACCCTGTAAATTTAGGCCGCTTGGTGCGTGGAGAAAAAGGTTTACGCAGTTGTACTCCCGCCGGAGTGATGCGGTTATTGCAGGAATATCAGATTGATTTGAAAGGAAAAAATGCCGTAGTTTTGGGACGGAGTATTTTGGTGGGTAAACCGATGGCGCTGATGCTGTTAGAAGCAGATTGCACTGTCACCGTAGCTCATTCGCGGACGCAAAACCTAGAATCGATTACTAGCCAAGCCGATATCTTAGTAGCTGCCGTCGGTCGCACAGAAATGATTGCCGCTAATATGGTAAAACCGGGAGCAGTAGTCATCGATGTCGGTATTAACCGCGTCATCAATCCAGACGGTACTAGCCGTTTGGCGGGAGATGTGGACTTTGATGCTGTTAAAACAGTAGCCGGATTTATCACACCGGTGCCGGGAGGAATCGGGCCGATGACTGTCGCTATGTTGTTGGAAAATACGGTTTTGAGTTATTGCAAGCAGCAAGAGGGCGGAAGGCAATAGATTTAACAGATGGAAGGAAAAAAGACGATCGCCAGATTCTACAAACGATAAATTTTTTGTAGTCTAATTTGATTTTTGTGCGATCGTACATTGCACAATTTCCCAGAGCTTGCAAGTGGTTAAGATCATTTTGTTTGGGATCAGAAAATAATTTTCTGAGTGCTGTGCGATCGTCCCACTTGGCTTCGGGGACACTTTTAGGCTCGGTATCATTCCGCTCCAACTGAGATGTTGCACCATTCTCGCTTCACAGGCTTTCGGGCCTGTTTCACAAAGAATCAATTTCTGGTGGGCCCTCCTAGCCCGCCCTTGAAATACTGATTGAGAATGCTGTAATATCTCATTTTTATGTTCAAGTCAGGTACGATCGCAATTCGCAATTCCATTCTCTGACAAGGAACCACCAATTCCTGATACTCTTGAGCTCTTGGCCCCCCAATGCCCAGAAACACCTAATGTACCAAAGAAAGGTTAAATCTCATTTTTGCCAATATGACGATCGGTTTTCTGGTTTTTCGTTCCAGAACCCGAACAGCTTTTGCATTTAAGCCTCTGTAACCGAACTCTAGAATATGGCTGGAAAATTTTGGGTACAGTTGTCTGACAGTTAAGCGGTAAAATCAATTATGTTCAGCTCAAACAGGGTGTGTTGATATTTTAATCAGAGAAAGTTAGTACACAAGAGCTGGAAGTATAGATATTGCCTTAAACGCAAAAACTGTAGCAAGTTTTTTGACTGACTCACCTTTTTCGGCTTTGGGCAATGGCAGTCCCCGCAGTTTTGCTAATCTTTAAAGAAGTGGCATTGATACTGCTTTTCCATTCGTCCAGAAAACTGGCGGCGGCGGCAGTTTTCTAGACGCTCTCCCGTAAGGCACTGCTGTGCCTAAATGAAACAAGAAAAGTTGGGAAAGGACGGCTATCCCCGGATTCGGAAAACGACACCTTCATAGAGGACTATTAGTGTGCTGTATCTAGCGGAAGTACAAAAACAGAGAAGCGGCTTTGGTCTCGGTGGCGGTAAGGCTGAACTGAAACTGCTAGCTTGTCAGCGGGGCGAACACAACTGGAGCGCCGTACCGGGCGATGATGCAATCCCAGTTGAGGAAGCTAATAAATTTAACGACGGCACCCTGGTGCTGGTGGAGTTGAGCGCTAGTAAGCAAGTGCAGCGGATTCAGGAGGCGGCTCGCCAGTTGGTGAGCATTCTCCAAAATTTCTCGCGCCTGCAAGACAAGTTTAAGGATAAGGAAGAGGAAATTGAGCAGTGGAAGGCTTCTCTGACGTTTTCGAGTCAGGAACTTAATCGCCGGGAAATGGAAATGCAAGCCCGCGAAGAACAGTTAGCTCAAATGGAAGAGGAGTTGGAGCGGCTGGAGGCTCAACGCTCGGAAATTGAAAATACTCGGGGTGAAGCTAATCGACTGCGAGAAGATGTCGATCGCTCTCGTGCGGAAATGGAGACGGCTTGGGAACAGTTGCGGGGCGAGCAGCAGCAAGTGGCGTCTCAGCAGTCTCAGGTTCCCCAAGGGGCTGCGATCGACGAGGAGCAGGCGAGGAGGATTCAGGAGTTGATGAACCGACTTGGGGGGGCAGTTTCTTCGGCCCAAGGGGTGCGGGAACAACTGAATCAGTCTTTTGGTGTTGTGGGGGCTCAGCAGGCAATTCTGGACGTTCATTGGCAACAGTTGGAGCAAAAACGGGCAAATGCTCAGCAGCAGCAAGAAGAGGTCGATCGACAAAATCAAAGCCTCCAAAGCCGCTGGCAAGAGTGGTACCAATCTCAAGATGCTTTGGCGCAAGCTCGGGCGGATCTGAAAGGCCAGCAAAGTACCCTCACCGCTAAGCAGGATCAGGCTCAGTCGGTGTCTTTGCAGGTGCGGGCTGTTGAGGATCTCTACCAGCAACTTTCTAGGCTTGCATCTGCTTCGGGTGCTGCGGTTACGGAGCAGAGAGTAGATGTGTCAGCTCTGGAGAAGATGTCGGTTGAGGATTTGCAGGGGCTGGTGCAACACCTGCAACAGGATTTGGAAAAGGTGTTCCGGTTTGTTAACGATCAAGAGGAGGAGTTGACTCTCCAGCGGGAGACAATTGAGGAGCTGCAAGCGAAAATTCAAGCTGCTAGTGAGTACGATCGCATGGCTTTGGAAAATGAAATGGCAGATGAACTCGAAAGTTATCAGATGCTAAATGAAACTCTGGTGGGACAGCGCCTCCGGTTGCAGGAACGAGAGGATGTTTTGAAGCAGCATCAGGCGGTGCTGTGGCGTCGCTTGGGTACTGCCAATGCTCCAAAACAAGAGGGAGGAGATATTGATCTGGGGCCGATCGTCGCACAGCTCAATTCTGTGCGCCAGCAGCAAAGCCAAGAATTGCAAAGGCTCGAAAACGAAATTCAGCAGGTGCGGGAGGCGATATCTCAAATTGAGGCAAATGTCAATCGCCAAAATGGGGAAAGTGAGGCGAAACGCTACGAACTCAAGCAGTTAGAACAGAATTTGTTTAACCAGAAAGGTGCAGTGGCGGAACTGTGGGGCCGGGTGAATGTTTATCAAGAAATGTTGCAGCCGGTTCAGGATAATTTGAAGGGGCTGCGCCAAAAACTGGAATCAGCGGCGGGGGAGCTCGATCGGGTGCAAGAGACTGGAGAGCAGCAAGATCGAGTAGTTTCTGATTTGCGACAAGCTCTTTCTGGTTTGATGACGGCTTAAAGTTTAATATCTAAAATTATTGAAGGGTTTTCGACTCGGGCAATCGCTCCTCCAGGAAATGGATCGGTTTGCGATCGGTTGGGGGATGCGATTAAGCTGGTTAGTTTTTCTACGCTTTCAAAGCTGGGTGCTGAGGGTAATATTTGTTGCAGTAGCTGCCGCATTGCTCGCCGCTGCAACGCCAGGGGTGCTTCTCGCAAAATCGGGCGATTTAACTTGAGAGGAAGTTGATAATTTACCTGCGGGCTGTCTTCGATTGGAGAGATTGCTCGCTGTAGCAAGTCGCTGGCTGCAAGTTCGAGATATTCTACGTCGGCGCGGAGGAGTTCGGCTGTTTGAGCTAGGGCTTGTTGGGCTTTTGGGTTGAAATGAGTTTCCAAATAAGGCAATAATTCCGATCGAATGCGGTTGCGGGCATATTTGAAGTCTTGATTTGTGGAATCTTCCCAAATCGGTAGTTTTTGCTCTTGACAAAATTGACCTGTTTGCGATCGAGTTATTTCGAGTAAGGGACGAACTAAGTAGATTTTGGATTGGGAATTTTGGATTTTAGATTCGGGATTTTCATCCAGATTTTCCAATCCAAAATCGGCAAGGGGGCGCATCCAGGTGAGTGCAGAAAGTCCGTCGGCGCCGCTACCGCGAATCAGGTTGTAGAGGAGAGTTTCGGCGCGATCGCTGGCTGTGTGGCCTGTCACAATGTAGGGGTAGTTGTGGGCGATCGCAATTTCGGTTAAAGCTTGATATCGCCACTGTCTGGCGGCGGCTTCAGTTTTCGGGGTGTCCGAGGCTGTTTGCAAATAGTAGGATATTCCCCAGTTTTTAGCTAGTTGTTCTACATGATTTGCCGATGCTTCCGAATCAGAACGCCAGCGGTGATCGCAGTGAGCAATTGCTAGATTCCAGCCCCATTTTGGCTGCAAATCGAGCAGTAATTTAATTAAGCACAAAGAATCTTGTCCACCGGATACTGCTACTAACAATGGCTGATTTGAGGGCAATATTTGTCGGTGTAGCAGCGTCCGGTGCAGTTGAGCATGGAGGTGTGTCCAATTGAAAGATTCAGCCATGAGAGCAGTCTTTTTATGAAAAACGGGAAATTATTAGTCATTAGTATGAAGGATGCAGTTATCTGATCCTTAACTCACAACTCTCACTTTCAACTTAAAAAAACTCAAAAATATTCCCCTTCTCTTGTCTCCTAAGTAGTAGCTTAGCTCCACATTCCTAGACTCTGGGGGTGGCTGTCTGGATACCTAGAAACAGGAAAGTTATTACTTATTTGCGTTGAATCACTGACACTTTGTTCATCATTTGTATCAACTTGCTGTGAGTTATCTTCGCTGTAGTTTTGGGTACTATCTAATTCTTCCGAGGCCGCAGGAAGAGCTCTCAGTTCTCTAATCTCAGGTTCGGGATAAAACTCCAGACGCATCCTAAGTTTACCTTTTGTCCAGGATTTGCCAGAACTTAAAATTTCGCAATCCATACCATCCGAGAACAATTTATCTTCAAGCAATCTTGATTGCATGATAGTCGTAAATTCGCTGACTTTGAAGGTACATTGATACATCAAAGCGCTGCCGGGAGCAGACAAAACATCGTCTTCTTTTAGAAATATTTGGGGGTTATCCATATCAATTGTCATTTTAATGAAGGAAGTTCGGCAACGGATTCGCAAGGGCGGATGTAACGGATAGAAGGAAGAAGGAAGAGGATCGATGTGAAGAAGGAATGATATCCTTGACCAACGATCGGTATTGTATGATGTTAAATTTTGTAGGGGCGGAGTTTATCCTGAGCCCTTCGGCTACGCTCAGGATAAACTCCGCCGAAGGGTTCACAAAGAATTGCGCATAATTTACAATCTCATAAACCCGCCCCCGCTTTGATTTATGCTCTTCTTCTGTGGCCCATTGGTGTCTCAGAAATTAGAAAAACCAACCGTAGGAATGTAAACCTTTGCCTAACAGATTAACGCCTAGATAGCAAATCCAAACTACCACAAAACCTGTGGCGGCTAAAATTGCTGGGCTTCTTCCCTGCCAGCCGCGTGTGATGCGGGCGTGGAGGTAGGCAGCAAATACCAACCAAGTAATCAGCGCCCAGGTTTCTTTCGGGTCCCAACTCCAGTACGATCCCCAAGCTTCGTTGGCCCAAACCGCGCCGGCAATAATCCCAATAGTCAGTAAGGGAAATCCTAAACCAATGATGCGATAGCTGATGTTATCAAGAGTTTCTGCTAGATTCAAGCGCTGGGGCGAGAGCAATTCTACGGTTTGAGTTTGGGCGGTTGATGCAGTTTGAATGGTTGCTAATTCGAGGACTGCGGTGGTGCCCAAACCATTGTTGTTGGAGTTGAAAGATGGTTCGCTGAATGCTAATGCACTGTCGGCGACTGTTTGTGCAATTTGAGCTTCGGGGTTTTGAGCGCGTTGGATGCGGTAGTTGCCGTTGCGGTTGCCGTTGGTGCCGAAGGAACTGCCGGTGAGTTCGACTTTTTGGCCACGGGTGACGATCAAAAATGCGATCGCCAGTAATGCTCCTACCATTAAAGTCGAGTAACTGAGCATCATGACGCTAACGTGCATCATCAGCCAGTTGGACTTGAGGGCGGGCACTAGGGGCTCTGCGGACTGCATGGTTGCGGGCAGAGTCAGGGCTGCAAAGGCGGAAATTGCCATTGCTACGGGGGATGTGGCTACTCCTACTAAGCGCGATCGACTCATGTTTTCGGCGACTAGGTGGATGGCGGTGATTCCCCAAACTAGGAAAAATAGGGATTCGTAGAGGTTGCTGAGAGGGAAGTAGCCGGCTTCTATCCAGCGAGAACCGAGTAAAGTGGCGATCGACAAATTGGCGACGGCCATCCCTGCGGTTCCTAGGGCCCCCAAGTAGGGAATGCCAGGAAAGGCTGCGCCAACCCAGTAAATGAGCATTGTTGAGAACAAAACGGCAAAGGAGATGTTGTCCAGCCAGTTCTGGAGTACGACCAGATCCATAAAAATTACTCCGGTAAAGTTTTTAGTTTATGCTAACTACTTGATCGTACTGGGGTTCTGGAGTTTTGGGTTCGAGATTTTGAATTTTTTTAGTAATTCTGGGTATGTAAATGACAGCGATGCACTTTCGATCGCGCGTTAGCGAAGCTTGCAGAAGAGGATCGCCCCCTCGAACTATCGTACAATTTGCCAGTTACCAAGGATTGCCAATCATTCTAAAAGCCGACCAATAATAGGGATGAGAGAAATTTGGAGTAGCCGTGTTTGCCAATTCCGCAGGTAGGGGCAGATTACCAACAGAAGTGCGCAACATCCCCCCTTCAATCCGCACGTTTTGGCGCAACATCGCTAGTTGGGCTTGCCTTAAAGCTTCTGTTTTAATCGGAGCACTTTTCAACTGCCCATAAAACTCCGCCATCAATCCCAAACTGCCCTCGTCGCTAACATACCAGAGAGTCGCCAGAGCCGATTTAACCCCGGCTTTCACCGCTAACCCGCCAAAGCCCAATTCGGCATTGCGATCGCCCACAGCAGTCCTGCAAGCGCTCAAAACCAAAAGTTCAACTTGCGGGCTGTGCCAATTCATTTGCCGCAACTGATCCAAACGCAATTTAGTATCCCACAATTGAATAAACGATTGGGTCATATCTCCCGATCGAAATTCGGCGTGAGTAGCCAAGTGAACGATCCCAAAAGGCTGCTGGCGCTGCGATTTCAAATTGCTCAGGGTGAAAGCTTCGTTCAAGAAATACTTGCCGGGCCACTGCTGGGGAGTGATGGTCGATACTTCTATTTCCACTCCAGGTAAAGGACTCATATCTGCAAATTGCGACGCCCCCATTGCCAAAACTTGGGTATTTTTGAAATTGGTGGGGCTGGTATCGGTCAAACTCAAACTCGGCATCGCGCCAACACTGTAACGCTCTATCAGAAAGCCTTTGCCGTCGTGCAGGGCGGCCATCGGTATCGATCGCAACCCTATATCTGAGATAAAAGATAAATTCTGAATGCCTTTGGCTTGCAGTTCTGCTTCGAGTGGCGCTACCAGCCACTGATAGAGCTGCTGAGAAGAGGGCAAATAACTTTTAGTATTGCGCTTTACCGGGTTAGTCAGTTCATCGCGAAATCTCCGAACAGCTTCCATTACCCGGGCGTGAGAGGTTCCAGAGATGCGTACTCGAACGGGCACGCCTTCGGGGGTGATCACCATCAGTTCCAGTTCGTCAGAGGCTTGAATTTGCTGTTCTACGCGCAACAGGGGCGAACTGTTGTAGGGCCGATCGACTGTAGAACCCTTGGGGACAAAGCTCATATAGACGAGAGCTGGTTTAATGCCTGTGGCTTGTGCGACGCGGCGCAGGGTATTTTGGGCATCTGCTAGGGTGGCGATCGTATTTGTTGATGGCAACTTTAGGTAATCGACAAACTCGCTAGTAAATCTGTCCTCTACGGGAAAAATAACGGCGCTGAGGTTGCTTGGCAAATTGGCAGCGTCAATATTCGGGGAAGCCGGAGGTGAATTGCGCTGTTGCAAGGAATTAGCTAGCTGGTTTTGCTGTTGCAAGCTGGGGGAAAATAAAGGATTTGTCCTGGGCTGCGGGCTAACTGCGAGATCCTGTGTTGGTATCGGTGCGAGATCGATCGGCGCGGCAGCAGGCACAACAGGTATCTGGTTGAGTGAAACTGCCGGAGGCGGGACTGTTGCTGGTGCAAGGGTTGGATTTTGAGTAATTGTTGGTGCTGGCAAATTGAATACTGGTGCGGGATTTTGAGTAATTGTTGGTGCTGGCAAATTTGATACTGGTGCGGGATTTTGAGTAATTGTTGGTGCTGTCAAATTTGAGATCGGTGCGGTGGGTTCAGTAATTGTTGGTGCTGGTAAATTTGATACTGGTGCGGTGGGTTCAGTAATTGTTGGTGCTGGCAAATTTGATACTGGTGCGGGATTTTGAGTAATTGTT
>ENA-OFCE01001162-OFCE01001162.1-metagenomes-genome-assembly--contig:-NODE-1162-length-14289-cov-8.132570_pt1 | contig 14289 bp, 6 predicted proteins | sample MGYA00153388_OFCE01 | MGnify analysis MGYA00153388
GCGGGTCGCACGCGGCGCGGCGCAGGCGGGTCAGCTCGGCCAGCACGTGGAAGGCGGCCTGGCCGGAACCCGTATCCGACGACATTTGCGCCACGCGCTCCAAGGCGCTGCGTCGGGCGGCTTCGAGAAAGCTGCGTTCCTCGGGACCGGGCTCGACGCGGTGAATGATCTCGGTGCGCGGCGGCAGGTCGGGCAGCACTTGCGCCTTGGTGCGGCGCAGCAGGAAGGGCGACACCAGCCGGCGCAGGCGGCCGCGGGCGGCTTCGTCGCGCTGGCGTTCGATGGCGTTGGCATAACGTTCGCCGAACTGGTTGCTGCTGCCCAGCAGGCCCGGGTTCAGCAGGTTCATGATCGACCACAGGTCGGCCAGGCGGTTTTCCACCGGCGTGCCAGTGAGCGCCAGGCGGAAGGCCGCCGGCAGCGTGGCGATGGCCTTGACGCGCTTGGTGGCGGCGTTCTTCAGCGCCTGGGCTTCGTCCAGCACCAGCGTGGCCCAGGGTTTGTCGGATTCGCGGGCGGTGAAGGCTTCGATGTCGATTTGCACCAGCGCGTAGCTGGCCACCACCACGTCGTAGGCGGCCGCGGTCTGCAACACGGCAGCGCGTTCGCCTTCGCCGTAGACGACGACACGCAGTCCGGGCGCGAAGCGCTCGGCCTCGGCCGCCCAATTGGCGCACACCGATGTGGGCGCGATCACCAGCGCCGGGCCGAGCTCGGCGCGGTGCAGCAGCAGCGCCAGCGTCTGCACGGTCTTGCCCAGGCCCATGTCGTCGGCCAGGCAGGCGCCCAGACCGGCATGCGCCAGCCGCACCATCCAGGCAAAACCGTCGGCCTGGTAGCTGCGCAACTGGGCCTGCAGGCCGGACGGTGGCTCGGGGTTCAGCGCGGCAGCTTCGTTCAGCAGCGCCAGACGGCGGGCCCAGGGCTTGTCGCCGCTGATTGTGCTGTCGTCCAACGTCTCGGCCAGGAAGGCGGCGGCTGCGCCGGGCAGGCGAAGGTGGCCCTTCTCGAGCGTGGACATCGCCTGCAGGTCGGCCAGTTGCTGGCGCAGCCGGTCGGTGAGCGCCAGGTACTCGCCCTCGCCCAGCGCCACGAAGCGGCCGCGCCTGGATTCGTGCGCCAGCTGCATCAGCTTCTGCAGTCCAAGCACGCGGCCTTCTTCGATGCGCAATTCGCCGTCGACCGCAAACCAGTTGGCGCCACTGCCCACGCTGACCTGCATCGCGCCGGGCGGCGTGATCACGCGCACCGGCTTGCCGCGCGGCCAGTCCAGCGCAGCCACGGCGGGCAGTTTGGGCAGCTGTTCGACGGCGGCCAACGCAGCTTCGGGGTCGTCGAGCAGCCAGCTGGCGTCGCCGTCGTCGCTGCCGGCGAGCTGGGGCAGTGCATCCAGCACGGCGCTCAGGTGCTCGCGTTCGGCAGCCAGGTCGCGCTCGGTCGACAAGCTCAGGCCCTCGTGCAGGGCGATCAGCCGGGCGCGGCCCATGCCAGGCACCAGCGCGGGGCCGAAGCTGCCGAAGGGCATCACCAGCAGGCGCAGCTGCAGGCCGTCGCCCGCCGGGCTGAACTGCGCGCGCAGCCGCGATTCGCTGGCCACTGCCTGGCCTGCGGCGGCGTCGCTGTGCAGCTGGAAGTGGCCCGCCAGCACCTTCAGCGCGGCGTCGAGCTCGGCCTTGGCGTCCACCGGCACGGCCCATTTCTTGGCCACCAGTTCGGCCACGCGGCGTTGCGCGGCGCTGATGCGCACCAGGCGCGCGCTGTCGGGCGCGTCACGCACGATGCGCAGCGAATTGCGGCGGTCGGCCTCGGCACTGGGGTCGGTGCCGGTGAAGCGCATGCCCGGATCGGGTTCACTTTCGGCCAGCAACTTGTCGACGAGATGAAAGACGAAGTGCTCGGGTTGGCCTGCGGCCGCCACGCGCTGCACTTCCAGCACGGGCAGCGCTTCACGCAGGTCGACACGCTGCAGCGGGGCGTCGGCGAAGAACACTTCCGGGTGGCCGACCAGCGCGATGCTGGCGCCGGTGACGTCCATGGCGAGCTGGCCCGGGTTCCAGCGCCAGGCGTCGATGCAACGCGCCACGGCGGCGTCGCGCGGGTCCAGCCGCGCACTCTTCTTCACCTTCGAAAGCGTGGCCGGTTTGGCCTTGCCCGGCCCGCGCACGCCGGCTGTGCGTTCCCAGGGTTCGACCTCGCGCGGGCGGCCCTCGGCGTCCAGCGTGATGCGCCATTGCAGCGTGGCCGGCGCGGACTCGGTCGCAGCCGCGCCGGCCTTGGTGGTGCCCAGGGCCTCGATGGCGGCCAGGGCGTCGCGCCAGGTTTCCTGCGGGCGGCCGTAGAACACGGCCGGCCAGGGCGGCGGGTCGTCGGGCAGCCGGGGCGGCACGGCCAGGTCCAGGCGCTCGCAGGCCTGGCGCACCAGGTCGGCCTTCCACGGCTTGCCGGCCTCGAACAGAGCGCGCACGGTCTGCTGCGCCGCTGCGGCGGTCCAGCGCAGCGGCTTTACGCCCAGCCAGGCGGCCAGCACCAGGCGGTTGGCGTTGTGGTCGGCATCGGATTGCTGGTACTTGTCCGCGGGCCAGGCCAACGCGTCGGGCTGCAGCGGCGCGTCGCCCAGGCGCACCGCTGCGGCGTGCGCCCACAAGCCCCAGCCGTGGTCGGGCGGCGGCTGGCGCGTGCCGGACTCGGCAACGCAGAACTTCTGCGCTGCCGTCCACGCCGCGGGCTCGTGCTGGGCCAGCAGGCTGAGCACATGGAACTGCATCAGGCTGGGCGGGCCGATGCCGCGCTTGACCTTCGCGGTCTTGAAAGCTTCCTTCAGCGCCGGGGCAAAGGCTGCCGACGCGGCTGCCCAGTCGCCTGCCCAGGCCTGCGCCGCGGCGTGCATCAACGGGATGCCGACGCCGCTTAGGCCGGCCAGCGCGGCCTGGCAGCCGGCAATGTCGCCACGGTGCAGCCGGGTCTCGGCGATCAGGTAGCGCAAGTTGGGCGGCACCTGCTTCGGTTTGCTTGCAAGTGTCTGGTCCAGCCAGCTGCGCAGCGGCTGGTAAGCCGGGCTGGCGAGGTCCAGCGTGCCCATGAAGGCATCCAGCAGCCAGTCGCGCAGGGCGCCGTCCATGCTGTCGAGCAGGGCGGGCATGAAGGGCTGGCACAGCGCCTGGGCCAGCATCTGGGGGTCGGCTGCCGGCCCCATGACGCGGTAAGCGACGATGCGAAAGCGCTCCAGCTTCAGCCCGGCGTGCAGCACCAGCCGCGCGAAGGCAATCACCTCGTCGCGGCTGCGAAAGCTGGGCTCGGGCGGCTCGGGCGAGTGCAGGCCGTAAGTGGCGCCAGCGCGCGCCCAGGCTTTCCAGGTCTCGTCGGCAGCCACGCGGCCCAGCAGCGCGGGCAGGCGGGCCCAGCGGGTTTCGGGGGTCAGGTCGAAGCCGGTGCCGCCGGCATCGACGATGCGCCCGGCTTTGCGCAGGGCGTGCAGCGCCGCGTCTAGCTCTGCGGCGGTGAAGTACGCGCCGCGCGAGGACTTGCGTTCCAGCCCGCGCAGGAAGTGCAGCAGCCAGGTCTTGTTGCGGGCGCAGCCGGCCACGCACAGCGTGTCGAACACCAGTTCAATGTCATCGGCGTTCAGCGCCACGCGTGCGGGCGGGGCAGTGGGCCGGGCCGCTGCCTGGCCGGCCAGCACTCCGTCGGCCCTGGCGTGGTCGAGCAGGACCCGGCGCAGCGCATCCAGGTCGATGGGCTCGCCGCGCAGGTTCACATAGGCAGGTGGTCCGTCAGGCAGGGTCGGTTTGCGTTTCATGCGCGGATTGTTGCAGCCGCGGGGCTCTGCCTGCGCCTCGAACGGGCGCCCCGGTCGGGGGCCTTCTGGGCGGTCGCCACCTATGATGGCCGTTTACTCATGAGGGGTACCCATGCAGAGACGACACGCCCTGGCCGCGTTGGCTGCGCTGACGACGGTAGCCACGAAAGCCCGGTCGCAGGCCGGCTACCCGAACAAGCCCATCAAGCTGATCGTCGGCTTCCCTCCGGGTGGCGGCATCGACTTCAGCGCGCGCACGATCCAGCCCGGCCTGGAAGCGGCACTCGGCCAGCCGGTGGTCGTCGAGTACCGGCCCGGCGCGGGCGGGGTGGTGGCCGCCACCGAACTCACGCGCACGGCGCCCGACGGCTACACGCTGCTGGTGGCCAACACCGGGCCCTTCGCCATCGCGCCCTTCCTGCAGGCCAAGATGCCCTACGACCCGGTGCGCCAGTTCAGCTACATCGGGCAGATCGCCGAAAGCGCCTACATCGTCGCCACGCGTGCCGAGCACCCGGCGCGGGACCTGAAGCAGTTCATCGAATGGGCCAAGGCCAACCCCGGCAAAGCCAACTTTGCGTCGGGCGGCCCCGGTTCGTCGACGCACCTGAACGGTGAACTGCTCAACGCCGTGGCCGGCATCGACCTGCTCCACGTGCCCTACAAGGGCAGCGCGCCTGCCGTGACCGACCTCATCGGCGGCCAGACCCACCTGCTCATCGACGCCGGCACGGTGCTGCTGCCGCAGGTGAAAGGCGGCCGACTCAGGGCCCTGGCCGTCACCGGGCCGCGGCGCGACTCCAACCTGCCCGACGTGCCGACCGTGGCCGAGCAGGGCCTGCCCGGCCTGGAGGCGGTGGGTTTCCAGGGGCTGGTGGCACCCGCCGGCGTGCCGCGCGAGGTGGTCGAACGGTTGTCGAGCGAATTGCGCAAGTTGCTGGCCACCGCCGAGGTGAAATCACGCTTCGCCGGCGCGGGGTCGGAGGTGCAGCCGCGCAACGGCGCGGAGTTCGCGGCCTACGTGAAGGGCGAAAGCGAACGCTGGTCGGCGCTGATCAAGTCGCGAAAATTGCAGTTGGATTGAAGTCAGGCCGCTGCGCGCAAGCGTTCGTGGGGCACGGCGCTGGCCGAGACCTTGCGAAGCTGACTGGATTCCAGCGTCTGCACGCCAATCGTGCGGCCATCGAGACTGATGAACTCGACCTTGCAGGAGGCGGCCTGCCAGACGCCGCACACCAGTGGCCAGGGATTGCGCCCGGCGGGTGCGCGCAACCCACCCCTAACAAGGTAACGGCTGCCCCAAGGCGAAACGGTGACCTCCGCGAGGCGGTTGCCGGGCCGGGCTGAGGCGAATTGCATGGTTGGCATTCGATCACACCAGCCCTTGGACGGGGTTGCGGCAGGGGAACATCGGGTCGCAGCGGACCCGCCACCCACCCCGCACGGCCGTGCCCCCCGTTGCCTAGAATATCTGGCTCGGCATCCGCCACACCCTTCTGAGACATGCTTTCCCCGGGCACCCCGCCAGTTTCCAACACCCCCGAGCCCGCAGCCGCTGAAGGCGGCTTGATCCGCATCCGCGGCGCGCGCCAGCACAACCTGAAGAACCTGGACCTCGACATCCGCACCGGCGAGATGACGGTGGTCACCGGGCCCAGCGGTTCGGGCAAGAGCAGCCTGGTGTTCGACACGCTTTACGCCGAAGGCCAGCGGCGCTACGTCGAGACCTTCAGCGCTTACGCGCGGCAGTTTCTCGACCGCATGGACCGACCGGCGGTGGACCGCGTCGACGGCGTGCCGCCGGCCATCGCCATCGACCAGACGAATCCGGTGCGCACATCGCGCTCGACGGTCGGGACGATGACCGAGCTGAACGACCACCTGAAGCTGCTGTTCGCGCGCGCAGCGCAGCTGTTCGACCAGGACACGGCGCTGCCGGTGCGCCACGACACGCCGGAGACGATCTATGCCGACCTGCTGCAGCGTGCCCAGGCTGCCGGCGACCCGCGCCTGGTGCTGACCTTTCCGGTCGATCTGCCCGCCGACACCAGCGCAGAGCAGCAGGCGCAGTGGCTGTCGGCCGGCGGCTACACGCGCGTGCAGGCCGAACGCGTGATCGGCAGCATCAAGCGCCTGGACGTGGTCGCCGACCGCGTGCGCATCGGCAGCGCCGAGAAGGTGCGCGTGATGGAGGCCATCGAGTCGGGCCTGAAGCGCGGCGGCGGTCGGCTGAGCGTGTACGTGGGCGACGACGGCACGCTGTGGAAGTACTCCACCGGCCTGCACTGCCCCGAGAGCGACCGCCGCTACGCCGACCCGCAGCCGGCGATGTTCAGCTTCAACAGCGCGTACGGCGCCTGCGACACCTGCCGCGGCTTCGGGCGCGTCATCGGCGTCGACCTGGGCCTGGTGATCCCTGATGTCCGTAAAACACTCCGCAACGGCGCCATCAAGGTGTTGCAGACACCGGCCTGGGCCGAAAACCAGGACGACTTGCTGAAGTACGCCGGCGAGGCCGGCATCCCGCGCGACACGGCCTGGCTGAATCTGACGCCTGCGCAGCAGGCCTGGGTCGTCGACGGCTCGCCGAACTGGTCCGGCAAGTGGGGCAAGCAGTGGTACGGCGTGCGCCGCTTCTTCGGCTACCTCGAGAGCAAGGCCTACAAGATGCACATCCGCGTGCTCTTGTCCAAGTACCGCAGCTACACGCCTTGCGGCACCTGCGGCGGTGCGCGGTTAAAACTGGAAGCGCTGCTGTGGCGGCTGGGGTCGAAGGCCGATGCCGATGCGGTGCTGCCGCCGGAGAAGCGTCACCTGCCGGTCGGTGCGCCGTGGACGCGCAGCCAGCTGGAAGCGCTGCCCGGCCTGCACTTGCACGATCTGATGCAGCTCAGCATCGAACGCCTGCGCCGTTTTTTCGATGGCCTGAGCCTGCCGTCGACCTTGCTCGACGACGCGCTGAAGCTGCTGCTGGACGAGGTGCGCACGCGGCTGAAGTACCTGTGCGATGTCGGCCTGCAGTACCTGACGCTGGACCGCCAGAGCCGCACCCTGTCGGGCGGCGAGGTGCAGCGCATCAACCTCACGACGGCGCTGGGCACGTCGCTCGTCAACACCTTGTTCGTGCTCGACGAGCCCAGCATCGGCCTGCACCCGCGCGACATGAACCGCATCGTGCAGGCCATGCACCGCCTGCGCGACGCCGGCAACACGCTGGTGGTGGTCGAACACGACCCGGCCGTGATGCTGGCAGCCGACCGTCTCATCGACATGGGCCCGGGGCCGGGCGAGCGCGGCGGGCAGATCGTCTTCGACGGCACGCCCGACGAAGCTCGCTTTGCCGACACGCTGACCGGCGCCTACCTGGGCGGGCGCAAGCAGGTGAACATGGGATTTCGCCGCCTGGTCGATGCAGCCACGCCCAAGCTGGTGCTGGAAGGTGCGCGCGACCACAACCTGCGCGGCGTCACCGTCGAGATCCCGCTGACACGGCTGGTGTGCGTCACGGGTGTCAGCGGATCCGGCAAGAGCACGCTGATCCAGGACGTGCTCTACCCCGCGCTGGCGCGCCACTTCGGCAAGCCCACCGACGCGCCAGGTGCGCACGACCGCCTGCTGGGCATGGACTGGCTGGCCGAGGCCGTGTTCGTCGACCAGAGCCCCATCGGCAAGACGGCGCGCAGCAACCCGGCCAGTTATGTCGGCGCTTTCGACGAGTTGCGCAAGATTTTTGCCGACGCACCGCTGGCGCGCGAGCGCAGCTACAACGCCGGCACCTTCAGCTTCAACGCCGGCAACGGGCGTTGCCCCACCTGCACCGGCAGCGGCTTCGAGCATGTGGAGATGCAATTCCTGAGCGACGTGTATCTGCGCTGCCCGGACTGCGACGGCCGCCGCTACCGCGCCGAGGTGCTGGACGTGAAGGTGCTGCGCGGGCCACTGCAACTGTCGATTGCCGACGTGCTGGACCTCACCGTGGCCGAGGCCGCGCACTGGTTCCAGAACGACCGCGAGGTGGTGGCGCGCCTGCAGCCCATCGTCGATGTCGGGCTGGACTACGTGCGCCTGGGCCAACCGGTGCCCACGCTGTCGGGCGGCGAGGCGCAGCGCCTGAAGCTGGCAGGCTTCCTGGCCGACGCGGCCGCCGGCCCACGTCAGGCCGTGGCCAAACGGGGCACGCTGTTCCTGTTCGACGAGCCGACGACGGGCCTGCACTTCGACGACATCGCCAAGCTGATGCGCGCGCTGCGCCGGCTGCTCGAGGCCGGGCATTCGTTGCTGGTCATCGAGCACAACCTGGACGTGATCCGTTCGGCCGACTGGGTCATCGACCTAGGCCCCGAGGGCGGCGAGGGCGGCGGCGAGGTGGTGTGCACCGGCACGCCCGACGACGTCAAGGCGCACGGCACATCGCACACCGGCCGCGCGTTGCGCGAGTACGAGGCGTCGCTGGGTGCTGGCTCGCTGGTGGCCGAAGAGGGGCGGCCGCTGCAGGCCATCGTGCGGGCGCGGCGGCTGGCGGCGATGGCCGCCGACAACCACATCCGCATCGTCAACGCCAAGGAACACAACCTCCGCAGCCTCAGCGTGGACATCCCGCGCGGCAAGTTCAACGTGGTCACCGGCGTCAGCGGGTCGGGCAAGAGCACGTTGGCCTTCGACATCCTGTTCAACGAAGGGCAGCGGCGTTATCTCGAATCGCTGAATGCCTATGCGCGCAGCATCGTGCAGCCGGCCGGGCGGCCCGAGGTGGATGCGGTTTACGGCATCCCGCCCACCGTGGCCATCGAACAGCGCCTGAGCCGTGGTGGCCGCAAGAGTACGGTGGCTACCACCACCGAGGTCTGGCACTTCCTGCGGCTGCTGTGGGTGAAGCTGGGCTTGCAGCACTGCACCCGCGACGGCACGCCGGTGCGCGCGCAAAGCGCCGAGAGCATCAGCGCGCAACTGCTGCGCGACCACCGGGGCGTGCACGTGGGGCTGCTGGCGCCGCTGGTCATCAACCGCAAGGGCGTCTACACCGACCTGGCCAAGTGGGCCAAGGCGCGCGGCCACACGCACCTGCGCGTGGACGGTGAATTCCTGTCGCTGAGCCCTTTCCCGCGCATCGACCGCTTCAAGGAACACACGCTGGAGCTGCCGGTGGGCGACATCGTCATCGCGCCCGAGAACGAAGCCGAGTTGCGCGCGATGTTGAGCAAGACGCTGGAACTCGGCAAGGGCGTGCTGCACCTGCTGCACCCGCTGGACGGCCTGGGCGCAGCGATGGCGGGTCACGGTGAGAGCAACGGCACTGGCCGCGGCGTGGGCGAGGTGCAAGTCTTCTCGACCAAGCGCGCCTGCCCGCAATGCGGCACCAGCTACCCGGAGCTGGACCCGCGCCTGTTCAGCTACAACAGCAAGCACGGCTGGTGCGGCACCTGCGTGGGCACGGGCCTGGCGCTGACGCGCGAACAGCGCCTGGCTTACGACGATTCGGTGCGCGACGAGGACAGTCGCGGCAAGGAACAAAGCTTTCCGTCGGAGGAGGCCGAGGTCGAAGGCGTGGCAGATCTCGCCTGCCCCGAATGCCACGGCGCGCGTTTGAACCCGCAGGCTCGCGCCGTGACTTTCCAGAGCCACGCCATCGCCGAGGTCGCGGCTTGGTCGGTGCACGAGGCGCGAATCTGGGTCGATGCGCTGGCACTGACCGGCCGCCTGAGTCAACGTGAAAGCGATATCGCGCGCGACGTGGTGGTCGAGATCAGGAGCCGGCTCGAATTTCTCGCAGACGTGGGCCTGGGCTACCTCACGCTGGACCGCGCCGCGCCCACGCTCAGCGGTGGCGAGGCGCAGCGCATCCGCCTGGCCGCGCAGCTGGGCAGCAATCTGCAGGGAGTGTGCTACGTGCTGGACGAGCCCACCATCGGCCTGCATCCGCGCGACAACGGCATTTTGTTGGGTGCCCTGGCCAAGCTGGGCGACAAGGGCAACACGCTGGTGGTGGTGGAGCACGACGAGGACACCATCCGCCGCGCCGACCACATCATCGACATCGGCCCCGGTGCGGGCCGGCGCGGCGGCACGTTGGTGGCGCAGGGCAGCGTTGCGGCGTTGTCGGCCAACGCCGACTCGGTCACCGGCCGCTTTCTTGCCACGCCCCTGAAGCACCCGCTGCAGGCGCGCCGCGACATCGACTGGGACGCCACGGCGTTGATGCTGCGCGGCGCCCATCTGCACAACCTGCAGCAGGTCGATCTGCGCGTGCCGCTGAACCGCCTGGTGGCGGTGACGGGTGTGAGCGGATCGGGCAAGAGCACGCTGGCGCGCGACGTGATGCTGGCCAACGTGCAGGCCCTGGTGGCGCTGAAGGCGAGCAAGGCCGGGCGTGATGCCGTGGTCGCGGGTCGCGCCGCGGGCGGGCTGCCGGCGCTGATTGGTTGCACGGGTGTCACAGGCTTTGAGGGCATCGACCGCGTGCTGGAAGTCGACCAGACGCCGATCGGCAAGACACCGCGCTCGTGTCCGGCCACTTACATCGGCTTCTGGGACGCCATCCGCAAGCTCTACACCGAGACGCTGGAAGCCAAGGCGCGCGGCTACGGCACGGCGCGCTTCAGCTTCAACACCGGCGACGGCCGCTGCCCAGGCTGCGAAGGCCAGGGCATGAAGACGATCGCGATGAGCTTTCTTCCAGACGTGAAGGTGCCGTGCGACATTTGCCACGGCGCGCGCTTCAACCCCGAGACGCTGGCCGTGAGTTGGCGCGGGCGCAGCATCGGCGACGTGCTGCGCATGGAGGTCGACGAGGCGGTGGACTTCTTCGCCAGCATGCCCGTCATCAGTCACCCGCTGCAGTTGCTCAAGGATGTGGGCTTGGGCTACCTCACGCTGGGCCAGCCGTCACCCACGTTGAGTGGCGGCGAGGCGCAGCGCATCAAGCTCGTGACCGAACTGTCCAAGGTGCGCGACGACATCACCCGGCGCGGCAACAAGGTGCCGCACACGCTGTACGTGCTGGACGAGCCGACGGTGGGACTCCACATGGCCGACGTGGAACGCCTCATTCGCGTGCTGCACCGGCTCGTCGCCGGCGGGCACAGCGTGGTGGTGATCGAGCACGACCTGGACGTGATTGCCGAGGCCGACTGGGTGGTGGACCTGGGCCCCGAAGGCGGCGGCGGTGGCGGCCGCGTGGTCGTGGCCGGCACGCCCGAGGCCGTGGTGGCATCGGGATCGCACACCGGCGTGGCGCTGGCGAGGCTGCTCAGGCCTTCAGCCACAAAAAAAGGCCGGTGAAACACCGGCCTTCGAGGAGTGCGCGGACCTGTCAGCGCAGTCCGGCGATGTAGTCCGACACGGCCTTGATCTCGCCTTCGTTCAACTTCCCGGCGATGGTCATCATCTGGGCGTTGTTGGCCCGCGCGCCCGACCGGAAGGTCAACAGCTGCGTTTCCGTGTACTCGGCATGCTGGCCGCGCATGGCCGGGTACTGGGCCGGCATGCCGGCACCGTTGGGGGCGTGGCAGCCGGCGCAGGCAGGAACCTGCTTGCCGACGATGCCGCCGCGGTAGATCTGTTCGCCCTGCGCCAGGGTGTCCTTGTTGGCGGCGAAGCCGGGTTTGGCCTTCTTCGACGCGTAAAACGCCGCCACGTGGCGCATGTCTTCGTCGCTCAAGGTCGAGGCAAACCCCATCATCACGGCGTTCTTGCGCTTGCCGGACTTGAACTCGGTCAGTTGCTTGACGAGGTATTCGGGGTGCTGCCCCTGCAGGATGGGGTTGGCAGGTAGGCCTCGGCTGCCATCGGCGGTGTGGCATGCCTGGCACGTGGCCGCCAACGCCTGGCCCTTGGCCAGATCGGGAATGAACGCGGGCTTGGTTTCAGCCGCCGTCGCCGAGCCAGCCACGAGCATGCTTAAAGGAAACGACAAGGCCAGGGCCAGGGAAGACAGGGCAGCGTGCAACTTCATGCGACAGAACCTTCAGCGGAATACATCCAACCACAAACTTCGGATTTTACAATGCACCATGACCAACTTGCTTCAGGCCCCTCGGGGCGCGGCCCCAGACGCCGCAAAGACAGCAAAGACCGCCCTGGGATGGAGCCACAGCGCGCGTTTTCTCACGACATCGACGCGGCTGGACCAGCTTCCCGCCAGCGAACTGCCCGAGATCGCCTTCGTCGGCCGCAGCAACGCCGGCAAGTCCACCGCCATCAACCGGCTGGCCCAGCAGAAGCGTCTGGCCTTTGCCTCGCGCACACCGGGTCGCACGCAGAACATCAACCTGTTCGAGGTCGGCCCCAAGGACGCCCCCAACGCCTTGTTCGCCGACCTGCCCGGCTACGGCTACGCGGCGGTCGAGCGGGCCGCCAAGCTGCGCTGGCAGGAAGTGATGGCTGATTACCTGGTGCTGCGGCGCAGCCTGCACGGCGTGGTGCTGATGATCGATTCACGCCTGGGCTTCACCGACCTGGACCAGCGCTTGCTGGGCTTGATCGAGCCGCGCGTGGCGAGCGGCCAGGTGCGGCTGCTGGCGGTGCTGACCAAGTCCGACAAGCTCAACCGGCGCGAGGGCGATGCCGCGCTGGCCACGGCGCAGGCGCTGCTGGCCGAGATGTCCACCGACAGTGCCGACATCGGCGTGGTGTTGTTCTCGGCGCTGTCGCGCCGCGGCCTGGAAGACGTGGCCGAGACCGTCTACAACTGGGCGCACCCGGGCCAAGTCCAAGTCTCGCCTTAGCCGGCAGCGACCTGTTCCTGCACCGCCTGGGCAGCGCGGCGCAACAGCGAACGCTGGGTCAGGCCCCTGAGCAGGCGCGCGTCGCGCATGGCGACCAGGGCGCGGCGGCGCACGGCGAAGGTGGCGTCCGAGGCGCCGTCGCCGAACAGCCAGATCTCGCGCCGCTCGCCGGGCCACAGCAGCTGCACATGTTCCCAATGCCCTTGCAGGAACATGCGCAGCCAGTCGCCGGGGCGAAAGCTGTCGAGCCAGGCATCGTCCAGCGGCGCCGTCGCGGTGGGTGGCGCTTCGTGCATCAGTTCGGCCGGCACGGTGTCCAGCTGCTGCACGTCCAGCGTGCCGTGCATGGTGGAGTTGACGGTCTGGCCCGCCACGAGCTTGTCTTCAAGTTTCTGCAGTGCGCCGATGTGGCTGGCCGCGGCCGAGCAGCGGCGCGCCAGGCGCTGCTGCAAGAAGACGTCCAGGCGTTCCACCGCCCAGTGGTACAGCGCCGTGCTTTGCGCGGGCTCACTGGCCAGCTGCTCGGTGGTGGCATGCGCCACCTTCAGCAGGCGCAGTCGCTCGGGGTCGCCGGCATCGGGCGCCATCTCGGCTTCGAAGGCCAGACGGTTAATGAAGCGCCACAGCGGGTGGGCGTCCTGGTCCAGCATCTGTGCGTCGAGCAAGGACAGGCGCATGGCCGGGCTGCGCAGGCGGCTGATCAGGCCCTGCAAATCGTCAGGCAGGCGCTTGTCGGCACCGATGGCGTCGAAAAGCCGGCCCACCAGTTCTAGTGATTGCCGCTCGGTGCGGCCGCTCACGCCATAGCCGAAGTCGTGACCGCGTTCGCGCCCGTTGTCCGGCGGCGCGCCGTGCGCTGTCGATGGCACATGCCGGCCGGCGTCAGAGGGCAGCGGCATGTTGTCTCGCATGCTCTGCAGATCGGGGCTGAAAGTGGTGTCGGCGCTGCGGTTGCGCCGCGAGCCCGAGGGCAGGATCAGCGTACGGTAGGACCCCGGCTCGATGCCCTGCGATTCCAGCCGCGAGCTGGAAGCCGCGTAGGCCTTGCGCAACACCTCGGCCAGCGGCGTGCCGGTATGGCGCAGATAGGACACCTGGAAGCCGCGCGACAGCGGCAGCGCCGCGGCAGACGCCCACAAGGCGCGGGCATAGGTTTCGGCACGAAAGGGGTTGTGGTCCAGCGCCACGTCCATGTCGCCGACCAGGGCGGCGGTGAAGGTCCGGAGCTCGCGCAGCTCGTACTCGGCGATGCCCTTGATGGCTTCGATGGCGTGCGAGAGCTCCACGTCCATCGCCACCACGTCTTCGTCGACCAGCGCCATGCCGCCAGGGGGCTTGGCCTTGTTCGGCGCGGTCGGTGCGCGATGCGCCAGGTCGTCGGCGACTTGCCCGCGCAGCGAGCGCATGAAATATTCCGACAGACGCTGGCTGTGCGACTGCATGGCCAGCACCAGGTCGGAGTGCAGGGCGCGCTGACCCGGTGGCATCCGGGGCAGGGCCTGGCGCACGGCGTGCGCCGCAGCGAGAAGCACCGCGTCGAACAGCAAGGGCGCGCGCAGCATCTCGTCGTCGACGAAGGACTGCAGGGCCTTGGTAACTTGCGGAGTGTCCATGTCCGGTCGATTATCCCGACAGGGCCCGTTGCCGAGGGCGCGGAAATGGCGGGCATTCCCTCGCCCGCAGCGTCCAGGCAGTGGCCGCTTGAATGAAAAAAGGCCCGCGCGTCGACTGACGCGCGGGCCCTTGGGCGCAGCGTGGTGGTGAATGCGG
>ENA-OFCE01001163-OFCE01001163.1-metagenomes-genome-assembly--contig:-NODE-1163-length-14283-cov-4.555946_pt1 | contig 14283 bp, 13 predicted proteins | sample MGYA00153388_OFCE01 | MGnify analysis MGYA00153388
CTCACGGACGAGAGATCGGCCGACGAAAGCGGCGGCGCAGGCCGCTTCTGCGTCTGCATCGTCCAGCGTGATCAGAATCCGTTGCTGCGCGACGGGCTGCAGCCCCGCTGATTTGCCGCACCGAGCCAATGCGTCGCCTTGCCCCAGACCGAAGAGCAAGGGGCAGACTTCGCTGCGCACCTCACCGTCGACGATGCCGAACAGCGGCGCCCAGCCGCAGCTTGCACGCTCGCCCGACGCTGCCAGCACCGCACGCCCGCCGGGTCGCATCACGCGCTTCAACTCGCGCACCGCAGCGGCCGGATCCGGCCTGTACATCAGGCCCAGGTCGCACAGTGCGCCATCGAAGCTGGCATTGGGGAAAGCCAGTTGCTCGGCATCCATGCGCGCAAAACTGGCGTGCGCCGTCCTGTGGCTCCGTTCGCGGTGCGCGGCGGCATCCACCATGGCCTCGGCGATGTCGACACCGACTGCGGAACCGCAGCGCCCGCAACCTGCGCTGCGGCTGTCGAGACCACGCCCGTGCCGCAGGCCATGTCAAGCACAGACTCGCCCGCGATGAGGTCGGCCACCGTCATCACGGGCGCGTGAACACGGGCGAACGGCTCGTGCCAAAGGCGCGCGCAAGCGTCGACCGCGCGTTACCGGCCGTAGCGCTGCACCCGGCGTTGCAGGCGGGCCTCCACCCTCGCGCTCACGCCCGCGTGACGACGACTTCCAGGTACTCGCTGGGCACGACCAGCGAGGCCGGACCTGCGCGGTTCAGGCTGTCGAGCAACTCTGCCAACTCTGCGGCCAGCGCCTGCGCCTTTTCGGGCGTCTGAGCCGCGAACGCCTTGTTGACGGGCCCGTACCAGGTGCGGAAGACCTCGATGAAGTGCGCCGCCGACCGATAGCGGAAGTTGAAGTGCAGCGACCGCGCCTGCACCGCAGCGGCAGCAGGGCCGAACAAGCTGCGCAGGTGGGACTCGGTGCCCCACAGCGACGGTGCCTGCACGCCTGCCGGGGGCGGGACGTAGCGGCCCAGCACCTTGAACACCTTTCCGATCAGGCTGTCGGGCGTCCAGTTGGCGAGGCCGATGCGGCCTCCTGGACGCACGACGCGCGCCATCTCGGCGGCTGACCGCGCATGGTCGGGCGCGAACATCACACCGAAGGTGGACACGGCAACGTCGAAGCTGCCATCCGCAAAAGGCAGCGACTCGGCATCGGCAGTCTGGAACGTGACTTCGGCGCGCTCGGCGCGGGCTCTTTCGGCACCGCGCTCGAGCAGGCTGTCAACGTAGTCGGTTGAGGTGACAACGCAGCCACGGCGCGCTGCGGCCAGCGTGGCGTTGCCGTTGCCGGCCGCGACATCGAGCACCCGCTCGTCGGTCTTCAGGTCGCAGGCTTCGGCCAGCGATTCGCCGACGATCTGCAGGGTCGTTCCGATGACCGCGTAGTCGCCAGTACCCCAGGCAGCCTGCTGGCGCGTCTTGATGGCGGAAAAGTCGATTTGCGCATTCATGGTGTGACTCCGTCGGGGGTTGTCGGGAAGCCCACTGTCCCGCGCCTGCGGGCCGCCGTCCTGCCTGCGCGTCCGCGTCACCTGTCCGTGCGTCCGGCAATGCGCCTCAGGTTGACCGGGGGTCCGCGGCGCCTGCCGATGGGTCCAAAGAGGCGCCTGGTCAATGGTCATGACGCTGCTGCGGCGCCAGAATGCGCTGCACCGACTACCGGGAGTGCCGCATGGCCGAAGAACAGATTGCCGCCGCGATGGAACGCATGAGTTCGGCGTTGCGGCGCAAACCACGCGCCGGGCTGCACGATGACGCGCCGGCCACCGTGCGCTGGGCGGGTGGCCTGCGGACCGTGGCACGCAGCGAGTCAGGCTGCGAGGTGATGACGGACATGCCGGCAGCCATTGGCGGCGATGACACGGCCGCAACCCCCGGTTGGCTGTTGCGCACGGCGCTGGCATCGTGCGCAGTCACGCGCATTGCCATGGAGGCTGCGGCACGGGGAATCGCCCTGCAGACGCTCGAGGCCCACGCCAGCAGCCGCAGCGATTTGCGCGGTCTGGTCGGCGTGGCCGCGCCTGATGGTCGCCCGGTGCCCGCGGGCCCGCTGGCGATGGAGTTGCATGTTCGCATCGGTGCCCTGGGTGTGGACCCGGCCAGGCTGCGGGCGCTGGTGCAGGCAACGCCCGGGTGTTCGCCGGTGACTTGCGCGATCGAGCAGTCGCTGGCGGTCGGGCTCCACATCGAGGTGGCGGACTGATGGACGCGCTTTCCCAGACCCTGCGCGAGGTGCGTCTGGTCGGCGCCATCTTCCTGCACGGCCGCTTCACGGCGCCGTGGTGTTATCAGTCCCCGCCGGCCGCCGCGGCGGCAGCTGTTCTGGAGCCGACGGCCGAGCGCGTCGTCCTCCTTCACCTGATCACCGAAGGCGATTGCTGGGTCGAGCTCGGCGACCTGCCGCCGCTGCGCCTGACGGCCGGCGACGCGGTGCTCTTTCCGCAGGGCGACGCGCACCGCATGGGCTCGCAACCGGGGCTGACACCGGCGTCAGGCGCGCGGCTCCATGAGGTGCTGGCCCGACGGCCCCGACTGCTGGCTTACGGCGGCGGAGGTGCCACGACCAAGCTGGTGTGTGGCTACCTCGCCTGTGACGCACGGCTCGCGCGCATCTTGCTGACGGGGTTGCCGCCGATCGTCAAGGTCGGCGTGCGTGGCTCGAATGCCGGCACGTGGCTCGAGGCTTCCCTGCGCTACGCGCTGGCGGAGGCGCGCTCCCCCCGCCCCGGTGGGCAGGGTGTTCTGGCCAAGCTGGCCGAGGTGTTGTTCATCGAGGTGCTGCGCATTCACATGAACGAGCAGGCGCAGGGTCGCACCGGTTGGTTGGCCGGCGTCAACGACCGAATTGTCGGTGCGGCACTGCGAGCGCTGCATTGCGAACCGGCGCGGCCCTGGACCCTGGACGAACTGGCGCGCGTTGCGGGCACTTCTCGGTCGGTGTTGGCCGAACGCTTTGCGCAACTCGTGGGCCAGACGCCGATGCAATATCTGGCGCAATGGCGCATGTTGCTGGCATCGAACCTGCTGACAGGCAGCAACGCGCCGCTGGCACGCATCGCCGAAGAGGTCGGCTATCAGACCGACACTGCATTCAGCCGCGCATTCCGGCGCGAGTACGGCGTGCCACCGGCCGCGTGGCGACGCCAACAGGCCGGCGTGGCGTCGAACCTCGGCACGTGAGGCCGCGCCTGGGCCGCCCGAGCCGGTGCGCGCGCGCGCAAATTCCAGCGGTTCCTTTAGCGGGCCGGCCGTGCCGCCACTCCCGACATTCACCATGCAGGATCGTTTTTGGCGTAACAGCGCCTTGGACGTGGAGCGAGGAATCGTGACGCGCACGCAGCGCCGGGCGGCGGTGCGTCAAGTCTGGTGGCGACACGCTTGTCGCGCTGGATCACTCCCTCGCACGCGATGCATCCCTGCCGTGATGGCAGGGACCTCGGCGCGGCTCGCCGCCCGCCACTAGACTGCGGCAGACCCCATCACCGCCGGACTCGCATGGTCAGCTACCCCTTCGATGCATTCGGTCAGCCCCTGGCCCTGGTGCTGCGCCAAACGCCGCAGCCCGTCGGCAATGAAGTCGTCATGCGGGTCGGCAGCTGCGGCGTGTGTCACAGCGACCTTCATCTGCATGACGGCCACTTCGATCTCGGCAACGGCAACAAACTCGACCTGAGCCGCGGCATCGCCCTGCCGTGTGTGCTCGGCCACGAGATCGCCGGCACGGTCGCGGCCGTTGGCCCGGATGTCATTGGCGTCGCAGTGGGCGACCGGCGCGTCGTGTACCCGTGGATCGGCTGCGCCGCTTGCAGGGCCTGCAAGCACGGCCGCGAAGAGCTGTGCCTGGCGCCGCGCACCCTCGGCGTGAACCGCGATGGCGGCTTTGCCGACCATGTGCTGGTGCCGCATCCGCGCTACCTCTTTGCCTTTGACCCGCTGCCCGAAACGCAGGCATGCACCTGTGCCTGCTCGGGACTGACGGCCTACAGCGCGCTCCAGAAATGCGCGCCGCTCGGCGACGGCGACACGCTGCTCGTCATCGGCGCCGGCGGCGTCGGCCTGTCGGGCGTGCGCATGGCGTCCGCGCTGTTGGGCGTCAGACCGGTGGTGGCCGAAATCGATCGCAGCAAATGGGACCTGGCCTTTGAAGCCGGCGCCGCCGACTGCCTGGACCCCACCGATACCGATGCGACCCGGGCCTTCATGCGGGCCAGTGGCGGCGCGGCCGCGGTGATCGACTTCGTCGGTTCCGCCGCCACATTCGCGTTCGGCCTGACGGCACTGCGCAAGGCAGGCAAGCTCGTGTGCGTCGGCCTGTTCGGTGGCGCAGCGCCCTTGATGCCCGCCATGCTGCCGCTGCGGGCGGTCACGATCGCGGGCTCGTACGTCGGCAGCCTGGCCGAGATGGGCGCGATGATGGCCCTGGCGCGCCAGGGCACGCTGCCCGCGCTGCCGGTGACCACGCGCCCGCTGGCAGAGGTCAACGAGGCCCTGGCAGCGTTGCGCAGTGGCGCCATCCGAGGCCGCACCGTGCTGCTGCCTTGAGACCTGCCGGCGATCAAACCGCGAATCGGGGCCGCCAGCGCGTGGCAATTACCCTTCGAAACCCGGTGGCGCGCTGCCGGCCCGTTTCGAGTGAGACGGCTACCGCTGTCACGGGGCCAGGACTTCGAGTGTCGGGAAGTAGCTTCGGCAGCGTCCGGCATCGCGCGTCAGCAAGGGCCGGCCTTCGACGGCAGCGTGGACGCCGATGAAGAAGTCAGGCAGCACCGGTGCCTTGCTGCTCCCCGCGCCGACGTTACTGCGCAAATGCCTTGGCGGCCAGGAAAAGCGCGGGCCGAGAAATCCCGCGCTGTTCCAGCGCCATCGTCAGCACTGCGTCGTCGAGCGCTTCGATGGTCGCGAACGAAAGTGACATCCGGGCATAAATGACCGGATTGATGGCCAAGGCATGCGGCTTGGCCTGGTCGCGCAATTGCGTGGTGGACCAGTCGGCCCACTGCGGGTCGTTTTGCAGCACGTCCACCAAGACGTTGGTGTCCACCAACAACATCAATCGTCGGCGCGCAGAAGCTTCATCAATGCATCGGTTCGCCAGGGCACGTCAGCCCGACCGCGAACCGCGTCGAAACGGTCGCCGGCCGGGCTGCGTGCGCCTGTGGCAGGCGGTGCCGGCTGGAGCACCACCTCGCCGGAGCCGTTCAGCAAGAACTCCACAGATTCACCATGAACCAAATGCATCGCATCGCGTGTCCGTTTGGGGATCGTCACCTGTCACTTGCTGGTCATCGTCGTTGCCAGGCTCTTTTCCTCCAGGTATTACAGAGTGAAGTCATGGTGATACATCCTCACATCTTGACCATCACATGCCGCGCCACGGTGTAGTCCTCCAGCGCGTACATGCTCATGTCCTTGCCGTAGCCGCTGCTCTTCATGCCGCCGTGCGGCATTTCGTTGGCGAGCATGAAATGGGTGTTGATCCAGGTGCAGCCGTATTGCAGCTTCTTGGCCACGCGCATGGCCCGGCCGACGTCCTGCGTCCAGACGCTGCTGGCCAGGCCGTAGTCGCTGTCGTTGGCCCAGGCGATGGCCTGCTCGGTGTCGGTGAAGCGGGTCACGCTGACCACCGGGCCGAACACCTCGCGCTTGACGATCTCGTCGTCCTGCCGTGCGCCGGCCACCACCGTGGGCTCAAAGAAGAAACCGCCACCGGCGCGGGCCTTGCCGCCGGCGGTGATTTCCATGTGACCGGCCGACTGCGCCCGCTCGACGAAGCTGGCGACGCGGTTGCGCTGGCGGTCGCTGATGAGCGGGCCGAGTTCGACGTCGGGCTCGTCCTGCGTGCCCATCTTGATCGTCTTGACGGCGCTCGACAAATCGGCCACCAGGCGGTCGTAGACCTTGCCGCCGGCGTAGACGCGGCAGGCCGCGGTGCAGTCCTGCCCGGCGTTGTAGTAGCCGAAGGTGCGCAGGCCTTCGACCACGCTGGCGATGTCGGCGTCGTCGAACACCAGCACCGGCGCCTTGCCGCCGAGTTCCAGGTGGGTGCGCTTGAGCGTGCCGGTGGCGGCCTGCAACACCTTGCGACCGGTCGACACGTCGCCGGTGACGCTGACCATCGCCACCTTTGGGTGTTCGACCAGCGGCTGACCGACCGTGGGGCCACGCCCGCAGACCACGTTCAGCACGCCTTTCGGCAATATGTCAGCGGCCACCTGCGCCAGCAGCAGCGAGGTCAGCGGCGTCTGTTCGCTGGGCTTGAGCACCACCGTGTTGCCGGCGGCCAGCGCTGGAGCGATCTTCCACGCGGCCATCATCAGCGGATAGTTCCACGGCGCGATCGACACCACCACGCCGACCGGATCGCGCCGGATCATGCTGGTGTGGCCGGCCAGGTATTCGCCGGCCAGGGTGCCGCTCATGCAGCGCGCGGCGCCGGCGAAATAGCGGAAGCAATCTGCGATGGCGGGAATCTCGTCGCCGAGCGCGCGCGCATAGGGCTTGCCGCAGTTGAGCGACTCGAGGCGGGCGAACTGCTCGGCGCGCGACTCGATCGCGTCGGCCAGCCTGAGCAGCAGGCGCGAGCGCTCCATCGGCGTGGTTTCGCTCCAGGCGTCGAAGGCGCGGTAAGCGGCCGACACCGCCTTGTGCACCTGCTCGGCCGAAGCTTCGTGCACCGTGGTCAGCAATTCGCCGGTGGCGGGGTTGAGCACCTGCTCGGGCTCGCCCTCGCCCGTGACGAAGGCGCCGTCGATCAGCAGTTGGGTAGGCAGGAAGATGGTGGACATGCAAGGCTCCTTCAGCGGGGGTTCGGTTCGTCGGAACGGGTGAGCAGGTAAGCGGCCAGGATCGGCACGAAAGTCAACGCGATGATGACGACCGCCACCACGTTGGTCACCGGGCGCTGGCGCGGGCGGATCAACTCCTGGAACATCCAGATCGGCAACGTGGTCTGCTGCCCGGCGGTGAAGGTGGTGACGATCACTTCGTCGAAGCTCAGCGCGAAAGCCAGCAGCGCGCCGGCCAGCAGCGCCGAGCCGAGCTGCGGCAGCACGATGTAGCGCACGGTCTGGAAGCCGTCGGCGCCCAGGTCCATCGAGGCCTCGATCAGGTTCGGGTTCAACCGGCGCAAGCGTGCCACGGCGTTGTTGAACACCACGACGACGCAAAACGTGGCGTGGCCGATCACGATGGTCCAGAACGAGAACGGGATTTCGAGCGTGTGCAAGCCCGAGCGCAGCGAGATGCCGGTGATGATGCCTGGCAGCGCGATCGGCAGGATCAGCAGCAGCGACACCGCGTCGCGTCCGAAGAACTTCGCACGCGCCAGCGCCGCCGCGGCCAGCGTGCCCAGCACCAGCGCGATGGCGGTGCTCCAGGCGGCGACCTGGAACGACAAGCCGATCGCCGACCAGACGTCTTCGCGTCCCCAGGCCACGCCGAACCAGCGCGTCGTCAACGCCGGCGGCGGAAACATGTAGCTCTTGTCCTCGGCGCTGAACGCGTACAGCACGATCAGCGCCAGCGGGACGTGCAGGAAAAGCACCACCGACCAGGCGGCGAGGCGCAAGGCCCAGCCAGCCGGGTGGCGACCGGGCGCGCGGCTAAAGCGCATCGAAGGCGCCCCGGCGCTTGACGAACCACAGGTAAAGCGCAATCACGACGATCGGCACCAGTGAAAACGCGGCAGCGAACGGAATGTTGCCGGCCACGCCTTGCTGCCGATAGACAACCTGACCGATGTAGAGCGTCGAGTTGCCGATCACCTGCGGAATGATGTAGTCGCCCAGCGTGAGCGAGAACGTGAAGATTGACCCCGCCGCCACGCCCGGCATCGCCAGCGGCAGCGTGATGTTCCAGAACGTCGCGCGCGGGCCGGCGCCGAGGTCGCCCGAGGCCTCGATGCACGAGCCGGGAATGCGCTCGACCGCCGCCATGATCGGCAGCACCATGAACGGCAGCCACATGTAGACGAACACGATGAAGGTGCCGAGGTTGGAGATGCTCAGCGACGGCCCACCGATGCCGGGAATGGCGAGCACGGCCTCGAGCACCGCGGTGGCGTGCAGCTGACCGGCCAGCCATGACACGGCGCCTTCCTTGGCGAGCAACAGCTTCCAGGCATACAGGCGCACCAGGTAGCTGCTCCACAGCGGCAGCATCACGGCGATGTAGAGCAGTGCTTTCTGCGCGCCGCGGGCGTGGCGCGCCATGTAGTAGGCCAGCGGAAAGCCGAGCACGGTGCAGGCGATCGTCACGGCGACCGCCATCGTGACGGTGCGAATCGCCACGTCCACGTTGGCGGGCTGCGTGAGTGCCACGAAGTTGCGCAGCGTGAACTCCCGCACCACCTGCCCGGTGAAGTCGTCCAGACCGAAAAAAGCATTGGCCAGCAGGGCGAGCAGGCTGCCGAGATAGATCACGCCGAACCACAGCAGCACCGGCGCCAGCAGACCGAACATCAGCAGCCCGCGGCGCGTGTAGAGCAGGTCCGAGCCGCGCCTGCGCAGCCCCAGCGCGGTGAGTGCGGGCAAGGTGGTGGCCGAATTCACCGGGCGGCCTTCATGCGGCGCACTCCGGCATTCGCCTTTCGGACGGCCGGGCACGCCGGCGCAGGCGCGGCGCGCGACACCGGCCCGGCGATCGGGCGATTCGCGTGCCGGCGCGGCAGTGCCCATGATGGCCACGACATCATGAAGGCCGGCATCGGCGGTTGCATCGCGGGCCGAGCCGATTCAGGCCGCGGCCAGAGCCAACGGATGCACGGCGCGCTCGTCCCAGTGCAGAAACACCTGGTGGCCGGCCTCGGGCGCGCGGCTGCCGCCGCCTTCCGGCAGGTCGGCCTGCAACTGCACGCCGGCGGTGTCGACTTTGATGCGCGTGAAGGCGCCGAAATACTGCGCTTCGGCCACCACGCCCGAGGCGCGGGCATCGAGCGCCGCGCCGAGGCGGATCCTCTCGGGGCGCAGCATCGCGGCAGGCCGGCCGGTGAGGTGCCGTGCCGCGGCACCGTCGAGCACGTTGGCTGCGCCGACGAATTGCGCGACGAAACGCGTGGTCGGCGCGTTGTAGACGCCCTGCGGTGTGCCGACCTGTTCCAGCCGGCCCTGATTGAACACGCCGATGCGGTCGCTCATCGACAGTGCTTCGTGCTGGTCGTGCGTGATGAACAGGAACGTGATGCCGAGCTGCCGCTGCAGCGCCTTCAGCTCGCTTTGCATCTGCTCGCGCAGCTTCAGGTCCAGGGCCCCGAGCGGCTCGTCGAGCAGCAGCACCTGCGGCTGATTGATCAGCGCACGCGCAAGCGCCACGCGCTGGCGCTGACCGCCCGACAGCTGGGCAGGACGGCGTTCGCCCACGCCTGACAGCTGCACCAGCGTCAGCAGTTCGTCGGCACGCCGCTCGCGCTCGGCGCGCGGCACCTTGCGCACCATCAGCGCATACGCCACGTTGTCGCGAATGCTCAGGTGGGGGAAAAGCGCGTAGTCCTGGAACACGGTGTTCACGGGACGCGCATACGGCGGCTGCAGCGTGACGTCGCTGCCGCCGATCAACACCCGACCCGCGGTCGGCAGCGCGAAGCCGCCGATCATGCGCAGGCATGTCGTCTTGCCGGAACCCGAGGGACCGAGCAACGTGAAGAATTCGCCGGCATCGATCGTCAGGCTCACATCGTCGACGGCGCGCACCGCGGCGGCGCCGCTGCCGAACTGGCACGAGACGTGGTCGAGGGTGACGGCAGCGGTCATGCGCTCAATCGTGGTGTTCGATACGCCGAGCAGTGCCAGCAGCAGCGCACGGCGTGGGCGCGGGGCGGTTCGCCCCGCGCGCGGATCGCCGGCTCAGCGCCCGCCGAGCACGGCGATGTAGTCTGACGCCCAGCGGTGGTAGGGCACGCACTCGTTGTTCTGCGTCTTGCACTGCGTGGTGGGCGTCTTCCAGAACGAGATGCGGTCGAAGTCGTTGTAGCCCTGCGCCGCGCAGCCCGCGTCGGTCAGCAGCTTGTTGCCCTTGCAGGCAGCCGGCACCGCCGGCACCGAACCGAACCAGGCCGACAAATCGCCCTGCAGTTTCGGGTTGAGCGAATGCTCCATCCACAAGTAGGCGCAGTTGGGGTGCTTGGCGTCGACGTGCAGCATCGTGGTGTCGGCCCAGCCGGTCGCGTTTTCAACCGGCACCGTGGTCGCGATCGGGCGGTTCTTGCTTTTCAGCACGTTCGCCTGGAACTGCCACGAGCCGGACGCCGCGATGCCTTCGTTGGTGAAATCGTCCACCTGCACCATCGCATCGTGCCAATACTTCCCGACCAGCTTGCGCTGTCCGCGCAGCAGGTCGAGCGCGGCCTTGTATTGCGCCTCATTCAGCTCAAACGGATCTTTGATGCCCAGCGCCGGGTTTTTCTTCATCAGGTAGAGCGCGGCGTCGGCGATGTAGATCGGGCCGTCGAAGGCCTGCACGCGACCCTTGTTGCTCTTGCCGTCGGGCAGTACGGTTTCCTCGAACACCACGCTCCAGCTGGTGGGCGGCTTGCCCTTGAAAACGTCGGTGTTGTACATCAACACGTTCCAGCCCCACTGATACGGCACGCCGTAATGGGTGTTGTTTTCAAAGTGCCACGGCGCCTTTTGCAGGCGCGGGTCGACGTTCTTGTAGCTCGGGATCAGGCCCACGTTGATGGGCGCGATCTTCTTGCCACGGATCAGGCGGGTCGACGCGTCGCCCGAAGCCGTGACGAGGTCGAAGCCGCCTTCATTCATCAGCGCCACCATCTCGTCCGACGTGCCGGCAGTCTTGACGTTGACCTTGCAGCCGGTCTCCTTTTCGAAGCCAGTCACCCAGTCGTACTCCTTGTCGGTCTGGCCACGCTCCACATAGCCGGCCCAAGCGACGATGTCGACGCGCCCCTCGCCCTTGCCGATTTTCTGCAGTGGCGCGTTCTGGGCCAGCGCGGGTGTGGTGGCGGCGAGCAGCGCGGCGACGACACAGGCGGCGCCGAGCAGGGACGGTGATGGATGGGGCATGGTCGACCTTCAGGCTGGGGTAACTGTTCCGCAATCGCGACGAAGCGGCTCGAGACGCAGACGATAGATTTGCGCGTCTGCGCTGGCAAGCTCAATCCGTCGCCCATGGGCTATGCCAAAAAGAGATAGCAAGAGTCCACCCCAAGCCCCGTCGAAGGGTTCTAATCCGCCGCACGACGACCGCCTGCAAGCATGGCTGCGAGCCGGAGACCTGATTGACGATGAACGACTCGAAGCCCATCACGGTCTTCGGCCCCGATTTCCCGTTCGCCTACGACGACTGGATCCGCCACCCGGACGGGCTGGGCGAAATTCCGCCGCTGCACTTTGGGGCCGAGGTGGCGATCGTCGGCGCCGGCATCGCCGGGCTGGTGGCAGCCTATGAGCTGATGAAGCTGGGCCTGCGACCGGTGGTGTACGAGGCCTCGAAGATGGGCGGCCGGCTTCGCTCGCAAGCCTTCGAAGGGGCCAGCGGCGTGGTGGCCGAACTGGGCGGCATGCGATTCCCGGTGTCGTCGACCGGCTTCTTCCACTATGTCGATCTGCTCGGTCTGCAAAGCGATCCGTTCCCGAACCCGCTGACGCCCGCTGCCGGCAGCACCGTGGTCGATCTGGAAGGAACGACTCACTACGCCCGCACGCTGGCCGATCTGCCGCTGCTGTACCGCGAGGTGGCGGCGGCCTGGGCCGATGCGCTGCAAGACCGGGCGCAGTTCGCCGAGATCCAGCAGGCCATCCGCGAGCGCGACGTGGGCACGCTGAAGACGCTGTGGAACGCACTGGTGCCGCTGTGGGACGACCGCACCTTCTACGATTTCGTGGCGACGTCGAAGTCGTTTTCGCGGCTGTCGTTCCTGCACCGCGAGGTGTTCGGTCAGGTCGGTTTCGGCACCGGCGGCTGGGACTCGGACTTCCCGAATTCGATGCTCGAGATCCTGCGCGTGGTGCTGACCAACTGCGACGAGAACCAGCGCCTGATCCGCGGTGGCGTCGAGCAGTTGCCTCGGCGTCTGTGGACACACGCGCCAGAGACGTTGGCGCATTGGCCAGCGGGCACGACGCTGACCTCGCTGCACCGCGGCGCGCCGCGCGCCGGCGTGGCGCGCATCGCCCGCACGGCGGACGGCGTGCTCGAGGTCACCGACCGCTGGGGCGACGCACGTCGCTACGGCGCTGTGCTGGCGACCTGCCAGAGCTGGCTGCTGACCACGCAGATCGACTGCGAGGAATCGCTGTTCTCGCAAAAAATGTGGATGGCGCTCGACCGCACCCGCTACATGCAGTCGTCCAAGACCTTCGTGATGGTCGACCGCCCGTTCTGGAAGGACAAAGACCCCGACACCGGCCGCGACGTGATGAGCATGACGCTGACCGACCGCCTCACGCGCGGCACCTACCTGTTCGACCACGGCGACGACCGGCCGGGCGTGATCTGCCTGTCGTATGCCTGGATGGGCGACGCCCTGAAGATGCTCCCGCATCCGCCCGAAAAGCGCGTGCGGCTGGCGCTCGACGCGCTGAAGAAGATCTATCCGAAGCTTGACATCGCCGGTCACATCGTCGGCGAGCCGATCACGATCTCGTGGGAGGCCGACCCGCATTTCCTGGGCGCGTTCAAGGGCGCCCTGCCCGGTCACTATCGCTACAACCAACGCATGTATGCGCATTTCATGCAGCGCCACCTGCCCGCATCGCAGCGCGGCATGTTCATCGCGGGCGACGATGTCTCGTGGACTCCCGCATGGGCCGAAGGGGCGGTGCAGACCTCGCTCAACGCGGTCTGGGGCATCGTGGCACATTTCGGTGGTCGGACTTTCCCGTCCAACCCCGGCCCCGGCGATCGCTTCGATGCACTCGGCCCGATTGAACTTCCGCAATGAACTTTGCCGACATGGACTTTCAGAATCTTCGCCTGGCACTCTGGCAATGCACACAGCAGTCCGCCGACGTGAAGGGCAACCTGGCCCGGCTGCGTGAAGCCGCGCTGGAGGCGGCGGCCGCCGGCGCGCAAGTGCTGGTGTGCCCGGAGATGTTTTTGACTGGCTACAACATCGGTGCGGCCGAGGCAGAGCGTCTGGCCGAGCCGGCTGATGGTCCGTCGGCCCGCGTAATTGCCCTGCTGGCGCTTGAAACCGGGCTGGCGATCGTCTGGGGATTTCCCGAGCGCGATTCGAGCGGCGCCGTCTACAACGCCGTGCAAGCCACTGGCCCAAAGGGCGAAAGTCTCGGCCTGTACCGCAAGACGCACCTCTACGGCGCGTTGGACCGCGCCATGTTCAGCGCGTCGAACGGCGACGGTCCGGTGATCTCGCTGTTGGGCTGGAAGATCGGCCTGCTGATTTGCTACGACCTGGAATTTCCCGAGGCGGTGCGCCAATGCGCTCTGCGCGGTGCCAACCTGGTGCTGGTGCCTACCGCCAACATGAAGGGCTTCGAGGTCGTCCAGCGCGTGTTGGTGCCCGCCAGGGCCTGCGAAAACCAGCTCTACGTGGCTTACGCCAACTGCTGTGGCCACGAAGCTGAAATTGAGTACAGTGGCTTGAGTTGTGTAGCAGCACCCGACGGCACCGTGACTGCGCAAGCGGGCGGTGGTGCCGAGTTGCTGTTGGCCACGGTGTCGAGGCGGCACGAGGGGTTCGACTTCAATCGATACTTGGCCGATCGCCGCCCTGACGTCTACCGCGGTTTGGCTGAATGGCCAGATCAATCCCGAGACTTGGCCGTCGACGCTTGCGGTACGGCCGAACCAACGCATTCCGAGCTTGCATTTGCGGGCTCCCGACCTCATGTCCATCAATAATTTGAAAGGTGAGCCCATGATCAAGAACTCCGACAACACGGCCCTGCAGGACAACCTGCTCCGGCTGGCCGCGGCTCGCAGCGGTTTTGCCACCAGCGAAGTCGACGGGCACACCTCCAAACAGGTGGGACCGGTGGCCGAAGCGCTGGTTCGAGCCGGAAAACTGCACCGCGCCAAGATCAGCCACCGAGTGATTCGCTATTTCGCAAGCGAGGCGCAAGCCAGCGCATTCACGTCGACCTCCGCGGCAAAGCCGGCCAAGCCTGCGGTGGCGGTTTCTCCGCGCACCAAAGCCACCTGGGCAAAAGATGCGCCGATGAACATCACGGCCGACACCAAGATCACGGTGGCTCCACCGCCGCCGGTCGGCATTTACAAGACCAACACCCACTCGCGCTGACCGGCCAGC
>ENA-OFCE01001165-OFCE01001165.1-metagenomes-genome-assembly--contig:-NODE-1165-length-14264-cov-2.923147_pt1 | contig 14264 bp, 13 predicted proteins | sample MGYA00153388_OFCE01 | MGnify analysis MGYA00153388
GGTAACACAATAGCTGCTTTAAGTTTGGCACACTAACTCAAAAGGAGAGAAAATAATGGGACGACTAACAGCCGTAATCCTTTCGCTTTCTCTGCTCGTTTCCGCGAGCGTTTTTACGGGCAACATCGTAACTGCCGAAGCAAATGAAAATTCGCAAACAGTCATGCAAGTCGGCTCGCAGCCTTCTTACAAAGGCCCGGTCGAATATTTTACTGGCAATGTACGCGTTGATCCTCTGTTCTCCTCCAAAGATTCGGCACAGTTTTCCGGTGCCTATGTCACATTCGAACCGGGAGTCCGTTCTGCCTGGCATACTCATCCCACCGGACAGCATTTGATCGTTACCGCCGGCGTTGGCCGGACCCAGGAGTGGGGTGGTCCAATTGTGGAGATCAAGGCCGGCGATGTAATTTGGTGCCCGCCTGGCGTTAAGCATTGGCATGGGGCATCACCAACCACAGCAATGACGCATATGGCAGTCACGGGAGCACTTAACGGCAAAAGTGTGGAATGGATGGAGAAGGTAACGGATAAGCAATACAATGGCATTGAATAATTTTATGCATTGCTTCTTTTGGCATGAATGTATGAGTTAATCAATAAATCGGTAGATCAAAGTATTGCAGTTTTAAGGTAAAGGAGACGGGTTGATGAGAAAAAAAATAGCAGTAATAGTAACAGGGGTTTTCCTTTCCATATTGAGTATGACAGCTGTTTCACAGGCGCAATCGACAATTCATTCCAGCTTGAATGCCAAACAACAAGGCATTGTTACAATTGCAGCTTTTACCGCCAAAGGTGATTTAGAAAGGCTAAAAACTGTGTTAAACGAAGGATTAGATGCGGGATTGACTGTAAATGAAATTAAAGAAATTCTTGTGCAGATGTACGCTTATTGTGGATTTCCGCGCAGCCTGAATGGAATCAGTACCTTCATGAGCGTAATGAAAGAACGTGAAGCCAAAGGTATCAAGGATGAATTGGGAAGGGAAGCGAGCCCCTTGCCTGCCGGCAAAAGCAGCATAGAACTTGGAACAGAAGTTCAGACAAGCCTGATAGGTGCACCCGCTAGCGGGGCAATCTATACATTCGCTCCCGCCATTGATGAGTTTCTGAAAGGACATCTGTTTGGGGATATCTTCGGACGCGACAACATGGATTTTCAGAGTAGGGAGATCGCGACCATATCGGCTTTGGCCAGCATGAACGGCGTTAATAACCAACTTCGTTCTCATTTCAATGTGGGATTGAATGTAGGGCTGACAGAAGCGCAGTTGAAAAGCCTGATAACCGTGCTTGAAACGAGAGTGGGTAAGCAGGAAGCTGATAATGCAACCAGCGTGCTGAGCAATGTGATAAGCGGCAGAACTCGCTAAGCCCTGACTCGGTAAACCTAGTGACTAAAATTTGTAGAGAGCAGCTAGTCAAAGAAGTAGCGAAAGAGTGCCTGAATTACCTCTAACTTTGGGGCCGAAGCAATTTAGAAACAAAATAACCTATACTGGCGAACAATCCCATCATGGCAAGAAAGTCTGTGAAAAATGCAATCAACGGTTCGTTAAAATCAAAGAATACAAACTCGTTCTGTAAAAAAAGATACGAACCGATTTGCCGCTGATAAAAAGCGTACATACCATAAGCAGCAATCAGGAAACCAGCTGTGCGTAAAAATATGGTTCGAGGCAGGGACGGTTTGGAGATATATAAGACCTTCCTCATGGCGCCCATCAACGTATTTAAATGAAGGCCCATATGCACTGACATCAGCACCAAGCCCCAATAAGCGCAGAGCATATGCAGAGTTCTTGCAAAAGCTTGGCCGTCGCTTATGGACAGAAAATCAAACACATGGCGGGATAGAATAATGCCGCTTATCATAAGACCAATAATAGACAAAAAAGCGAAAGCAGTAACGATTGTTTGTAAAATACGAAATGCTGTATATTTGCCCTTCTGTAAATGGCTGATCCAATTCCGATTTATGATATGGTGAATGGTACACAGCAAGAGCATACCTGTGCCGACCCATTCGTGGACGGCTTCTCCTATAAGCTCGTATGCCATAAGCAACAACAAGCCTACTGTCAAAAAGAAATCAATTGCAATTTTACCGATTGTTTTTGGTTTCATCTCTATAATTTCTCCTTGAGCAATATCTTTTGAGAAAGCCTGCCGTATCTTTTGCGGCAGGCTTTCTAGACGGTGGGTCTTGGCGGAAAGGCTCTTTTATCTTACTGCTCTCCCGGTTTAGTGTGCACAGGCTTCAATACCCTAATTCCTTTACCCATGCAGCAACATCATCCGCACAATTCTGCACGGTATTTCTAGAAACCGTAAATCCGTTTTTAATAACATTTGCGTTCGGCTGTAATGCGGCAATGGTGCTCACTGTACTAGAAAAACCGCTTCCTCCGTGGGTATTGAACGGGATAATGGTTTTCCCAGACAGATTATGACTTTCAAGGAAAGAGTACAAAATCATCGGCATGTCGCCCCACCAGTTGGGGTATCCCAGAAAAATCACATCATATTGCCCAAGGTTCTGTATTGTTGCTGCAAGCTCCGGCCTTGCTTTATTATTCTGTTCTGCTTTGGCTAAATCTACCAGTGTTTTGTGATTGGTGGGATATGGTGTTTTTGGTTCAATACGAAAGATATCGGCACCGATATTTTTCTGAATCAAATACGCCACATATTGTGTGTTGCCTAAAACTTCACCATTGATGACTATCGTACTGTTTGCCTCTTCCTGATTCATATTATTGGGAGTAGTCGTTTCCGGCATGGAAAAGTACACTACCAAAGTTCTCTTACCGTCTTTATTTGCAGCCGAGGCTTCGGCAGGGGGAGCGGTTGTCTTACTTTGCTCGCTACTGGAAGGCTTCGGCTGTGGGGTGCTATTGTTGGACTGATTTTTACTGCTGCTGCATCCAGCCAAACTGGCTACTGTAATAATCAAGGCTAAAACAAAAGTTAACGTTTTCTTCATTTATATGTCCTCCTAATTTCTGCAGATGCATCTCATTTGTTTAGGGTGGTTTCACTTAAACTAGCAATGGAAGAGGCGTACAATATGGGAATGGGGATTAATTAATGAAGAAAGAATGTCTGTGATTTATAAGACTACCAGTCTTCCGGCATCCACATTCATGTCGATGCCGCCAACCATACCGCCGCTGCGCAACCTGGTCTTGATAGAAGATATTAACCGCACTAAATTCCTTAGTCGAGCGTAATGCAAATACGTCAAAGTTTTTCTTTGTTATAGAAATCTTGTTTATTCCCGAATGAAATTCGTATATATATTTTCTTCTTTCACGGGGAATGACACGCCAGCTTTCATGCCAGCTTCCTTACAATTTAGAAACCAGGCCATATTTCTTGCTAGTACACGCATGGTCTGCAGCCCTTCTAAATCTTGTTTCACATCTTCCGGCGTAGCGCCATGAACCATATTCCAATAACGTGATGAGATAACAGGCATCTCTGATATGGTGAAATACTTGTTGAGCTGGTCAAAAGTGGCGGTTGTACCGGCCCTTCTGGCGGATATAACCGCTGCAGCCGGTTTTAAATAAAAGGACTGCCGCCCTGCAAGCATGTCTGCATAAAATGCGCGATCCATGAAGGAAGTAATCGCGCCACTTGCAGCCGCATAATGCACAGGCGAACCGAACACAAAGCCGTCTGCACTTGGCGCAATAGCAAGGAAGTCGTTGACTTTATCTTTTCTACGCAGGACTTACAGGCAATACAGCCCGACAGAGGTTTATTGCCAACCCAGAAGAGATCCGCGCCGATACCTTCTTTCTCCAAAGTAGCCGCTACTTCCATAAGCGCCGTGTACGTGCAGCCCTTTTCATGGGGGCTGCCGTTAATCAGTAATACTTTCATCTTTTTCACTCCTCATTAAAATTCATGGATGATATTGTGTACTGTAAACATTTTATTTTCCTACCCTTTTAGCCGCATCGGAACCTGCAGGATACCGATCGCCGGACACTTTAATTTTATCGAGTGCTACATTCAAGACAGCCAGTTCCTGTTCAGATAGCCGAACGGTTGCCGCTCCTAAATTTTCTTCCAAGCGCTTCATGTTACGAGTGCCGGGAATTGGAACAATCCACGGTTTCTGCGCGAGTACCCAGGCAAGCGCAATCTGCGCCGGCGTTGCGCTCTTACCGGCAGCTACATCTTTTACGAGGTTTACAAGATCTTGGTTTGCCGTAATGTTTTCCGGCGTGAAACGTGGAACCATGCGGCGAAAATCTAAACTATCAAAACCGGAATTGTTTGGAATAGCGCCCGTCAGGAATCCCTTGCCTAGCGGGCTGAAGGGAACAAAGCCAATGCCCAGTTCTTCCAGGACAGACAGCAATTCCTCTTCTGGCTGACGCCACATCATGGAATATTCACTTTGAATCGCTGTCACAGGACAGACGGCATGGGCACGACGAATGGTCTTAACGCCGGCTTCTGAAAGTCCCCAATGGCGAATTTTCCCTTGCTGTATCAGTTTTTTCATGGTTTCCGCCACTTCCTCTATAGGGATGCTTGTATCCACCCGGTGCAGATAATAGAGATCAATTGTATCAACCCCCAAGCGTTTTAGGGATCTTTCTGCCGCTTGGCGGATTTCCTCCGGACGTCCGTCCACCACTTGTTTTCCGTTGATGTTTTTAATACCGCATTTTGTTGCGATAACTACCTGATTGCGATAGGCAGCCAACGCTTCACCTACTAAGATTTCATTGTCATCATAAATCTCTGCCGTATCAAAAAAAGTTACGCCCAAATCAATAGCCCCATGAATGACTGCGATTGCTTCTTTTTTATCAGAGGATGGACCATAGCCATGACTCATGCCCATACAGCCAAGCCCAATGGTTGAAACTTCTAAACCGCTTTTGCCTAACAACCGTTTTTCCATTTTTTCAACCTCTTTCTTTCTTTTAGTTATAATTTTAGAAATTATTTCTTACATGCCAATATTTACAACGTTCGATCTGTTATTTATAAGAATTCTCATAAATTGCGATGCAGTCTTCTTTGGTCAGGTGTATGCGATCGCAGGCGAAAAGTCCTCCCATCGGACCCAGCGCGTTATCGGCCATCTTTGGAAATTCATTCGGCGTAATGCCATAGTCGCTCATCTTTAAATCGGCTACGCCGCAGTCCTCAAAAAGTTTTTCGAGCACTGTGATGAAATCCAACGGATTTTTGGCATCTTCCATGCCCATAGCTTTAGCCATGCGGATGAAGCGTTCGTCACATACATGATGCTCGATGATATTTGTAAAATAAGCTCGACTGAGCATGATGAGACCTGCACCATGGGGGAGATTTTCATGATAAGCCGATAAAGCATGTTCCAGAGAATGCTGGCTGGAAGTTGTGCCGACGCACATGACTGTACCGGACAGGATATTCCCGAAAGCCACATGTTCTCTGGCCTCCATATCACTACCGTCCTTGACCGCGCGAGCCAGATAACGCCCGACGTTTTCAATCGCTGTGATGGCATACATATCGCTCATGAGGTTGGCAAATTTGGACACATAGCCTTCCAAACTATGGCTCAGTGCATCAAAACCCTGATAAGCCGTAAACAGAGGCGGTACGCTCTTCATCAGCTCCGTATCCTCGATGCAGAGCTTCGGGAAAAGTGCCGGCGTTTTGATGCCGACCTTCTCGTTTGTTGCCGGATTCGTAACTACACAGCCTGCATCCGCTTCGGAGCCTGTTCCCGCTGTTGTGCTGATGGCGACAATCGGCAGAGGTTCATTGATAATCGGTTTTTTCTTGCCGGTGCCACTGGCGACATAATCCCAGAGATCGCCGTCGTTTACCGCCATAATGGCAATTGCCTTGGCCGAGTCAATGCAGCTACCGCCACCAAGAGCAACTATAAAATCACAGCCATTTTCTCTGGCAAAAGCAGCACCTTCCATTACAGTATCCTTCACCGGATTTGGCTGCACCTTATCAAACACAACAGATTCTACACCTGCCAGGCGAAGCTGCTCTTCTGTTCGTGCCAAATAGCCGTTGGTTCTTGTTGACTTGCCGTTGGAAATAACGATCATTGCCTTTTTTCCTGGCAGCTCCTGTTTGTGAAGCTCACCCAGTATTCCTGCACCAAATAAAATTTTCGTAGGGACATACATAGTGAAACTCATAGTTTCAAACATCTCCTTTGTTTTTTATTTTTCACTTAACATTAACGCAGCATTCCTGGATTAGTTTTAGTTATAAAAATTAAGTCATACATGGCATCCTTTTATCTAGGATTTTAATCACCGCATGGTTGATACCTCAGGCGGCTAAATCCGAAAGAGACAGCCGCGACACAAAGCGCAACTACGACCGATGCTGAGCCGATCCAACTCACTATCATGATTGACGAACCTCCCACAGCGATTCCACCAATAGCGGCGCCAACGGCAAAGCCAAGCTGCACGAAGGAACTGTTCAGACTCAGCATGATGCCGGAGGCTTCCGGAGCGAGCGAGACAATGTTAAAGCTCTGGGTCAATCCGAACGTCCAAACTGAAGTTGCCCAGAGCATGATCGATAGGATGGTAAGGATTACAGAACCTTGGGCAACAGATACGAATACAAGGGCGAGAGCTTGGACTACCATGCTGCCAATAAGCGTGCGAGTGATGCCAATTCGATCCGCCAAGAAACCGCCAAGCTTGGAACCTAGTAAGCTCGCGATGCCCAAAGCGAAGAGAATGCTGCTCATTTCTTGTTCACTCATCGGTCTGAGAGCTGCCAGGAAGGGAGTGATATACGTATTGACTACCGAATAACTGATAAACACAAAGAATGTCATGCCAAGGGCAGCAGCTATAGTCGGCTTTTTTAAGAGTGCAAATTGTTTACCGAGAGGATTCGGCATTTCGCCTGACGTGGCTGGAAGCAACCGGGCGATAGCTAAACTTCCCAGCAAACTAAAGAAGCCGATACCCCAAAAGATCGCCTGCCAATCATACGCTGCCGTGATGACGCGGCCAATTGGGACGCCAAATACCAGTGAGGCACTAAATCCCATGGATATGTTGGACATGGCTTCTCCCTGGTGTCCGGGAGAAGCAAGACTTGCAGTTATCGCATAGGCGGTGACAACGAAGACGCCCGTTCCGATCCCGAGTATGACGCGAGAAGCCATCAGGAAACCGAAGCCCGGAAGGGCGAGCGTCGAAACGATGCCGAGTAAAAAGATCGTGAGAGCCAGCAGCAGTTGCCTGCGCTGATCCATCTTCGCCGTTGCTACCATGACAATGGGCGTGCCGATCGCGCTGGCGAGCGCGAAGGCGGTAATCAGCTGTCCTGCTGTTGCTATCGATACACCGGCGGAAGTAGCGACTTTATCCAAAATGCCCACAATAACGAATTGTGACGTGCCAATCAAGAAGCTGATCATAGTCAGCATGTAAATTTTCCATGTATTGTTCATGATGTTCTACCTACCCTTGCTATTTTTGCACTCATAATTAAACTATGATGTAAGCTTTGTCACCTTTATTATGCAACAAAAAACCAAGCGACCGTTATCCCATTCATACCAAATTGTTGCCTAATCCTATCACAGCTAGTTACACAACAGATGAATATGCATTATAATGGACTTACTTAAGGCTGAAAGAACAAGGAGGATGTTATGTCTGAACAAAAATATAGTCAGCAGGATGAACTAGCCAAACTCATTGAACGATATTCTGGCCGGGACGGTGTTCGTGCGACGGCTATTCCCTCTTTATTTTTTAACCGTCAGTGTGTGATTACCGGACCAGTTTATGGGGTTTTCAAGCCGTCCTTATGCATTGTCGTTCAGGGTGCAAAGGATGTATGGCTGGCCCAGGAGCGCTTCAGGTACAGTCCTGCCGATTACCTTATTGCATCCGTTGACTTGCCCGTTATAGGCCAAGTCGTGGAAGCCTCTTCCGACCTTCCGTATCTGTCTCTCAAACTGGAATTTACGTCAAAGCAAATTTTAGATGTTCTTAGTGATTTAGAAGTTCGCGTCAGACCGAAAGAAAATTCTAGTCGAGCTATGTTTGTCAGCCGGATTGAAGCCTCTTTGTTGGATGCGGTAATCAGGTTGGCTCGTTTGCTGGACAATCCTGAGGATATCCCTGTACTTGCTCCGCTCATTACGAAGGAAATTCTCTATCGGGTTCTGCAGGGACAGCATGGGGTTACATTGGAGCAAATTGCAATCGAAGGAAGCTATACCTATCGAATCAGAAACGTCATTGAACAAATCATGAATCACTATGATCGGTCTTTTCGGATTGAAGATCTTGCAGAAATAGCAAATATGAGTGTTTCTTCTCTTCATCGGCACTTTAAAGAGGTAACTGCTATGAGTCCTCTTCAGTTCCAGAAACAATTGCGCTTACACGAAGCAAGGCGTTTGTTATTATCCGAGTCAGCCGATGCCGCTGAGGTCGCATTTCGAATAGGTTATGAAAGTCCATCGCAATTCAGTCGAGAATATTCTCGCATGTTTGGCTTTCCGCCGAAAGAAGATATAAAGCGCATGAAAGCTAACTATAACCAATAGACAAATATATAAGTACCATGAGAGGGAGTGCAGATTTTACTGCACTCCCTCATATTTTTGAGTGATATTGAGACAATCAGGCAATGATTTGCGATAAATGGTATAACGCATACCTTTGCGACTGTTGCATAATTAAATTGTAAGACTTGTTGCACTTTCTAAACGCAGAAACACAAGTGAAAATGAAATAAAAAAGACTTTATACCGCCGCTGGCTTAGAATCGACCGCATGAGATCTAGCTATACTCTGTTAAGCCGCATATTTTCACTACTCACTGTCTGCTATGGTATCTATGCTTCGTTTACACGTCATATCGGTTCGAAATTACTTCTCCAACATGGTTTTAACGATTGGACCGCTTAGCCTTCGCTAGTTGACTTCTTATTTAATTATATGGCAATTATGGGTTGCTATGTTGCCATAACGCATTATCTGTCGCAGCTGCTGCAATATCCATAAAGGAGAAAAAATAGCTGTAGCCCTTCAACGAAATTAGGGGAACTACAGCTATTTTTTTGCTTGACTTGGTGTTAACTCAAAGTTATATATGCTTTTAAAATATGTTTTTGTTTTCCATGTTTTAGAAATTTATAAATAGTGAAAAGGAGTTTTTAAATGTTATCTTTTAAAAAAATACTAGAACCGCAATATTTTCAAAGTTTTCACTGCATCGCAGGTGACTGTGAGGATAGTTGCTGTATTGGGTGGGATGTTGTCATTGATCAAGCTACCTATGATGCCTACCAAAAATGTCAGGATGCTCTCTTAAAACCGCTTTTTTGCGAACATATCTTAATTAATGATAAGAGTGTCGGGGATTCTGAGTATGTTCCGTATGCCATTGTAAAAATGAATCATTACATATGTCCGTTTTTAACAGATGAGAGGCTCTGTACTATTCAAAAAACATTGAATGAAGAAGCATTATCCATAACCTGCGAAACCTATCCGCGCGCATTTAATAATGTTGACGGGGTTCTGGAGCGGTCATTGTACATATCGTGTCCGGAAGCTGCCAGATTGATACTTTTGAATACAAAACCAATGCAATTTAACAACTGTGAAAGTGGTGCTGAAGTTCGTAATTCTCAAATTCCTATAGTAAATACAAAATATGATGCACATAATAAACCATATCGTTATTTTGGGGAGATAAGAGCCTTTATTATTTCTCTATTGCAAGATAGAACTTATCCATTGTGGCAACGCTTAATTATTCTCAGCTTTTTTTGCAGTAGGCTTGAGCAGGTGACCGCTGAATATTACGAAGAAGACATTCCCTATCTTATTTCGTATTTTACGGAAAAAATTAGGACAGGTGAATATCGTGAGCCAATGATTAATGCTGGTACAGACTTAGAAATGCAGTTGCAAGCAATGAAATTTCTGATTGACTACCGTTTACAAGGGGAATTTATAAGTGATCAGTTTCTTAACTGTATAAACGAGTTTATGCAGGGACTTTGTTTTTCCGAAGGTGCTTCGTTGGATATAGCCGTTATGAAGTATGCAGAAGCTTATTCTGCATACTATCAGCCGTTTATGCAAAAACATGAATATATATTGGAAAATTACCTAGTAAATTATGTATATAAAAATTTATTTCCGCTTGGTCCACAAGAAAGTACCTTTTATGAACAAAGAAGTATGTATACAGAATATACCGTATTGGTACTCCACTATTCTATGATAAGAACGCTGCTGATTGGTATGGCAGGTTATCATCGGGATGAGTTCAGCGCCAAACATGTAATAAAGCTTATTCAAACATTTGCTAAAGCAATTGAGCACAATCTTCCTTATCTTAAACAAGCTGTACAGTTTATTAGTGCAAGCGATATGAATAATATAGCAGGCGCAACAATATTAGTGAAAAATTAACTGTTGGAAAAGGATGTCCAGACGAAATTTAGGTTATTGATAATGTCAATTGCGGAAAATGTGCGCTATTTCCAGCTCACTGGCGTTATCCTAGGGAAGTGCGAAACGGAAACAAGCTCAATGCATTGATTCAAGCATTTTGGGATAAATAAAGAATTGACTTCGAATAAAGAGGTACAGGTAAGGGGAAGAGCGTATGGTTTTCTATTCAGATAAAAAAGTGTGAACCCCGATAAAAGATGTACGGGATTCACACAGCGGTTTTATTCAAAGTACCATTGGCACGCGAAGCCCTCTAGAGCTTCAACACAATCTCTATTTCAAATACTTGGAAAAGAAGGATGTGAGCTTGTCAAAGGGGATATAATTCACCCGGTTGTACAGACCCACATGACCTGCGCCCGGAACAATGTAGAGTTCCTTCGGTTCGGCCGCCAGCTTGTAGGCGTCTTCGCTGAACTCTATGGAATGAGCGTTTTCACCCGCGATGAAAAGCATAGGACGAGGAGAGATCGTCTCTATGTCAGTGAACGGGTAAAAATTCATAAACTTAACGTTACTGGTGAGAGTCGGGTGCGTTGTAAGTTTTGGTGACTGGCCTTTGGGAGTGAATTCACCTCTTGGAGTACGGTAGAAGTCAAAAAATTCACGTGCAATTGGAGGTGAATCTTCATTCAATTCGTCGACAGTACCACTGGTGTATTTGGTTTTGCCACCTAAAAACTCTACATAGCGTTGTTCTGCTGCGCCTTCAAGAATCTCTTTTTTCTGATCGAGGGTCGCGGAATGCCTGAACCCGTTACGGTTGGCGGCACCCATGTCGTACATGCTGACTGTAGCAATGGCTTTCATGCGCGGGTCGATCTTGGCTGCGCTGATGGCAAAGCTCCCGCTGCCACAAATACCGATAACACCAATCCGATCCCTGTCAACAAACGACCGGGTGCCCAGGAAATCCACCGCGGCACTGAAATCCTCGGCATAGATATCCGGCGAAACAGCGTTGCGAGGCTGGCCATCGCTCTCACCCCAGAAAGACAGATCCAAGGATAAAGTGACGAATCCCTGTTCAGCCATTTTCGTGGCATACAGATTCGCACTTTGTTCTTTTACTGCGCCCATAGGATGCCCGACAATGATTTCTAATTAAAGTAAAACAATTGAAAAGAAGGAGTGAATCAAATGATAATTTCAGAGGTCAGTGAAAAATATGGTATGACACAAGACGCATTGCGCTATTACGAAAGAGTCGGATTGATCCCGCCGGTTCCGCGTAAACCAAATGGGATTCGCGACTATGACGATTACAGCTGTGGATGGATTGAATTTATTCACTGCATGCGAAAAACGGGTGTTCCAGTAGAAGTCCTTGTTGAATATGTCCAACTTTATCAGCAGGGAAGTAAAACAAAGGAGATAAGGAAGAAGCTTTTACTGACAGAATTAAACCGTTTAGATGATCGTATTGCAAATTTGCAGGCAACAAGAGAACGATTGGCTTGCAAAATTGAAAACTACGATGATCTTGAGAGAGTAGTACTTTGTAAGTCGGGAATTCTTTGCCCGAAAGAACCGCATTAAAAAACTGGATTCCGCATTTGGCGAAATCCAGTTAAAAGAATTTTATCTTTTCCCTGTCGACTAGGCAGGGGGCAGTTCATTACAAGGAAAGCTAGAATCTTATGATTTGATTGCCCAACGCAATTTAGCAGAACGGGCACGGCTATTGATATGGCATTCTTCTGCTGATGCTCGAATAGGATCAGGTGCTATTTCACGATAAACGCCTTCACGAAAAAAGTGTTTAAAAGATCTTTTCACGCGACGATCTTCTCCTGAATGAAATGAAAGTATGGCAACGCGTCCACCCGAAGCCATGACATCAGGAAGTTTTTCTAAGAATTCTTCTAACACTTCAAACTCCTTATTGACATCAATTCGCAACGCTTGAAAGGTTCGTTGACAAGATTTTTTAATCTCATCTTTACTGACGTGTGGAACATATTTCAGAGCATCTTTGATGATATTTCGAAGCTCAGTTGTTGTCGATATAGCAATTCCTTTTTTGATGTTGGAAACAATGGCACGAGCGATTACCCCGGAATGAGGCTCGTCAGCATTTTCTATCAACAGATCTTGTAATTCATCTAGTTTTATTCTTTTTAAAAGACTTGCTGCAGAGTAACCCGTTTTCGGATTAAGCCTTAAGTCCAATGGCCCTTCATACTTAAATGTAAACCCTCTTTCAGGATTGTCTATTTGCATAGAAGAGACCCCCAAATCTGCCAATACAAAATTAAATAGCCCTGATTCGGGAGTGATTTGATCTATTTTGGAAAAGTTCATTTGCTTGATCTCTAAAATTTCGGAGCCATAACCCAAACGCTCTAAGCGATCTTTGGTGCGCGGTAATTCAAGAGGATCTACATCAGTTGCATACAAGCGCCCCTTCGAATTTAAACATTTAAGCATCTCTAAGGTATGTCCACCATAACCTAGTGTTGCATCTAATCCAATTTGTCCTGGTGTAATATGTAGGAATTCCAATATTTCTTTAACGCAAATTGAAATATGCATACCAGCAGGAGTATTGCCCTTCTGAATAATCTTTGCCACATCATCAGCATATTGCTCTGGTTGCAGTTCCTTGTATTTTTCTTTAAAATTCTTAGGGTGAGTGCCTTTATAGCGAACACGTCGCTGATGTTTGGGCTCTTGCTCATCCAATGTGTGATCTGGGGCCATTCTATTCCCTCATTTTTATTATATATTTTGGTACTTTTGTTATAAATTATATGATAGCAGGTACAATTTAGTAAAGCAACATCAACAGTTTAGCTTCTAATTTTCCGGTTGACGAATCAAGGGAACATCCCACTAATTTCATTCCATTTATTTCTTTGTGAAAGAGTACGTAGCTCTGAGCGTACTCCGCTTTTATTTTATCCTAGGGAAGTGCGAAACGGAAACAAGCTCAATGCATTGATTCATGCATTTTGGGATAAGTAAAACATTCATATTGTTGCAGAATATAGTTACTTTATCAAAGATTAGCAGGGAAAAGGGATTTCGGAGAGAAAGATAGTTTTTATATATTAAATAATACAACTTGTTGACGAAAGGATAATTGGAGGAGGGGGTAATTATTCTTGAAACTATTGAATTTTAAACCCAATCCATACTTGCGACAATATATTAGCCGTTATTGGTTGTGGGAGAATGAACCAGATTTACCTCAAATTCTTCCTGGTACAGGAACTGAGCTAATGTTTCACTATTATGAACCGTTCGTTGCAAAAAATCAGAAAGATGAAGTTTTAATAGCGCCGAATTGTCATATCATATCTCCCCGTTGTGAATGCTACCATCTGAATAGAATAAAACGTAGCGGTTTTATTTCGGTTAGGTTTCGCGCAGGAGCTTTCCGGCATTTTTGTAGGGAATCAAACAAAGATTTAATAGACTCGTTTATCGATATTAATGAAATATGGGGAAAAAAAGGGCAAGAATTCGGAGAACGGGTGATAGAGGCAAAAAATATTGAAAAACGGATTGTTATAATAGAAGCTTTTCTCATGAAATTTTTAGAAATGTATCAGCACCCAAAGTCATGGCTAGATATGGCTGTGGCAAAGGTGTTTTATGGTTGTGACGCAGCTAGGTTGAAAGAAGTAAGTAGTGACTTATTTATTAGTGACAGACAACTTCAAAGGAAATTTGGGGAAGCAGTCGGAGTGAGTCCGAAAACTTTTCAACGAATTTCCCGGTTTGAAACTGTATTGAAACAGTTGTTACTGAATCAAAATAAGG
>ENA-OFCE01001166-OFCE01001166.1-metagenomes-genome-assembly--contig:-NODE-1166-length-14263-cov-8.693342_pt1 | contig 14263 bp, 13 predicted proteins | sample MGYA00153388_OFCE01 | MGnify analysis MGYA00153388
GGCGTGTGTCTTGTTTGCTCGATCGCAGAGATACACCGCCGAAAAATGCCGCGCTGGATTATTTAACAAATTTATACTTTTTAGTTTCTGTACGCCAACTAAAATTTAATCTGGTTTAGTTATCTTCAACTGCATCACCTTGCTAGTTTTTACCGATTAGTTCTAACACTTTTCCCATTGCCGCAGTATGTAAATAGTAAGTAAATACTGTAGAATATATCTATTGTAGTAACTATATAAGCTTTCATGAATGAGTCACTATCTATTGAAACTTTAATTGAAGACTAAAAATTACTCATTTCAAAATGGCAGAAAGAGCTAGAAAAAACCTTAAATATTTATCTTCCTGCTTCCAAAGTAGCAGTAGAAACTTTACTAATACATTGTCAAGCTCTGGAAAATCTTGAAAAGTTATTAAATTCAAGTAAGGTTGCTAGGGATGTATAAGAATTTTAACTACCTATAAAATGACCTGATCACATCCTTAAACCCCATATCCCTTGCTAATAAAGGAATATGGGGTTTTAAATCTAAGTATGGTTAGTCAAATTAGCTTATTGATTTATAAAGAGCAATTGCTACGTCGTTAATAGGTGTACTTAGTTACCGCACTACCTATCTTCCGCTTTGCGACCGATCGCGACCAATTCTGTGGCGATTTGCTCCGGTGACAACACAAAATCTACCTGCCCCGTCGCAATTGCTGAGAGCGGCATCCTATCGAATGTTGCCGTATCCTCATCTTGGGCAAATGTAACCCCACCGACTGCCTTAATTGCCATCAAACCCAAGGTGCCATCCTTATTAGACCCCGATAAGACTACTGCAATCGCACAATTGCCACGATCTGCTGCTAAAGAGGTCAGAAAAGCATCTCCAGGCATGTATATACCAAAAATCTTCTTGCGAGGCGATAGCTCAAATACGCCTTTAGATATCCTCATCTGAGTATCTGGTGGAATTACATACACCCGATCTGGCTCTACTAACATTCCATTCTGCACCTGACTCACCAGCATTTTTGTGACCCTAGCCAAAATCTTCGTTAAAAGACTTTCTCCATTAGGTAACATGTGTTGAATCAGAACGAATGCCATCCCAGTATTAGTCGGTAAATGGCTAAGTAGCTGACTAAAAGCTTCTAAACCTCCTGCCGAAGCTACTATCCCCACAATTGGAAATTTAGATGTAGATGATGCTATTTGCATCTCTATCTCACTCAATTCAGACGAATGTTCAGAAGTCATCGGATCGAGCTATGTTAGAGTAATTTGAGGAATTGAAGCTTTAATCTATCCAGGTTCTGTTGTACACAATCTTCAAATTCTCAGAGACGTATTTCTTATTTTACCAATTCAAAAAATATACCGCCGAAAATGCTTCGCTAACCTTCCCCTACTTTTTTATAGTGTTTTTTTGCCTGTTGCCATGTAAAAAAGTAATGGATATGAATTCAGTTTCAACGAGAAATAGTTGTTTCAGACGAACAAGAATCTCTTAGCATACAATTTTCCCATTTCGGCACGTTGATACCTATAGCGACTCTGGCTGATCTTCTTCTCCTTCGGTAACGCTTCGTGTCGTGGCAAAGCCGTTGAGAAGGATGCCTCTAATCAGTGATACTTCTGCATCCAAACCTTTGGCGTGATCTTCATATTTTTCTACTGCACTTTGCAGATTGTAGCTTTTCATCCGCTCAGACATTTGACGCGAGAATGTAATCTTTTCCTCCATTGCCCGAACAGCCGACCACAAAGCATTTTCAAGATACTTCGTTTGCTCTGATAAAAACACCTTAGCCGTAAACGAGTGTCCTATGTGACAGCGAAACCGCAGTGGATCTACTACGCCAATTTGCCAGATGCTGCCGTTGCATTCAGGGCAACTGTAAGTTGTTCGAGTCCCAATCTTTTCTACATTCTGTATTAACTCCTGGGTATTCATCTCCTGTTCAGCAATATTGGATTCAATTTCGATTTCATCGGTCACGGGGTAGGCTTCACCATCGGCGGCAGGTTCCTTTGACAATTGAACTAGCAACTCTGGAATTTCTGCCAAGGGCAGGCAGTGATCGACTTTCACATACCGCAAGGCACTCTTGACCATGCTGGGGTATTCTGCTTCGTTCGGGTCTTGAACTATCGCCACTCCTCCTCGTTTTTTGATTGCCTGTAACCCTACAGTGCCATCATCGAGATAGCCTGTAAGTATCACACCCACCGTCCTGGTCCCATAAGCACGAGCGGCTGAACGGAATAACACATCAATAGCTGGTCGGAATCTGTTTTCTTGAGGCCCCCGCACCACGCGCATCGAGCCTTGATTGACCAACAGGTGACGATCGGGCGGCGCGACGTAGATTCGCCTTGTTTGAATTAGCTCTCCGTCTGACGGGTGGGATGCGGGAAAAGAGCTTACATCGGCAAGAATTTGGGGAAGAATGCTAGGCTTATCTGCTGCGAGGTGCTGAACAATGAAGATAACAGCATCTATATCAGCAGGTAAAAGACCTATAATCGCGCCTAGTGCTTTAAGTCCGCCTGCCGAAGTACCAATAACGATGATGTCGTGTGTAGGCATAATATTCCTTTCAAAGCCGTAATTAAGCAGTATTGCTGCTTGTGAAGTTCGCCTTTCTGTTAGCTATTTCCAATTTAGCCGATATCTCAACCCTGTTAGCGGATTATTGACGTTATCAGACTTGTTATTGATTAATTGTTCTAACCTAATTACTACGTCATTTAACTTGTTATCAATTTGATAACAAGCAGGTAAGCTCAACCAGAAGTACGGTAGTAATAAAAATTACGACCCTAACCTGTGTAAATAAGAGTGTGAGAATAAGCGATCTCACAGGCTTAACCTCCACATCCTAGTACAGGACTGAGCTAGAGCAATTTAATTATCACAGCCTTGGTTCGGTTACATCGATTTCGTTCGTAACTGGCTGCGTTCGGGACTAACTGGCTGCGTTCGGGACTAACTGGCACACGCGTTGGCGAAGCCTACCGCAGGTAATCGGGGCTGATTGCCGCCGCGCATCCTCGCCGTACTTTCATGGTAATTTTTAGTGGGTGTTTGTGACCTAGTGGCGAGGATCGCACGACGGCAATCTAAATTAATCTCTACCTATTACCACATTGTTTGTCACTATAAATACTATACTTAGTGCTTTTATATGTTAAAATATATCTAAAATCACTAAAAATACTCTTTTAAACACATGCTTCTAGTCGTCGGAGGTATCAAGGGGGGTTCAGGAAAAAGCACTATTGCAGTCAATTTAGCAGTCGCTAGAGCTAGTAGACACAAGGTACTACTGGTTGACGGGGATGACCAAGAATCAACTAGCGATTGGTATGCCGAGCGCAAGAGTGTTTATCCCGACCTTTCACCGAATCTAGATTTTATGAAGGTGGCAGGTAAATCAGCTCGCGATCGATTATTAGCTACAGCCGATCGATACGATACGGTTATTGTTGACACTGGAGGAAGAGACACTGTTACTCAACGAGCAGTACTATCGGTTGCCGATCTGCTCCTAATTCCATTTCAGCCACGATCGGTTGACATCTGGACTATTAAAAGAGTCTCCGTTTTAATTGCTGAAATTGTTACTATCAATCCAACCCTAAAATGTGGAGGTTTTATTAATAAGGCATTCCCCAATAGTACGGACAATGATGATGCTATGGCTGCTATTAATGAGGCGGATAATATAGAGTCAATAAGACTAAAAATAGGAGACAGAAAAGCATTTTCAAACGCTTTTGGGATGGGTTTGACGGTGCCAGAAATTAGACCCCGAGCAGAAAAAGCGATGGATGAATTACAAGCTCTATATAAGTACTGTTTCCACTAAAAAGCATTAAAAAGCATCAAAAAACACCAATAATTGTTAAAAAAATACTAAAATACACGTAAAATATACTTTATGGCACTTAATAGCAAACGAGCAAAAGCGAGTTCAGAGGAAATAGACAAGGTGATTAATGCTGGAGGATCTGTCCCAGCAAAAGAAGAAAACGTAGATATTAAAGATATTAAAAACGACAAGATTGTAGAAAATAACGATGTTAGATTTACAGTGACGATGCCCTACGAATTGGCTAGTGTGATTGACCGTTTACGCAAGCCGAGCAAAACTTCTCGGCAGGCGTGGCTCATGCAAGCAGCGATCGATAAATTAAAAAAAGATGGAGAATTATAATTTCTTTACTGCTGTCTTTGTCTCGTTAAAGAGCTTAAAAAGTAGTATATGCTATTTTTTAAGCTCTTTAGTTACATCTCATCATGAATGGTTCGATCCGATCGGATGTGACCAAAGAGCTGATTACAGATGTAAATTCAATCCCTATGATGTGGGTATTTTAAGTAGAGAGAATGCACAGTGCTCTGGATACCGACCTGTTGGCAATTTAGCAATAATAAAGTAAACTGGAATTAACCAGTTACTAGTTAGTGAAAATGAATAACCAAGTTGAAGGAGGAGGGCGCAGAAAAAAATTGCCAGTTGGAGGACGAGGGCACAAGGTACCCTATAAGACTATGGTGATGCGGATACCGGAGCCTTGTTGGGAGCAAATCAACGATTTCGTAATGGAATATCGTGAAACTCTGAATGTTTTGCGTTTCCCCAGTGCCCCCGCCCAAAAACTCGACGAAATAACGGAAATTATTGAAGAATATAAAAAGGAAAGTAAAACAAACCGAGACTGGAAAAAATGTACCCAATTGATTCAGGATATTGAAAAAAAAATAGAGGGCTAAAAATATTTTAGCCCACTCTCTGTTAGCCTCTAAAATATTTTCATTCCACGCCTTAAAAAACTTTGTGTGTTTTATATATGCACAAAAAACACAGCCGCCTAGTTACCCAAGCAGCCAAAGTACATAATTTATTATAAAAGGGGATACCCTGAAACGCGCTTACCAGGCGAGTTTAGAGTTAAAAAATCAGACAAAAGATACTCTGATTTTAACTCAAAAATAAGTTTTTGTCCAATGTTTACTCGTCAGGAAACAACGATCCGGAAGGAGTCTATTTTCTTACGCAGAAAGAAACACATTTTGTAGTATACATTATGATTGTTTGGTAAATACTAGCGGCTCCACCATTACCATTACCAGCGGAGTCCTTAATGTCTTACGAAACTAACGAAAAATATGATATCAGACATCATCTCAGCGTCCTCACACCCTCAAAAGGATCGAGAACTAAGTACCATTGTCCCGTCTGCAATGGTCACAACCTAGATATTAAGCCCAGCAATGGTACTTATACCTGCTTTAACGGGTGCGAGTGCAAAGATATCCGAGCGGCGATCGATAACATAGAGGGTAAGCCAGAGTGGAGACAACAACAAGGCAAATGGGTGAAGCCAGTTCGCCCCAAATCTTCTAAAGATTATTTTTATCCAGATCGCAATGGCGACCCTTTAATTAAAGTAGTGCGGATCGATCGTGGTGATGGATTGAAAAAAGGTTTCCCCCAATCTCACTGGGCGGGTGGCCGCTGGGAAGAAGGCAACCCGAAGGAAATTCGACACCTTATCCCCATTTACAGATATCAAGAAGTCAGACAAGCGATCGAGCGTGGTGAGTTAATTTTTTGGGTAGAAGGTGAAGCCACGGCTGATTTGCTGTGGGAATTAGGTATTGCGGCTACAACTACGATTGGGGGTTCGGGAGCCTATAGCGACTATGGGAATTACCAAGCAGACTTAGCAGAAGCGCGGATCGTAGTAACACCAGATCGAGATAGTAATGGAATGAAGTATATTGCTAACATCGAGCGGGATTTTTCTAGCCAAATTGAGGGCTACTACTTAGCAGGTACTCAAAGCTTGTGGCGCAATCCAGACGGAGGAATGGACATTGGCGACGATATTAATGACTATAGGTTAAGCAAGCAACAAATTTTAGCCAAAGTAATTGCTGTCGAAGAATATACTAAAATTGTCTCGGTTAATGGTGTAGAGGGTACTGATAAGCAATCAGCAGGCTCTCGACGTTTATCAGCACCTCATCAGCCGCTATCAGCAGCCGAAATTAAAAAGCAAGTTCAAGAAATAGTCGAGCGGCATTTGCCAGCAGTAGATCGACAGGCTGAACTACTTGTCCTAGCCCGTCGCCTGGGTGTATCTAAACTCTCTCTGGATGGACTAGTTCAAGAGTTAGAACATTCTGCTAGTGATAGTGCTGATGGTGTTGAGATGGATAAAATTATGACCGCGCAGCGTCATAAATTATCACCGCATTTGGTTTTACCTGAGCATGTAGCAAACAAAATCGAACAAATTTCCAACGCCAGAAGCACTAATCCTGAACCATTATTATTGGGTTTACTAGTGGCTGCTAGTAGCGTACCTCACGCCAACACTCGATTGGATGTCCGAAATTACGGTGACGTATTATCGGTTTATCCCAATTTGTTTGGGATGGTCGTTGGAGATAGTAGTACGCTAAAGTCGCCGACCATCAAAAGTACTTATATCAAGCCACTCAAGGCACTCCGCAAGATTTTTATCGAAAAGCATAAAAAAGAATTAGACCAGTACGCGATTGAATCAGCAGAGTGGGAAACAAAAGATAAAAAGGAGCGAGGACAAGAACCCAAATCTCCGACGTTGACTGTTGTATCAGCAGTTGATACAACTATCGAAAAACTAGAAGAGTTGGCTTTAAATCAGCCCCATATCTGCCCATCACTATTCCGCGATGAGGTAATTGGTATTTTTCAATCATTTGACCGACATGGTGGCAAAGGCACGAATGATGGACTATCCAAATTACTGAGCTACTATGATGGTCAACCAATTGACAGACACAGGATGGGAACTGGATCGCAACTATCAGATCACGATTTTCATCCGAGTGTATTCGGCGGGATTCAGCCGGAAGTTTTGAAAAAATTGGCTGTAGGAATTGGGATGGATGACGCTGGGACATTGTGCCGTTTTCTATACGCATCAATCTCTCGGTCGTATAAAGACTGGGATGAAGATCCAGATCGGGAATTAATCGATGTCGAAGTATTCGATCGCCTGATTTGCAAAATCAACCAAATCCCACCGCTGGTATGTTCTCTCGATCGAGCAGGACAACAAGCATGGGCTAAAATCGCCAACCAATATAACAAGGCGTGTCTAAATAGTCCCAAACTTTCTCAATGGCTGAAACATTCATACAGTAAAGCAATCGGTCAATTAGGCAAAATAGCTCTCACGCTGCATTTGATTGAATGTGTGACTGCTGATAATGTGTCAACAGTTATCAGCGCAGCGACAATCGAACGAGCAGGAATCGCATTGGATTACTTTATTTCTCAGGCTATTGCGCTTATTGCCTCCACGGAAGAGACTCTAGAAGCTCATCTGGTAAGGATCTTAGATAAGGCTAAAAAGCTTGGCAGCATTAAACCTCGGGATGTTCAACTTTTATTTTCAGGCAAAAAAAAGATTGACTCTACTACCGCACGTAATTATCTACAGCAATTAGTCCAATCTGGGTATGGTGCGGTTGACCATGCAGGTGTTTTTACCCCAAATCAGCTAGATCTGGTTTCTACTGCCAGTGTAGATAATGTTGATAAATTGTCGATAGGTTATCGACAGCCAGATAGTAGTCCTACTATACATTTAAGTACTTTTGTAGATAATGTTGATAATATATTGCAATCAGATATTTTATTTGACCCGCAAAGAAATAAATCAGACCTTAGTCAGAGCATCAATGATAGTGGCTTTGTGCCACCCCAATGCCCAGATCCTGAAACTATCAGCATTGAACCTGACACATCACTTGTTGAGGGGGAGGAGGATGTAGATAAGTTATCAACAGACAATCAGCACTTACACACCGCCATCGTAGTGGGGTCGCTGGTAAAACCTTCCGATCCTTACAATGTCAGGGGTAATGACGTTGGGACAGTCGAGCAAATTGACAGTGGAAAATTTCAGATATGGTGGCAGGGTGATGGGGATAAACAAATTTCTGCCTTTCATCGGACGTTTGCCATCGAAGAGTTAGTGTTGATACTAGATTCAGGTGGAAAATAAATAGACATACACTAGGATATTATCGACATTATCGACAAAGAGGCTGAAAGTGTTTCTATGACTGGTGTAGATGGTGTTGATAAGCAATCAACACTTTATCAACACTCTCTACATCGCTATCAGCAGCTATTAGCTTAGAGATTTGCCAACAATGTCAACAAACTCCTGAAACTGGCTCTAGTGTATGTGTTGACATGTCAACAAACTTGTCAACAATATGTCAACAAACCCCGAAAATGTCAACAAACTTGTCAACAAAAGGAGATTTAATCTACTGCTCATTTCATTGACTGGTTGGATCGCAGTTGCCGATCTGCTTCAAGTAGTTTTGGTTGCTGATGGATACCTGACGGAAGAAAATGGCTCTGCTGATGGATCTTTAGAAAGTTTCTCAGAAATAAAGATTGGTTCGTGACGTGCTGCGTCACCCTACGTCACGACTAATAACACGCTGAAAACGCTGGAAACGCTGAAACACTGAATACAGACTATTTGTGGCAGCTTGGAAAAGATTGCGGTTGTGGATATGAGGACGCAGGATGACGCAGCGTGGCGTAGGATGACTCAACTTAACTTAAGTTGGCAACTCACCAACTTAAGTTGCCAACTTAACCGCCATACCGACCCAACTCACCAACTAGTAACTTAAGTTGGCATGCGATCGAACCAAGCCAATTCTATCGACCGCCAGGTGTCACTTGCTTCTTGGTTCTAACTGTCGTCTTATTTTTGACAATTTCTGGCGCACTAACTCGATCGGGGATTGGTATCCCAACTTTGTCAATCTCTGTCGCACTAACTTGCTCCTGGGGGATTGGTGTCTCAACTTTATCGATCTTTGGCGCACTAACTCGATCGGGGGTAGTTGGTATCCCAACTTTGTCGATTTCTGGCTTGGCTGCGGGTTGCCGAAGACTTATGATTGCATCTTGAATGGCAAGGGCATCAACATTTTTTATCAGTCCCACGATTGCCCCCGTAACTACTCCTGTTGCTGACACGATTTCGCCGCTGGTTTTGCAATTGATTGTGAGTTTGTCCTGGCGCACAGTGTCGGTAAAAATATAGGCAACGGAAAGTGAGTCTATATTTATGGCAGACATTTTAGCCGTGATCGAATTACTCTCTCGCTTAAATTCACGTTGACCATCGGGAACGATCAGATTTTTGCTGCACCACTGGACGATCCGTTTAGCTCGATCGTCGCCGCCGATCATTTCTATCAAGTCGTCAGATGTCGGAGGTTTAGTTTTATCTAATTTTTCCCTCATCCTCGCCGAATGTTCAGCAGCCTGACTAATTTCAGCTTCTAGATAGCTGATTTTTGTGCTTAATTTTTTGCATTGTCCATCAAGATCGACTATTATTAGTTCGTCATTATATATTTCTTCTAGTTGTAACTTAAAAATATTATTTTTAGCTTCGATCCGATCGTACTCATCGCCAAGTCGGGTAGATTTACCCTTAGCTCTCATCGATGCCGCATGACAACCCAAATGAATTTGAGGTATGCGATCTACTCCCTGCTTTTCTAGAGTTCGACAATCAATCCTTACCCGATCGTATCCAGCATCAGCAAGGTATTGATTAGCTAATGTTTCCCAATTTTGTCGCTGTTGGATTAATAGGTCTTTACGATTCCAGTCGCGATTTTTATTACCAAATTCTACTACACCATACTCATCAATCTTTAATTCCCGCATTAACAACATTACATGGGCATGAGGATTAGTACTATCTAGATGATGCAGGTTAATATCAGCAATCATCCCACGATCGACATAGTTTGTTTGGACATATTCTCGAACGAGGGCGATCTGTGTTTCTCGATCTAGCTCAGTGGGGATAGCTATATCAATCTCTCTGGCTAACTGCGAGTCAGATCGCCGTTCAGATAATTCGACTCTGTTCCACAGTTCGGCTCGATTTTTCAGCCAACTAGTATCGATTGCAGATAGCTCTGGAGTAATAATTTCGGAATAGTCTACTCCAGATTTGTGAGTATAGTCGTGGATGATTCCAGTACGTTTATCTTCGATCTTTTCACCCGATCGATAGGCAGCAGCAGCTACGGCAGATTTACCTTTAGATCTGCCGATTACTGAGGCGGAATAGTGATAGATTGCCATCGGTAATACTCCGGATCTTGGCTCCCGGCAGGGCGCACCATCGCTTGCGATGTATAAGTGCGCCCTTCCTTCGTCGGGATAGGGAATGTCACCATAGTATCTGGTGAAAAATGGGTCGTCAGTGATCTGGAACGCTAAAATAATGGTTTAGAAATTGAATAAATGATATGGTTTGGCAGTTGATAAAACCTGAGATAAAATGGTAGCAGTATCAAGCGGTTACTATTATAGATATGGATAATGTTAAAACTCAAAAAACCAAGGAACAAAAGATAGAAATTCTTAAACAGCAATTAGCGGATAGAGAGAAAAAAGTCGCAGAATATCGAAATAAACTGCAATCGAAAATCGATTCAATTGCTGCAAGAGGAAGTACGGAAGATCGTAAAAATGATACTAGGCGCAAGATCCTCTTAGGCGCAATGCTTCAAAATCGATTAGAAAAACGCAAACTATCTCAGCAAAAAATGACTGATTGGATGAGTGAGTTTTTAACTCGTGATGACGATCGAGCATTATTTCAACTAGCTAAGATCGATTCAATTGCAAATAGCGAAATCGATAATACTGAGATTGCGATTATCGATAGTCCCGATCTCCATGAGAGTGGGATAGCGATCGATGACAGTCATTTACAGTTGTCAGATGATATTGACAATTATAATTAATATTGGTCTAAAAAAAGAGTCAGTTGACAAGTAAGTTAACTGACTCTTTTTTGCTTATAAGTTGCGGCTAAAAAACTACACCTTGCCGCTCGATCGGATCGGACTAAAGTTTTAAATCGAACTAGGGCAAGGTGTGTTTTGTGCCGTCACATAGCTATAGAGCGTTGGTTTGCTGATATTCATCATTTTGCTGACTCTGGGTTAATGATTTTGGTCTACCTCCCAATTTCTCACGTGATCGAGCAGCAGCTACCCCAAGCCGAGCCAGAACCAGAACAATTAGAGGAATTGGAACAGCCACCTCAAGCCGAGCTAGAGTTGTATCAAGACATTATTACTAAATCATTAGCAAGTAAAATTTGTCTTTATGATATAGTTGGGCTGACTCTATAAAGCAGCAAAAATGAAAACAGTTTCTTTTTTGACGATCGCTATAACTCTATCGCTGACTGCAATCGTTCAAGCACAACCAGATAATCTAGGAATGTTTAATGGGCGTAAACGTAGTGAATTACCCGATAACTATCGAGAGATTAATACGCCAGCGAAACTAGAGGCATTTCGGAAAAGCCTAGAAACAGTTCCTAAAAATGCCAGAATAACAAAAATCGATGGACAAACTTATCGCTGTATAGATCGTGGAGGGCACGACTTGGATAACGGTGTAGAAGTTTACGACATGAGATGTTGGAAGAGGTAAGCAAGATTTTCTAAGGGTGTAAGAATAGGCATTTACTTTGTCTTGGATAAGCTGTGATGACCTAACTACAGCGGGGGACAGTTAAGGCTCTCGATCGAACTGAAGATCGGCCATCATATTTTTGACCCAGCTAGGTCTGTTGTCGGGTGATCGATTAGTAGGCTGTTGCAACCTGAGTTCGATGAGGCTATGCCTCATCATCAAATCAAGTCTGTGAGTACGTTTGAGCAATAAATATCAATTGTCAAAAACAAGATACTTTTCAAGTCATTATCAATAAGTCTCGCTTATTGATAATGACTTGGGCTTCAATCGTTCATTTATAGTTACGAATAATTAAGAATAACTGGAGTTTAGACTAAAAAAGAGAGAACGGCAGCCAAAGAAGAACTGAGGCTACCGTTAGGGAGAAAATGAGGGTGAAAAGAAAACCCATCCACTCTCTAAATGAACAGTGAACGATTAAAGGAATTTCGTCAAGCAGCATACGAGTTATTGGTACTCGCTAAAGATGCAACATTCGAGCTAATAGATGCAGTGATGACAACCAGGAATGCGTCATGTTTAGCCGAATTTGCGCTCAGTCCGTTATTCAATCGTCAATGGTCAAGCGTCTATGAAGCATTACAAGACAGCAAACCAGACCGGAAAAAGCTGATGATCCTGTATCTAAAGCAATTGGAGCAGTTCGTTTCAGCAACAGAACATATATTGGTAGCAACCCTCCCATACTGCCTGGGGAAGACCAGATGCCAAAACGTTAAAAGACAGAACACATCAGTACCAAGCTGGAGTAATAGTTGGACAAGGGTACAGCACAATAGCTTGGATACCCGAATCACAGGGCAGTTGGGCCTTGCCATTGCTACACGAACGGATTAGTAGTGCCGAAGCTCCGATTCAAAAAGCAGCAGCACAACTCAAGCAAGTCTGTGAGCAGACCAAACATCCAGTGTTAGCGGTATTAGACCATTAGTGACAAGTTAAGAAAAGCAGAGCTTTGTCAAGAGGGTGAACAAAAGATGTCAAACTGTTTCTAGTCAACAGTTTGAGGTAATAGATGTCTGATGACCAGCCGCCGTAGAAGTAACCGTGACCACGCCAAAAAACAACATCAACCAGGGGTGGCAGATGAAGTCATCGAGACTCAATTAGAGGCTTTACTGACACCAGCACTCTTTAAGCAAAGTCTTTACTACCGCCAATTAGGACTGAGAAATCGGCTCTTGAACCTGCCCCTGATGATGGCGGCAGTACTAACGCTACTATGGCGGAATGTAGCAGGAGTCAGAGAACTAACTCGGATGCTGGAGCGAGAAGGATGCTTATGGTGTCAACCAATTCAGGTCAGCCAACAGGCGATAGCACAACGGTTCTTGACCTTTCCTGCGGAGTTATTTGAAAGAACGTTCAAAGAATTATTACCAGAATTTAGCCGCAAATGGCACAGCCGAAAACAGCGTCCACTACCGCCAAGTCTAGAATTTACGAGGTCAAAATTTGAGCGGATTTGGGCATGTGACGGCTCAACATTAGAAGCAATTTTCAAGAAATTAGAAAGTTTAGCTGATGTCCCAATTGGAAAATTAGCTGGAAAGATGGGCGTAGTGATAGATTTAATCACTAGACTTCCAGTCGAAATCTGGTTTAAAGAAAATGCCAAAGCATCGGATATTAATTTCGAGGCAGATATTTTAAACTTAGTTCGAGCTGGGACATTACTATTGCTAGATAGAGGCTTCTATCATTTCCGATTCTGGCAGCAGTTAATTGATAATGAAGTTCATATAATTACGCGATTAAAGAAAGGTGCAGTTTTTCAAGTCCAGCGGGTATTTACAGATACTTATAGTATCCGTGATAGAATGATTACAATGGGTTCTGGGACGGAGAAGGCACCATATATCACTCTTCGATTAATCGAGATTCGCTCAAAGAAAACTTGGTATTCTTATCTAACTAGTGTAGTCGATCCACTAATTTTACCTCCTTATGTAGTAGCCGATCTATACGGAAGACGGTGGCGGATCGAAGAAGCATTCAACACGGTTAAACGATTATTAGGATTGAGTTATTTATGGACTGGTTCAATTAATGGAATTAAATTACAACTTTGGGGCACTTGGCTATTTTATTCTGTTCTCGTCGATTTGGGTGATGCTGTCGCTGATGAAATGACTTTACCCTTCGACCGGATTTCTTTGGAAATGGTTTACCGAGGACTCTATCATTTTTATGTTGCTCATCACAAAGGTTTAGCAACCGATCCGATTAAATATTTTGCTGCTCCTGAAAATCAGGATCTCGGTGTTGTCAAAACAATCCGCAAACCTAATATCAAGTTGATTATTGCCCCCTTCCCTGAACATATGCGTAGTGGCGACCAATTTTTCTTTGAGCCATCTTCTCAAACCCGCTTGACAACTGCCATCGCTTCTTAACTTGTCACGAATGGTATTAGACCGAGAATATGGCAATGCGTCGTGGGTAATAGCACAGGCAGATATTCGAGCCGATTGTTTGATGCGAGTGCGAAGGAATGCCTGCTTTTGGTCGGCACCACCAGAGTATAGTGGTCGCGGCCGACCCAGGAAACATGGCCAGAAAATGAAGCTCAACGACCAGACTATACTCTAGACGGCTAAAACATAGACTTTTGTAAAGGATTGAAAATTGAGTGTTAACAAGCTGTCTAACTTTTCTTTC
>ENA-OFCE01001167-OFCE01001167.1-metagenomes-genome-assembly--contig:-NODE-1167-length-14229-cov-26.432200_pt1 | contig 14229 bp, 14 predicted proteins | sample MGYA00153388_OFCE01 | MGnify analysis MGYA00153388
TCGATCGAAACATTTCTTCATCTTTCTCTGAATTAAGAGAATCGTCGGCTAAAACAAAGTAGGAGAATTTCCGCTACGATCGAGAGTAGATAGGCTAGCACCAGATAAAATAAAGTAAAAATTCCATCCGCACTACCCGTTGAGATGGCTGCGAGCTCTCGGTTCAAAAGTGGAGATTTTGCTACCTTGGCATTTGCGGGGGGAAATGGCTACAGAAATTCAAAATACTTGGAATTTATACAAATAGAAAGACAGAAATCGACGACAGCCGATCGATCTATTGTGGAAAACTTGCCTATTTCTGTGGAAAACCGCCCTTTTCCTGTGGAAAACTGCAACTAAATTAAGTCCGATCGCCTTAATCCGATTCATAGGATTTAAAAAATTGGAGGAATTGCGCTAAGTAAAAATACTTTTCTGATTCTTCAATTAATCGGTGTATCCGTGTCAAAATCACTGGTTGTGCCTTCATTTTTCAGAATCGTAGCTAATTTGGTCGGAATGGTAAGCTGGTGGCTCAACATGAATTAAGATTCGTACAGGGCTGAAACGTTCTTCCAAACGGGCTTCAACTTCTTCTGTAATCCGGTGAGCAGTTTCTACATCGACAGCATCGACAATCATGTGCATATCAATAAACACTTGACGCCCGACAACGCCACGGGAGGCGATCGAGTGACAATTGACAACGCCCGGTACATCGATCGCGATCGCGTGAATAATCTCCGGTGCGATCGCCATTTCATCCACCAACCAAGGCAGATTTTCCGTTAAAACCTTCCAACCGCTGCTAAATACCAAAACAGCCACAGGAAAAGACAAAAACACATCCAGAGACTGCAATTGAGGTATATTCCAAACCTGCCCTTGCCAAACTCCAATCAACCCAGCAATTACCATAATTGTCACCCAAACATCGCTCATCGTATGTTGAGCATCCGCCACTAAAATCGCGCTACCAAGGCGTTTCCCCACCCGGCGCTCGTAAAAAGTGACAAAAATATTTATCCCCAGTACAATCAGCAAAATCCACAGTTCATTAGGCGATATTTTGATAACTGTGCCACCTTTGAGCAACCTTTGAACAGCACCGCTGAGAATTTCAAAACAGGCAATTCCCAAAAAAACAGCAATTCCCAGAGCTCCAATCGCATCAAATTTCTGATGTCCGTAGGGATGATCGCGATCGGGCTGTGGATTGGCATAATGATTAGTCACCAATCCTAAAATATTATTAGCACTGTCTGTGACGCTGTGCAAGGCATCGGCTAACAAACTAAGAGAACCTGTCAGCCAACCCAAGGCTGCTTTAATTGCCATCACCAGTAAATTTAGCAATAAGGTAATGATTAAGACCTTGCGGATTTCGGAACGATTATCGGCTACCATAAAATTTCTTTAATTGGACATTAAGTTTTCTAGTTTCTAGTTTAAAGCTTATGAATTAATAAAAGGTTAAAAGTCTTACACACTCTAGCTTTTGACGAGATTTATAGTCATTAATTTTGCCTACCTTCTTGAGATTATTTATAATTAATTGGATTCTGGCAGCCCAATTTAGCTGGAAGGTACTTCTTTTGGGTTACTGTATCTTTTATCATTAAAAATTGTCTGTTAAATTTCATTGCTTATGTCTGTTTCTCAATTTACCCTGAATTTAGGCGAAGGTTCTGTCTCCTTTAGCTTTTCCCCCGAAGCTGCGCGGGATTTGCAAGGTGCGATCGCCCTGTTGATGGAAAGTCTCAAAGCAGTAGCGGCCAAAACTGCTGGCGGCAAAGCTTCTGGGCAAAAACCGATGGAATACCGTTATGCAGGAGAGGTATTTTTTGAAGTGTTCTGCAATCCGAATATCTGGCCGACTCCCTTTGCTGCGAAAGTGCTGATTACGGTTCGGGACGATCGCCTGCGCGTGACAACCGAAGCCCAACTCAGCCGCCTGCGCGACGATTTGAGCCAATATCTAGAACAAGTTGGTTGAGATTCTTAATCTTAAACCCCGTTTTTAATAATTTTCTACTCACTCGTCTACTCGTTACCAGGCTCTGCCTGGTAGCGCAAATCCGGAGGCTCTGCCTCCTATTTTCCGGCTCGGAAAACGAGGCAGAGCCTCTAGACATCGATTCTCAGGCAGAGCCTGGGAACCAGTTAGATTATAGAAAGCGATGCACCTTACCATACCAGTTTTATGATAATTTATCGAACAACTGGCGTCGTATTAGCACCACAGGCTAAAGTACCATTCTTATTCAGAGGATTAGCTGGTTTTGTCTTGCTAGCAGCATTAGTTTGACACAAAATTGTTTTCGTGGTAGTTCCGATCAAAAAAACTCCTCCCACAAAACTTTTGAGATTAGCATCACCGGAAACTCCATAATTAAATACAGCTTTGTTTCCCGTACTAATTGAGTATTTGTAATTGGGAGTTTCAGGTTTCATACCAAGACCTAAATTGGCAATAGAACTTGTAAAGCCAGTATTTTCTGCATAGTAAGCTTGCTGAGCTTTATTCATTGAGCTAACGTATTGTTTGCCTTCTGCTTCCTTAGCTTTAACCGTTCGTGACACTTGAGCTTCAGCAGATATAGTAAAAAAAACTGGCATAATTAGAGTTGTTAAGATAACTCTAATCTGCAAGTTTTGGCAGCTATCAATCCGGCCAAAAATCAGAGAAAATATTTGAATTAAGCGGTTAAGTAACATACAATTAAACCAATTGTTTTGCCTGAAACTGTTTCAATTTTCCAGGAGCAACCGTCCCATGTTCAGTAATAATTCCTGAGATTAATTCTGCCGGAGTCACATCAAAAGCGGGATTATAAAATTCGACTCCCACAGGACAAATCCGCGTAGTTCCAACTTGATACATTTCAATTGGATCGCGTTCTTCAATCGGAATCTTGCTGCCGTCAGTCAGTTCAAAATCAATGGTCGAAAGAGGCGCGGCGACAAAGAAAGGAACGTTGTGAGCTTTGGCGATAATTGCTAAACTGTAAGTGCCAATTTTATTAGCGGCATCGCCATTAGCGGCGATTCTATCTGCACCGACAACTACCGCGTGAATCATGCCGAGTTTCATGCAGTGGGCGGCCATATTGTCAGCAATTAATGTGACGGGAATTCCTTCTTGGACGCATTCCCAAGTTGTCAGTTTTGCACCTTGGAGACGGGGCCGAGTTTCGTCAGCAAAGAGTCTGGCGAGTCTACCTTCTCGCCAAGCGGAACGAACTACGCCTAATGCAGTACCGTAGCCAGCAGTTGCCAAAGCACCGGCATTGCAGTGAGTTAGTAACGTTAATTTTTCTGGTGTAGCTGGGAGGGCTTCTAAACCTTTGTCGCCGATATCTTTACAGGTTTGTAAATCTTCTGCTTGAATGGTTTTTGCCATTTCTAACAAAGTTTTTTGGATGTGTTCTACGGAACCGATCGCGCGATCGGCAGTTTTGAGCATTCGCGATATCGCCCAAAACAAATTTACCGCAGTCGGGCGGGTCGATCGCAACAAATCGCCGACTTTTTCTAGTTTAGTGAGAAATTCGGTGCGATCGGCCGTTTCGATTTCCCTCGCACCCAAATATATCCCGTAAGCTGCTGCTACCCCGATCGCCGGAGCACCTCGAACTATCATAGTTTTAATCGCCTCAGCCATGTCATCGCTGCGGCTAATTTCCACTGTGCTGTATTCTTGAGGCAGTCGATTTTGGTCAATTAGTAGAACTCGGTCTTCGAGCCAGGTGACGGGGGAAACGGGGGAGTTTTGAGCAGTCATCGATTTCTCTTGTGTGGGGGACAAGTTTCTATGATGCCATGTTAGCGGCTATTCACCCATGTTGCAGTGTATGTGCTGGGGGTGCGGAATGTAGGTTTCAATATCGATCGCCTCTGGGACTCAAATCAATGTGCAGCAAATGTGCTATGGTTTTTCCTGAGTAATTACCATTCCAGCTTCGGTAAAGCATCCAGGCTCGGCTATCTAATTATTGTACAACTATCGCAATCTTGCGGTTAGTTTTTAGCAAGGATTCATATCCTTTTAATCAAAAGAAATTTCACCACTATTAAGCTTCATCTCAAGTTTACTTCTCTGAATAGTGGTAGGTTTAATCTTGTAAGCTAAATCATTAAAATCTTTATAAGGCCTGTTATTCATAAGCTTCTCAATAAATTTTTCTTTAATTCCTGTGCCTTTAAGGGCAAGTATAATTTCCTTTTTCTCAGCTTTATTTAGACTGACACCATTTTGTAAAACAGAGCCTTCTGGCTTAGGTGAACTACTTCCACAACCATTTTCTTTTGTAAAATTAGGAGATAAATCATCTATTCTTTCTGCTTCAATGAACTCAATACCTTTTATTTTTAGTTTTCTCTTCTGTAAATCTGTACAATAGGGTGAAATTATGAATGCAAGATCAGAAGGATTTCTACCTGTGGGAAAAGGTTCCCAATTAAATTCATTTAACCATTGATAGAAGGTATCTATATGTTCTTTAGTCAGAGGGTAATGTTTAGCCTCTCCATAAGCTTTCGCTACTGGAGCATTGTTATGCCATAATTCCGCATAGCAATCTAAAGCATGATCTTTAACTCCTCTAATAGTTGTTGTAGTTTTAGCTACTAAAATTACATATCCACCTTTGCCCTTATATTTTTCCCATGTTGTATGACCTAGATAACTTTGATTCGGTTCTATTTTATGCACTTCCTTCGTCAGGTTGTCACCAAGATATTCGCTCCATTTATTTTTAGCTTGGATTTCAACTAATTGACGCGCCCTACTTTCAAACTTATTAAAAGATTTATCAAAATGACTAAAATATTTTTCATGAATTTCGATCACTTTTTCGGAAAATTTCTTGCAAAACTCTCTTAAACTGCCGTAATCATGGGCAGGTTCAAGTTGTATATCTTTGATTTCTTTCCAAGCTCGATCGAAGTCATTGCAACCAATATAAACAGCTTCAATTAATTTTTCTATCTTAGTTCTAATCTGTTCGCATTCTTCTCTACGATAAGCAACTAAATTAATCACTGAATCGGAGACACGACTATACAATGCCTGATCTGCTTTAATAAAAGTTTCTACATCATCTGATACACCAACCATGTAAATCATGAGGCGAATATTTTTTCCTCCAGCCAGTCCCTCATTTATTAAATCTCTTACGATTGATCTAGCATCTTGCACATAGTTCTGATATGTTTGTAATCCATCTAGCTCATCCATTAAATAAACAAAAGTGACTTGAGGATCAAACTGTATAAAATATTTTATTGTATCAAAGAAACGCTTTTTGAAGTTAGTAGATTGTTTTTTAGCAAAATATTCACCTAACTGTTCAGTAAAATCCATTTCGGAATTTACTTTCAATTCTAATTTAGCAACCTCCTCATCACCAATGATTCTACTAAGAGACTTTTTAGCTATTTCTTTAATCTCATTAGACAAGTTAGTGTTGGTATCTCTCATTAATTCCCAAAAGGTTCGAGTTAAAACATAGGAATAAAATTTAACTCCAAAACTTTCATTACCGGATTCTGAAAGTAATTCATTGAATGGAAACTGTACCACTATCGCGTGCTTTCTGTATTTAGGGTCAACTTCTATTAGTTCACGCAAATAATCAAGTAAAGTTGTTTTACCACTACCAGGAGCAGCAGCAATAAATCTAAAAATAAAGTTTCCATCAAAGCTATACCTTAAATCATCAGTAAGAAGCTCAGTGATATTGGATATTTGTCTTCCAGAACGGCTCTTTGCATCATTGAATTTTCCTTCTGAACCACGCTGCTTAACTTCGCGTTCAATCCAGATCTCTTCTATAAAATTAACGCCGTTATTAACGCGCTTAAGGAAGTTTCTGATTTCATCTTTCTTACCTGCATCCTCAGCCATTATCTATTCTACCCATTCAATTAGTTGATCTTCCCTACCTTCAATTACGGATATTTCTCCCTTTGTCTTTAACATCTCAAAGTATTTTTCAAATGCTTGCTGTGATATGGAATTCTGATCAATAAAGCGTTTGGATATTTCTCGTTTGCGAATTGCAACAACACCTTGCAATGACTGTTGTTTTCTTTCACTAAAGTAGAGCAACTGGAACTGTTCTTTAAATTGATCGAAAGACATTTCTTGAGAAGGTTTGATTTGAGGATGAGACTCAGCAGCCTTCTTGATACAAGCTAGTAAAATATTCAGGACTTTGGGACCTTTAACAGAATCAAATTTGTAATTAGTGTTAGCAAGATTGGTAACAAGAGCTTCTATGCTCTCTTCCTCCAATAAAAAACGCCCTTTACTGGTTTGTTTAATTAGTCTCTGAGTTTGCAGGGCATCATAGATATTTTCTGCTTTTCCCTTCCATACACTTGGCAAATAAGATTTCACTGTGCTTTTTGTCACTGTGCCTTCTTCTGCGTATGCACTGGCATAAAGCAGATAAATGAGTTGTTCTTTAGTAAGCTCAGTCATATTTTTCTGCCATTAATTTTTAGCTGCTACATAACCGAATGTCTGGACTAAGCAAACTTTTAGTTTTATCTAACTACAAAACTAGATTAACACATTGTGGGTCGATTGATGAATTGTCCCTACAATTTTTATGAGCCTAAATTTCTTCTTCCTTTAAAATTTATCCCTTAAATACGTTACCCAATCCATTGCCGAACTTCTACTTTCCCATATTGCGCTTCATGCGATCGAGCTCTTCGTCTGCTTCCCAGTTTTGAAACTTTTGTTCGAGAGGGTCTGCCGCATTAAAACTGTTATAATTAGGAGTCTGATTCCAACCCTTTGTATCCCAATTCTGCTCTGTTTTAGTAGTAGCACGAGTTGCTGCTTCGGCTGCTGAAGCTCTGACTTCCTTGCGCCTAACTTGAATTTGTCGGTACAATTCCTTAGCTTTTTCAATACGTTCTTTGCAGCCTTGCATTTGACCCCAGCGCTGGTTTCCCTGACGCAGCAAAGCTGCTTGTCGCTCTTGGGCTGCTTGCGCGAGGTCGAGCCGATTGGCGGCTTTGGCTTTGTTTGCTCGATCGTTCCAGCGCTGAATTTCTTGGGCGGCCGACAAAATCTCGGCTTGCAGTTGTTTCTCTTGTTTCTGGATTTCGAGAATCAGTCGCAGAGTATCTTCTTCTTGTTCCTTCAGTTGTTCTTCTATTGCTTGCAATTCCAGATGTGGATTGCTGCGCAAAAATTCTTCTAATCTGGTTTCAAGAAAACGGCTGAAATCGTCAAATAAGCCCATTTTTTATACTTCCTATATTATGTGTTATTGGTTTTTCGCCTTTGAGATTCCCCTGTGCTTAATGTATTAGCTATTAAGACTTGACAACAGTCAACAGTCAACTGACAACAGTCAACTGTTAACAGTCAACTAATTAAAACTTCTGCCCGACAAAAACCGATCGCACATCTCCTCCCTTACGGATAACTGCTTCTTGATTTTTGATTTCGGCCAGAGTCCAACCGCTAGCGCCGATGCTTTCGCCGACATAAATTCTGCGGGCTACGCCGTCTACTTCAAACAAAGCAGCCGATCGATTTCCTAACTCCAAAATTCCTACCAGCGTGTGCGCAGCAGTGGGCGCGCTGCTGCTGGCGGCCGGTGCCGATTGCTGGGACGCGGGGGCTGCGGGGGCTGGTTCGGTTTCGCGAGCCAAAATCTTCGGCTGGGAAGAATCGGAGGGCGAAGGGGAAGCGGCGAGTGGGTTCCGAGCGCCGGCTGAGGCGATCGCACGACCGGATACTGGGGCCGTCGGCGAGGGGGAACCTGCAACAGTAACAGGAGCCACCGGAGCGGGGGGAGGGATGACTACCACTTGGGCAGGGAGTGCTGGTGCTCCCGGCTGCGCGGCAGCTTGTTCTAGGGCATTAGCAATGCGGTTGACTGCTGTCGAAAGACCTGCGGTTGGTGGTGGCGCGCCGGAAATTGAAATGCTCGGCAATGTCCCAGGGGTGGCGGCTCCCGGAACTGTGGCAAGTTGCGAGTTGGCTGGGGGTGCTTTCTTTTGTTCGATCGCTACTATTGAGCGTTGCACGTATTCTACAAACTGCGTATCTGGCACTATTTTAGCGGTTCCTGTCGCTGTTTCTCCTGCGGGGGCGGAGGCGACGGGCAAGCGTACCAGTCCCGATCGACTTGCCAGCCACAATCCCATGACTAGCAACAGCGATCCACAGGCTGCTCCGAGCAGGATTCTGTCGAATGATTGTTTGGATTGCTGTTTTTTGGTGGTTTCTAGGGCGACTTGGCGGGCGATCGCTTCTACATCTTTTTCGCCTCGCTGCGGCTGGGGCGACAACGACTGCGACAAAACTATTTGAGGTACCGAGATCGACTTGAGCGCCACGAATTCCGCAGGCTGCACGGGTTCGGATGGCACTTCGTTGCCGTCAAATGCTCGATCGACTCCTTCAAACAGTTCGTCCATCAGTCGATCGGCGTAGGACTCCACTGCGACTGTTTCGGTCGGCGTTTGGACTTTTGCCATTACGGCGATCGGCTCTTGGGCTGATTCCACACCCATCTTTTTTGTAGTTACGTTCTGAGGCATAGTTCTCTCTGATTCGCGCTTATTGACAACCCTGAGACTCTTAAATTTTGACTTCTACAGGATAATCTTAAAATTTACCAATTCCCTTTGATAGCTGAATTCTACCTCACCGATCGCTAAATTTTGAGTCTTTGACCAATTTCTCGGTTATTCTGCCATCAGGGCGCTTTTGGTCTTTGTGCTTCAGTGTCTTACTGGTTTTTCCTGAGACTTAGACATTTTTACCACACAAAAAAAGTCTTTTGTCAACTACCATCTGGTGCAATGTGTCCGCGACTGTCAAGGGCGATCGCACTTTTGCTGCGATCCAAAGTGCGATCAACATTTTGGTTAGTATTGGCGATCGCACCTCATATCAATTCCGGCACAGCCGGAAGATGTAGAGGAGACGGCAGTGCCGTGTCCCTACAATTGATCGCGGTAGGGACACGGCATTGCCGTCTCCTCCGTCTCCTCCGTTTATATCATTCCAATGCAAACAGATTTGATATCAAGCGGATATTGATTGCGTCATGTATTCTGGTATTGATCGATCGCACATCTATATGAATGCCTTGAAATACTATAGCAAACATCCTAACACTTTCTCCACTACTTACCTCAACGATTTGCGAGGAGCAATTCTGGCATCTCCTTATTTTGCCATTAATAACCTCAACCGCGACTTCATCGGTACAAAAGGCTTTTCACTCGTGTTTCAACGTTCAGAGATTGCACAAGTCGAACAGAAATTCCCTTTCTTCAAACCCTATCTAGACCAAGCCTTACAGCCAACTTGCAATGCTTTTTACCTCAACCCTCTGCTGCTGAAAGAAGGTTCCCGCGTCGATCCGCATATCGATCGATCTTTGCGATCGTACTGCAAAACAGTTGAACCTCCTGCAACAGTAAGCGTTTTGTATGTGCAAGTGCCGACCAATCTCGAAGGCGGAGAGTTAGTATTGCGATGCAACAAAAAACAAGTTGGACAAATTAAGCCGGAAGCAAATACGCTGGTGTATTTTCAAGGAGACTTAACCCATTCTGTGAATGCGGTAACAAGTGCTGGGACTCGCCTGAGTTTGGTTTGCGAACAATACAGTTTGAGCGAAACAGAATTGGCAGACATTCCAGGATTTACAGTCGAGTCTCGGGCAGCGAAAGCAAAAGGTAAATAGTTAAAAATACGCAAGCTTTTCGTCAGGTTGTTGTGTAAGCTGTTATGCATTTAAACCACTAACGAGGCCTGTAGGGTGCGTCAGCTCGATCGCTTCCATCGGTAAGGGAAACGCTACGGCCCGTGGCACCCTACAATACTTCCTTCTTCCTTCTTCCTTCTAATTAAAAATTATGTACTCAGATCCAGTTCAAACAGAATATTCTCACCTCGCCAAGCAATATGATAGTCGTTGGTCATTTTATGTCAATGCCACAATTGGGGAAACACTCAACCGTCTAGAAATTAACCAAGGGGAACGTATTTTAGACCTTGGTTGTGGAACCGGAGTTTTAATCCAGCGTCTGTTGCAGGTGTCTCCAGAAATAGAGATTGTTGGAATTGACACCTCTGCCGAAATGCTCGAAATTGCCAAACAGAAGCTACCTGAGTCTGTGGAGTTAAAACTGGGTAGTGCTGATAATCTGCCCTTTGTTAGCAACTATTTTGATATCGTAGTTTCAACCAGTGCATTTCATTTTTTTCGAGATCCATCCCAAGCACTTCAAGAAGCAAAAAGAGTTCTCAAACCCAATGGTCGTCTCGTGATTACAGATTGGTGTTACGATTATCTAACTTGCAAGGCCTGTGACTTTTTCCTGCGCTGTTTCAACCCTGCTCATTTCCGTACTTATGGAGTCGCTGAATTTCAAGCGATGATGCAAGATCGGGGATTGCAAGGAATTGCGATCGAACGATACAAAATCGATTGGTTTTGGGGGATGATGACAGCAACAGCAGTCAAGGAAGTAAGCGTCGAATAACAAACCTGTTGCAGTCATTAACTGATTATTCCAAGAGAGATAACAGTCGCTGTAATTCCCCACAAGCTGCTTGAAGCGATCGCGGCGCATCTTCTGGTAAATCCTGAGAATAACATCGATCGGCTAAATTCTCAACGTAGGTTTTGCAAACAGCCTCATTTTTCTCAAATTTTGCATAAGCATCCTCTTCATTCACACTTTCTCCCTGCAAGTAGTGTATCCAAGTCTCAATATTGCGCTTGGGGACGAAAATTGCGATCGCCTCATGCGATCGTCTCTTATCCTGAGCATCTTCATCAAGTATACTAGCTAACTGACTTAATCTATCGTGCAACGTACCCATATCTGCATCAATTAACACGACTAATCCAATTAACACCCGGTTTTTATTCTGGCGATAAGCTTTCACTTCCACCGGATACTGAGTGCGTACATACTGTTCTCCAGATTGGCTACCGGGCGGACAAATTTTAGTCCGAAATAGACCTGTAAAACCTCGTTTTTTCAGGAAATGACGGGCAAAAACTTCCTGCTGTCTGTCCTCGCAGAGAATGACAATCTGAACTCTACGCTGACTCATTCAACCATCCCCGTGCAATCAGTTCAGAAACTGGCAATCCAGAATTGTCAGCTATTTCACTGCTAATTCGTTTGACTCGAACCGCAGCATTGCTTTGACGCTCAAACCAATAGCCAATCGGTGAAGCTAAAAGATAGTTGATTAACTCAGGATGGTGAGAAATTAATAATGCTTGAAGTTGTCCCTCGCTACAAAGGTCATAAAGCTCAATCAGCAAGGGTTGAATTTCTGGCAATGCTAAAAAGTTTTCCGGTTCATCAATCCACAAGGTATAGTCTTCAGATTTTGTACCGTAAATCAGCGCGTATAAAGCCACTAATGTTTTTTGTCCGTCCGACAATTCTCTGAGACGATATTCAATTGGCTTACTGTTATCTTTTTCTCCTAAAAACCGCAGTTTTAACACCAAATTATCTTCGCTTACTCGCTCAAACTTAAAATTTGTGAATCCATCCAAAACCTTTCTTAAAATATTTCCAATTTCAGTAATTTTACCTTGATCTTCAGATAAGTAGCGATACCAAGAAACAAAATTTGCCATTTTAGGAGTCAAACGCATTTGTTCTTGGTTACTGTCATCAACCATCAAGCTGGGAACAACTTGGATAATGATAAATCGCGCCATCCGTTCTCTAAACCAAGTTAACTTCGTGTTGTCGTTTCTTGGCATCAATGAAGGCAGCATCGATTGCGACCAGTCAAACGGGTATTGTGGCCCCTCTGAATGATTGTCTCGATAGAGTTGAACTTCGCCTAATTCAAACTTTAGTAAAGGTTGGTTATCAAACCATAAACGCTCATACTCAACGCGAGACTTATCTCGATTATGACCAATTCCTAATTCATATTTGTAGCTGCCGCTATTACCGAGAATCTCTAGCTCAAAACGCTGAATTTGTTGTGAAATTTGCCAGCGGGTGCAGTCTGCATCTTTGAAAATTCCTTCTACCTTACTGTCGCCACTAACAAATGCTTGGATTTTCTGCAATACTTCAAAAACAGTCGATTTACCTGAACCGTTAGCACCTAGAAATAGATTAATTGCATCAAAGTCAAGTTCAAAGTTTACCAGACAGCGAAAATTGTCAATATATATCCGTTTTAGCATGAGATATAGTTATTCTGTGATATTAATTCCGTTTGCATTGGAATGACATAGAGGACACGGCAGTGCCGTGTCCCTACCACTATCAATTGTAGGGACACGGCACTGCCGTGTCCTCCGTTTATCTCTAACTCACCCTTTCCGCCAATTCCATCCATTTTTCTGTTACTTTTTCAATTTCTTGATTCAATTTGCCCAAACGTTCAGATAACTTTTTCACCTCACCAAACCCACTCGGAGAATTGAGAGACAAAATCTGCTCAATCTCTGCTTTCTCAGCTTCCAATTGCGGAATTTTAGCTTCTAACTGATCGTATTCCCGCTTTTCATTAAATGACAGCTTATTCGGTTTTGGAGCTTGAGCTTCGGCTTTTGGAGCGGTAGATTCAGCCGCTTGTGGTAATTTACCTTTGTTTTTTTGTGCTTTAAGTTCCTTTGCTTCTTCGGCTTTTTTGTGATCCAAATACACCGAATAATTACCGGGATACAAACGTAGATTGCCACCCGGTTCTAAGGAGAATACCATGTCAATTGTGCGATCAAGAAAATAGCGATCGTGCGAAACCACAATTACGCAGCCGTTGAAGTCTTCGAGATAATCCTCCAACACCGCCAAAGTCTGCACGTCCAAGTCATTCGTCGGTTCATCCAGAATCAGCAAGTTTGGTGCACTCATCAACACCTTCAACAGAAACAATCGGCGCTTTTCCCCGCCCGAAAGTTTGCTAATCGGTGCATACTGTTGAATCGGCGGAAACAGAAACTTCTCCAACATTTGAGAAGCCGTAATAATTTCCCCATCCGATGTTTTAACCAATTCCGCGACACTTTTGAGGTATTCAATCACTCGTTGGTCTTCGTTTGGTGTCAAATCCTCGGAATGCTGGTCGAAATAACCAATATGAATCGTTGTCCCGATTTCTACAGTCCCCGAATCCGGCTGAATTCGTCCGGTGATGATATCCATCAGCGTCGATTTTCCCGCACCGTTACAGCCAATAATTCCAATCCGGTCTTCGGGAGTGAAATTGTAGGTAAAATCTTTAATTAAAGTGCGATCGTCATAAGCTTTAGAGATATTCAGTAACTCAACAACTTTCTTACCAATCCGGCGGCCCGCTGTAGCAATCTCGACTTTGCCGTTGGCTGTTTTGAACTCTTCTGCGCGCATATCTTTAATGCGATCGATCCGAGCTTTTTGCTTCGTACTCCGCGCTTTCGGCCCCTTCTTGAGCCATTCTAACTCGCGTCGCAATACTCCCGAAAATTTGCGCTGAGTGCTGGCGGCGGATTCTTCAGCTAAAGCTTTTTTCTCCAAGTAGTAGGCGTAATTGCCAGCATAATTGTAAAGGTCGCCGCGATCGATCTCCAGGATGCGATTGGTAACGCGATCGAGAAAATAGCGATCGTGCGTAATCAGCAACAAAGCACCGCGATAGCCATTCAAATAATTCTGCAACCATTCAACAGACAGCGCATCCAAATGGTTAGTCGGTTCATCCATCAACAACACATCTGGTTCCGAAAGTAAAGCCGTTGCTAAGGCAATTCGCTTGCGATAGCCGCCCGACAAATCGCCAATTTTGGCATCAAAATCCTCAATTCCCAACTTAGTCAAAATCAATTTGGCCTTAGTTTCCAAATCCCACGCATCCACCTCATCAATGCGTTCAGACACCGCAGACAGACGCGCCAGCAACTTATCAGTATCGCCTTTACCGTGGGATAAGTGGTCGGAAATTTCCTCGTATTCGCGCACCAAAGCCATTTGTTCGCCACTGTCGGCAAATACCTGCTCTAAAACCGTGTGACTTTCGTCCAAATCGGGCTGTTGCGGGAGATAGACAATTGTAGCACCTGGATTGACCCAGCGATCGCCCGCGTCGATCGACTCCAAGCCCGCAATCATCTTCAGCAGCGTTGATTTGCCGGAACCGTTAGTGCCGATGAGTCCGACTTTATCGCCTTCATCGAGGCTGAAGCTGGCATCTGTCAAGAGTTCCTTGATGCCGAAGTCTTTTTTGATCGATCG
>ENA-OFCE01001168-OFCE01001168.1-metagenomes-genome-assembly--contig:-NODE-1168-length-14217-cov-24.273196_pt1 | contig 14217 bp, 9 predicted proteins | sample MGYA00153388_OFCE01 | MGnify analysis MGYA00153388
TAACGCCCATATTTGCCGAAAAACTATCATCCGCAGCCACCGCTGAAAACTTGCCAGTAAATATCACCCAAGGCGACGTTTTAGATCCATTATTGAGGATGAAAACCTATCGGTACAAACTAGCCATTGCTACCGAAGTTCTTTCTCATTTCCGCTATCCCGAACAAATCCGTTTGTTCCTCGGCAAAATGTCCGATGCTGTATTAAGCGGCGGGTTTATCTTGTTTAGCACTTTCTTAGCTGTAGATGGGTACGAACCAGATGAGATGGCAAAACAAATGTCAGAATTATGTTGGTCTTATCTAATTACCAGACAAGAATTGCAAGCAGCAATAGAAGGTTTGCCGTTAGAAATTATTTCTGATGAATCGGTGATGGAATACGAACAAAAACATTTGCCTGACTCTGCGTGGCCGCCGACACCTTGGTTTGTGAGTTGGGCCAGCGGGCGCGATTTATTTTCTGTGCAAGAAACACCGCCGTTGGAGTTGCGGTGGATATTGGTTAAACGCTTGTAAATTGTCCTGCATCTAATATCGTTTCCGGTTGCACTCCTTATTATATAGCAATACGGTTCAGTTAAGCAAAATTGTATCGAAAATTTTGAGTGGAGTGAAACGGAGGGTTCGTTTCAAGGACTCAACCTACGCACTTCTTGTCCCCCCCTTTTTTAGGGGGGCTAGGGGGTATCTGTCTTATCTGAAAAGGAAACTTGTAGCGAAAATGTTGGGTTTCATTCCTCAACCCAACCTACGCACTTTGGCACAGAATCTGGTAAATTATTTTAAACTTGTATTTATTAATAATTACTTAAATAAAAGATATCTATTCCTTAACTTTAGGTTGCTAAAATCTATTCTTAGTGATTAAATGGGAATGCCAATCTAGGGGGGTTAAACGGTTATGTCAACAAAGATTGGCTATTTATGGTTATCAAGTAAACCCAAGCGGTGCTGGTAGCCTTTGCGAATATTTGTAAGTAACTGTTGCGAAGGAGTTTGCTTTTCAGCGTCTCTACGCACCTAGCTTTAGGCTAAAATTTTCCATTTAACTAATTCCTATTAGCAACATTTAGGGCGATAGGCTTAGGTAATTTTAAAGTAATCAGGAATAGTAGCAATGCCAGTTAATTTTGCCGGATCGTACACTCAAAATTTTGACACTTTAGCAAACACAGGTACACCTACTTGGACTAACGATACTACGCTTCCTGGATGGTTTCTTTACCGTCAACCTGCTACTCCTGCTGCTACGGCTATCACCGCCTACACCGCAGATGGTGGAACTGCGACTGGCGGAAGTTTTTATAGTTATGGCTCAACAAGCTCCACCGATCGCGCATTGGGGGGACTGGGTTCAGGAGGGGCTTATTTTGGTAGTCCGGCAGCAGGAAATATTGCAGGATGGATTGCTTTTTCTACAACAAATACGACTGGTTCAACTATCAATAGCCTAAATGTTTCCTTTAATGGCGAACAATGGCGCAACAGCAATGCTACTGCCCAGCCAATGGTTTTAGAGTATGGATTGGGAGCAACGTTTGATAGCGTAACTTGGACTGCACCTGGTGGAAACTTTGATTGGACTTCTCCAGTGGCAACTGCTACCACTGCTGCGGTTGATGGTAATGTGGCCGGTCGAGTAGCTGGTCGAGGTGGAGCGCTCAATGGCTTAAACTGGGCAAATAACAGCACTTTGTGGCTGCGCTGGGTTGAGCGTAACGATACAGGTAACGATCACGGCTTGGCGATCGATGATTTTTCCATTTCCCTATCTGCTCAGCCAGACTTAACCATCACCAGCAGCGCCCCTGCGACAGCAACTGTCAACACTCCCTTCAACTACACGCTGACATTAGCCAACAGCGGTACTGCTGCTGCGACTGGAGTTCGCGCCAACTTCACTTTACCTGCGGGAGTGACATACAATTCGGCCTTGGGTACGGGTTTTACTGCGACTCAAGCGGCGGGAGTGGTTACTTTTACTGGCGGTGCGATCGCGGCTGGTGGTAGCATTCCCTTGACTGTTAATGTGACTCGTACTACTGCGGGTACTGTCACTAGCGCTGTTGGGGCCGCAGTTGCAGATCCGGCGCCTGGTACGATCGCCGAAAGCAACGAAACCAACAATTCTTCAACTACCGCCGTCACTACAACTGTGACAGCGACTGCTAACACTCCGCCGACGATCGCACCGAGTGCAGCTTCTACATTTTTAACTGTTCCTAGTTTATCAGGTGTCATCAACGACCCGACAGATCCGGCTAAGAATTTCGGCGTTAACTTCACTTTAGCTGATGCCGAAACTGCTGTTGGGAGTTTGACATTAACCGCAACTAGCAGCAATACTGCGGTGGTTCCCAATGCCAATTTAACGATTAGCGGAACTGGCGCAAGTCGCAATCTGAAAATCAATCCTGTGGGTGTCGGCTTTGCTGACGTGACTGTTACTGTAAGTGACGGCACAAGCACAACATCTACAGTCCTGAAATACGCCGCTTCGGCAGCTTCTGGAACTCCTGCAATTAGTCGGTTTTTGACTGGAACAAGCGATGCGAGTACGGCGATCGCGATCGACTCTAACTATATGCTAGTTGGCGACGACGAAGACCAAACTATTCGTTTGTACGATCGGGCCAATTCCGGTTTACCAGTCAAAACCTTTGACTTTACCAACTCTCTTGGTTTGACGGACTTATCTGGCGGTGTTCCCAGAGAAGTTGACATCGAAGCTTCAACCCGTGTCGGTAATAGAATTTACTGGTTAGGTTCCCACAGCAACGCTAGCGGCGGCAATTTGCGGCCGAATCGTTACCGCTTGTTTGCGACGGATATTTCCGGTACCGGCGCGACAACTAATCTGACTTTTGCTGGCAAATACGACAACCTGCGAACCGATTTGATCGCGTGGGGAAATACGAATGGTTTCAATTTTACTGCTAGTGCGGCTGCGGGCAAAATCCCAGAAGCTACTACCTTAGACGGTTTCAATATCGAAGGTTTGACGTTTGCACCTGACAACACTACTGGCTATGTGGCATTCCGGGCTCCGCAAGTTCCAGCAAGCGATCGCACTAAAGCTTTGATCGCACCGATTACCAACTTCGCTAACTTGGTAACTGGAACGGCTACTAGCGCGACAATTGGTGCTCCGATTCAATTGGATTTGGGCGGGCGCGGGATTCGCAGTATCGATCGCAATGCTAACAACCAATACCTAATTGTCGCCGGCCCGGCTGACAGCGCCACGGGGACTGCGCCGAAAGATTTCCGGTTGTATACTTGGACTGGAAATGCTGCTGATGCGCCACAAGTGCGATCGGCAAATTTGACAGCTTTGAATGCAGGCGGCAGTTTTGAATCAATCGTGGAAGTGCCGAGTAATTTAACCGATAGCAGTCAAATTCAGCTATTAGTTGATAACGGCGACAATCTGTGGTATGGCGACAATATTATCTCGAAAGATTTGCCACAGGACAACTTCCAAAAATTCCGCAGTGATATCGTAACTTTAGGTGCTTCTCCGGTTCGCATCCGCAACATTCAAGGCGCAAGTCACACTTCACCTTTAGCCACTCAAACTGTTAGCAATGTTCCAGGTGTAGTGACAGCGGTAATTAGCACCGGTGGGGGTCGCGGTTTTTATCTGCAAGACCCGACTCCCGACACCGGGCCTAATCCAAATTCGACATCGGAAGCGGTTTTTGTATTCCTGGGAAGTTCGACAATACCAAATCCGACAGTCGGACAATCGGTACAGGTGACTGGTCGAGTTGACGAATTCCGCCCTGGTAACAACGCCACCAATCTTACTACTACCCAAATTAACGCTACGGTTGCTGGGGCTGCTGTAGGGGCGATCGCATCTCTCGGTACAATTACTCCAACTATTATCGGCAACGGCGGCCGCATTCAACCGACAACCTTCATTCAAAACGACTTCACTACTGCTGGCAATGTAGAAACTGGTGGCGATTTCGACCCGACAACTGAAGGCATCGACTTCTACGAAAGTTTAGAAGGAATGCTGGTACAAGTTAACAATCCAGTAGTTGTCGGCCCCACAAATAACTTTGGCGAATTCTACGTTTTGCCCGATAACGGTGCGAATGCTACGGGCCGAACAAGTCGCGGCGGCATTGCCGTTTCTGCGACTGATTTTAACCCGGAACGCATTCAAATTGACGACACTTTGCTGAATCCTCCCAGCAATGGCAGCTTGTCACCTGCTACCAACGTTGGAGACAAATTGAGTGTAATCTCAGGCATCGTCGGTTACAGTTTCAGCAATTACGAGGTTTTAAATACTACTCAAATTCCTCAAGCTAGCGTCACATCCGGCGGACTGACTAAGGAAGTGACAAACTTAACTGGAAGTGCCAGCCAGCTAACAGTCGGCAACTTCAACGTCGAGAATTTAGACCCTGGCGATACCGCTAAATTCCCTGCACTAGCGAGTCGAATTGTCACTAACCTCAAAAGTCCTGACATTATCAATCTGGAGGAAATTCAAGACAACAACGGCGCAACTAATGACGGTGTAGTTGCGGCAGATACAACTTACAACACCTTAATTGCAGCAATTAAAACAGCGGGCGGCCCGACTTATGAATTCCGGCAAATTAACCCGGTAAATAACCAAGATGGCGGCGAACCGGGCGGCAATATTCGAGTCGGATTCTTGTTCAATCCCAGCCGCGTTAGTTTTGTCGATCGCCCTGGTGGCACTTCCACAACCGCAACCACGGTTAATACAGTTAGCGGCGCGCCCGCACTGTCAGCAAGTCCCGGCAGAATTGACCCGACTAATGCAGCATTTAATACCAGCCGCAAGCCTCTAGTCGGCGAATTTATATTCAACGGCCAGCAAGTATTTGTGATTGTCAATCACTTCAACTCAAAAGGCGGCGACCAACCACTTTTCGGCCCCAACCAACCGCCTGTTCTCAGTTCAGAAACTCAGCGCCTGCAACAAGCACAAATTGTCAACAATTTTGTCGATAGCATTTTGGCAGTAGATGCCAATGCGAATGTGATTGTTGCCGGAGATTTGAATGATTTTGCATTTTCCGAACCGCTGAATGTTATCCGAGGAATTCCCGGCGGTAGCGGTACACCTGTACTGCAAAACTTAATCGAAACTCTGCCGGAAAACGAGCGCTATACTTACAATTTCCAAGGCAATGCCCAGGTTCTCGACCACATTTTAGCTAGCAAAAATTTAGCTAAAAATTTAGCGGGATTTGATGTGGTTCACATCAACTCAGAATTTGCCGACCAAGACAGCGACCACGATCCGAGTGTCGCCCGATTTAACATTGCCTTACCGACTGTAACTATTACTGCGACAGACGCAGCAGCAGCCGAATCTGGTACAGATCCCGGTACTTTCCGCATCGCGCGATCGGGCAGTACCAGTCTCCCGCTGACAGTCAATTATACAACTGCTAGCGGTACGGGTTTTGCCACCAGCAATGATTACACGCCGAATTTAACGGGTAGTATTATCATTCCGGCTGGTCAATCTTTCGCCGATGTTACTATTACCCCAATTGACGACAGCCTTGTGGAAGGTAGCGAGGCTGTAAAACTGACTTTAGTCGGCACGGCTGCTTACAATTTGGGGGTTGCCGGTACTGAAACTGCTTCCGTGGCGATCGCCGATAACGATGTATTCGCGCCGGGAACATTTAATTTCAGCAGTGGCACTTACAGCGTTAATGAAAACGGCACAACCCAAACAATAGCAGTTACTCGTACAGGTGGTAGCAATGTTTCCGCCTCTGTCAGTTACGGCACTGCTGACGGTAGCGCCACCGCCGGAAGTGACTACACTGCGACATCGGGCACGTTAAACTTTCTGTCTGGTGAAACTAGCAAAACTTTCACTATTCCGATCGCAAATGACACCTTAGTCGAAGGCAATGAAACTGTCAATCTCAGCTTGACAAATGCCACAAATAATGCCAGTTTGGGCAATCAAAAAACGGCGATTTTGACGATCGTAGATACGACGGCAACGCCCACGCCAACTCCCACGCCGACTCCTACTCCCACGCCTACACCAACGCCTACGCCCACGCCTACAGCCGATCTAACCTGCATTGGCGATCGCATTGAACGACCAAACCTCGATCGACCAAATCCAGTCGATAATATCATCAACGGCAATTCTGGCATCTTCATTGGTACTGCCAAAAATGACGGTTATTTTGGCCGCAACACTCCCAATATATTCGATGGCAAAGCAGGTAACGACAACCTGATTGGTGGGAATAGCGCCGACATTTTAAACGGCAACGAAGGCAACGATTTTATTGACGGCGACAAGGGAGACGATATCCTGTTGGGCGGCAAAGGAAACGACATCATTCTTGGCGGTTTTGGTAAAGATGTTATTTTCGGGAATCAAGGAAACGATTCACTTAACGGCCAAGAAGATGATGACTTAATCTTGGGCAATGAAGGTAACGATTTTATCGACGGCGGCAAAGGAAACGATATTTTGTTCGGCGGAAATGGTCAGGATTTAATACTAGGTAGCGAAGGTAATGATACTCTCTTTGGAGAACTTGGGGACGATACTTTGTCTGGCGATGCCGGAAATGACCTACTTTATGGGGGTCAAGGCAATGATTTAATTGACGGCGGTAAGGGCAATGATTCCATTTATGGAGACAAAGGTAACGATACGCTTCTCGGTTGCGAAGGCAACGATATTTTGTTTGGAGGTTTAGGCAACGACAGCTTGATTGGCGGTTTGGGCAATGACACATTTGTCCTCGGAAACAATCTCGGACTCGATATTATTTCCGATTTTGTCAAAGGCGAAGATGTGTTAGGATTGTCTGGTGGCTTGAGTTTCAACCAATTGGAAATTAGTCAGAGTAACAACAGCACTTTGATTAAAGCGAATGGAATTGCGATCGCATCTTTGATCGGAGTGAATGCTTCCCTACTTGGTGTTAACGATTTCCGAACAATTTAAGCACAATAAAAAGATGCCCCGGATCGTAGTTTCTCAATCATCGAGAAAATCACGCACTCCGGGACATTATACGACAATAATTTTTGGCTGTTAAAAACCAATACGGTTCAGTTAACACTGCTAATTCCCCGGAGATCCCCCTAAATCCCCCTTAAGAAGGGGGACTTTGAGCAACTTCTTGTTCCCCCCTTTTTAAGGGGGGCTAGGGGGGATCTGTCTTATCTGAAACATATTGGGTTAAAAACCTAAGCCTCCACCTCCGAAGCCCGCAATTGTCCGCAGGCGGCATCTGCTTCTAAGCCGCGAGAATATCGCACGCTAACTGCAATTTTCTTTTCCTTCAAAACCGTAACAAAATTGTTAATTCGATTGGGAGTCGGTCGCTGATAATCTGCTTCCTGAATCGGATTGTAAGGAATCAAATTGACGTGACACTGAAAGCCGCGCAACTGACTAGCTAACTCGGCTGCGTGTTCTGGCAAGTCATTCACATTTGCTAAAAGCACGTATTCAAAGCTCAATCTGCGCCCGGTCGATCGCACATATTCCCGACATTCTGCGATTAAGTCACCCAAAACATAGGGGCGGGCGCTAGGAATTAACTCTTCGCGCAATCTTTGATTGGAAGCGTGGAGGCTGACGGCGAGGGTAACTTGCAGTTGATGTTCGGCTAGTTGGCTGATGCGATTGCGAATTCCGACTGTGGAAATGGTGATGTTTCGCTGTCCAATTCCGACATCTTCATTCAAACACTTGACAGCAGCTACCACATTATCGAAATTCAGCAGCGGTTCGCCCATTCCCATAAATACGATGTGGCTGACTCGACGCCCGAAATCTTGCTGTACTGTCAAGACTTGATCGACGATTTCGTTTACTTCTAAATTGCGCTTGAAACCGCCTTTTCCCGTAGCGCAAAAGTCGCATCCCATCGCGCAGCCAACTTGGGCCGAGACGCACACAGTCAGCCGTTTTTCCGTGGGAATGCCGACGGTTTCTATGATTTGACCGTCTGCCAATTTTAATAGATACTTGACGGTAGCGTCCGGTGCGACCGATCGCAAATGAATGATCGATCGCCCGATCGGAATTTTAGCAACAGTCTCGCGCCACTGTTTCGAGAATACAGAAATGTCAGAGATCGATCGTGCGCCTCTCTCATAAATCCACTGGTACAACTGCTTCCCGCGATAAGCAGGTTGCCCATTTTGCTGCACCCACTCCGTTAACTCAGCCAAACTCGCCCCCAACAGAGGTGGAATTTTACTAGACTCAACAGCCAAAGCAGCAGTCTTGCGAGACTGATTCGCACCCTTGGAATTACCAGAAGAGTACACCTGAGAAACGGAAGTAGGAGACATAGGTCATCAGAAAATTTAAAGCCATCCTCCATATTAAAACTTTTCGACCAAAACTGCCGTTAATCCTCAAAAAGGCGAAGTCTCGATCCCCCTAAATCCCCCCTGATAGTCGGGGGACTTTGAGAATAATCCGGTTCCCCCTTTTTTAAGGGGAGTTAGTGGGGATCTTATTGTGGACTCACAAACAAAACTCCAGACACCAATGTCCGCAACAAAATTAATTTTTGGCAAATTCCCCAAATATTGCGTGTAAATGACCGCCGCCACCTAAAATAAACTCTGTAGTTTGTTGGGTATGCAATTTGACGGCTTTCCATCACAATTAATGCAACTTTTATGGTGCTAAATATTCTCGCGCTGCCCTTAGCGTTTCAATTTACATCCCCGGGCCCAATTATCTTTGAACTTGGCCCCATAGCCATCCGCTGGTACGGGCTGTTAATAGCTTCTGCCGTCTTGATTGGGGTCAATCTGTCCCAATACTTGGCCGAAAAGCGCCGTGTCAACCCGGAATTGCTGGGCGATTTAGCAATTTGGCTGGTACTGGGCGCTATTCCCTGCGCTCGAATTTACTATGTGGCTTTCGAGTGGCCGCAATACGCCCAGAGGCCAGAAGATATTATTGCAATTTGGAAAGGCGGAATTGCTATTCACGGCGCGATTTTGGGCGGAACGATCGCAGCTTTAATTTTTGCGAAAATTCAGCGAGTTTCTTTTTGGCAATTGGCCGATTTGATCGCGCCTTCGGCAATTCTCGGTCAGGCGATTGGACGCTGGGGAAATTTCTTTAACTCCGAAGCTTTTGGTAGTCCTACGGATTTGCCTTGGAAACTCTATATTCCTGCAAACAGTCGCCCGCGGGCCTACGCTAATTTTGAATACTTCCACCCCACATTTCTCTACGAATCGCTGTGGAATTTGACAGTATTTGGGTTATTGCTGACTTTGTTTTTCCGCGATTTGCAGGGCAAAATTCGTTTGAAAATTGGTGCTTTGTTTTTGGTTTATATCGCAGCTTACAGTTCGGGTAGAGTCTGGATTGAAGGGTTGCGAACTGACAGTTTGATGTTCGGGCCGCTGCGGGCTGCACAGATGGTAAGCTTGACTGGGATTGTTTTAGGATTGGGCGGGTTGGCTTGGCTTTATTTGCTCGATCGACCTTTGCCAGATGTGATTTCCCCCAACGGCGATCGGGCAAAGGTCGATCGCAAATCCCCAGAGGATCAATAAAAAACCCCAGAGAGGTTAGTCTCTAGGGTTCAAACCAGGGTGCATCTACCATCCCTTACTTCCAACCAAAATATGTGTGCCCGGAAGCATCCGTAAATTTAGCAAATTTTTGATTAGCAATGAGTTTGAAAGAGATTGAAGCCGTAACTCCACAGGTATACATTGTAGGTGCTGGCCCGGGAGACCCGGATTTGTTGACTGTTAAGGCGCAAAAATTGCTGGCTGCGGCCGATGTCATATTATTTGCTGATTCGTTAGTCCCTAAGCAAATTTTGGAGGGGGTGCGGGCGGATGCGGAAGTTATCCAAACTGCGGATAAGACCCTCGAAGAGATTGTACCTTTGATGGTGGAGCGAGTGCGCGACGGCAAAAGCGTCGTCCGCCTCCATTCCGGCGATCCCTGTCTCTACGGCGCAGTCGGCGAACAAATGCAAGCTTTGGCTTCTGCGGGAATAGATTTTGAGGTAATCCCGGGAATTAGCGCTTTCCAACTTGCCGCAGCTAAACTTAAAATTGAGTTGACAGTTCCCGGAGTTGTACAGACAATTATTTTGACCAGAATTAGCGGCAGAACCGAAGTACCCGATCGCGAAGAATTGGCGAGTTTAGCGGCTCATCAAGCGAGTTTGTGCCTGTATTTGAGCGCCCGCCACGTCGAACAAGCTCAAGCTAAATTGATGGAACATTACCCATCAGATTTGCCTGTAGCGATTTGTTATCGGTTGGGCTGGCCCGATGAAAAAATTGTGCTAGTTCCCCTTGACAAAATGGCGGTTGCTACCCGCGAAAATAATTTGATTAGAACAACTATGTATGTGATTAGTCCGGCGTTGGGAAAAGAGGTTGAAGGTCGATCGCGCTTGTACGATCCAGAGTACGATCGGCTATTCCGAGCCTCGAAGGAAGAAGGAAGAAGGAAGAAGGAAGAAGGAAGAGGCAAGAAGGAAGAATTATGAAATAACCAGCAATTCCCGATTACCAATTACCAATTACCAATTACCAATTATCTATGAAAGATTTAACTCGCAGACAATTTATCGCTGTCACCGCATTAACCGCCGGATTTGCCTTAGCAGTTCATCCGATTGCTGCGGCAGTTATCACTACTGATACAACTAATTTAGTTGCAGGTGAAGTAAAAATTCCCGTGCAAGACGGGGAAATTCCAGCATACAGAGCAATGCCAGCAAGTGGCAATGATTTCCCTGTAATTTTAGTAATTCAAGAAATCTTCGGAGTGCACGCCCACATTCAAGATATTTGCCGCCGTTTTGCTAAACTGGGTTATTTGGCGATCGCCCCTGAGATGTTTGCCCGCCAAGGCGATGTTTCTAAAATCAGCGACGTTCAAGAAATTGTCAGCAAAGTAGTTTCAAAAGTTCCCGACGCTCAAGTTATGTCCGATTTAGATGCGGCGGTAGATTGGGCCCAAAAGTCAGGAAAGGGCAATATTAATAAGTTGGGAATTACCGGATTTTGCTGGGGAGGCAGAATTGTTTGGCTGTACGCGGCGCACAACCCGAAAGTTAAAGCTGGCGTGGCTTGGTACGGGCGTTTGGTAGGCGATTCTACGGCTTTAACTCCCAAACAGCCGATCGACCTTGCAGCAAATTTGACAGTGCCCGTATTGGGGCTTTACGGCGGCAAAGACGAGTCAATTCCCAACGATACAGTCGAGAAAATGCAGCAAGTTCTCAAAACTGGCAGCAGCGGTTCCGAAATCATACTTTATCCAGATGCGCCCCACGGTTTTAACGCCGACTATCGCCCCAGTTACCGGGAAAAAGAAGCTAATGATGCTTGGAAACGGCTGCAAGATTGGTTTAAAAAGCACGGAGTTGTTTGAGAGTTTTGAGATTTCTTCGTATTTTGGGCGGGCGTCCAAAAGAAATTCACTCTTTGTGGAACAGGCCGGAAAGCCTGTTCTTGAAAATGGTGCAAGATGTCAGATCAACCAGGTTTATGAAACGAAACAAGCGCGTCTTATGATAATTTCTGCCCCTGGCAACTCTGCGAAAATCAAGCCATTTCTTGCTGGAATCCTTGACGGGATTTAGCTTTCCTGCTGAATGCAACAACACCAACTACCAGCATCAAAACAACAATTGTTCTCCAGTGAATCAAAAAAGGCAGACCCGCAGCTAAAAATATTCGTCTCGGAAAAAAGAGCAGAAAAACTAAAGCAATACTGCCGAGCAAAGCATTGCGGTTATTGCTGCAATACAGCCACAGCGATGTCAGAATCGGGAACAAACCTACATAATCGTAAACGTGAGTATATCCGAGAAACGTGAAGGATATACCCATCAGCAAAGCCAAGACATCTTCTCGATTAATTCTCTTGCGGAACACCCACAGCACAACCGCTAAAATTACTGCCACAATCTTGATAGCCGGTACCTTCAAGCCTAAAGAAGCGAAAAGACTTTCCATGCCAACTTTGTCTTGAAACCCCGGTTGATTGAAAGGCAAAGAACTATAGCTGTCTTGAATTCCTTGATGCCACGCTGCCAACATTCCAACCGGCCCGCCGTACAGCACCAATGGGTAAGCGCTCATAATTATAACCGTTGCGAAGGCTACAGCTAATATTTTCCAGTTCCGTTCTAGCAAAAACCAAATACCGAGCAATAGGCATAGTTGTGGCTTAAAACTGGCTATACCTAAACAGATTCCTGCCAATACAAATTTTTGCCATTGGCTGAAGAACCAAGCAGCCATTGTCCCAGCAAAAGCCATCAAAGAAGTTTGACCCATCCACACAACGTGGGCAGTGAATGGGTTGCCAATAATCATCGCAGCCATCACCAAACTGCCGAGTTGATTTTCACTATTATTTTGATGTTGGTTGATGGTGCGAACTGTCATCACAATAATAGCGGCGATTGACAGCAAGTTAAGTAAAAGCCAGACTAATTTGGCAATTGAGTAATCGAAAAGACCGACAAACATACAAAATGCGGCTGATTGAGGAGGATAAAAGAAAGCCGCATTTTTTAGGTCAATTTCCTTTATTGTTGCTACACTTTGAGTCAGCATATCGTGGTTGTAGGCATTTAAACCCTTCAGCCAAGCACGTCCAGCAGCGTAAAGGACGCCACCGTCAGCATTGAGTTGACCGTCTCTGCCAATCCCTACTATGCCGAAACAAATTAGAGATAATACACTGACGGCTAAAAGACCTAAACCAAAGTTCCGCTTAAACGATTCTGTCATCGAGTTATCTCCGGTTTTGTTAACGGATTGAGCGACTACGTTGAGATTGCAATATTAATTGCTAGAGTTTTAACACAGCATATAGTTAGTTGCCAAAAAATCAGAGCAACTTAATTTAAGTTAATAAAAATAAATGTTGCGGGAAGCAGAAGATTTGGTATCGAAAAAAGCAATATGGGCAATCTCAACAGTTTCGGTATGTCGATCGGCCTTAAGACAGTTGGGTTTGTGGGCCCTCCAAAAGGTAAACTGGGCGATGTAGAATTATCGATCGACAGGTAAGCCCGTGCTAGACGAACAAGCAAAAAAGACCATCCTACGCAAAATCCCTCACGGATTGTACATCTGCGGTGTCAAAGACGGGGAGGAAGTCAACGGTTTCACCGCTAGCTGGGTGATGCAATCTTCCTTTACCCCTCCCTTAGTCGTCAACTGCGTCAAGCAAGACTCCAAATCCCACGCCATGATCAAAGCCAGCGGTGTCTTTGCATTAAGTTTCCTAGAAGAAGGTCAAAAAGAGTTAGCCCAGAAATTCTTTAAGCCGCAGCGCCGCGTTGGCAATAAATTTGAAGATGTAGAATTTTATGCTGGGGCGGAAACTGGTTGTCCGATTATTTCGGACTCTCTGGGTTATGTCGAGTGCAAAGTTGTCGGTGCTGTAGAACACGGGGATCACACAGTTTATGTAGGAGAAGTTATCGGTGCCGGCGTTCACCGGGAAGGCAATCCGTTGCTGTTAGAAAGCACAGGCTGGAATTACGGCGGCTAAAGATTTGACAATTGGCAGTTGTCAGTTGACAGTTGTCAGTTGTCAGTGGTTAATTGTTAGGCGATTGACAATAGATACAAAATCGCCGACAATCTTATCGGTGTTGTCGGGAGTTAAAATTGGGACGTGGACGAAAATACATTTAGCAGTCATTTGAGCATCGGCAAGGTGTTTTAAAACTGCGTAATAAAGAGCTTCGCAAACAAATTTTCCGGCTTCGTGACTAATTTTTGTTGCATCTAAATCAGCAATTAGATGTTCGAGATTAACTGCTGTTTTTAGAATGTCGCCATCGTCGCAGCAAGCGCAGGATTCTACGGTTAATTTTTGTCTGGTTTCTGCCATGCCGCAGCAGATAATAGTGTCGGGTTGGAGTTGGTTGATTTGGGCGATCGCCAAATTCGTCGCTTCCTGGAAATCTACGGGCAGTTTCTGCAAAAAAGTCAGGGAATAAGGCAAAGATTGAATTTGGAAAATCTTGGCCAATAAGTCGTCGGAAGAGTTGGACTTTTGATGAGGAAGCCAAGTGTCAAATGAGGTTAATAGGATTTTGTCAGTCATAAATTATGGGGAATCGGGAATTGGGCATTGGAATTAACGGCGTTGCTGATTTGGAGTATGAATTGCCCCTACTCTAAATTTCAGGGATTGCTA
>ENA-OFCE01001169-OFCE01001169.1-metagenomes-genome-assembly--contig:-NODE-1169-length-14202-cov-7.185552_pt1 | contig 14202 bp, 16 predicted proteins | sample MGYA00153388_OFCE01 | MGnify analysis MGYA00153388
GTGACGCAAAATTAGGCTTTTTTGATGCTACTTTTCCGAAGTGCGGAATGTGGGTAATAAGATAGTTTTTGAGCCAGGGATTCAAACCCCGAATCGACAACTATCGCACATGCAGGCGCAGGCAAGCGAATCTCAGCCGAGGCGTGGAAGCTCTGCACCCTTGTTACTTGGTAAGAAAACTGGAACGCAGCTCCACAGCCTAAAGCCTAAAGCCCAAAACCTAAAACCTAAAGCCTACCCTCTACCCTCTATCCTTTCTGATTTTGGGATTTGAAGCGTCCGGCGATGAAGTCGCGGCGAGTGGCGTGCTTGGTATCTCTTCCAGTGACTCGTTTGCGCCACATGCGGAAACTGGAGGCTTTCATCTCGCGGCGCATGAGGGCGATAACTTGCGGTTCGCTCAGACCAAATTGCAATTCGATCGATTCAAATGTAGTGCGATCTTCCCAAGCCATTTCCAGGACTCGATCGATCGTTTCTGAATCTAATTCGGGTAATTCCATAACTATTTATTGTCTATTATTTCCAAACATCAGGATTCCCAAAGCCTCATCCCCAACCCCTTATTTAATTATGCGCGTTGGCGTAGCCTGTGGCAATGAGAAGCGCGCCACCGATTGGGCGAACACTTGTCTGAAACCATCCTTGCGAGTCACTGCTGGTTCGTTGGTCAATTTCCAGAGTGTTTCATAAAAAAAGAAAGATACTCCAGCTAATCCTTGTTGACGAACGGCGGCGATTTGGGTTTGAATTTGTTTCATCGAGATTGGCTTTGGTTTGACACCAGTCAAAATCCCGATCCCAACTGGAATATGTTTACTGGCTAGTTTTACTTCTGGTTTTTGAAGTTCGCCAATAAATGTTTCCAACTTATCTCGATACACTTGAATTAGTAGCTCTTCAACTAATCCTTGACGTTCCCATTTTGCCCAGTCTTGCAAGAAGAAGCTTTTGGCGAAGGTTTGAGGATTAGGTGAGATTGAAACGATCGCCTTAGGATTTGTCGCTTTAATCGCTGTAAATAAGTCGCGCATTAAATCGGTAATTTTATCAGCCCGCCAGTTAATCCATTCTTCATTTTTAGGATCTTTGGGTGGTAATTTACCCTGATGTTCGCGCTTATATAAATCGACTGTAAATTTGTCGTAGCCAAATTCTGAAGGTAATCCAAAATGATCGTCGAATTGAATCCCATCCACATCATATTTACCGACTACTTCGACGACTAAATCGATGATAAACTTTTTAACTTCAGGCTTGAAGGGATTGAGCCAAACACGCGGATCTTTGCCTTCCTTCCAGATCGTACCACCATCTTGTTTTTGGGTTAACCAATCAGGATGAAGTTTAGCTAAGTCGGAGCCAGCCGGATCGGTAGTTGCAGGTGCCATAAACCCAAATTCAAACCAGGGAATCACCGCTATTCCTTGTTTATGTCCTTGAGTTACCATTTCTTTGAGGATGTCGCGTCCTTCTAATCCTTCAGTGTTACTAAGTTTTCGATTAATTAATAACCCTGCCGATTTTTTGGGCATGAAGCTACTCCCAACTATCCTCTTGGCAACTTGACTAGGATAAGTTGTATAGCCCCAATTCCAAACTACTGGATAAATCGTATTAAAATTTAACTGACGGAGATCTTTAATCGCTGTGGCTAATCGATCGCGCGTAAATAAAACATCACTATCAACATTAGTAATCCACACCCCTCGAATTTCTCTAGTTGGTTTATTTGATAAGGATTTGGAGAGCGATATCATCGGATTCATCAGCGACAATGTTATGCCGATGACGATAAATAATCCAAACCAATATTTACGATTTAACATGTCGATCGATAGTCATAGCTTACCGTTAATAATATTACCTCATCTTCGACCGTTTAGATTTTCTTGCGCTCGATCGTCCAATGTAGATCTGAAGATTGAGTTAATTTTACTCGTGACAAGCCGACTCGATCGATTAACTCTTGGACTTCAAATAGAGTCAGTGCCGCCTTGAGCGAATCACGAAACAACTGCTGCTGTTGAGTATCATATTTTCCGCCGATTTTAGCAACTAGATCGTTGACAATATCATCATTTTCTGGTCTGATTAAGTCGCGGATTAATATTGCGCCACCGGGTTTAACTAAACGTTTGATTTCTGCAAAAAAAGATAACGGATTTGGTAAATGGTGAACTAAACTATTGGAGATGAGCAGATCGAATGCTAGATTTGGATATGGCATCCGTTTAGAATCTACCCGTTCTAATTTAACCCGTTGAGTTAATTTAGCCTCCTCTACATTTCGATGACCGATAATCAGCATCGATTGTGCCAAATCTACCCCAGTAATTAAATATTGAGGTCGTTGTTGGCACATCAGGATGGGGATTCGGGCTGTTCCGGTACCGACATCCAAAATGGTAATGGCATGAGGATCTAAAGCGATCGCATCTGTTGCAAATGTCGTATTTACAGATATGAAGTCCATTGCATCATAGGCTGTTGCTTCGAGCCATGTATCCATGACTTCCGGTTCGAGAATTCTATCCATGTTTTGGCGATGGTCGATCGAATCCATTCTAGTAGATCGATCGTCACAACTCCTACTAATGCAGAAAAAGATCGCCTCACATACCCTCAGCAGCGGCTCAGACGTGCCATGATGACCCGATTGGAACATCATACCAGCCAAGAACAGCTACGACTCCTAGAGCGTTGTCAAGCTAGCGATCCGCGCTTAGGATTACGATGTCTATTTCTTGAGATGTCAGGGAGTATCAACTGTCAACTGTCAACTGTCAACTGTCAACTGTCAACTATCAACTATCAGCTAATTCAAGGATGGATCGAACCGTCAGGCATCGTCGCTCCAGTTAGATTTGCACCGTCTAACTTAGCACCAGTTAAGATCGCCTGACGGAGATTGGTATAGGACAGATCGGCATTACTCAAGTCCGCACCTGTAAAATTAGTCTTAGTCAGATCGACTTGCTGGAATTCAGCGAATCTCAGCTCCGCATTTGAGAAATTGGCATCGCGTAACCTAGCGTCTTTGAGCTTGGCGTAAACTAGTTTCGCCTGAGTCAAGTTTGCGCCGACAAGGTTGGTACCGCTCAGGTTTGCTCCATAAAAAGCAGCTCGCTGAAGATTTGCCCCGCTCAGATTAGCTCCACTCAAATCGGCATCGCTAAAAATTGCTAAAGTTAGATTAGCATTAGCAAAATTGGTACCATTGAGACTAGACTGAGGGACGATCGCACCAGTTAGTTCGGCTTTAGCAAAATTCTGACGATCGAGATTGCAACTGATACACCGTTTTTCTCTAATTAATCTACCTCGATCGGATGATGCAAATTCAGCGGCGCGTGCTATTGATTGATTTCTAGCAATTTGAGCGGGACTAATTTCTCCTCCATCTGGGAATAGGAACTGATGCAAAATTAATCCCAAACTAAATAATATCCCCGCCGCGATTCCCCACTGCACCCACCTAACTTTTTGCGGTGGTGCAGGAGGATTAAATGCTAAGTTTAATTCAGGTTCTAAAAGTTGATTAGCCGTTGACCGCTCCTCTAGCTCAGAGGCGATATCAACCCTAACTGCATTGAGACGTTGTTCGGGGTTTGGTGCAACCATTGTTTCCAACCAAATAAGCAGTTGTGGCGCGGTATTGGCTGGGATTAAGTGTCGAAATTGAGGGCGATAGTTATCATCGAATAAGTATTGCGCTTGTGGGGTAGCTGTACCAGTGAGCAGACAGATCAGGGATACTCCCAGACTATAAATATCGGCGGTTGAAGTGATGCCAAGATCGAGTCGCTGTTCTGGGGGCATAAATCCAGGTGTCCCTGTGGTAGCATCAGCGTCGTGGGGATTTATGCCAAAATCAACTAAATAGATCCTCAACTTTGTCTCAGTATTGACGATGATATTCTCTGGTTTGATATTCTGGTGAATGACGACAGGCGTTTGCTGATGGAGATAGCTCAGAAGCTCGAAGATAGCATCCGCCACCAGTTTAAGATCCGATCCTGGGAGTTCGCCAATTTCTGCGAGCGAGACACCTGAGAGATATTCTCTCACCACACAGAATCCGGTTGGGGTAGCAAATGAATTCAGATATCGGGGAATATTAGGATGGTCGAGTTGTTGTAAACGTTCGATTTCTGGTAAATAATTAGCATAGTCTGAGGTTATTGTGTGACAATCTGACCTGCGCCACTGTTTAATGACAACTAACCTAGCTAAATTAATATCTCTAGCCAGATAGGTAATCTGCTCTCGCTCTGGATGCTCGGACAATTTCTCATATACTTGGTAGCCATAGATTTCCAAGTCTGGCAAATCATTGCTGTTGACTTGGATAGCCGATCCATTAATAGGCGCAGAATCGTCTAACTCATTCATGGTTTCAGCGTTTGGAATAAATAGATCTTCCTACTTTAATCGATCGCCCCTATTGATGGCTTCCATCATCCGGCGGAATTCTGCACTTCAATTTAGCAATCGGGGATAGAGAATAGGAAATAGTTAGGATGTAGGATGAAAGTATCCTCCGCCTCAAGCCTGACAACCTATCCCCTAGCCCCGATTCCCTATCCTCTATCCCCGATTCCCTGATGCTATTGTCTCTGCGTATTCAAAACTTTACCCTCATTGATGAGTTAGAACTAGAATTTGGGGCGGGGTTAAATGTTTTGACGGGGGAAACTGGGGCGGGGAAATCGATTATTTTGGATGCGATCGATCTAGTATTAGGTGGCAAAGCGACGGCGCGAATGATTCGCACAGGGATGACAAAAGCCACGATCGAAGGTACATTTGTCACCACGGCGCGAGTGAGACAATGGCTGATCGATCGGGATTTCGATGTGGCTGATGATGATACGGTCATTTGCAGTCGGGAATTGAGTTTGAGTGGTATTCACTTGCGATCGAGGATGCGTGTCAATGGGACAATTTGCAACCGCCAGCTCACCCAAGAACTCCGCGAACTGTCGATCGAAATTACCGCTCAAGGGCAAACAGTACAACTGACAAATACTACCCACCAAAGAGAATTATTAGATCTATATGGAGGCACAACACTACTCCAACAGCGAGAAAGTATTGCGACTGTATATAATGCCTATCAACAAGCTTATCAAATGTGGCTCGATCGGCAACAAACCGAACAGCAACGGCTCCAACGGCTAGACTTACTCCAATATCAAGCCCAAGAACTCACCGAAGTCCACCTCACCACACCCAGCGAACTCCTCGATCTCGAAACCGAACGCCAACGCCTGAGCCACACTGTCGATCTCCAACAACAGAGCTACGCAGTCTACCAGTTACTCTATCAAAATGATACAGGTGCGATCGCCGTTGCCGATCTCCTGGGCAAAGCTGAATCCACCCTGATCGATATGGTAGCCATCGATACCAGCCTCCAGTCTAGCCTCGATCTCGTCAGCCTTGCCCTCACCCAAGTTACCGAAGCCGGACGCGAAATCAATTACTATGGTGACTCACTCGAAGCCGATCCCGATCGACTAATCGAAATCGAAGCCCGAATTCGCACCCTCAAACTAATTTGCCGCAAATATGGCCCCAGCCTGACTGAAGCGATCGAACACGAACTTACTATCCAAACCGAATTAACCCAGCTTACAGCGGCAGGAGTGTCCCTAGAAGAGCTAGAACACCGAGCTACAGATCTCCAAGCTCAACTAGCTACAGCTTGCCAAAAACTCACCACCCTCCGCCAACAAGCCGCGCTCGATCTCGAACGACACCTGATCGGCGAACTCAAACCCTTAGCAATGGATAAAGTCAAATTTCAAGTCAAAATCGCCCCCCAAACGCCCACCCCCACAGGTGCAGATAGTATCGCCTTCTACTTTAGCCCCAATCCTGGCGAACCCCTCCAGCCCCTAGCCGATACCGCATCTGGTGGCGAAATGAGCCGCTTCCTCCTCGCCCTCAAAGCCTGCTTCTCCAATAATGGCGGCGCAGGTACCCTCATCTTCGATGAAATCGATGCGGGAGTATCGGGAAAAGTTGCTCAATCGATCGCCGGAAAGCTCCACCACCTCAGCCAATCTCAACAAGTCCTCTGCGTCACCCATCAACCGCTAATCGCCGCAATGGCCGATCGACATTTTCGAGTAGCTAAAGAAACGATCGGTCAGGATAATGGTAACTCAGAGCAAGAACGGACGATCGTGCGAATTGAGGAACTACATTCCCAGCAACAACGCCGCGATGAGATCGCCCAAATTGCGGGGGGACAATCGGCGCAGGAAGCAATCTCGTTTGCGACATCTTTGTTGTCTCAAGCGAAGACGAGAAAGAAGGCAATTAAGCAAAGTCGGAAGTGAGGATTGTCGGGCGATTGCCTCACGATTTCAACCGCTGAATAATTGGGACGATCGAGTTTCTCCTTGAAAGCTCGGTAAGTTATAATTGCCATAGCATGTGAATATCTAGTGCAACATCATGACAGCCAAAGAACAGTTATTGGAAGAACTAAGTTCTGTACCAGATAGTCTAATTGTTGAAACGCTCAATTTTTTGAGGTTTTTAAAAACTAAGGAAATCTCCGAGGGAGACGCTATGCGATCGAGTCTAGCGGCTGCGGCTGAAATGATGCGCGATTTCTATGCGGAGGGTGGCGAACTTACTGAATTTAGCGATCGCGCCGATGAAGATTTCTACGAGTACGAAAAATATGCTTAGGGGGCAAGTATGGCTATATAGTGCCGATCCTACAGTTGGTGATGAAATTGGTAAAACTCTTCCAGCAATAATTGCTTGAAATCAATGCTCATGTTACAAATTCTGTCTAAAACGGTACTGATATTTCTTAATCCGTACATCCATAAAGAAAAATATCATCATTATTAGTTTTTATATTAGGATAGAGTAATTCAAATTCTTCTGTTATGTGAAAATAATACTTTTCAATTGGCAGTTCAATGATTTTATTTTCTATTAAGATAGCTAAAAAATACTGAAACAATGAAATACTTCTGGGGATTTTATTGTTTGAAGTAGCATTAATCTCTTTCTTGATTGCTTGAATAGATGCTGCGATTTTATCTTTTTTATTTTCTGATGGAACTAGGCGACATAGATTATCACAAAAACGATTCATATCTTTAGGTCTAAGTTCAGCAGGGATTTTATTACTTTCAAATAACTTATTAATTTCTATTGCTAGGTTGCGTTTGATTTTTAAATCCAAATCATCACACTCTGTAATAATGTTTGACATCTGCTCGAAAGCTAGAATTAGAGTATCTAATTGCTCAACATTAGCCTTAATCTGTGCAGCTAACCGTAACTTTTTCCAATCAATTTCATCGTTTTTATATACTAAGTCATGAGTAGAAACTGACCAGGCATGTTCAAAAGCACTTTTGATTTGGATCTCAAAGGTAATATCATAAATACTTGGTAATTCACTATTGTTATTTATGTCCTCATTTCTCCTCAGCTTCACGTAGATTCGGGTAGAGTCAAACCCAAATGTATTTGGTGATTTTCTATTCTGACCTCTTTTGATAGTTGGTTTGTTAATTTGAAAAACATGCTCGCAAAATTTTACTACTTCATCTTCATGTAGCAAAGTAGGAATAATAATTGTACAAGCAAATAAATCGTCTAAATTCGACCAACTCTTAAATCGACCTGTTTCAATTTTCTCAGCTAGAGATTCAATTGTTTTAATCCTAGAGCTAAAAGCATATCCTTTAGTTTCACAAAAATTAACTAATGTTAATTTTACTTGTTTCGCAGCTTGGGCAATGAATGGACGATACTCAGTATATCTTCGCGTTAATATAGAAGGATAAATCATAGGGTTAAAGCTATTGTAGACCTATCGATCCTTCGATTACAGACTTCATGACTGAAATTCTAGTTTTCCTAGCTCCAGCATCTGTGAATGAATATTTAACAGCATCATAGTAACTTAAAGCATCTTGTTCATATTTACTAAGTGAATCTGTAGCTCGATCTGTTAATGTTTCATCACTTGCTCTCTCAAGAAAATCTTTGATTCTTCGACCAATATTCAAACTTATACTAAGACTAGATTCACGGTTCAGTTCAGCAATAGCACCAAACAAAGAATAAAAATCAGCTTGATTTCTCAGTCGTGTCTTTTGTAATTCAAGGTCTGGTGATAGGTCTATAATTTTCTTTATCAATTCAATGGTTTTGCGAAATTCAGCTTCTACTTCTTCTTTTCCTTCCCAATTAGTATCTCGATCGCTGAATGCTTTGTCAAGATAATCTTGATTATATGCTCTGACCCCTTCTTCCAAAAATAGTACAAGCTGAGATACCATTTCAATATCTTTCATTTGCTTTTTAGTTCTCTTGTCAATGTTCGGAAAGTTCCCACCGACGAAACGATCGAACATCCATGTGCTCAGATTTTCTACACTAGTAATAAAATCACCACTAAACTTTGCATGGCGAAGTTCTTGTGGAGTGAGTTTAGTTACATTTCTATTAATTCGATCGAATATATCAGCAATAATTTTTTCATCAGAAGATGGTAAATATTCAATTGCGAACTGATACTTCCAGAATTTGGCTCTCCCGCCTATCTGGTGATAAGTGTTGCTTATTTGAATAATTGGAGTGTTCGCGTAGCGTGCCGGAGGCATAACGGAAATTATTTAAATAAGCAAGCCAATAGCTTCTCTTTCATCAGATCGAAATTCTTAAATCCATAGCTTTGGCGAATTATTAACTTAATCCTCGTGTTAAGTCCTTCTGTAACTCCGCTAGTTGTTCTATTATTAAAGTAATTGCAAATTTCATCAATGTGAGAAGCTAGCGTATCAGCAGCACTTCCTAACATCACTCTTGCAGATATTAACCATTTTTTTATCTTCCTCATGCCGCCACATGAGGTAATATTACTGTTGTAAATCGTAATTAGTTCTTCTTTTAATTCATGAGCAATTCTCAGACTGGGAGAAGAAATCATTACTAGTTCTAATTTTTCTTGCTCTTCAGCGGTTAAATTTACTTGATTGTTCATTAATAAACATCGATTTTTTAAGCCTTTTATATTAACCGCAAGTCGGACTTTATTCAAAGCTTTATTGACTAACTTCTGAACATGAAATCTATCAATGACTATTTTAGCGTTAGGAAAAACTTCTCGAATTACTTTTGGAAAGCCTCCCCACATATCAACGCATACTTCCTCTACCCCTTCTCTCATCGCTAATGGCTGCTGCTTTAGCACAGTAATAATATCATCACTTTTGTGAGAATCTATTACTTCTAATAATGAACTTTTATCTAGATCTGTTAAGATCGTTGCGAATTTTCCTTGCCCTTTCCTTCTCGCAAATTCATCTAAACTCAATCGTTTAGGATACCCCCAGCTTTTTTTTTAGAACTAGCAACTTTGTGAAAGATGTCTTGGACAGCATCTTCACTGCGTCGCGGTTCACCCGCTACGCACATTTTTTTATATATATATTCTTGATACCTATTTGTTTGTCTTTGTTTCCTATTCACCCAAAGCAAAGGTTCGGTTGGTGACTTTTTACAGGTAGAGCAATAAAACTGACGACGGGGCACTTTTAAATACACTACTTGACCAAAAATAGATAAATCTCTGACTAAAACTGAGCGAGTTTGATGTACTTGAGATATATACTTACTGCAATTAGGACAATTAATTCCAGCATTAACTAATTGTAATTTCACAACTATGGCATCTAATGTACAAGGGATTGCTATCAGCAACAACATTCGGCAAATTCAATAAAGTATCTAGATGAAAATCCATATTTGGGAAGGGGCTAAAATTCCGCTATCGCTACATTTTACCCTATTCTCCCCATACTAGCGGGAGAGCCATATTTTAACAGTCAGGAGCATATTCTCCTGACTTTTGTTAGATTACACTAAACCACTCTCTAACTCCGCCTTAGCCACCGTCAAAGCCTCCTGCACCTTACTTGCATCCCGTCCCCCAGCCTGAGCCAAATTCGGTCGCCTACCGCCGCCACCACCGCAGATCTTCGCGATATTACCGATAAACTTCCCAGCCTGTAAACCCTTCGCATTTACCCCCTTACTAAAAGCCGCCACTAAACTAACCTTATCCGGTTCGGGAATCGGTGCCAGCAAGATCGCGCTACATAACTAAATTTCATTTAAAATTCTAGCTGCTGCCTCATTTAATGGTAATAACTTAGTTTGTACGACATCCCAAACGATTTGGTTGCTGACGTTAAAATAAGCATGAGCTGCAAAATCTCTTAATCCAGCGATTTTCCTCCATTCTATCCCTGGTTCCATTTGCCGAGTGTCTTCAGGTATATTTTTGACAGCTTCGCCAATAACGAGGAGATTACGGATGACAGCATCAATAGTGCGCTCATCAACACAAAATTCTTCAAAGTTTAATAGACTCGTGTAACTCCGAATTTTCCGAATAGCTTCAATAATATCTTCCAGATATAAATCTAAGCTACGTGACATCTATCGCCTCCTCAAATATTTTTTGACGAATTTGTGGCTTCAAGGTATCTTCGATCGCCAAATCGATCTTTTTGTCAAACAAATCCTCAAGAAAAATTTTGAGATCCATATATCGATCGAATGTAATCACTCCATCAAAATTTACAATAAAATCTAAATCGCTTTCCTGTGTAGCCTCATTACGTGCTACAGATCCAAATAAGAATAAGGACTTAATCCCAAATCTAGATCGAACCATTTGTTCTCGTAAGATTGAGATAATATCATCACGATCTAAAATACTTGGTAAATTTTTCATTGATATCTTTATGGATATTCCCAGCATAAACCTATCGCGATAGATACGATGACGATGCCATCGTATCTGCTACTTCAGAAATCGCCAGCTAGCAATAAGAGGATTACCTCTCACATGTTTAACTAACCCAAACTACCCTCCAACTCCGCCTTAGCTACCGCCAAAGCCTCCTTCACCTTACTCGCATCCCGTCCCCCAGCCTGAGCCAAATTCGGTCGCCCACCGCCGCCGCCGCCGCAGATTTTGGCGATATTTCCGATAAACTTCCCAGCCTGTAAACCCTTCCCATTTACCCCTTTACTAAAAGCCGCCACCAAACTAACCTTATCCGGTTCGGGAATTGATGCCAGCACAATCGCGCCTTCGCCGAGTTTATTTAATAACCGTTCCGCCGCAGTTTGGAGCGCATTAGCATCGACATCACCCAGTTCGGCGATAATGATTTTAAACTCGCCAATAGTTTGGGCTTGTGATAGTAATTGTTCGGATTTAGCGATCGCCAATTCACCCTTGACTATCTCTAATTGCTTCTGATTAGCTTTGAGTTCAGTTTGCATGGTTGAGATGCGATCGAGGATTTCTTCTGGTTTAGCTTTAAACCTGTCGCTCAATTCTTTGACTACTTTATCCCGCACATTGAGATAATCTAAAACAGCATTACCTGCCACAGCTTCAATCCGCCGCACTCCCGCCGCTACACCCGCTTCGCTGACGATCTTAAATACTCCAATTTCAGCGGTATTGCTGACATGGACACCCCCGCACAATTCCATCGATACGCCAGGAAAATCAATGACGCGGACTTCGGCTCCATATTTTTCGCCAAACATCGCGACGGCACCTTTAGCCTTAGCTTCAGCGATCGGAATTACCTCAATTATTGCCCCATGCGCCTCAGTAATCCAGGTATTTACCAATCCTTCTACCTGTTCGACTTCCGCAGGTGTTAGAGCGCGGGGACAGTTAAAATCGAACCGCAATCTGTCGAATGAAACTAGGGAACCTGCTTGGGAAATATCAGGATCGACCAGTTTTTTCAAGGCTGCTTGTAATAGATGAGTTGCCGTATGATTGGCTTGAGCGCGACGACGACAAGCCGCATCGATTTGCGCGGTAATTGTGTCGCCGACTCGTAGACTTCCACGTTCGATCGAGCCAAAGTGAACGAAGAAATCCGACTCTTTTTTCACATCATCAATGCGGACTAATAAATTATCCCCCGACAAGTAACCGCGATCGCCAACTTGTCCGCCAGACTCCGCATAAAAGGGACTTTTATCTAAGACAATTTGCACGCTCGTTCCCGCATCTGCTTCAGCTACAGATGCACCTGCAACTAATAAGGCGACAACTTCAGCCTGACTAGTAGAGTGAGCATAACCCAAAAATTGAGTAGCATGGATGTGTTCGGCGAGTTTGTCTAAAGAACCTTGAACCGTAAGATCGATCGATTCTACCGCACCACGCGAGCGAACTTTCTGAATCTCCATCTCGGCATTAAATCCAGTTTCATCAACAGTTAAACCCTGTTCTTCCGCAACTTCCTGAGTCAATTCCAGCGGGAAACCATGAGTATCAAATAGCGTAAACGCATCCTTACCAGAAATCTCCTTCACGCCCTGACTGAGCGCATCTGCAATAATATTTGCCAGTAACTTCTCGCCATTCCCTAGCGTTTTTAAAAACTGAACTTCCTCCCGCTGAAGTTCCGCCTTAATTTTGTCAGCCTTTCCCCGTACATTAGGATAAGCAACTTCCGACATCGCGATCGCACTTTCGGCTACCTTAGTCGTAAATTCGGCATCAATGCCAATCAACCTTCCATGACGCACCACCCGCCGAATTAACCGCCGTAAGACATAACCCCGCCCAGTATTTTCAGCGCGAATTCCATCCGCGATCATATGTACAACCGCCCGAACGTGATCGCCGATCACCTTCAACGAAGTCTTGATTTTTTCATCACTATTAAAATAATCAATCCCCGCAATTTCCGCCGCAGTTTGAACGATCGGAAAAATCAGATCCGTCTCATAATTATTCGGCACACCTTGCAGGATTTGCGCCATCCGCTCCAAACCCATCCCCGTGTCGATGTTCTGATTCGTTAACGGCGTGAGATTGCCATCGACATCGCGGTTGTATTGCATGAACACCAGATTATAAAACTCAATAAATCTGCTGTCATCCTCCAAATCGATGTCCTCATTCCCCAATTCGGGATGGAAATCATAATAAAGTTCAGAGCATGGCCCACAAGGCCCTGTCGGCCCCGATACCCAGAAATTATCATCTGCACCCAACCGCTTAATTCGCAGGGGATTCACGCCAATCTTGTCCCGCCAGATTGCAAAAGCTTCATCGTCATCCTCAAACACGCTGACAACCAACCGTTCAGGCGGCAGATTGAACACTTTCGTCGAGATTTCCCAACCCCAGTGGATCGCTTGTTCCTTAAAATAGTCGCCAAAGCTAAAATTGCCCAACATCTCAAAAAACGTATGATGCCGCGCCGTCCGCCCCACATTCTCGATATCATTGGTACGGATACATTTCTGGGAAGTCGTCGCACGCGGAAAATCTGGCTGACGTTGACCCAAGAAAATCGGCTTAAATGGTAACATCCCCGCGATCGTCAATAACACCGTCGGATCTTCTGGCACCAACGAACCACTCGGCAACGGCTGATGTCCCCGTTGGCTATAAAAATCGAGGAAGGCTTGACGAATATCGGCACCGCTGAGTTTGAGAGCAGGCATAGAATTTTAAATAGGGACGGCAGTATAGTAGCTATCTCTCTATTGTGCCATTTTTGGCTTCAGCAATAACGAAAGAGCCATATTCCTACCAGCCACCAATCTAGTTGTTTTGAGGAAAAGTGTCCTGATTTTAGCAATCAGCCTCTGAAATATAAGACATAAACTTAATTGGTACGATTTACAATGGGCGCAATAGTAGCATTAATCATGGCTGTCTTCATGTCTTTAGTGACAGGATTAGCTCCCATATTGGAAATATTCACGCTAATTGGTACATTCTTCGGTAGTATTTTGACTACTATCGGCGGAGCCTTCACTTCTTTGACGGCAGTAATCGCGCAATTGGTGAATTTCCTCAACCCTTGGTTCGTACTAATTGAGGCAATTAGTGGACTTATGTATGTGATTGACAGTATCTGTGAACGTATTACATCTCTACTTTCATAATAGATATCTTGTATTTTACTCGATCGATTTGCAAAGTTAGTTACTCGATCGAGCCTCTAGATCCTTGAGACTCGATCGATTGAATAAGCTTCTGGGCACTAAATCCAAGACTGACAGTACAATTAAAGAATATAGAAGTTGAGGCTACTCGTGTGACGACAACACAACCCCGCCATAGCAAAGAAGAATTTGCCCGCCGTGGCGAAGAAA
>ENA-OFCE01001170-OFCE01001170.1-metagenomes-genome-assembly--contig:-NODE-1170-length-14198-cov-3.554267_pt1 | contig 14198 bp, 12 predicted proteins | sample MGYA00153388_OFCE01 | MGnify analysis MGYA00153388
AGCGCGGGCCAAGTCACCTGTCACATCAAAGGCACAGTACTTCTTTGTGCCTTGAAAGCTGATGCCAAAGTTCTGTGGCAATGGCTTAGCCAGCGACATGTCGCTGGCGGTGGAACTGCCGAGCTCTGCCGTGATCTGGTCGACACGTTGACCATTTAAATAGCAACACTCTCCGCAGCCAAAGCTGACCAACGACACGCGCACCGCAGCGCCGTCGTTGACCCAGGCCTCGTCAGACCATGCATCAAAAATACGTGTATTGTTGCGGATGGCATCGAGCACCGCACGGTTGCTGCCGCTGCGGATGTTTTGGGTCGCTACCAAACCCGCAGCGCCCAGGCATTTTGTATCAATAGCCAAGCGGGCTTTGTCAAACCAATAGCAAACCAAATCAGCACCGCCAGGCACACGCCCAGTGAACACCGTATCAAGCGCTTCAAAGTAAGCATCACCCAGCTCACGGCGCTTTTTACTTCCCCCCAAAAAAGGTGGATTCCCAATCACGATGCTGGCTTTGGGCCAAGTGGCTTCAACAGCCTTAAAGCCGCTACCGAGCTGGTCGGGCAGTGGGGCGGAGGTCGGTGGCGATTTCAAAAAGCGAAGCGTATGAGCCGCCGGCCTCTGCCTTGCTGCCCGGCCAGCGCTCTCACCATCGCCAACACCAGCAACATCGGGCACAAACGTCAGCAGCGCATCGCGGCATTCAATGTTGTCCAGTGGCTCCAGCACCGGGTTCTTCTTAAACTCATAGCCATGCGTCAAGCGCCATTGCAGCTCGCCAATCCACACCGCCACCCGCGCTAACTCGGCCGCGTATTCATTCAGCTCAATGCCCAGCATGTTGTGCGGGCCAGTGACCAAGTTTGCCTCGCGGTCCAGTCCCATGGCGGCTGCTTCCAGGTGGCTTTTGTGCTCAATGTCTTTAAGCGCCTTCAAGCCCAAAAACAAAAAGTTGCCGCTGCCGCAGGCCGGGTCCAGCACCCGAAATTCTTTCAAACGATCAATCCAAGCTGTGAATCTGGCATAGGCTAATCTGTAGTTGGCGTCGTTTTTACGCTTGCTTTTGGCCAGTAGCCTAATCAAATCGGGCGCAAGCAGCTCTCATATCTGTAGCAACGGGCGCTCCAGCACTGGCTCAATGATGCGCATGATGGTGGCTGGGTCGATGCAATGCGCGCCTAGTTGGCTGCGTTTGCTGGGGTCAAGCCCGCGTTCAAACAGTGTGCCAAAAATCGACGTGTCAATTTTTAATCGGGAGGCCGATAAACTGGGTTTGCACCTGGATCTTCAGCCTGTTACAGACCACCAAGATCGGTGGTTTGCTTAACCCGCTGTTGGAGTTCAGCAATTGCTTGAGCGCCGAGTCGAGGTTTCTGCGCGGGGCTTTGTTCTCCCACCGGGCACCAAGGTTTTCGTTTCAACCAAATAGCCGTCTTCTCTGCCCGGCTTGTGTACGCCGAGCAAGTCGCACAAATCAATAAAGTGGCTTTGCGCACCCTGCTCTTCGTTTAAATAAAACGCCGGACCGCCCGGGCCCCATTTGGCTATGAAATCTTGAGGGGTCATGGTTCAAGCCTTACGGTCAATAGCCACGCAACATGAATTCGACCGATGCTTCTGCCAGCGCCTGGGCTGCGGCATCCAGACGGTCGACGGGACTCTTCAGCAGCGCTCTAGGCACCGCCAGTAAATTGGGCGTGTCCAGCAGGCAGCTAACGCCCAGTACTTTGAGCAAGCCTTGCGCACGGTTTACAACTGGCTGCCCTGGCTTTGCTGTACGCAAAGGAATGCACCAGCGGGTGGCGGTGGTTACCAGATCGCTTTGTATGTCGAGGTAAAAGGCATGGGCACCTTTGGGATTGGGATTTTTGTAGACGTCAAAGCGTGGCATGAGCTGGCTCGGTTAGTTACCGGACGACGACTGCGCCAGGAATTTTTCGAGTTGCTCTGCAGCTGTACCCTCATCGTCGATTTGCTGCGCATAGGCCGTCAGGGCTTCGCGGTTGTCGAGTGCCCACTGCGAACATTGGGCATAACCGCCGGGAGGAAGCCAGCCGCCTGATGCATTAGCGCGCTCCAGCAACGTCGCTGATGGTCTGCCTTGCGGCACAACTTTCATGGGAAAAAGCTCAAATCGTTCGTCCTCGTGAATAACGACGTCAAACAATCGTCCGGCAAACTTTTTACCCAGCGATATCTGGCCGCTGGCGCCGACTTCTTTGAGCATTTTGGACTCCTTGAACACAAACACATCTAAATTCATGCCATCATGCGGCATGAATTCGAGTGTGTCAAGAAGAAGTCAAAGCGCTTAACCCTGTCCCTTTCCAAAAAAGCAGGGAATAAGGAATCAGCGCTTGAGCAGCACCTTCAACACCGTTTGCACGCGCCTTGCGTTCGCAGCGTCAAAGTCACCCGCCAGCACTTTGGCAGTGTCTTCGCCCCAAGTCTCAGACGGTGCAGCTGCGTTGCGTTTGGTCAGCAGTTGCAGTTGCATCATGCGCCGGGCGCTGATGTGTTCGGCTGGGGTGGGCACGTCGGCGGCCATCTCCAGGCGCAGCAAGGATTCGGCAGCGTTTTTGCCTGATGGGGTGGCGACGGCTTTGGCCCAACCGCCCAGCACACTGGCCGTAACCGCTTTGCCCAGGTCTTGCACACTTGGCAGCAGCGCCGCGTCGCGCTTTTCCCAAGCGGAAATCACGTTGGTCAGCACTTCACCGTGGGCTTGCACGTGGAGCTTTTTCAGGGCGTTGTTTGCGGCGTCAAACGCGTCGCGCTGAGCTCTGAATGCGGCGTCGCCCAAGCGCGGGCCGCGTTCTTCAAACGCGGGGCGTTGGTCACGGTCGGCAAAGCGTGGGCGGTCTTCACGCTCGGGACGGTACGGCTCAAACTTGTTGTCGGTGCTTTGGCGTGGGCCACCGGGTTTGCTGCCTGGCTTGCCGCCGGGTTTGCCTGCATCTTTGCGGTCACCAAACTTGCCACCGCGGCCCGCGGGGGCAGGCTCGGTGCGGCGCGCGCCGGGGCGGTCGTCGCCGCGCATGGCGACGACTGGTTTTGCAGGTTTTGGCGGAGCAGCGACGGGTGCGGCGTCTTCTTGTGCTGCAGCTTCAGGTACAGCTTCCGATTCGCCTTCTAATTTCGCTTCTTCGACCGCAATAGCGGTTTCTTCAATTGCAGCGGCTTCGTCAACGCTTGCAACGTGTTCCACACCGTCCACCGGTTGCGTACCATCTGCTATTGATTCAGAAGCTTCTGGCGCCCGATTTTGTTGGTCTACAGGCTCATTTGATGCAGAATCTGAGCCTGTGGCCGCCTCTAGAGCTGGCGCGGCAACCGGCACCTGACCACGAACAATCGCTTCCAGCGCCTTGGCGGCAGCATGAATCTGCTGGGCATCGCCGCTGGCAGTGGCGGCCTCAACCGCCTTGGCCGCGCCAAGTACCATGCGGTCAAATTCGCCCAAGGCTTTTGTGGCTTGTTCGGCGGCTTTTTCACGCTCCAGCGTTTTGCGCTGAAACGCGTCGTCAATCGGCTTGCGAAACGCGTCCCACATTTTTTGCTCTTGCTTGCGGTCGATCGGCACGCCTTGCGCTTCCGTCTGCCAGCGCTGCTGCAAGTGCTTGACCGCGTCAAAGTGCAGCACTGGTTCCGCGCCCAACACACCAGCTTCCTCAATCATGGCTTTACGCCGGGCAATGCTCTCAGAGCGCGCGGTTTTTAGTGGTGTGTCGGCGGCGTCCATGGCAGCCTTCCACACAGGTTGAATTTCGGCAAAAACTTTTTCACCCAAATGCCCGCCGTTTTGCCACTTTTCAACAAAACCATTCAGGCTGCGAATGTGCATTTTCCAGTCGGTGTTGGTCGCATGTGCAGCAGCCCAAGCCGTGACTTCATCAATCAGCACCTGGCGCTGGGCTTTGACGGCCTCGGTTTGCTCCTTGACTGTCTCCAGCCAGGCCTCGACTACTTTGTACGACTCATTGCAGGCATCGTCAAAGCGCTTCCACAGCGCATGGTTGGGCGTACCGCCCTGGTCGGAAGTTTTCCACAGGTCGCGCATGTGGCGCAGCGCGTCTTGCTGTTTGCGGCCTCCCATTGGCTTGGCCAGCAAGGCCTCGGCTTTAACGACCAGCTCTTCACGAATCTGGTCGGCACGCCAGCGCTGCCAGCCTTCCAGCTCGCCCGCAGCCGTTAGCGCGGCGTGGGCAGCGGCCTCCAGCGTGCTGTCGATGTTGCGGATGTTTTGCTGCAGCGCCATGCGCAGTTCAGCCGCGACTTTTGGCGTGGCTTTGCCGTGGCCTTCACCGACTTCGTGCTCCAGTTTGGCGACGGCGGCCTGCACGATGCTGGCGGCTTTTTCACGCATGTCTTTGAGTACAGCCGGGTCAATTTTGGCTTTGGGAACACGCGCGTCTTGCGGTGCAGCGGGCACACCGCGCGCGGCGCGCAACTCGTCTGCCCACACGGGCACTGCAGGCAACGGCGCAGAAGTGTCTTCAGCCGCTTTCACAGTAACCGCCAGCGCAGCCTGAAACGCGCCCCACACCGCCAACAGCTGGCCGCGGGATGCATCGAGCAGCGGCGGAAATTTAATGTCTACGCTTGCCCAATTGGTGTCGCTGGCAATCTCGTCGGCTTGCGCTTGCCAGTGGGCAACGTCAGGGGTGAGGGATTCAAGCGCTGCTTGTGCATCGCGCCACGGCTTGATGGACAGCACTTCAATGCGCTGGCCCAGAAGCACGGCGGCTTCACGCTGGACTTGCGTGCGGTGCTGCAGGTCTTCAATGGTTTTAACGCGCTCGGCCAGCTTGACTTTGACAGAAGCCAGCGGCTCTTTGGACAGCGGCGCGCCGGCTTTGGCAGCATCACGCTGCCAGGCCAGTGCATCGGCCAGGTTGAGCTTGCTGGCGGCCAGCAACAAGCCGGCTTTGTCTGCCCACTCGGCGGCAATCGCCTCTTGACCTTTGCTGCGCTTCAGCTCGTCCAGCTTTTCTTTGAGTGGCTTGGCAGCGCCCTTGTCGCGGTTGGCCAGGTCTTTGTACACATCCGCCATTTGCTCGGCAGTTGGCTCCGTCGCAAGCCAGGTGCGTATGCGCGCAGTGCGCTCGCTCGACGTGGGGGCCGAAAACGCACCACCCGTCAAGCCGTCAAGCGGATGTGCGTCTGACTTGGGCGTGGATTTAACAGCAGGTTGAACAACAGGAGCGGGTTTGGAAGATTTGAACATGTGGTGCGCCTGTCGCAATTGGCTGCGGCTGGGCAAAAATTGAAAATAAAAATAGAAATGACTGGCGCCGGGATAAACGCGAACCGCGTATTTTCGCTGATTTATGCGGGGTTCTGGCAAATTTGGGTCAAAGCCGGGACGTGGCGATGTTGAGCACGGCGCGTGGCGTCCATTTCGCGCCCGGTTGGGTGTCAGTTTTGGCGTCAGGTGCCGGATCAATTTTCAAGCCTGAAGCGCTGACGTTCCCCGACTTGGTGGCCCCTAAAAACAACCTGTTCAGCAGCAGCTCTTTGAATGCCAGATATTCTTTTACCGCTACGCCGCATTGCAGCGACACGGCCTGCATGGCGTCTTGATTGACTTTTACATCGGCCAACAGCAGCTTCCCCATGCTTTCGACCGGCAAGTTTTTGACTTGGCCGATCCCGCTGCGAGGCTTGGCAATGTCGGCACGCTTGTAAACCTCTTTGAGCAGCGCGGGGTATTCAGCGGGTATGGCGGTGATTGCGGCTGAGAGCGTGCCGCCGTTTTTCACGGTGCTGCGCCGTTTCTCAGAGCGTATCAGCTCATCAAACCGGGCGCGATGGTAGCCGTCAGCCTCAGCCTCCAGCTTGATGGTGCTCACCACCGTGAGGCGCAGTGATGGGCGGTCCATCAGCGCTTTGGCAACTTTGTCCAGCCCGGCTTTTGCAGTGCCCTCAAGCACCGCGATGCCGCCGGGAAAAGCGACGGTACTCAACTCGTCGCCACGGCCGCCGCCAAACGCGGCTGCCAGCAGACTGAACGGCGCGGTAATGGCTTTGACAATCACGTTGGTGATGATTTTGATGGTGACTTTGATGACGTAAGAGCCACGGCCAAAAAACGCGCTGGGCTTGCTGGTCAAGTCACTTACGTTGGCTGAGTCATTGGGTCTGACGACGCGGTCAGAAAACGCCGCGCTGCCATTGACCAGGCTGACCGGGCCGAAGTTGATGAGGGCGGTGCTGGTTTGCGGCGCATGCGCAGTAGTGGTGGCCGTAATTGTGGCCGTAAATTGTGGCCGTTAATTGTTGAATTTAAAGTGCCTTTTGATGGTTTAGCGCCCTGTTCTTGGGCGCGAGCAGCTATCGTAGTTGTAGCGTTTGACGTATCGTTGGCAGCGGCTGTCATTCCCGTCCCGGGCGTTTTCAGCAAATCCTGCAAATTAATCCGCCCGTCGGGCATCACAATTAGCCTGGGCTGCAGCACTTGCGCTTTGCCGGATTTGACCGACTGGCCGGGTACGTCGATGTCGATTCCGTCCAACTGCACGCGATTTTCAGCCACGCCTTGGCGTTGAATCTGGATTTTCGAATTGGCTGCGACCTGCTGCAAGCTTCACCGGACATGCCCCGAGTTCTGATAACAGAGCGAAAACATCAAAACGTCACTGTTTTTGATTGCTGAATTTGTAGTTTTATGGTGCACCGCGTTTGCCAGGCTGCACATTAAAAACCCCGGTCAGCAGAACTGACCGGGGTCGGCGGCGAGCATAAAACCCATGCCGTCTGGGATTGCATGCGGGGGATAAATCGCCCCGCTTTGCATTCAAAGCAAGTGATTGCTTTGATTAGTTTGCTGGGGTTGCCATTCCTGGCTCACCCAACGATGCTCGGCTAAACCGAACACTTCCAAGATACGCCCCCGCGAAGAATGGCGCAATGCATAAATATCAATCACTGCGCGGTGTGTGATTGCCAGAGTACCTGCCGCGCGCTACTTATTACCAATTCGAACATTTTTCAGGCGCAATCTTGAGTTAGAGCAATGTCTCAAAGAACTCGCCTAAAGGCTTGATTTAAGGACATTTTTGCCAACAATACAGTTTTATATTCTTTTTTAGGCATATTAATCTATATTTATAGTATTGACAGGTTATTAAGCTAGCCAATAAAATCCGCCGAGTCTCAAAACTAAGGGACAACCCGCATCAGCTGCCAGCCTCACGTCGTGTTGGCAGCGTGACCAACGGGGTCAACATCCAACCAAGCCACCGGCAAATTTTTGCAGCCGGTCAGCCAGGATGGCGATCTGATCAGAACTTGCAAAGGCCGTAACAAGCCGAGCAAGCGTAAAGACTAGGAATGCTATGACAACTCCAGCCGAGCTGACCGCGCCATCTGGCGCAATGCAGGCAGCGCCACTCAAACGCCGCGCTGCAAACGCAGCTAATGCAATAAGACGCAGTGCTTCCAGCACTGCTCAAGACATTGCGCAGGGCTTCTTTGAAATCACCCACAACGGATTCGCACTGCTGGGCTTGGCTTTGGTGTGCATCGCCATCACCATGACCGCCCGGCCCGACTTGCAGAAAAAAGCCGAGTACCGGATGGTCACCTGGCTGCAAGAGCGCCAGCTTGAAGCCAACGGCCCGCCAGAGTTCACTGAACTCGAAGCCATTGACCGCGCAACCGCAGCCGAGCCAAAAGATTTGCCCAAGCAGCAAGCTGCACTGGCATTTTGGTTGTCTCGCAAGTACAACGTGGCGCCTGAGCCGCTGAGCGCGCTGGTCGCAAGCGCTTTTGAAATTGGCGCCACTGCCAAGCTTGACCCCACACTGATCCTGGCCGTGATGGCGATTGAGTCGGGCTTCAACCCATTTGCGCAAAGCCCTGTGGGTGCGCAGGGCCTGATGCAGGTCATGACCAAGATCCACACCGACAAGTACGAAAACTTTGGCGGCAAGTTTGCAGCGTTTGACCCAGTAACCAACCTGCGGGTGGGCGTGAAGGTGCTGCAAGAATGCATCGCAAGGGCAGGCTCGGTTGCAGGCGGTTTGAAGTACTACGTGGGTGCAGCCAACCTGGACTCTGACGGCGGTTATGCCGACAAAGTACTGGCAGAGCACGCCCGCCTGCTCAGCGTGGTCGGCGGCAAGCAGGTTCTACAGCAGCCGCGCAGCATGCCTGTCAAGCTGGCCCCTGGCCCCACTTCAGCGCCCATTCAAGTGCAGCTGCGTGAAAGAACCCAAGACAGCAGCCCTGAAAAAGAAGCCACACAGAGCACTGAAAAAGTGGCGGCTCTGGCTTCTTGACCAAGTCTTGTTGGTTTTGCGCCTGCGCTACACTTTGTTCGTACGCAACTGGCGATAGGCTGGGCGGCCCCAGCGGTCAGCCCCGCTAACGTGGGACACCACTGTGGAGCGTACCGGTTTGACAGATGCACATCGATCCATGTGCTGGCAAAACCGTTCAGCCGTTCGCCTGGGCAGCCCTTGCATCAACTTTTCTGACTGCAGGAGATATGTCGCTTTAGTGTCTTTTCAGGACTGCCACCATGTACAACCGCAACATTCTTATCGAACAAGCCGACCCAGAGCTGTTCGCTGCCATCACCAGCGAAAACGCCCGCCAGGAACACCACATCGAGCTGATTGCGAGTGAAAACTACGCCTCGCCCGCCGTCATGGCGGCGCAAGGCAGCCAGCTCACCAACAAATACGCAGAAGGCTACCCCGGCAAGCGCTATTACGGCGGCTGCGAGTTTGTGGACATTGCCGAACAACTGGCCATTGACCGCGTCAAAAAGTTGTACGGCGCAGACGCCGCCAACGTGCAACCGCACTGCGGCGCGTCGGCCAACCAGGCGGTATTTTTGGCCTTTTTAAAGCCGGGCGACACCATCATGGGCATGAGCCTGGCCGAAGGCGGCCACCTGACGCACGGCATGGCGCTCAACCTGAGCGGCAAGTGGTTTAACCCGGTGTTTTACGGCTTGAACGCCAAAGAAGAAATCGACTACGACGCCATGGAAGCGCTGGCCCATGAGCACAAGCCCAAGCTCATCATTGCCGGTGCATCTGCGTACAGCTTGCGCATTGACTTTGAGCGCTTTGCCAAAGTGGCCAAAGCCATTGGCGCGATTTTTATGGTTGACATGGCCCATTACTCTGGCCTGATTGCTGGCGGCGTGTACCCCAGCCCGGTGCCGTTTGCCGACGTCGTCACATCCACCACCCACAAAAGCCTGCGCGGCCCGCGCGGCGGCATTATTTTGATGAAGGCCGAACATGAAAAAGCGATCAACAGCGCCGTGTTCCCCGGCCTGCAGGGCGGCCCGCTGATGCACGTGATTGCGGCAAAAGCCATTGCCTTCAAAGAAGCGCTGGAGCCAAGCTTCAAAGACTACCAAAAGCAAATTTTGATCAACGCCGACGTAATGGCCAAAACGCTGGTCGAGCGCGGCTTGCGTATTGTCAGTGGCCGCACCGAAAGCCACGTCATGCTGGTGGATTTGCGCAGCAAAAACATCACCGGCAAAGAAGCCGAAGCCGTGCTGGGCAGCGCCTACATGACGATCAACAAAAACGCGATTCCGAAAGACCCGGAAAAGCCAATGGTCACCAGCGGCGTGCGCGTAGGCACCCCCGCCATGACCACGCGCGGCTTCAAAGAAGAAGAAGCCAAAGCCACTGCCCACCTGATGGCCGACGTGCTTGACAACCCGCGCGACGAAGCCAATCTGCAAGCCGTGCGCGCAAAAGTGATGGCGCTGACGAGCCGGTTCCCGGTTTACCGTTAATCAATGCGTAGCCACTGCGCATTGTTCCCTCTCCCGTTGCGGGAAGAGGGCTAGGGTGAGGGACTCAATTGCTATTAATATAGTAGCTGCTAGCGCGCGTATTTGTTGGGTTAAAGGCCTAAAACATACTTAACAAAGGCAAAAACAGCCATGAAATGCCCTTTTTGCGGAAACCTCGAAACCCAAGTTTCCGAGACGCGCATTTCAGAAGAAGCCGACTTCATTCGCCGCCGCCGCCAGTGCACCGCCTGTGAAAAGCGCTTCACCACCTACGAGCGGCCTGACGTCACCTTTCCCGCCATCGTCAAAAAAGACGGCCGGCGCATTGAGTACAAGCGCAACAAAATTCACAGCTCCATGAACCTGGCGCTGAGGAAACGCCCCGTCAGCACCGAACAGGTCGACACCGCCATCGAGCGCATAGAAGAAAAGCTGCTCAGCCTCGGCCTGAAAGAAGTCGCCTCCACCCGCCTGGGCGAGCTGGTGATGCGCGAGCTGAAAAAGCTCGACAAGGTAGCCTACATCCGCTTTGCCAGCGTGTATCGCAATTTTGAGGATATTGACGAGTTTCGGGCACTGGTGGATGAAGTAAAGCGATAACGCTGGTGTGATTACCGGTGACTTTCTGCTTCCAGATGCCAGAAGTCATGACAAAAGGTAAGTTTGCAGGGATGGGCGGTTGGTGGTTTGGTGGCTGGGTTTCCTAAACTCTAGTCATGCGACAAAACCGCTTGCTTACCCCAAAACTGCAACGGGCATTCACGTTGATAGAGCTGCTGATTACCATTACTGTGCTTGGTGTACTGATGGCAATTGCCTTACCCAATCTGCGTGACTTTGTAGTCAGTAACCGCCTGTCGTCTCAAGTTAATGGGTTTATTGGGTTAATTAACTTTGCCCGGAGTGAAGCAATAGCTAGAGGTCAATCTGTGCTTATTTGCGCAAAACGGGCAGCAGACAACGAGTGCAGTAACGCTCAATCGTGGGCAAACCTCGAAATGCAGGCTTTTGTTGATGTTGACGGCAACAACAGCTGGAGCACTGGAGATATTCCTTTAAAACGCATCGCAGCGCTGGATTTAAGCGGTAACCAAACTTTCTTCAGCAAGCGTGCTGGTGGCCCAAATTTTATTGATTTTGGAGCTGCCGGATCTGCAAGAAATCTACACACTTTCCACATCCACGCTATTAACGCTGCGGACAGTGCCTACGAGGTTACCTACGGTCGCACCATCTGTATTCCACGCGCGGGCAGGGTAAGAGTGGCGCCTCTCTCCTTATCACTAAATTGCCCAGTGTTTTAAATCAATTTATGACCATCGTGATGAAACACTACCTTATGAAAAAGCAGTCAGGAGCTACGCTTATTGAAGCTTTGGTTTCAATTCTGGTTATGTCCTTAGGACTACTAGGTCTGGCTGCCTTGCAACTCAATGCGCTGTCGTTTCAAAAATCGTCTTGGGCCACACACCGCATCTCTGAATTGGTGATTGATGCCAGCGAGCGAATCAGAGCCAATCCCCAGGGTGTGTATACCTTTGCCAATACTTACGCCGCAGCTGCAGCCACAACTGGCGCACCCACACCCAACAATTGCCGCAACTCTGGCGCCGATTGCACCATCAGCCAGATCATCAATGACGATCTATCCGCTCTTGCTACCAAAGCACAAACAACGCTACCGGGTGGTGCCATCAGAATTGATAACCTCGAGCCTGCTGGCATCGTGGTTACCGCCATGTACCGTGATAAAGATTTTGTGAACGCTGCTGGCGTGCCCCAGCCTTCGCTCGTTTGCGCCGCTGCAACAGCAGGTGTGGCTTGGCGCAACTGCTGCCCGGCTGCCGCAGCGGTGCCTAACGGCGTGCGTTGCTCACGTATGGACATACTGCCGTGACTACACCCTACAAAATAAAAAAGCTCACTGGTCGCGAAGCCAGCAGGCGCAATGCGCAGGGTTTGACCCTTATTGAACTAATGGTCAGTCTGGTCATTGGCCTTCTGCTGGCCATCGTCGCGTCGTCAACTTATTTGTATTCAAAGCAGGCCTACAACTCTGTATCAGAGACCTCCCAACTCGAGGAAAACGGCCGGATGGCGTTGGACTTGCTCACCCGATATGTTCAAAGCGCGGGTTATGTTGCTATCAACCGCAACTCTACATTTGCATTCGGCGCACTGGACCAAAAAGTAACTGGCTGCGACTTTGGCATGGCTGACGCTCAAAACGCGAGCGCGCTTGCAGATCTTGCCTGCAATGCATCTACGCCTGCGGGCACCAGAAGGTCTGCATCTCTTACCGTCGTAAGCGAAACTGACCCATTTGTGTCGACTGTTGGCGCGGGAAGTGTGGTCGGAAGACTGCAAGGCTTGAATTGTGTAGGCGATGGTGCAGCAGTGGTGCCCGCTGATGCCAGCATAAATTCAACCGTAACCTTTGTGGTCAGGTCGAGCTTTTTTATATCAAACTCTGTAGCAGCTACACAGTTCGGCACCGCGACCATGGGGCAGTTGAGTTGCGTTGCCGATTCAACGCTACCGGGTGGTGCACCAGCTTATCAGGCACAACCATTAATTCCAGGCGTGGTGCAGTTAGCAGTAACGTACCTCACGCCGTCTGCTCTGATACCAGGATCTGCGCAAAAAGCTGTTAATACCGCCACCCTGACAGCAACTGATGCTTGGAACACTGTCACAGCAGTCGACCTTTGCGTATTGACGCAATCAATTCAAAATTCAGGAAATGACACGGGCGTTGCCGTTAATGATTGCTATGGCGTCGCTATCGCCGTTGTTCCGGGTCAAACCTTCCGACGCTTCACAACCACCGTCAAACTCCGCAACCGGTCAGGAGGTGTGTAGCCATGATGAACAAAAACTCTGGCGTCTCATTACCGACGCAGCCGAAACAGCGCGGAATTTCTTTGGTGATTGTGATGATTTTTCTGGTCATCCTCAGCGTGCTAGGTGTCAGTGCCATTCAAACATCGACGCTCTCATCAAAAGTCGCCCGCAACCAGCTTGACCGTACGTTGGCATTTCAGGCAGCAGAGGCAGCACTGCGTGATGCCGAGCTGGATTTAACCAACAAGCGCTTTGACAAAATTACCAAGTGCACTGCCGGAGCAGCAGGCTGCAGGGCAACGCTGATTGCAAGCGGCGGCGGAAGTTTTGGTAACGACACATCCCTTGATCCCCTTGTAAATCGCTGTAATTTGGGTTTGTGCTCTACCGATGACCCAATAGTTGGCGCGTTACCGTTTTGGGAAGAGCGCGCACGCTGGACAAATGCCAATGACAGCGTTGTTTACGGCACCAACACCGGTGCCACTGGCCTGCCAGTGGTGGCACAGCAACCACGCTACATGGTTGAATATTTTCAACAGGGCGACGATACGGTTTACCGTATCACATCGCTAGGCTTTGGTGCTAATACCAGCACTACCATCATGCTGCAAACAGCATACAAGGCACTTTAACTATGAACTTTCTTAAGTATTTATCTGTGGTGACATCGGGCTCTGACACGTCACCGTTTGCAAAGGTATGCAAAGTCGTGCTACTTGCAATGGCAGGATTCATCAGTTTTCAGTCGCAAGCTGTCAACCTCACACCATTGCCGCCGTTTCTGACAGAGACCAAAGGCGCTCCAATGGTGATGCTGAACATGTCGAAAGACCATCAGCTGTTCTTCAAAGCCTATAACGAATTTTCGGATCTGGATGGCGACGGCGTGATTGAAACGCAGTACAAGCACAGCTACAAATACTACGGATATTTTGATAATGAACGTTGCTACAGCTACAACACGACTACTAATCGTTATGTTCCGGTTAGCAAGGTTGATGCAGCTGGTTATTGCACCAATGCAACTGCAACTGACAATTGGAACGGCAACTTTATGAACTGGGGCACCATGGCCCGAATGGACGTGGTCAGGCGCATTTTGTATGGTGGCTTCAGGGCTGAAGACAGCGCACCTGTCGGCTCGTCAACCGCTTCGCTAACAGTGCTCGAAAGAGCACACCTGCCCAGCGATGCGCACGCCTTCGCCAAGTATTACTACGGCACGGACGTCAACAAACTGACTCCATTTAATCCTGCTAGCACCACCTTCACAATAGCGACTGCAACTGGCACGGCCACCGTCACAGCGGCACAAATTACTATGTGCAATGTTTCATACGGGAACGCTACTGCACCTGCAAATACCAATGACGATGCACCATCGATTTTGGTTGCAGATGGGAATCACGCACTGTGGGGCGCAAATGAGCGTTGGCAGTGCTACTGGCGCGAAAGAATTGATGCAAGTAATGGTAACAACCCAGCTGTAACAGGGCTAGGCGCATCGGGTAGAAATCCAAGACGAAACATTCTTGCGCTCGGTACCGGCTATGCCAATGGGAGCTACACCGCCCGGGTTGAA
>ENA-OFCE01001171-OFCE01001171.1-metagenomes-genome-assembly--contig:-NODE-1171-length-14189-cov-23.684944_pt1 | contig 14189 bp, 10 predicted proteins | sample MGYA00153388_OFCE01 | MGnify analysis MGYA00153388
AAGGGGGATTTAGGGGGATCTGGACTCGGATACAAACGAGATTTCTCAAGGGTTTCAGCCTTAAGTTGACACTCCTTGGACAATACCGTTTCCCTACCCTAAAACAAGGATAAGAAACAGCTCTGCTTAACAACGGGGGATCGAAAGGTTTATTTGGCTTTTGCTACAATAGCGCTGGCACGGCTATTTGTTGAATCAGTCCAAAAAGATAAGCCATCAAATCGCTCAAACAAGTCGGGCGGTAAAATCGTTTTTCTCGGTTTAAACTCAACTTGAGAACGCACTTGATGTAACCCTGTTGTTTTCAATTTATTATCAAATTCTGACTCTTGATATTCAACATTCTCGAAATCATGCTCGAAAGGTTCCTCGCCCAGAAATTGATAAATCAACGACATAGTTTTAGCCGGCCCTTTGGTTAATAAATCGTAATCTACCAGTAGAATAGATGCACTCTGTTCGCTATAAAATGCTTCTTTCAGGGCGTTATAAGCATAACCAACTAAACGCGAACCTTGACTTAATGCCTCGGTACGGCTGTATACTGTAGCTCGTTCCGCTGGATTATTAAATAACCTCGAAACATCAAAAGCGTTGCGCCGAATTAGTAGCTCAATGCTGTCCATAATCCAGGCAACATTTCTCACACAGCAAATCACTTTTGCTTCAGGAAATAGTTCCAGAATTAGTGGCAATTTGCTGCACCAAAGACGATTGGTGTCAAAGATGATTTCTTTGTCAGCTTGCGGGTGGTAATAGGCAGTAAAAATGCTGAGAATCAGTGCCCGTTTTTGTTCCGGTGAAATAAATACGGAAAACTCATTGTCTTCGCTCATGGCTTCCAACATTCGCTCAGCTAAACCCCCGACAGGGGATGTCATAGCTGCGTGAAAGCGGGGATTTTGTCGTAGTAGTGCAGCCAGTAAAGTGGAGCCTGAGCGGGGTAGTCCTGATATGAAGTGGGCTTTCACTGGCATCGCGTGGGAATGGGGTTCGATAACATGAGATGCAACTTAAATGTATCATACCACAGACATATCTTTTATAGCATATTTTTATTTAACAGTTCACAACACAACATCCAGGTTTACGATATCTTTACAATCTAGACATCGTGGGTTGATTTTCCCTATCTCTATCATTGCTTCCGGCCTCTGCCTCTGTAAAGTCGGAAAAGTCGGATCTTAAAGTCGGAAAAGTCGGATCTTTTCCATGAGGACATAATTTAGACATCCCTCAGAGGCTGTGAGTATGAGGGTTTATTTTTTTTAGCGGAATTTTATTAGCTATTTTGCCAGACAGCATTAAGGTTGACGATATCTTTACAATCTAGACATCGCCCTTGTTAATTACTTTGGAATTTTTGACCGCAGATGATGGCGGATATACGCTGATGGACGCAGATTAAGATACCGTTTGTTTTGTCACCTCGACATAAATATGTTCTAACCGCACCGGATACCGCGCAATTGAGTCAATAGAAATGCCATCAAAACGTAAAATAATCTCTTTTAATTCTAAAGGTTCCGGCAACCAAAATGCTAAGTCGCTACCGTAACGACGGGGAATAAAATTGTACTTTTGGGCGCGGGCGATGACTTCAGCTTCTTGTGAAGTTTTGACAACAATAATTTCCTGCGCCGGAATCAGTTTTCGCAACTCTTCCAAGCTACCTTCAGCGACAATACTCCCACTCTTTAAAATCCCAATTCTCTGACAAAGACGTTCAGCTTCATCTAACAAGTGTGTTGTCAGCAAAATTGTAATTCCTTGAGATTGCAATTGCTGAATTAACTCCCAAATTTCATAGCGCGCCTCAATATCCAAACCTGTTGTCGGTTCATCCAAAATCACTAATTTAGGTTGGTGCACCAAAGCTACGGCAATATTCAATCGGCGCTGCATTCCCCCGCTCAAAGTTTCTACGGGACTTTTGGCTCTATCTGTTAAATTTACTGCTTTTAAACATTTCTCTACTTGATAGTGACGCTGTTTGCGCTCCATACCATAAATTTGAGCGAAAAAGTTGAGATTTTCTTCGCAACTCAGGCTTTTGTAAAGCAAATTTTCTTGGGGTGCTACACCGATTAAGGGTTTTGTCGAGTCGGAAACTGGTTCGCCATTGATGGTAACTTTGCCACTATCTGCATTTAGCAAATTGCATAAAATATTGATAGTGGTAGTTTTTCCGGCACCGTTTTGTCCGAGCAAACCGTAAATTTCTCCAGATTTAATGTGCAGTGTTAAATCTTTAAGCACTGAACGCTCGCCATAGGACTTATTTAGCTTTTCTATTTGCAGCACTGCTTGAATTCTCCGTATTTTTTTGTATAATTGGAGTTGGATAGTTTACGATTTCTTCGGAATTTTTTAACCGCAGAGAGCGCAGAGGGCGCAGAGGAGGAGAGTAGATAGTTCTAAAGTCTTCTTTCTACTCTCAACATCCTGCGGTAAGAAAGCCACCCACCTACAATCATGGCTATAGAAAATATAAATAAAAACCAAAAGTGTTCGGCAATATCATCGAAGCTTTTACCGTTAGCCGAAACTTGGATTAGGGCTTCATTCATGTGATAAATCGGATTGTATTTGGCAAGTTCGAGCAGGCTTTTGGGAAACAGCGCTGTCGGCAAAAATGCACCGCCTAAAATCAATAAAGGCACTCCGAAAGCTGCGACTAGGGAGTTTACATCTTCTGTGCGCCGCGCGAACTGCGTACCGAGAATAAAGCCGACTCCCACATAAGATATAATACTGAGAATAATAATTGTAATTCCTAGCAGGACAGATCCTCGGAATTGTGCTCCGAAAAAAGAGGCGATCGTATATACTAGAATTACTTGACCGATGCCGATCGCACTGTGAGCTAGAAAAATTCCTAAAAAGTAGGAAGTGCCACTTAGGGGAGAAACAAATAGCCGTTTGAGTGTATGTTGTTCTCGCTCTGCGACGACTGTGGCGACACTCCCACCGAGACAGCTAAAAAATAAGGCTGCTCCTACTAAACTTGCAGGTGCTGCATTTTCAAAGGCTTTTGCTGTTGTTAGGTTAGCCCGTTCTTGTAAAATCGCTCCGTTAATTAGTAAGATAGAAACTGGGAAGATACTCCACAAGATTAAGCTGCGTTTTCGCCGGAAGAGTTCAATTAAGATTCGCTGCGCTACTGCGAGGGTTTCGTACCAGTATTTCATATTAAATTTATTAGCATTGTTAGAATTTGGGAATTGGTGATTGCTAATTGGTAATGACGCCACTGGGGATCATATCATATAAATGCTAATAAGTTTAACTTTCAATAAAAAACCCGACAGTGCGGGTTTTGTGATTTTAGCGGACTCGGTTTTAAGTTTTCGCCGTCTGTCGCTGCTCTCATTTAATATTAAAGTTCGTACCTCTGTAACATCCTTGGAAAGAAGTTAAACTTGTGCGGTTTGTCTGTTCGAGTTGAGTCACGAGGGAAGGAGTATTACTTTCAGGAGTCGTACCCCACTTGTAGATAAAGTCGCCGATATAGTTTCCGGTTGCTTCGTAGCTGTGTACTTCTATGGGAATTCCAGAAACTCCTGAAACAGTTTGGGCGTTGTAGCCGTTAACGATGATTTTTTCGATTACTGCACCTGGTTCTACAGTCAGGTTCCAGTTAACCGGTTCGTAGGCGGAAAGTGCGAGGATTATCGGCTTGTTTCGGCGTTCTACTTTGATTTCGATAGCACTTTTGGCTCTATTTCCGTTTCCGTGTTCCGCATTAGCTTCGTAAACGCCGATTAAGTGCAGTTCTTTGTTGCCGTTTGATGAACCAACATAGGCTGAAAAATCATCGGAACCGCCAATCCCGCAGTTGGCGACAGAACTAATTGGGGAAGTAAAAGTTGTTTTTTCGGCAAGTTTCTGCTGCACCGCTGGTACTACCCAGACTCCGGTTCCGATCCCCAAAGCACCTATCAAACCGGCGGCGATTCCGAAAGGAATGGCATTTGTCAGGTGGCGAAAAACTGCTGTTGGTGTTAAATCAGATAGGGTTTGCTGCCAAGTTTGTGCAGTTTGTCGATCGACATTCCCGCCATCAAGACACGCTAATAAAGCTAAACTTTCCGGCTGTTCGAGCAGACTTTGAACTGCTTTCCCTTCGCCGACGTAGAGATTTCTAGTTTCGCTGTCCAAAAGCAGCCAGTAGCGATCGCCCTCGCCGAGATTGTACTCTTGTAGGACAGGCTGAACTAAATCGTGCTGCAAAAACACCAGCCAAGCCATATTATTGCCAGTCGAGACTGTTTTGTCGTCGCTGGAAATAAGTTGGTCGATGTCAGGTTCCCACCGCCAAGCTACCCAGCGACTGTCTCCTCGATAGCCGAGGGATTTTTCGAGTTGCGGATGAGCGGTTATTTCTAAGCGTTGAACTAAGCTTGACACTCTTATGTCCTCCTCAAGTGCGTTAGCGAAGCCCTCGAAGAGGATCGCCACTTCAATGTATTAGTATAACTCATCAGGCGCAATTCAAAAAGTACCCCTGCCGTTGCCACTTCCATTGTTGGGAGACAAATTGTTGCTGGGATTGGTATTTGGCGAAGTTCCCGGATTGAAATTATTGGGATTGGTATTCGGCGCAGTTCCCGGATTGAAATTATTGGGATTGGTATTTGGCGAAGTTCCCGGATTCAGATTATTGGGATTGGTATTTGGCGAAGTTCCCGGATTCAGATTATTGGGATTGTTGGGATTGGTATTCGGCGCAGTTCCCGGATTGGCATTGTTGGGATTGTTGGGATTTGGCGAAGTTCCCGGATTGGCATTGTTGGGATTGTTGGGATTTGGCGTGCCCGCAGGAGTAGTTATCGGAGCACCGGCAGCATCTCTGGTGACGCTGTTGGGATTGCCTGCTGCATTGGGGTTTGGAGGAGCAGGAGGATTGCCGGGGGCCGGAGCAGTGTTTTTGGGAGCGGCGTTGGTGCCGCACAAACTGACTAAATCAAAAGTTGTGCCGCCTGGGGTTTCGATGAAGCAAACCGGCACGTTTACTCGGGGGTTTGAGGCTCTGGGAAACTGGGATGTTCCTGGCATGGGACGGCTCAAGGCAGCTTCAGCCATCAGTGGGATCAAGGCAGCCGATAAAGCGGCGATTGTCCGCAATATTCTCATCAGCGTTTCCTCAAATATTGAACTGTGTTTGCTCCAGTATTGCCCAGAAATTACAAAGTGTCTTCATCCTAAAAGCCGATCGTACTACGTTGCCGCTGGCTGCAACATTTCGCAAACGCAGAAAGTACACCTAGAAAAAGCCGAGAGCGCCACAGTCGTATCCTGTGACAAAATCATTTGACTGCGGTACCCGTCGTCTGAGGGTTCTCGAAATACGTGAAGTTGGCGTTCGTTGATATCTAGTACCCAAAAATCGTCAATGCGCGATCGAGCATATACTTGTCCTTGAATCTCGCAGTCATTTTTGACCGTATTGTCGGCTATTTCGATCAGCAGATATATTTCTGAGGCGATGGGATGTCGATCGGCATAGCGTAGCACGTCTGGCATCACAATGGCGATCGACGGTTTGGGTGCAGCATCGCCTAACTGAATTGGTAGCTGTGTCCGCACCAAAACCTCATCTCCTAACAGCTTTTCCAGCAATTTCTGAATAAGTACGATCGCCGTGGCATACCCGGTTCCCTGTGTTTTCATTCTTTTGACAATTAATTATACTTGTTGACTGTTAACTGTTAACTGTTGACTAATGACTAATGACTACTGACTAATGACTACTGAGTACTGGTGCATCTCTATTTTGTAAGGGCGAAGCATTTCGGCAGACAATTTATTAGTGAGAACCAGAGATTTACTGCCGAAATGCTTCGCCCCTACGAATATATTTGCAAAAATGAGATGCACCCAATGACTAATGACTACTGACCAATGACCAATGACCAATGACTATTTAATATCGAATTCTCGGGTCAATGTAAGCGTTTAAAATATCAATTACAATGCTGGCCATTACAACAATTCCAGCAAAAAACACTACAATTCCTTGTACTGTTGGATAATCCCGCAAGCTAATCGCTTCGTAAAGACGATTTGCCAGCCCCGGCCAAGAAAAAGTAACCTCGGTTAAAATAGCACCACCCAACAGTGCAGCAAAAGTCAATCCTAAGACAGTAATTACCGGAATCATCGCATTTTTGAGAGCATGAGCCCATAAAATCTGCAATTCAGGAATTCCGCGAGCTCGGGCTGCTTCGACATAATCTGCTTGCAAAGTTTGCTTGAGATTCACCCTGACAATTCGCTCGAAAATGCCGCTCAAAAGAATACCTAGCGTCAAACTCGGGAGTGCCAAATAATGTAAACTTGTGAGAAATTGACCAGGGTTAGCACTTAGGAGACTATCTATAGTGTACAGTCCCGTGTAGCTTTGAGGGGCGGGGAATGTCACCGGAAATCTTGTTCCCAAGGGAAACCAGCCTAACTGCACCGAGAAAATCAATTGCAAAATCATGCCGGCCCAAAAAGCTGGCAGTGAGTAAGTAATAATCCCAAACAAACGCCCTACAACATCGAAAATAGTGTTGGGGCGGGATGCTGCTAGGGAGCCGATACTGATACCGACAATTAAGGCGATCGCCATGCTGCAAACTGCTAATTCGACTGTGGCGGGGAAATAGTCTCCGATAATTTGCCAGACAGTTTGTCCGCGAGTGGTGATGGAGGTTCCCAAGTCGAATCCCAATAAGTCTTTCATGTATTTGAGATATTGCTCCCACAGGGGTGCATCGAGACCGAGTTGGGTTCGCATTGCTGCTTTTGCGGCTGCGGGAGCTCGCGAGCCGAGAATGGCATCTATGGGGTCGCCCGGAGTCGCTCGCAGCAGCAAAAACACCGCTGTGGTGATTGTCCACAACATCAGCGGTGCGAGGAGTAAGCGGACAAAAATATAAGATTGGAGGGCTTTCGAGCGAGACATAAGAATTGGGAATTGGGAATTGGAAATAGACAGGTGAGTTGATTTTACTCACATCTTGCACCATTCTCAAGAACAGGCAAGATGCCTGTTCCACAAAGAGTAAATTTTCTTGTGGGCCGTTGCTCCTAGCCCGCCCTGAAAGGATTATTGAGAATGGTGCAATATCTCAGTTTTAGCGATTGTCGATCGCCAATTACCAATTCCCGATTTCCCTATTCGCCCAGCAGCGATTCAAATGCAGCTTGCAAAGACTGGATATCGCCTACTCTGGCTACTAATAAGTTTTCGCTGCCGGCATCTTGCAGCCGATGCTTCCAGTATTGGATGCTCTCGGAGTTATTCAACCAGAAACTAATCACGGTGTCTACGACACGATCGACATCCCAGCCGCGGTGAGGAGAAATTATCTCCACGGATGCCACAAACCCATCGAGAGTACACTTCCGGTTTCCCAAGTATTCTACACCGGATGGCTGCTGTTGTTGCAGCAGTTGCTGCTGTTGGTTGAAAAACGATATGGTTGGAGATACGCCCAGGATTTCAAATGTATAGCTCATGTCATCCTCCAGAAGTATTATTTGTCACAGCGTCCAAAAAAGCCAAAAATACTTGACTTTGCAGCCCTCGATCGACCCTAGATGCTTGAATTACCTTGTTGGCGATCGATCGAGATTTTGCCTGCTTAATTCTATTAATAGCAAATTTTTTAACAGAAGATTGTCACATAATTTACATTTGTCATCCCACTGTATAAAAAATTAAAATCAGATTTTGATTAAAAGGCGGCAACTTGCGCCATCAGCACCCAGACAAAGTGAGTTTTTGGCTTTGGGGTAAGGTGCGCCATCAGCACCCGCAGGAATTGATACCATTTTAAATTTTAGATTAAACAATTGAAGATATTAATTTCGGTTGCACCGGAATGATAGAGGACAAGGCAGTGCCGTATCCCTACAATGTTATTTTGGGTAGGGATACGGCACGTGTAGTCTCCTAATTTCGGCTACTAATAATTCCGATGCTACCGGAATTGATATGACTCATCGACTAAGGGTTTGGATCGCGGGGCTACAGTTGGATTATTTTTTTTTAACTGGTGTGAGTTTTTGGTCGCGAGTTTCCAGAGTCATCACCAGAGTTACGCAAATAGTGGCATCATTAATATTACAATTTTTTAAAGTAGCGGTTAAAGCCTCAGCCAAGTTTTGAGCTGCCGGCTACCGCACTTCACTATTTTTGTACAACTATTGTAACTTATAGTATCTAGGGCATCTTTTAAACGACAAACGATCTGCAAACTCGGTAGGTGTCAGAATATTAATGTTATTGAAAAATCTGAGCAGTTGTCTGATGAAAAGCTCACCCAAGATGTCGTTGAGCCTGGTCTTGTTGATACCCCTGGTGGTCCAAATCTCCGTAGCAGTCGGCGTGACTGGATGGCTGTCGTTTCGCAACGGCCAGAAAGCCGTTAATGACCTTGCTACCAGGTTGAGCTTGGAAGTCGCAGCCAGGACTAAAGAAAATTTCCGCAGTTTTGGGGATGTGTCTCACCTGTTTCTGCAAATGAATACTGCTGCGATCGCCTCGGGAAATTTAGACCCTGAAGACTTCCCCAACTTAGAGCGCTATTTGTGGAACCAGACCAAGCTGAGCGATCGAACTACAACCATTTACTACGGCGACGAACAGGGCAGATTCCTCTTGCTCAAGCGAGAAGCAGAAAACTTAGTATACATCAGAGACGAATCAACCGCTCCCGATCGCCAAATTTATCGCCTAGACAGCCAGGGAAATCGCACTGAACTAATCAAAACCGCCCCCTACGACCCCCGTACCAGACCGTGGTACACAACTGCTAAACAGTCAGGAAAAGCTACTTGGTCTCCGATCTACGTCTTCACCGCCTCGCCAGTTCTGGGGATTACACCGGTGATGCCTATTTACAATGAAACAGGAAACCTGCGGGGTGTACTGGCAATTGACGTAACTCTTTCTCAAATCAGCGATTTTCTCAAAAGCATTAAAATTAGCCCGTCAGGACAAGTTTTTGCGATCGAACGCAGCGGGGAAATAGTCGGTAGTTCCACAGACGAATTGCCCTTTGTCACCGCCAAAGACGGACAAAAACGGCTGCTGGCCACTGACAGCAAAAATCAGTTAATTCGATCGGCTTCCACATACCTGCAACAACGATTTGGCAGTTTTGCACAAATTGACAGCGAAGGACAGTTTACCTTCGATATCGACGGCAAACGTCAATTCATTACGGTTGCTCCCCTGCAAGACGGCCGCGGCCTCGATTGGCTGATTGTAGTCGCCATCCCGGAAGCAGATTTTATGGAGCAAATTAACACCAATACTCGCGCAACTATCTTATTGTGCTTTTTTGCCTTCATATTGGCGATCGTCCTGGGAATTTTTACCTCTCGCTGGGTTGCGCAACCGATTACCCGATTGCTCGAAGCTTCCAAAGCATTAACAAAAATGTCCGAATCCTCCGACTTCACCTCCTCGGAATTAGGTGGCGAAGTCGCAGTCCAAGGCGTGAACGAACTCGGTCTCCTAGCTCAGTCTTTCAACCAGATGGCCAGACAATTGCGATCGTCTTTTGTCGCCCTAGAACAAACCAACTCCAGTCTAGAACAGCGAGTAACAGAACGCACTGCCGAACTCGAAGCCGCCGAAGCAGAATTGCGGGCTTTGTTTGCAGCGATGAAGGAATTAATTATAGTTGTGGACTCCACAGGTCGCTATTTAAAAGTCGCTCCCACCAATATGTCCCTGCTCTACAAACCAGCAGCAGAATTAGTTGGAAAAACAGTCGGAGAGCTGTTTCCCCAAGCTACAGCCGACTATTTTCTCAACCATATCCGAGCCGCTTTAGATACTCAGCAAACTGTCAGCATCGAGTACGATTTAACCATTGACAATCGCGAAGTTAGTTTTGCCGCCAGCATTTCGCCGCTTTCAGAAGAATCCGTAATTTGGGTAGCCCGCGACATTACCGAACAAAAGCGAGCCGAATCCGTGCGCCGTCAAAGACAAAAACAATTGCTCAAACAAAATACGGTTTTGGTAGAATTGGCAAGAAATAAAGCGCTGTATCGAGGCGATTTGCAAGTAGCTTTGAGGCAAATCACCGAAGCGGCCGCCCATACCCTAAATGCAGAAGGAGCCGGAGCGTGGCTGTACGACGAAAGCCGATCGAAACTGCAATGTCTCGACCAATTTAGGCGCAGCAACCACCAGCATTCCCAAGGTGCCGAAATCGCAGCAGCAGACTATCCAGCTTATTTTAAAGCTTTGGAAGAACACCGGACGATCGCCGCCGATGACGCTCTCTCCGATGTCAGAACCAGAGAATTTGTGGCATCTTACTTTGCAGGAGCCGGCACAACATCAACCTTAGATGCGCCGGTGCGGCTGGGAGGACAAACAGTCGGAGTCATTTGTATCGAACAGGTGGGAACTGTTCGCAACTGGACAGTGGAAGAACAAAATTTTGCTGCTTCTCTAGCAGATTTGGTATCATTGGCGATCGAAGCTAGCGATCGCGATCGGACACAAACCGCACTGCGTCAAGCAGAACAAAAATACCGCAGCATCTTTGAAAACGCAGTCGAAGGAATCTTTCAAACAACCCCCGAAGGCCGCTTCTTGAGCGTAAATCCAGCCTTAGCCCGCATCTACGGCTACGCCACTCCCGAAGAATTGACCTCAAATCTCACAAATATCAGGCAGCAAACTTACGTCAATTCTCAGCAGCGCGAGAAGTTCATGCGAGTCATGCAAGAATTCGGACAAATTTCAGGATTTGAGTCAGAAGTTTACCGGGTTGACGGTAGCGTAATTTGGATTTCCGAAAGTGCCCGTGCAGCGTGCGACGCCAACGGCGAGGTAATCTACTATGAAGGTAGCGTCGAGGATATTAGCGATCGTAAAGTCTTTGAATCCGCCTTACAACTCGCCCTAGAAGCCGCCGAAGCCGCTTCCACCGCAAAAAGTGCATTTTTGGCAAACATGAGCCACGAACTGCGAACACCCCTGAATGCGATCATCGGCTACAGCGAAATGCTCCAAGAAGAAACCGAAGAATTGGGTTACGATGAACTCACTCCAGATTTAGACAAAATCCGCAGTTCCGGTAGACACTTGCTATCGCTAATTAACGACATTCTCGACATATCTAAAATCGAAGCCGGCAAAATGGATCTTTACTTAGAAACCTTCAATATTGCAGATTTGATTGAAGAAGTTGCCTCCACCGCCGCACCGCTAATTGATAAAAATAGTAACACTTTAAACTTGTACCAAATCAGCAACATCGGCACTATGCACGGAGACATTACCAAAGTGCGACAGATTTTATTAAATTTGCTGAGCAATGCCGCCAAATTCACAAAGAATGGTATAGTTACTCTCACCGCTAGCCGAGAAAAAATCGCGGGCAAAAATAGCGAATTCAGATCAGAAAACAGTTCTGAACCTGCTATAAATACTCAATCCTCAATTGCTAGTAAAGAATTTTTAGTTGTGAATTGTACAGATACAGGAATTGGGATGAATTCAGACCAGTTACAGCAGATTTTTCAACCTTTTATTCAAGCAGATGCTTCCACCACGCGCAAGTACGGCGGCACCGGTTTGGGGCTAGCAATCAGCCAGCGTTTTTGCCTGATGATGGGTGGCAATATTTCAGTAAACAGTCAGGAGGGTGTCGGTTCTACTTTTACCATCAGCTTACCTGTTAATCCTTAACTAATTTAACTGGTTCCTAGGCTCTGCCTGGGAACCAATATCTAGAGGCTCTGCCTCGTCGTGTGGCGGAGGAAAGCGGGAGGCAGAGCCTCCTGATCTGCGTCCCCAGGCAGAGCCTGGGAACGAGGATTCCCAATTCCCAATGCCCAATTACCTTTGAATGCTTCTCGGATCGAGAGCATCTCGCAACCCATCCCCCAACAAATTAAACGCCAAAACAGTCAAAATAATCAGTATCGCCGGAGGCCAAACCAACCAAGGCTGCAACACTAAAATTGAAGCATTAGTAGACAGTGATAGCAAATTTCCCCAAGAAGGATCTGGCTGTTGAATTCCCAATCCAATTAAACTCAAAACCGACTCCGCCACAATAAAACCGGGAACCGATAAAGTAGCAGAAATAATTATGTAAGTTGCAGTTTGCGGCAAAACGTGGCGAACAATAATATAAATTGGATTAGCACCCATTGCCCGTGCCGCTTGCACGAACTCTCGCTGTTTAATTGACAGTACCTGACCGCGAATCACCCGTGCCAAACCTGCCCAACCGATGAATGAAGTAATCAGCACAATCAATATAAATCGCTGAGCACTTGTCAATCCAGGGGGCAGCACTGCGGCTAACGCTACTAATAAATAAAGACCGGGAATCGTCATCAATACTTCAGCGAACCGCATTAAAATACTGTCAATCCAACTACCAAAATAACCCGATATTCCTCCGATTAACAATCCCAATGGAAAAGAAATGGCTATGCCAACTAAACCGATGCTGAGGCTAATTCGGCTGCCGTGTACTAAGCGACTGAATTGATCGCGAGCTTGTTCGTCCGTGCCTAAAATGTTAATTTTGCCTTCTCCGGTAGTGCCAATCAAGTGCCTGTCAAAAGGTAAAAATCCTAAAAATTTATAGGGAGAACCTTTCACAAACAAACCGAGAACAGAGGGTTTTTGCCAGTCTACAATTACCTCGCGAGCGCCCGTATTCGCATCCACTGGCCCCTGAGTAGTCGGATAAACGTGCGGCCCGATAAATTGCCCGTCTCGGGTGCTTAAATAAATTTGAGTCGGCGGCAGTAATGAACCGTTTAATTGAGAGTCGTAGGGGTCGTAAGGCGCCACAAATTCGGCAAAAAGTGCGACTGTATAAAAAATTAACAGCACCACGGCTCCCAACCGAGCTAGAGGATTATTTTTAAGATTTTGCCACCATTTCATAAGTTTTAAAATTGGGAATTGTTGACGGTTGACAGTTGACGGTTTATATCAATTCTGGCTGCGCCGGAATGACAAGCGAGGAAATGACGAGATGACAGTGCCGTTGGGTGCATCTCAATGTGGCAAGGGCGAAGCATTCCGGCAGACTATTTATTAGTGAGAATCAGAGATTTACTGCCGGAATACTTCGCCCCTACGAATATATTTGCAAAAATGAGATATACCCTCAAGGTGCGCAGTACAAACCCTACTATTTTTGTTCATCGGCAACCAAAATTATTCTATTTTCATTTTCTGCTTTTTTACCCAATTCCTCGCCGCTAAAGGGATTGTAAAAAAATGAACCTGTTTGCGGTGGCAATTTGGGATTGAGTACAATTTCTACTATACTTTTGGCTACCCCAGTTAGGGGAATTGCGAGGATAACTCCGAGCAATCCTCCCACTTTACCTCCTAACAGCAAAGCTGTAAAAATAATTACTGGACTTAATCCGGTGAGATTGCCCATGATTCGGGGTGCTACTAGATTATCCTTGATTTGCTGAAGCCCGATCGCCACTGCCAACACTTGCAGCGCCAGCCACCAGTCAATAAACGCTACAATTATACTAACCGCCCCGATTCCCAAAGTTGCACCGATAAACGGAACTATTTCTGTCAGCCCGATAAATACCGCGAATAACAGAAAAAATGGCACTTGCAGCCACCAAAAAGCCAGAGTCAGTGCTGTGGCCATAAATACCCCCAGCAGCAACTGTCCCGATACAAATCGCTGGAGATTTCGCTGCAAAGTGTCGGTTAAAACGTAGCGAATGTCTGGGGAAAATACACTTGTCAAACCACCCCATACTCTTTGTCCGTCTAGGAGCATATAAAATGAAATCACTAGAATTAAAATTAAATCTAAAAACCAGTTAACAGTACCGACAACTAATCCTAAACCCGTACCCGCGATCGCCTGCACTTGTTCTTGCACTTTAGCAGATAGTTGCTGCTCCAAAATTTCTACGTTAAATGGTAAATTGCGATCGGCACTCCAAATCTGGAATTCAGATAGCTGCTGTCGCCCCGACTCCAGCAATTCCGGGAATCTCACCCCCAACTGTCTGGCTTGGCTGAATACTGGGGGTACAATAGTTAGACCGATTACTACTAATAGCAAACCCGCAGTCAAATAAACTAGCGCCGCTGCTACTCCCCGTGGTAAAAATACTTGCAGTCTGATTACTGCATAATTCAATAAAAATGCAATCAGTCCCGC
>ENA-OFCE01001172-OFCE01001172.1-metagenomes-genome-assembly--contig:-NODE-1172-length-14179-cov-2.534764_pt1 | contig 14179 bp, 14 predicted proteins | sample MGYA00153388_OFCE01 | MGnify analysis MGYA00153388
ATTGATGCTGTACTAGGCGCCTGCCACGTCTATCAGCCTCATACATGAGCCGCTCTTCATCAATGGTCGTTAAACATTTGTTATCTAATAGAATTTTACCATCCACCATTACTGTATGAACATCCCCAGCTCCAGCAGAATATGCTAGTAGTGATACCCTATCATGACGTGGATACCAGTGAGGAGCATGCATATTAAATAATGTAATGTCGGCTTTAAGCCCAGGTACAATCCTCCCCGCTACATTGCCAAGCCCCAAAGCCTGAGCACCATTAGCTGTAGCCATGCTTACTGCAGTATTGGCAGGTATCAATAATGGATCCAGAGCATGAACCTTATGTAACATAGCTGCTAATCTTAGTTCCTCCAGCATATCTAAATTATTATTACTAGCAGCACCGTCGGTACCTAACCCTACGCATAATCCCGCTTTCAACATAGCAGGTACAGGAGCAACGCCACTTGCTAATTTCATATTACTTCCAGGATTATGAGCAACTCTAACATTTGCCTCTTTCATAAGAAGTATATCTGCATCCGATACATGCACACAATGAGCAGCTAATACGCCACATTCAAGTACGCCCAGATCTTTCATTAATTCAATTGGCGATTTTCCATGCTTTTTTTTACATTCAACTACTTCTCCGATTGTTTCAGATAAGTGGATGTGAATTTCTGCTCCTAAACGTTGTGCCAGATTCGCCACTCGCTTCAAATATTCCGGCGGACAAGTATAAGGCGCATGAGGTCCAAGCATTACAGTAATACGACCATCAGCAGCATTATGATATTGTCGGAAAAAATCTTCACTTTCTATCAATGCTTGTTCACCATTTGGTGCTACTCCTGCCATACCTCTAGCTAACACAGCTCTTATACCGCTTTCAGCTACAGCTTCAGCTACCTGAGGCATGTGAAAATACATATCGGAAAAAGTAGTAGTACCTGATTTTATCATTTCTGCAATTGCTAATGATGTACCCCAGTACACATCTTCAGCAACTAAATTTCCCTCAGCTGGCCAAATCTTATTCTGCAACCAATCCATTAGTACCATATCATCAGCATAGCTACGAAAAAGCGTCATGGCTGCGTGTGTATGTGTATTAACTAAACCAGGTATTGCCAATTTATTTGTGCAATCGATCACCTTATCAGCGTGCCACTCAGCTGATATTTCACCAACCTGATGAATTAAGGTACCTTCTACTGCAATATCAGCTGACTTAACAATACCATCTGCACCTAATACTTCAGCATTTTTCAATAAAATTTTTGCCATTCTATCTTCCTCCCTTTTTGGCACTGCCAATAATAATAATCTTCATAAAAACGGTGCTATACTTTGATGTATAGCACAAGCCTGCTCCACTTGTAAGACTTCCGTTTTTATTTAGCAATATGAGTCAACTAGAAAAACTCTTAGCTTTAAGCTTGTCCTAAATAAGCTTTCTGTTCATTTGATAAGGCATCGATTGAAATACCCAAAGCATGTAATTTAAGCCTAGCAACTTCAGAATTCACTTCATCAGGTAAATTATATACTTCATTTTTCATGTCCTTATGATTTTCTAAAATATGCAATACTGCCAACGCCTGCATAGCAAAGGATAAATCCATAATTTCAGTAGGATGTCCATCGCCAGCGGCAAGATTAACCAAACGTCCTTCAGCTAATAAATAGATCTTGCGATCATCATTCATAACAAATACTTCAATGTTTTTACGCACTGTCCGTTGAGAAACTGCTAATTCTGCAAGTTCATCTTTATTAATTTCAAGATCAAAATGGCCTGCATTAGCCAAAACGGCTCCAGACTTCATAGCAGTAATATGTTCACCACGAATAACATGTTTGCAACCTGTTAAAGTCACAAAAATATCACCATACTTTGCAGCTTCCGCCATGGTCATCACCCTAAAGCCATCATATACGGCTTCAATGGCTTTTATAGGATCAATTTCTGTAACGATTACATTTGCACCCAATCCTTTAGCACGCATTGCTACACCTTTGCCGCACCAGCCGTATCCAGCAACTACAACGGTTTTACCTGTGACAGTAAGGTTAGTCGTGCGCATAATACCATCCCAGGTTGATTGACCTGTACCATATCGATTATCAAATAAATACTTACAATATGCGTCATTTACGGCTACCATAGGGAACTTCAAACGTCCTTCAGCTGCTAAGGATTTTAAACGTATAACACCGGTTGTGGTCTCTTCAGATCCTCCCAAGATATTAGGTAGTAACTCACTTCGCTCACCATGAAGCAACGATACTAAATCGCCCCCATCATCAACAATGATATCCGGCTTAGTATCTAAAGCTTTATGTAAAAACTTCTCATACTCTTCAGTTGTGGTATTATACCAGGCAAAAACCTTAATGCCTTCTTCCACTAAAGCGGCCGCTACATCATCTTGAGTCGATAACGGATTACTTCCAGTTACAGCAACATTTGCTCCTGCATTTCTTAGAACTAAGGCTAAATAAGCCGTCTTAGCTTCTAAATGCATAGTTATAACTACATTTTTACCACTTAAAGGTTTATTCTTTGACAGATCCTCATTTAATACATTCAACACAGGCATAAATTCTTTAACCCAATTAATTTTATCATGACCTTGTGGTGCCAATTTTATATCGCGAATAATTGATTCCATTTTACAGCACTCCTTTAATTTTTTGTTGTAATGCAATAATTGCCTCATGATAGGGTTGTTCCAGTACACCATATTCCGTTATAATTGCTGTAATTAAGGAATTAGGTGTGACATCAAATGCAGGATTAAAAACGTCTACGCCTTCTGGCGCTGTCAGAACTCCAGCAAACTGGGCTACCTCATCGGCATGTCTTTCTTCAATCGGAATCTCCAGACCACTGTCCATAGTAAAATCAAAAGTAGAAACAGGGGCAGCCACATAAAAAGGTATCTTATGTTCTTTGGCTAATACTGCCACACTATAAGTGCCAATTTTATTCGCCACATCACCATTTAAAGTAATTCTATCGGCTCCAACGATAACAGCCTGTACCATATTTTTTTTCATAACCCAGCCTGCCATATTATCTGTAATTAGAGTAACTGGAATATTTTCCTGCATCAATTCCCATGCTGTCAAACGAGCCCCCTGAAGCAATGGCCTAGTTTCATCAGCAAATACCCGGGTAATCTTCCCTTCAGAGAAGGCTTGGCGAATTACTCCTAAAGCGGTCCCAAAACCAGCAGTTGCCAAGGCTCCAGCATTGCAATGGGTCAGAATCGATACGGGCTCATTAAATAACTGAGCACCATACTGAGAAATCTTATGATTCATAGCGCAATCTTCACTGGCAATAGAAATAGCCTCTTTTTCTAAATCCTTTACCAAATCAATAATATCTTTGTCACGATTCGCTTTATGAATAATAGACATCATTCTCTCAATTGCCCAAAACAGGTTTACAGCAGTAGGTCTGGTTTGTCGTAATTCCTCGGCCACCCTTTCGATACTGGTCTCAAAGTCAGAATCATTACAAAGTTCCTTCGCTCCAAGAACCAAGCCAAATGCAGCCGCAGCACCAATAGCAGGAGCTCCGCGGACTTCTAACCTTTTTATTGCTTGGGCTACTCTTCGAAAGTTATGACATTCAATAAATTCAATACGATTAGGCAACAGGGTTTGATCTAATAACCATAGCGTACTATTTTTCCACTCTATTGTCTGCAACAAATTTATCACCACTCTTTATAATTTAAAACCACCATATTCTTTTAAAGCTTGTTGGCAACTACAGTCAGCTTCAAAATCAATACATTTAATAGTATTCATAAGCACTTTTTTTAGCTTTTCTGTATTCGCATTCATAACGTGAATCACTTCATCATAGGTTAAAGGCTGGGATGAAATACCTGCTGCATAGTTTGTTACCATAGCAATAGTCGCATAGCACATCTCAGCTTCACGAGCCAATACCACTTCCGGCACATTAGTCATCCCCACCAAATGCCCACCAAACTTAGCGAACATACGAATTTCAGCTGGTGTTTCAAACCGTGGTCCTTCGGTACAAACATACGTTCCATAATTATGAACCACAATGCCATTCTCTTGTGCAACTACTAATAATTTTTTTCTTAAAGCAGAGCAATAAGGCGTTGTTAAATCCACGTGAACTACTTTTCTTTCTCCACCTTCATAAAATGTACTTTTCCTATTTTTAGTAAAGTCAATGAATTGGTCGATTAAAACAAAATCCCCTAACTTCATATCTAAATTCAAAGAGCCTACCGCAGCCGTTGCTAAAATCATTTTAACACCAATTTTTTTCATAGCCCAAATATTGGCTTGATAATTGATTAAATGTGGCGCAATCGAATGCTTGCTGCCATGTCGGGGAATAAAAGCGATACTCCTTCCTGTAAAATCACCAACTTTATAAGACACTGAGCCATAAGGCGTTAGGACTTCATCTTGCTGTACATTTTCTAAGATATTAGGATCATATACCCCAGTACCACCAATAATTCCTATATGTATCATATTCTCACCAACCATTTCGATATAGCTTGCTACCATTTCTTCTATTGTACTATATAGTAGGCTTCACAATAAACTACTAAATTTATTAAACGCCACAAATAGTTAATAAATCATGCATATTCTCTAAAGTAAAGTCTGGCGTCTCATGTAAAATCGTCTCCCATGATACGCGAGTCCAACGAACAGCGACCGTCTTTACACCAGCTTGTCTAGCACTGATTAAATCAAACGGACTATCACCTACCATTAAGCATTCTTCAGGTTTTATCTCTAACTGAAGTAAAGCTTTCTGAATCGGTTCCGGATGAGGCTTATGATTTTGACACTGATCTGCACCAATAATTACCGGAAAATAGTGATCCAAATTATATAATTTTAGTCCATGCAACGTTGTTTTTTTTGTCTTTGAAGTAACGATAGCCGTTATAATACCGGCTTCATGCAATGCTCGAATGGTTTCTGCTACACCACTAAAGATTTTAGTCATTTGATCATGATGAACTAGACTATATTCTCGATAAGTCTGAATTAACTCCTCAACTTGATCTGGTCCATAATGTTCCATTGCACTCCTTAGTGTTTTTCCAAAAAACGCGTGGATCTCCAGAGAAGTAAGCTTCCTGTTACAATGTTTTTGAAAGGTATGTCTAAATGCGCTGATAATTAGATCTGATGTATCAAGAATTGTACCATCTAGATCAAATAAAACTGCTTTATATCTCAATTCAGTAGCCCCCAAGCACAATTTATATTCGTATACACGAAAAGAAAAAGAGGCTCAAAGCCTCACGAAAATACATCTTAGATTTTACAAATGATTACAAATTTACACCAACTAAACCGCCTAGTATTCCTACCGCAATTCCAGCCATAAATTTGTTAGCTAATACAAATAGCGAAATGGACTCTTGGCTAATTTCCATACCAATACCTACAGAAAGTAAAACATAGATGATCCCAATCACAACACCTATGATTAATCCTCTAGACTCGGCCTGCTGGGTAGCATATACACTACCAATAAAAATACTAACCATAGTTACCCCAACCATAACGTATTGCATGTAATAATCAATGTATGTATTTTCGGTCACTAAGCTAATAATGGATAAAAAGAAGGTGCAAACCAATGAAACGATTATACTGACAAAAAAGCCTTTTCCTATTAACATAGCTGTTCCCGGTCCCTTGGGCGTGGTATTAAAACGTGTCTTACCGATACGTTTAGACACAGAATTCCCCTCCCTCAAGTAGGTATTACTAGGATTGCTATTGTAAAATATGCAGTATAAAAGTAAATAATACCAATATTTATATATTTATTTATAATATTTCAATTTTGCTGCTATAATCACCATATCTTATCTATTATAACTTCCAACTTTTTAGTGTTTCCATAATCCCATAATTAGTCAGATCAAAATGAATGGGAGTAACTGAGATTTTGGACTTATTGATCGCAACAATATCGCTATCCGCATCATTTACATTCTCTACAACTTCTCCGCCCATCCAATAATATGTTCGTCCTCTAGGATCAAGGCGAGGCTCAAAAACATTTGCATACTGCCTTACTCCCAGCTTGGTAATCGCTACCCCATCAATCTGCTCTGCAGAAAGGGCAGGTACATTTACATTTAATAAGGTATTAGAAGGTAATGAGCGTTGAAAGATATCTTGCAGTAACTTTGCTGTAAATTCAGCTGCAGGCTTAAAATCGGAGGATTTCCAAGAGTCCAGTGAAACAGCCATTGATGGTATCCCATGCAAAGATCCTTCGATTGCAGCGCTTACTGTTCCTGAATACAATACATCAGTGCCCAAATTAGGTCCATGATTAATTCCAGAAACCACAAAATCAGGTGTTGCACTGACTAAAGTTTCTAAGGCAATTTTCACACAATCAGCAGGGGTACCTCCAATACGCCAACCACAAAGCCTAGAATCACTAGCACAATATTTATCTACTCGTATAGGGCTATGTACCGTAATAGCCTGACTAGCAGCACTTCGTTCGACATCAGGTGCAACCACCACTACTTCCCCTATTTTCAAAAGTTCTTGCCAAAGAACCTGAATACCAGTCGCATCAATTCCATCATCATTGGTTAATAAAATACGCAAACTGATTCCTCCCTTATAATTGTCCCATAAATTTATGAGTTTGCGGAATGACCCGTACATCTGTAAGGAAAATAAGGGCCTGCTCTTGCCATAACAACATCATATCCGGAGTAACGCCCTCACAATCATGAATGGGAGTCACTGGCTGTATGATTAAGGGAATCTTTTCATCAATTGCCGCAATTAACTCTACCGCTTTTTGAAATTCGATTCTATTCGTTTTACCTGTAACTACTATCTTTACAAAAGTATTGCACGCATTAGCTATGGAAAGAAATTGCCTATGTTGTTGCCACACATCTTGATGAATAATGCTAGGCAACTTAATATCCATACTAACGATATGAATATGAGGTAATACCAATTTTAATTTTTCTGGCAATGTACCGTTCGTCTCTAAATAGATACGCCCTTTGATGTGCGGTAGAAGTTGAGCTATGCCTTCAGCTTGGCATAAAGGTTCTCCGCCTGTAAAACTAACTGAATGATGGGGTACTATCAATAAATTATTAATATAATTAGACAGATCTACAATTGAAATTGGATTTTTTACCTTCTTAAAATCACGCTTTCCAGCAGTCATTTCAATTTGACCTTCCATTGCATTTGTTCTTGATGAAGGGGTATCACAAAAATCACACTCTAAATTACAGCCAGCCAAACGTACAAAGACTTGACGATAACCAACAAATTCTCCCTCACCTTGAATAGAAGAAAAAACTTCAACAATATTGAGCTTATGAGACACCATTATGCCTCTGCAGAATTAGGCGATTCCCATATTCTGATAGAGCGCAATTTAACATTCTCATTAAAGATTGGTGTTTTAGCTAATTCTTCATATATATATTTGGCAAGGTTTTCTGCTGTAGGATTTATTCTGCAAAAGGGTTCAATTTCATTGAGATAATAATGATCTAAATTCACCATAATACCATTTATCGCCGCTTTCAAATCAACAAAATCAACTAACATTCCCAAATCGTTTAATTGCGAACCATATATATTTACTTCTACTTTCCAATTATGTCCATGCAATCGATTACACTTTCCTGGGTAATTTCGAATACAATGAGCAGCTTCAAAATTCACCGCAATTGTCAACTCAAACATACCTAACCCCCTATGTTTCCTTATAATAAAAAATCTTATGATGTATTATTGTGAAAAAAGATGAGTATAATACTCATCTTTTATTTAACAGCTTGCTTACTTAAAAATTCTTCCTTACTAAATTCATTTTTTTGTGTCAGCAATACATCTTTATAACTAATACTACGAGTATGCTGTGTATGACTCCACTCTCGGTCATTACGATGGAAGAAGCCTAAAATAGTAATCGGAATCCAGCTATAAACAAACAATGGATAGAAAATTAAGTACCACCATGACTTCCCTTTGGCACCAATCATCCCTAAGATCATCACTGGAAATAGATATTGTCCAACACCTATCGCTGTCATAACCTCAACGGGTAATATTTTATTTATAATATTAGTATAAAAGGGGACAATGGTATAGATATAACTCATTAACACAAAACTTGTTGATAAAATTAAAAAATATGGTTGAAATAGATGCAATACACCATCTAAAATTCTAATATCACGTTGTTTAATCCCCTCATACAACATGCTGGGGATATATCGACCTGCTATATCAAAATGTCCTTGTGCCCACCGTTTACGCTGACGCCATGACTGTTCAAAGGTTAAGGGTTTTTCATCGTATACAATAGCATCATGAGCCCAAGTGGTGGGGATACCTTTTAATAATACCTTCATCGTAAATTCCATATCTTCAGTAAGACAAGTTGCTCCCCAGCCAAACTTTCGCAGCACATCTGTCGATATACACATACCAGTGCCACCAAGGACACTTGACAATCCTATATTGTATTTAGCGAGATGCCAAATATGATTTACAACCCAGAAAGAAATGGCAAACGTACCGGCAACCCATGTATCATGAGGGTTTTTAGAATCCAAATATCCCTGAATCACTTTCTCACCTTTACATAAGCGATTATTCATTTCTAAAAGAAAATTTTGATCCACCAAATTATCTGCATCAAATATTACTACACTATCATAATTACGCTCTAGTTTAAATAACCTTTACCGCGCTGTTCTAAGCAAAAACGTTCATAAACAATTGCACCCGCTCCGCGAGCAATTTCTGCCGTATTATCCTTACAATTATCTGCCACTACAAAAATATCATATAACTCACGAGGATACTTCAAAACGTGGAGATTTTCTACCAATTGACCTATTACTTGTTCCTCATTATGCGCCGCTACAATAACAGCAAAGCTATTTTGAGGTGTCATAATTTTCTTCTCTTTTCTGCGCCAAATACCAAAAAAAGCAATAATAAAATAATATAAAGTAAAGAATACAATTATAAGCTGTAATGGAATCATAATATAGTCAAAAATATAATTCATGGATTTTTCTCCTTTAAAAGCCTGTTTTTTCAAAGTATATTTAAATATACTTCAACTTAAAACACACATAACATTCTAATTCTAACTTCACCAAATTGTCAAGATATTCGATTTAAACACATTCATTAACGCATGATATCTTTTAAAATTACAAAAAAATAAGCATCCAATGATCAGGATACAATTATTTTTTCTTACCACTACTTACTACGTAGTGGTTTTATAATCAAATAATCCAAAAACAGTATTTAAGATCCCAAATAAAGCATATGCAAAGAATGGCGTAAATAGGACAGCATCTTTGGTCATGAAGAGTATATAGCCAGCAACTAGTATTGTTATAATTACAGGAATAATCCTAATTTTTTCACCCTTTCCTTTAAAATCAGGATATTTAATGGTACTAACCATCAAATATGCAAAAACGATAACTAAGATTGGAAATATCCAACCAACTGGTTTAATTCCAAGCATAACAAAAGTAGCAACAACACAGCCAGCAGCAGGAATGGGTAATCCCATAAAATAGCCTTTTACTGTAGTGGTATTGACATTGAAACGAGCTAAGCGCAATGCTCCACAGGTTGCGAAAAATGCAGCTATAAGAGATCCTATAATGCCAAAATCTTTTAATAAAAAGGCGTAAGCCAAAATCGCAGGTGCTACACCAAATGATGCTAAATCACACAATGAATCCAATTCCTTACCAAATTCACTACTTACATTTAAATATCTAGCAACTCTACCATCTAACCCATCACTAATCATCGCTGCAACTATAAATAACGCTGCTTGATAAAATTCATTATGGAAGGTAGAAATAATCGCACACATGCCTAATACTAAATTTAATGCTGTTAACGCATTGGGAATAACGCTTCTCATTGCAACAACCTCCCTATAACGGTCTCGCCACCCTTAACTTTGTCCCCTTTTTTGACTACTATTTCCACTGTTTTAGGTACAATAATTTCAGTACAGGATGCAAATTTAATCATACCATATCGCTCACCTTTTTGCAGGATACTTCCAAGAGTTACCCATGAAACGATACGCCGCGCTAAAATACCAGCTATTTGTGTTACCAATACTTTCATTTTATCATTTTCTATACCTATAGAATGACGTTCATTTTCACAGCCTACAGTCTTCTTATATGCGGGTCGAAAACGACCACAAGTATATTGTTGAAATTTTATCTCACCAGCAATAGGACTACGGTTAAGATGTACATCAAAAACCGATAAAAATATTGTCACTTTAAGACCGACTTGATTGAGAAATTGATCATCATAAACTTCACAAACGCTCATAACTTTTCCATCAGCAGGTGACAAAATTAACCTGTCATCATTGGGAATATTTCTCTTAGGATTACGAAAAAAGAAAGTAATAAATCCCATTAAAACAACTGGAATAATACTCCAATATGGATTAACAGTTACATAAACAAGAATTGTAATGATAGCAAGAATAACGATAAATATGTAACCTTCTTTTACTATCGGCGCTTTAACCATTTATCCACCTCATCTACAAACAATTATCTAAAAGTATAAATTGTTTCCTTCTATTTTTTTGTAGTCATTATTTTTATCACAAAATGTGGCAAAGCTAGCATGCGAATGGCACGTTTCGGCTCTGACAACAAGCGAAATAGCCATTCTAAATTACTACGCTGCATCCATAATGGTGCTCGCTTTACAACTCCGGCCATTACATCAAATGTTCCACCTACGCCGATGGATACGGGAACTTTTAATTCTTCTTTATATTCTTCCAGCCATTTTTCTTGTCTTGGCACACCCAAAGCTACTAATAAAATATCTGGCTGGCAAGCTTTTATGTCATTTACAATTTCAGATTCATTTTGTTTGGTAAAGAAGCCATTGCGTGTACCGACAATTTGTACACCAGGATAACGCTCTTCAGCTATTTTTTTAGCCTTCTCTGCAATACCTGGTGCTCCGCCAAACAAATAAATCTTATATTTTTCGTTCATGGCTTCTATTAATAAATTTTGTACTAAATCATATCCTGCTACACGCTCGGGCATGGCATCACCTTGATAACGTGCAGCCCATACAACTCCTGCACCATCAGGTACAACTAAATCTGCATTATTAATAATACGTGCTAATTGTTCATCCTTATTAGCCATCATTATTATTTCCGGATTCGGGGTAACTACTAAATGAGATTTCTTCTGTAGAATAAATTGTTTTACAGCCTCAACCGCTTCTTTCATAGTCACAACATCAATCATCACATTTAAAACAGCTATTCTATTGCGCACTATACATAGAGTCTCCTTACTATTTGAAATCTAATCTTTTAAATTATCTAATACATTGTATCACACTATTAGAAGCTGGGCAATCGTGGTAATGGAAGTTTCCACCATGGTGACTTTTGCTCTTTTCTACTAGGCTGCTCTGATTTTTCATTTGTTGGATCTTTGGAACGCATTCGATTGTCGGTAACAGTCGGTTCCGTACCTTTAATAAAAGCGCTATACTCGATCTCTGGACATCCTTGAGTAGCTAGTTTGCCAGAATCAGCACAAACAGGTACATTCGTTATTATATTGGGAGGAACAAAAAAGTCACTGGGACTAACGCCAGTTAGCACGTTTGACATCATTTTCCCCCATAAGCCTGCTACTTCGGCACCTGAGATTCCTACAGGTGTTCGGTTATCATTTCCTACATAAATGCCAACTAATAACTCAGGTGTATAGCCCATAAACCAAGCTGTTTCATATCCGTCTGTTGTTCCTGTTTTTCCTGCTGCCATCCGTCCAATATTAGCAGGCGTACCTGTACCACTTTCGATTACTCCCTGCATCATATTTGTTATAATGTATGCAACTTCGCGACTTAATACAGATTGCTGTTTTAAGTGTGCTTCTTCTAATACTTGATTATTTTCATCCACCACTTTTAAAATGGCAATAGGTTGAGATACGATTCCCCCATTTGCAAAGGCGGTATAAGCCGTAGCCATATCAAACAAATTTACGCCTTGTGTTAACCCCCCCAGAGCAGTAGCTAAATTATCGTCTTGGGGAACCAAAGTCGTAATGCCCATACTTTTTGCCAAGCTAATAACGTTATCGATACCAACTTGCTGACCAAGTTTTACTGCAGCTACATTGACTGATAGGCGGATCGCTTTTTTAAGGGTGACTGGTCCACGGAATTTTTTATCATAATTTTGTGGTGCATATCCAGCAATATTTATTGGCTGGTCAAGAATAATAGAATTAGCCGTCAATCCCTGCCCAAGAGCAGTAGCATATACAAAAGGTTTAAATGCAGAACCCGGTTGACGCACCTCAACCACTGTTCTATTTAATTGACTTTCTTCATAATTACGCCCGCCTACCATCGCTTTAATATAGCCTGTCCGAGGATCAAGAGCGAGTACAGCACCTTGATACTGACCTAACACTGCTTCAGCCCCTTGCTGAACTTTACTGTCCATCGTTGTATATACTTTTAAGCCGCCTTTATATACCCGATTAGCACCATAACGCCCTACTAATTCATTCGCTATATAATCAATAAAATAGGATGCTTGTATCACACGTTTCTTTTTTCCCGCTAATACGATAGGTTCTTTTTGTGCTAATTCAAATTGTTTTTGCGTAATATAGCCTTCTTTTATCATACCTGCCAACACCGTATTTCTACGCTCCATAGCGGCATTCATATCAACATATGGAGAATAAATATTGGGACCACGCGGCAATCCTGCTAATAATGCGCTTTCTGCTAAAGTTAGTTCACTAGCATGTTTACCAAAATACACCTGTGAAGAAGCTTCTACTCCATACGCACCTTCACCAAAGTATACTTGATTTAAATACGCTTGTAAGATTTCTTGCTTTGAAAATTTACGTTCAATAATGATCGCCCAGAAAAATTCTTTTGCTTTTCGTGTAAAGGTACGTTCCTGGGTTAAAAACATATTTTTGGCCAACTGCTGTGTTAAGGTACTCCCTCCCTCGACTAGACTACCTGAACGCAGATTAACCCACATAGCACGAATGATACCGATGGGGTCTATACCAAAATGATTGTAAAATCGACTATCTTCATTTGCAATGATAGCTTGTTGTATATAAGGTGACATATTATTGATGGACACTACAACCCGATTTTCTTCAAATAATTTAGAAATAAGTTGTCCGTTCACATCAAATACTTGTGTTGCTGCAACTAATTGCAAGTTATCCAAGTTATCAACTTGCGGCATAAAAAAAGCATAACTACTATTAACAAACAAACTTACAATGATGATAACAATGATACTAATAATACATAATTGCCGCATTCCATCACACTCCTTATTAGCTTTAGTATTCCAAAGCATATTAAACTTTACCCGCAGGAATACATACTTTAATGTCGAATATGCAGGTAATAGTAAGAAATTCACTTAAATATTTTGTAAAATAACATCTCAGGAGACGACTATGCTAAAAAAATATGGTTTGTTAAGCATCATTGGTATCATTTTTCTAATTGCTCTTATTTTTCTTACATCCTCTCCTCTTTCCTTTGCAGTGCCAAATATCGAAGAAGCGCCATCAATCCCCGCTACAACAGAGCCCTTGGAAAAGGGACCACAGCCTGATGTATACTATTTCACTGAAGTGAACGATGTTATTCCGACCAATGATAAACCGGAATATGACATATTTACAGTCCAGGAACGAAAAGAACGTCAATTAGCAACGGAATTAACTAGTATTGAACCTTATTACGGAAAAAAGACAATCTATTTAACTTTTGACGATGGTCCTGACCCAGAAAACACCCCTTTAATTCTTGCAATTCTACAAGAAAATAACATTAAAGCTACGTTTTTTTTAGTAGGAACTGAAGTAAGCAAGCATCCTGAGCTTGTAAAACAAATCTATGCAGCAGGACACGCTATAGGCAATCATACTTATAATCATATTTATCGTGAACTTTATCAGTCGCCTGCCACTTATATAGAGCAGCTACAACATAACGATGAATTAATTAAAAATATTCTTAATGTACGTCCTCGAATTTCTCGCG
>ENA-OFCE01001173-OFCE01001173.1-metagenomes-genome-assembly--contig:-NODE-1173-length-14145-cov-6.538183_pt1 | contig 14145 bp, 12 predicted proteins | sample MGYA00153388_OFCE01 | MGnify analysis MGYA00153388
TCCCCTCTGCACTCCCCATGGTAAGAAAATTAAAAACCATAATTTCCTTACCATGCACAAAAGCCGATTCGACAGAATCGTTCCTGTCGAATCGGCTTTTATTTCCTAAACGCTTTACATTCTCTCAACCACTTCAATACCCAGAAGCTCAAGCCCTGCCTTTATGACACTGCAAGTCGCTTCCGTAAGCTTCAGCCTTGCAGCTTTTACTCCTTCTTCCGCCGTCAATACAGGGCAGGTATTGTAGAACTTGTTATATGCCCTGGCAATGGTGGTTATGTGCCGGTTGACAATGGAAGGCTCATATTTGTCCGCCGCATCCACTATAGCATCCTTGAAACCTTCCAACAGCTTCACCAACTGGAATTCCTCTTCGGCTCCCAACAGATTGTAGTCCACATCCGCCGAATACTCTCCCGCCCTGCGCAGAATACTCTTTCCACGAGCATAGGCGTATTGTACATAAGGACCTGACTCTCCGTCGAAGTCCAGCATCTCTTCCCAGGAAAATACCATATCCCTTTCCCTGCCGTTTTTCAGGAAGGTATAAACAACTGCACCGATTCCCACCTTCTGTGCCACTTCTTCCTTGTTTTCCAGACCCGGATTATTGCTTTCGATAACGCTGAGGGTCTTGTTTACGGATTCATTCAGTACATCCTCCAGGAATACAACATCCCCGCTACGGGTAGAAAGCTTTTTATCGGCAAACTTCACCAGTCCAAAACCGATATGAACACAATCCTTGTACCATTCAAAGCCTGCCTTCTTCAATACAGTGAAAACCTGTCTGAAATGCAGTGCCTGCGGAGTACCCACGACATAGATGCATTTGTCAAAATCATAGGTCCTCTTCCTGTAAAGGGCTGCTGCCAGGTCACGTGTAGCATAAATACTGGCTCCATCCGACTTCACGATGATGCAGGGAGGCATATTCAAATCCTCCAGGTTTACCACCCGGGCATTTTGGCTTTCCTCCAGCAACCCCTTTTCATCCAGGATTTTTACTACTTCATCCATCTTATCGCTGTAAAAGCTTTCTCCGGCATAGGAGTCAAACTCGATTCCCAATGTGTCATAGATTTTTTTGAATTCCATCAGGCTGAGGTCCATAAACCGCTTCCACATGGCTACAGTTTCCGGCTCGCTGTCCTCCAGCTTCTTGAAATACTCCCTTGCCTCGTCCTCCAACTGCGGCTGCTTCTCCGCTTCGTCATGGAACTTTACATAGATTCTCAGCAGTTCCTTTATGGACTCCTTCTGCAAAGCCTCTTCATTTCCCCATCGTTTGTAGGCAGAGATCAGCTTTCCAAACTGCGTTCCCCAGTCGCCCAGGTGATTCACTCTTTCGGTTTTATATCCCAGGTATCGATAGATTTTTTCCACGGAGCTTCCGATAACGGTGGAACACAAATGTCCCACGTGGAAAGGCTTTGCGATGTTCGGAGAGGAAAATTCAACCACAACGGTCTTGCCTTTTCCCATATCCGACGCGCCATATTTTCCACCTGCGGCTCCAATATCCTTCAATACAGCCGCCATATAGGCACTCTTATTGAGGAAAAAGTTCAGATAACCGCCTACAGCCTCAATCCTGTCAATGATTTCTCCCTTGTCAATTTTACCGAGAAGTTCGGAAGCAATCATAGGAGGGGCCTTTCTCATGGTTTTTGCCAACTGGAAGCAGGGGAAGGCATAATCCCCCAGCTTCGACTCAGGAGGCACTTCCAGAAGCCCTGCAATCCAATTCGCTTCCAACTCTGTCTGTTCCGCAATTTTTTTTGCTATTTCAATTTTAAAATCCATCATCTCTCTCCTTTCGAATATTATAGGCATCAAAAAAAGCTCCAATCTCGATGAAGAGACGGAGCTTCCGTGGTACCACTCTAATTGCCGGATAATGTAACCGGCCACTCAAACGCCCTTATCGCAGGCATACGCTCTTTTTACTGCACAACGATTTCAAAAGAGTTCTCCCGGGTTCTTTTCCTCCTCTGTATGACTGCCGGACTTCCACCCTCTCCGGCTCGCTGGTGTCAGGGACACAAGGTACTTCTCCCGATCATCGAATTAGCAATGTTTTACTTTACTCTATTTTATTCATTATTCCCAAAAGTGTCAATAATAATTTAGAATTTCTACAGACTGGCTCTTAGAATCGCTTCCACGTCTTCCTTATGCAACTTTTTATATCCACCCAACGGCCCAAACCTTACGGCTTTCTCTGCCATTACGCTGATATTCTTATCATCAATCCCCACCTCCGACAGTGTTGCCGGGGCTCCTACCGCACTGAAAAACTCCCGGGTCTTTCGGATTCCTTCCAGGGCAACTTCTTCGTCGGTTTTACCTTCAGTATTTACATCCCATACCCTTTGGGCGTATTGCTTAAACTTCTCAACGCCTTCACTCATTACATGCTTCATCCAGTTGGGTGCCAGAATGGCAAGGCCTGCGCCATGAGCAACATCATAGATGGCGCTGACTTCATGCTCGATATTGTGAGTAGCCCAATCCTGCTCCTTCCCCATTCCCACCAGAGTATTGAGGGCCAGGGTACCACACCACAATATATTGGATCTGGCATCATAATCCTGAGAGTTCTCAATGACCTTCCAGGTGTTCTCTACAGTGGTTTTTATGATGCTTTCACACATCCGGTCCTGCAGCGGTGTATTGGGAGTCCGGCTGAAATACTGCTCGAATATATGAATGATGATATCAATGCAGCCATTGATGGTATGATCCTTTGGGACCGAGTATGTATTTTCGGGATCAAGGATTGAAAACCGCGGGAATATATGGGTGCTGGCAATCGCCAGCTTTTCCTGGGTATCCCAGTTGGTTACTACGGAGTTTCCGTTCATTTCAGTGCCGGTAGCTGCCAGTGTCAGCACATCACCTAAGGGAAGTGCATCCCTGATTTCATGTTTCCTCAGGTAGAATTCCCATATGTCGATATCAGTTTTGGCTCCCACAGCCATACCTTTGGCAGCATCAATAACACTGCCTCCACCTACCGCGAGAATAAAATCGATCCCATTTGCCTTACAGCTTTCGATTCCTTCACGTACGGAGCTGACCCTTGGATTCGGCTGGACACCGCTGACTTCAAACACCTTACAGGATGCCTTCTCCAGTTCCTGCAGCACGCGATCGTAAAGTCCTGTTTTCTTTACACTTCCGCCTCCGGTAACCAAAAGTACGTTCTTTCCATACCGCGAGACTTCCGCCCCAAGTTTGTCCAGGGGACCTTTTCCAAATATGATCTTCGTCGGATTATAGAATTCAAAATTTAACATGATTATTTTCTCCCCTTAAAATTCTATTATATTTTTATAGTATTACCCATATTCTGTCCTTATCTATCAGCCTCTTCGTTAATTTATATGCCATCAGCAAACGTGCTTATGCCGGAGCTTCCTGTACTTCCCTATATTGTTCCGGTATGTATTTAACCAGTGCAAAGTTTTTTGCGATCTGCTCGGTCTCCAGCAGCTTTCCGCTTTCAAATTTTGCGATCCGATTCCTCCATATCTCATTTTTCCTGTAATAGCTCTCGCCAATCTTTAAGAACTCATGCTCCTTTTCATAAACATGGTACGCATAATCCAGCTCTTCACTGATGCGCAGTTCTCCCTCCAGGCATTTTTCTGATATCCACAGGTTGATCTGGAAGGTGTACGGCGTCGTGTTTGTAACCTGGTAATCGATATAATTGTAAAAGATGGTAGCACCGCTTCCAAAGGGCAACACCCTGCCCTCATCAGGGAAGGGATCAAAGCTGTGGTGGTGACGCTCGGTCACTGTCAATGAGCTGTGCAGCACCAGCCAGTGAATCAGGTTTGCAATCTGGCACAGTCCTCCCCCGATTCCTGCTCTGGCCTCACCGTAGGAAAGCTCCATTCCCGGCAGGTATCCCTTCCTTTTGGTAGGTCTGCCTACTAATTTACAAAATGAAAAGGTCTCCCCGGGTTTTATAAGAATGCCGTCCAATTTCTTTATGGCAATTTTGAGGTTCTCGACCTTGTTGTATTGTAGCTGGATATCACTGCACCCCAGCTTCCGAATCAGCACCGATTGATGCTTCTTCACTCTATAAGGTAATTTATCCTCTGACCTTTTGACTGCGTAACGTTTTCCGCCAAAATACCAGGCAAGGCGCCGCTTGATTCGCTTTTCCCAAACGGATAAAAAGTACAAAACCGGGTGTCTTTGGCTCAATAGCTTCTTTTCCACTTAAAATCACTTCCAGTAATTAGTATATTTTTATAATAACGCACACAAGCCACTCTTGCAATGGAACGGATTGCTTGTAATATAGATGTAATAAACCACTGGGCTTTTTTCGCATACAAAAACAGGAACTTCTCAATATGTGTAAGTTCCCGTTTTGTATGTTATCCTGATATTTGATTGTTATTTCCTGTAACTGAAGGCAGCCTGGCAAAGCCTTTATCCAACAAGCCTTTTGCCATTTTCGCCGCAGTACGTCCTACTTCCTGGAAAGGCCTTTCCACCCAACGGTACGTCAAGTATGGCAGCGACAGACTCAGAATAAGGCTGATAACCCAGGGTGCCTTAACCGATCCAGACCCCGGATATATCAAGGAGGTCACTGTCATCAGTATGGGAAAATGCAGCAGGTAAAAGCTGTAAGAGACATCACCCAGATACTTCAGCGATGCCAGGGAGAATATGGAAGAAAGCTGCTGCCGTGAGATTACCAGTAAAATGATCAGTGCTACACCAAAGCCGATGACAAAGTTTTGGCGGGTATAATTGATGTGTGGCAGTTCAGGCACACTATACCGGAAGGTATAGAGAACAATACCTGCAGCGCCAATCACCAGGCACACCCATACAGGCAATTTGCGGAACCAGTCAACCAACGGCTGACGGAACCGGGCGATGAGTCCTCCCAATATAAACAAAGGTATGTACGATAAAATTTCAATCTTGGTTATTTCGTATATGGCAACGGATACCACAAAGAAGGCCGCTGCCGCCCAAAGTGTTTTTATCCTTCGTATCAAGGGTATGATAAACGGAAATACCAGCGATACCTTCATTTCTACCACCAGAGACCAGATAATGGGATCAATCTCCCCCATGGAGTACTTCGGTCCGATCATTATCATGTGCTTGATGACAGAGGACCAGGTCAGATGCTCGTTGGGCCAGTCCCAGAACTGGGTCATGAAAGTACTCAGTCCGTTCAAGCCTCCCATACGGAACACGTAAAACTTGAGTAAAATGCTGATGGCTAGCGCCGCATAATATGCAGGGTAGATACGGAAGATTCGACGAATGATAAAGGGAATGAAATCAACGGGTTTTTCCTTTTCACCCACATAGGGCAATGCAAGAACGAATCCGCTGAGTACGAAAAACAAAACCACGGCTGCTGCCCCATCCCAGAAGATATGTAATACAGATTTTTCAATCAAGTTGGCATACGGTCTATCTTTTAGATTAATCATGCTCAGCGCATGGGAAAAGAATACGGTGAGTGCTGCCAGCCCCCGAAGGCTGTCCAGCTCGATGTACCTTTTATTCAATGAGCTGCTTACTGGATTCAAATGTAAAACCCCCAAAAAAACTCAGTTTACCGGGACAGAACCATCTGTATTCCGACAAACTGAGTTTATCATAATTTGAACTATTGTACAAGCAGATTGAATACCTGCAAGCCTCTTATTGGCCACATTGAACAAAGGAGTTCTTGGAATGGTTTTCCCAGCTAACTCGCCGTACAAATAGCTATGTCTTTTACAACCTACTATAACATCTTCACTAACCGCAGATTGATCTGCCGCAGAAACTCCTCCGTATTTACTACGGTTTTCTCCTTAACTTCCGAAAGCTCTGCCAGGTCTTTTGTCATGACACCCTCTTCAATGGTTTGAATAGAGGCTGTTTCCAGCTTGCTTGCAAACTCCACCAGCTCACTGATTCCATCCAGTTCTCCGCGTTTTCTCAGAGCCCCCGTCCACGCAAAGAGAGTAGCCATGGAATTGGTAGAAGTCTCTTCTCCTTTCAGGTGCTTGTAGTAGTGCCGCTGTACCGTTCCATGAGCCGCTTCGTACTCATAATGTCCTTCGGGAGAAACCAGTACGGAGGTCATCATAGCCAGGCTTCCAAAAGCAGTAGCCACCATGTCTGACATGACATCCCCATCGTAATTCTTGCAAGCCCAGATCATGCCTCCTTCCGAGCGCACCACGCGGGCCACGGCATCATCAATGAGGGTGTAAAAGTATTCGATTCCCGCCGCTTTAAACAGATCTGCAAATTCCTTATCGAAAACCTCCTGAAAGATATCCTTGAAGGTATGATCATATTTCTTTGAGATGGTATCCTTGGTAGCAAACCACAAATCCTGCTTCTGGTCCAGGGCATAATTAAAGCAGGCCCTGGCAAAACTGGTGATGGATTCATCCAGGTTATGCATCCCCAGGAGAACGCCCGGTCCTTTGAATTCATGGATGGTTTGTTTCGCCACTTCTCCATTGGCTGCCGTAAATACCAATTCTGCCGTTCCCGGTCCTTCCACCCTGTACTCCACATCTCTGTACACATCACCATAAGCATGCCTTGCAATGGTTATGGGCTTTTTCCAGGTCCGCACAAAGGGCTTGATACTATCAACGATGATGGGTGCCCGGAACACCGTACCATCCAGAATGGCCCGGATGGTTCCATTGGGGCTCTTCCACATCTGCTTCAGATTGTATTCCTTTACCCGGTCCGCATTAGGAGTGATGGTGGCACACTTCACCGCAACTCCATATTTTTTGGTGGCCAGTGCGGAATCCACCGTAACCTGATCGTTGGTCTGATCCCTGTATTCCAATCCCAGATCGTAATACTCCGTTTTCAGGTCTATGTAAGGCTCAAGCAATATATCCTTAATCATCTTCCAGATGATCCTCGTCATCTCGTCTCCGTCCATTTCCACCAACGGAACCTTCATCCTGATTTTATCTGCCATAAATATCCCCCTCACACAATCTACATATTCTCTGATATTTCTATTGTAAATCAGATTGTGGTAATAATCAAGAAAAACTTGAATACATGTATACATGTTTTTAAATTGTATATTTATCTCCTTCTACTTCACACAAAAAACAAATACAGCATAACCGTTTTGTTTGCGTTTGCGCTTTCCGAGTAAAAGAAAGAAAAAATGCCCGGGTTCTCGCTAGATCCCCCGGGCATCCGATCATCAGTTTTATTCTACAGTGTCTTATTTGACAAGAACTTTTTTTGAAAGCAGTGCGGTTAATGCGTAGCCTGTCACCGCGCTGGCGCCGCCCTGTACAAGGTTCAGCGGCAGCTCCAACCTGGCAGCGGCCCATCCAAAGGTACTGTCAAAGGCACCCAATAGGAATGCCTCCGCCACAAAATAACCAGCCACCATAATGACAACACCCACTACAACAGCCGTTACACGTGCGGCCTGACCGCCAAGACCTCCTGCATCCTTATCTCCGATAAGTCCTGTCACATACCCCTCGATTCCTTTGACGATAAAGGTCACCGGGACAAACAGAAAAGCACCTGCCGCCAGGTCTGCCAGGGCAGAACCCACTGCACCTGCGATAAAGCCGGTTTTTCTGCCGAGAAGCAGGGCTGCAACCAGGATCGCAGCATCACCCAGGTTAATATATCCGGGCGGTATGGGGCCCGGGAAGCGGGTAAAGTATGTGGTCAGAAATACCACTGCTATCATAAGACCATTAAGGACAATTTTTTTCGTTGAAGCATTTGCCATAGAAAGTTCCCCCTTGCAAACTGTATCGATACGCAGCGTCAACCGTATCGGATAATTTTTGATATTTTACGGCGGATGCCTCCAATTGTCAAGAACTTTTTTAGGAATTATTTATGTTTATCTGCTAGTATTCTTTGGGAATTATTCGTATAATGAGTAAAGTGTATACTAGCTCATCCCGGTCTCTTCTCAATAGAGGGGAGGACTTCGCTTGGTATTGCTCTTCTTTTCCCAGAGAAGAGTATGGGAGCGAGTTGGAAATCTTATAGGAAAGGACGCAAAATCATGTGGTATCACAATAAGTTTTTTAAATTCGGAACTTCTTTTCTGCTTTTGTTGCTCATCATTTTCATGCTGGGTAAGATTGACTTCTTTCTTGCACCCATGCGGGCGTTTATTGCAAACATTATCATTCCTATTATTATCGCAGGCTTGCTAACATACCTTTTAAGGCCTTTGGTAGCATTGCTGGAAAGATTTAAACTTCCCAGAACTGCAGCCATTCTTCTTTCCTTTGTGCTGCCCCTTCTTCTTCTCGCGATTATCGCCACATATACCGGCAGCATCATAACAAAACAGTTTACAGAGTTAACCAACGATCTGCCAAGGATTATAAACCTGGCTAAGCAGAAGGCAGATGAAACCATCGATTACAGTTGGTTTCAATATCTTCCTGATTTGAAGCTGGAAGAAAAACTGGCAGGCTTCCTGGGAACTGCCACCAATAACGTAAGTGCCTTTATTTTCAGCCTCATCGGTACGGTCACAAACATAGGTACCATCCTGTTGCTGATTCCCTTTCTGCTTTTCTATTTTTTGAAGGATGGTTCAAAACTCCCTGACAATATTCTTCGCGTGTTTCCTACCAGGCATCGCGAAAATGGTAGAGAGATGCTGAAGGATATCGACACGACTCTGTCTGCCTATATCCAGGGGCAAATGCTTATTGCCCTTGCCATTGGCATCATGATGTGTATCGGCTATCTCATCATAGGAATGCCCTATGCGGCAGTGCTGGGCCTTTTTGCATTGCTTACCAGTATCATTCCATTTTTCGGTCCTGTCATCGGAATCATTCCGGCTTTGCTCATCGGCCTGACCATTAACCCTTTTATGATCGTAAAAGTGGTCCTTGTCATGATCATCGTTCAGCAGATTGACGGAAACTTTATATCGCCCCAGGTGATGCGAAGGAGTTTGGATATTCATCCTGTTACCGTAATCCTGATTCTCACAGGATGTGTGTCACTGTTTGGAGTGCTCGGACTGATTATCTCCATCCCACTGTATGCGGCCATCAAGGTGACTGTTAAAAACATTTACTCCATGTACTTTGCCAAACCCACTACGGAATAGAAAAGGTTCCCGAATCGGGAACCTTTTCTATTAGCTTACAGATTCAACGCTGTTAAATAGGCGTAGCCTTCGTCATTGATCTGTATTCTGCTTATACCGGCATTATCCACTTTAAAATGCCAGGAACCTTCCAGTCCCATTCCTAATAAATGGGATATTATTTTTCGAACACAGCCTAAGTGTGTAACTATAAGGAAGGTTCCTTCCTTATGGCTCTTTACCAGTTCTTCTATAAAACCAACTACCCTGCTATAGGCCTGTACAGAGCTTTCTCCGTCCTTCATGCAGTAGTTCATCCAATCCTTGATCCACGATTCATGCTCCTGAGGAAACCCGGATACAATCTCCTTGTAGGTCAGGTTATCCCAAGCTCCGAAATTTCTTTCCTTAAGGCCGTCAGCCAGCAGAATCTCCATACCGAAGTTTTCGTTAATAATTTCCGCGGTATAGCGTGCGCGCTGCAGCGGACTACAATAGATTCCGTTGAGCACCGTTCCCTTCAATTTCTCCTTTGCTGCATTTGCCTGCTTCACTCCACGCTCGTTTAAGGGAACATCCGTCCATCCCAGATAAGTACCCTTTACATTACTGTCGGTTTCTCCATGCCTCACAAGAATCAGCTCGATCATTTATTTCTTCCTCTCCTCACACTACCACAGCTTAAAGTACGGCACCCACTAAAAAGGTTCCCAACAGGTAAAAGGTCTGGTTCAGCTCACAAACTGCGCCCAGTATATCCCCCGTGGCCCCATCAATCTTACGGGTGAAAAACCGGGTGGACAAAAAGGCCATGATTACGGGGATAATTCCTTCTACCAAGCCCACCACACCTTTTACTCCGTAAAAGATACCAAAATAAAACACCAGCCCGATCAGTACCTCTTTTATACCACAATAATCAATAAAGGACTTTCCCAGTCCTTCTCCTTTTCTGGCATATTCGGAGATACCCGCCCCGATAATGGAACCGATTCTGCCGGCCACCGGAAACAGAATCAAAACTTTTAGCAGCAGTTTCTGATCCATTCCCCATAACAAGGACACATTCAATAAAAGCACCATGGCAATTCCCAGCACAGCATTGGTTCCCACTCTACTGTCTCGCATGATTTCCAGCATCCGCTCTTTGGATCGGTTGGAAAAAAGCCCGTCGCAGGTATCCCCCAGCCCATCCAGATGGAGTCCGCCTGTCAGCAGAATATAGGCCAGCAATGTAATGACCACCGCAGCCTGAAGGGGGAATATAGCACTTGCCAGATAAAAACAGCCTCCCATCAAACCTCCAATCATCAGACCGATGACCGGCGCGAATACAAGACCTTTTCCAAAGTCCTTGTTATCCACTTCCAACTGCATGGGAAGCGGGATGGTAGTCAGAAATTGAATCATCAACAGAAAACGCTTTATCGCAACCATACTGCCGTCCCCTTTTATCCTTTAATTTTGACCGGAATTCCCGATACGCACAAGTAAACTTCATCAGCTTCCCGGGCCAGCATTTGATTGGTGCGCCCCGCTATATCTCGAAAAAGCCTGGATATGGCGCTGTCCGGCACGATACCCATGCCTACTTCATTGGTCACCAGGACACAGGGCGTCGGGGAAGCTTTCAATACTGTAACCAGCTTCTGAATTTGTTCCTTTACATCCTCTTCCATCCTTACCATGTCCTCCGATCGGAGGTTCTCCCAGTCCACTGGACACTCAAACATGATGTTGGTTACCATAATGGTGATACAGTCCAATAATATGGCATCTCTGCCGTCCAACCTTCCTGCAAGCTGAGTATCCATATCCTTATAGGCCTCCAGGGTTTCCCAGTAAGAAGGTCTTTGCTCCCTGTGCTTTTTGATTCGCAGCTTCATCTCCTCATCAAAGGGAACAGAAGTGGCTATATACAGTATGTTTTCTCCAAAGCTTTTGACCTTGTCTTCTGCAAAAGAGCTCTTACCGCTTCGGGCACCGCCTGTAACAAGAATCAACTTTCCCATCGGACTACCCCTCCCATTCCTTCATTACTTCTCGAATCACCCGCATAAATCGTTCATTGCTCGTCCTGTCCTTGACAGCAACCCGGAAGAATTGATCATTCAGGAACTTAAAGTTTCCTGCATGCCGGATTAAGATGCCTTTTTCAGCCATTCTTTCCTTAAGACTTCCGGCGTCAAGTCTACTGTCTACTATCTTTACCAATATAAAATTGGTCTCAGGCCTGAAGACATTAAACCTATCAATTTTACTCAATTGTGAAAACAGCCATTCCTTTTCCTCTCTCAACCATAAAGCAGTTTTCTCCATGTACTCCCTTTCGAGAGACAGCATTTTGCCAGAGCATGCCGCGAGAGAGTTCACCGACCAGGAAATCTTCCACTCCTCCATGCTCCTTACAATCCTTTCGGAACCAATGCCGTACCCCAGCCGCAATCCCGGAATGGCAAAATACTTTGTGAAGGCTCGTATAATGAACAGATTCTGATGGATACCCGTCAAATCTACAATGGAGTTGGCATTTCCACCCTCTGTCAGCTCAATAAAGGCTTCGTCGATAATTACACAAATCCCTCTCTGGCTGCAATGTTCCACCAGCTTCCCCAATTCGGCTTTATCCATCAACGTAGAGGTCGGATTATTGGGATTGCACAACAGAATTGCTTCCACTTCATCTTCCAATTCTTCCAAAAGTTCTTCCGCATTCAGATGGAACCCCTTTTCTTCCTTCCTCTCATAGTACTTGACCGCTACACCGTGGGAATCTGCCGCCTTAGCATATTCAGAAAATGTGGGTGCCGGTATCAACACCTTTTTGGGGCGTAGTACCTCAAAGAGCAGAAAGATAATCTCCGAAGCCCCATTTCCCGCTATAATGCGGTCGCAAGGCACTCCAAGGTACTTTTCTATTTCTTCCTTCAATTCCGTACATTCCGGGTCCGGATAATTCACCAGGCCCTCCAGATTGGAAAGGATGATTTTCTTCAGGCTTTCGGGAACCCCCAATGGGTTAATATTGGCACTGTAGTCCAGAAGCTCCTCTTTTCTTACCCCATGAATTCTCGCTTCCTTATAGATATTTCCTCCATGGGTATCGATTCGGTTTGTCATTATGGTATTCCTCATTTCAGGTGAATATAATACGCCACTATCTTCCTGCAAAAACAAATGCTATACACAGTCCAATTATCAGTGTTAGTAACGAAGCTGCATACATAATCCGAACTGTATCCACAATATCCGATGGTTCCAACTCCTTGTACGGATCTCCGATGGTGGGTTTTCCAACCACCTTGCCGAAATACACGTTATTGCCGCCGATGCGAACTCCCAGGGCCCCAGCAACAGCTGCTTCGGGATAGGCACAGTTGGGACTTTTATGATTTCTTCTGTCCCTCAGCATAATGCTAAAACTTCTTTTGAAGCTCTTCCCTGCCAGCATTGCACTCAGAGGGATTATGATTCCGGAAAGCCTGGCGGGTACATAGTTCAGTACATCGTCAAACTTGGCAGAGACCCGGCCAAAGTTAATATATTTATCATTCATATAGCCCACCATGGAATCAAGGGTGCTGGCCGCTTTAAAGGCATAAACCAAAGGGGCCCCCAGTCCGAATACTGAGCCGAGGATGGCATAAATCAGCGGAGACAGTACCCCATCCACTGTGTTTTCCGCCGTTGTCTCCACTACACCCCGAATGATTTCTTTTTCATTCAACTGGCTTGTTTCTCTACCGACCAGCATCGCCAGCATGTTTCTGGATTCGATGATGTCACCCTTCCTTATCACCCTGAAAATCTTTTTTGCTTCCACTGCCAGGCATTTGGCAGCCAATGCGGAATAGATAAAATAAATGTTGATGATATGGAAAAGCATTGGGTGGAGTAACGCAGCCACCTGCAGAATTCCCCATACAATAAGCGCCACAGCACCGACTACAAAGGCACACAACACCAGCCCGGCTTTCCTTTCCCTTACAGCCAGACCTGCATCCTCCCCGGCAATCCACTTTCGCAGAACCCTCTCGGTGCGGTTTATCAGCCACCCGGTAAACCGTATGGGATGGGGAAGCCAGTAGGGGTCACCTAGCACCAGGTCAAGGATATAGGCTATTATAACATCAACCAAAAGCCATGGAATCAACACTTTTTCCTCCCTGCCGTTTATTTGGGAACACCCAGAATTTGATAAATGGCTTCCATATCCAGGTTCTCCCGAATCATTTCAGCCAGCTTGTCGTATTCCTTTTCCTTGAGTTCACGGAACTGCTGGCGGATATCCTCCAGGGTTTCCAGTCCTTTCTTTTTCCGTAGATTATTAATCAACCCTGCTGTAAAATCCAGACTGTCGAATATTCCATGAATATAGGTACCAAACACATTCCCTTCTCCATTTCGGATACCTCCGACAGAAATGGTCTCACAGTCCATCACTTGATGAATCTGTAAAAAAGGTACACACCCCTCCATGTATTCCGTTGTTCCCATGTGAATTTCATACCCGTGAACGGAAACATTTTTTAGTCCTTCCAGCGTACCGCCTTCATCGGTGACGGTGGCGGATACCTGGGTTGTTATCTTTTTCTCACGGAACACAGTTTTTACATTCAGCAGCCCCAGCCCCTGAATTTCCAGCAGATCGGACTCCGTGCGAAGAGGGTCTGCAATATGGACTCCCAACATTTGATAGCCTCCACATACACCGAAGATTACAGTTCCTTTCCTCTGCAATGCCTTGATGGTATCACCAATCCCTGATTCCCGCAGGAACAGCATGTCCTCGATGGTGTTTTTGGAACCGGGGATAATTACCATATCCGGTTGACCCATCTCCTGCATGTTCTCCACATACCGCAAACTCACACCCGGAATACTTTCAAATACGGTAAAATCGGTAAAATTGGACATATGCGGAAGTTTGACCACTACTACCGCAACCTCACCGGAACTGCCATGGGTCGGTGAAACTATAACTTCATCTATAATTTTGCTACACCCTTCATGGATGCCATGGCGGGCCC
>ENA-OFCE01001174-OFCE01001174.1-metagenomes-genome-assembly--contig:-NODE-1174-length-14140-cov-2.969116_pt1 | contig 14140 bp, 13 predicted proteins | sample MGYA00153388_OFCE01 | MGnify analysis MGYA00153388
GATTATACTAAACTTCATTCGGGGAATTTGACTGCCTACACTAAAAACTTATGTGAAAGCAACTAACTCTTACCGTAAACTTTGGATTATAGCTAAATTATTTACATCATCTGATATTCATTTGCTCAAACGAAACAGAAAGATTTAATTGTCCACCAAGTCCGTCACGAATTATTCTCATCAAAGTTGAGAGTCGTATGTCGCTAGCATTATTTTCAATTCTTGAAATGTATGATTTGGTTGTTCCACACTTTGTGGCAAGTTGTTCCTGTGTCAAATGTTTTTGTTCTCTCATTTCCTGGATAAGAACACCCAGTTTAAATGCTTCATACTCTTGTTCGTACTTTTCTCTTTTCGCAGTTCCCGCCTTGCCGAGTTGTTGGTCAAGATGGTCGGAAAAGGAAGTCAAATTGTTATTTTCTTTCTTTTTCATTCTTAAAACTATACCCTCAAATCTTCGCATCCTCATGCACTTTCCCATTTTCGCATTTGATAATACGAGTAGGAAAGGTTCTGATGATTTGGTAATCATGAGTGGCCATTAGAACGGCAGTGCCAGATTCGCTGATTTGTCTCAACAAAATCATAATTTCTTCGGAAGTTTCGGGATCTAAATTTCCGGTAGGTTCGTCGGCTAGGATGAGTTCAGGGTCGTTGAGTAAAGCTCTAGCAATTACTACCCGCTGCTGCTCGCCACCCGATATTTCGTGGGGCATTTTTTTTAGTTTTCGGCGCAAGCCAACTTTTTCCAGAACGTCTTTTATTCGTTCCGAAATTAGGTTTTTATCTTTCCAGCCGGTGGCTTTTAAAACAAACTCAAGGTTTTCTTCTATGGTACGGTCGGTTAATAACTGGAAATCCTGAAAAACGATGCCCAATTTGCGACGCAAGTAGGGAACATCTTTCTGTTTCAAACCTTTAAGGTCAAATCCTACTACACTGCCGTCTCCATTGGAGATATGCAGTTCGCCGTAAATTATTTTAAGCAAACTGCTTTTGCCCGAGCCTGTTTGCCCAATGAGATAAACAAATTCGCCCTTATCTACATGCAAATCTACCGAAGAGAGCACCAAGTGTTTTTGTTGAAAAACATCAACACTGTTTAATTTTATTACGCTATTACCAATCATCAGATGTCTAATTTTAATATCTGCCCAAAAGGCAAATCGTTTACCAAGTTCATGATGTACTCGGCTTTGTGTGCCAAGCCAACTTTATCCAAAGATTTTTCGGGTCTATCTACCCTAAAATATGCTAAAAGTGTAAAGTTTTCGTCACGTAGTTGTACATAATCTGGTATTTTAGCTACGCCTTTTACTTTAATGATGTACATTTTTCAAAGGTAAAATTTTTTAGGTGGTTTGTTCATTTTAAGGAAGTCTTCGTTTTAAGCGAAGACTTCCTTTGTTCGACAATGCACCTTCCTTTCAATTAGCCCGGATAGGAACGGCACCCCGCATCCCGATTTTCTTCGGGAGCGGAGTATAGTGGATAGCCGGAACCAACTGAGCGAAGAGACGCTAGCCTTTCGTGCTTCAAAAAAACAGAAATCCATCAACAGAAGATTTTGAATATTCCATCAAAAATAGGTTTGGCTTAAAAGTTGTTTTGTTTAGTGTGGTAGCAATTTTAGCGCTGCCTTAACTCTCTCACTATCAATAAATAATTTACTTATGAAAACATTTAAAACACATTGCGCCAAAGCAATAATTTTGGCTGCTTGTACTGCATTGATTACCTTTTCTGCCTGTACAAATAAAACCCGAAATGCAAACTATTCGGATTCAGCTACCAATACGGTTGATACTAACGAAGCCGTAAAAATCACTCCGACAGGTCCACAACCCAGTTGGGCGCCCAACATAAAACCCGAAATGTTGGCGGTGATAGAAAAATTGGAAAGCTACAAAGACCGACCCATTCCGGAGTTGAGTGCCGTGGAAGCCAGAAAAAACCATACGCCCACAGACGCCGTAATGGATTTGATTAAGGAGAAAGGCATTGCCGTTCCGGTTTCTAAAGTTGATACAACGGGCAGGGATATAACCGTAAATGGCGGAAACATACATTTAAGAATTTATACGCCACAAGGCGCAAAGGATGTTTGCCCAATAATAGTTTATTACCACGGTGGCGGATTTGTAATTGCTGATTTGGATGTGTATGATGCATCTGCCCGGTGTTTGGCCGAGCAAGTGGGAGCAGTTGTGGTTTCGGTAGCGTATAGATTGGGCCCAGAATTTAAATATCCTACGGCACATAAAGACGCTTTTGCTGCTTATGAGTGGGTTTTAAAAAATGCTGATTCTATTAAAGGAGATGCGAAAAAAGTTGCAGTTGCGGGCGAAAGTGCTGGTGGTAATTTGGCTACAAATGTGAGTATGATGGCGAGAGATAAAGGGATTATGGTTCCAGTGCATCAGTTATTGGTTTACCCAGTTGCCGGGTCGGATATGGAGAACGAATCTTATAAAAAATATGCCGATGCAAAACCACTAAATAAAAAGGTTATGCAATGGTTTGTTAAAAACTATTTAAATAATATGAACGAGGCAAAAAGCCCAATGATTTCTTTAGTAAATGCTAATTTAAAAGGTTTGCCAGCCACAACCATCATCTGTGCAGAAATTGATCCTTTACAAAGTGAGGGAAAATTATTGAGCGAAAAACTTAAAGCTGCAGGCGTAAATGTTACCATGAAATTGTATGAAGGTGTTACCCATGAGTTTTTTGGTATGGCCGCTGTTGTGCCACAAGCTAAGGAAGCGCAAGCTTTTGCGGCAGAGCAACTGAAGGCTGCTTTTAAATAAGGTGATTGGTGGATAGATTTTTGAAGAAATAAAACGCAGATTAAGCTTTGCGAACTTCGGGCAAACATCTGCCTGTTCAGCGGTAATTTCAAAAAAATATTTAACAAAAAGTGGAAGTGAAGGCGCAAAGGCTGCAAAGCCTGATGGATTTCAAAACTTCTTTTTATTTAATAATTCTGAGAAAGCGTAGCTGACTCTATAAATAATCGGTGTTTACATAAAATAGTATGAAAGGCGTAACCCATGATTTTTTGGTATGGCAACTGTTTTGCCACAAGTTAAGAAAGTGTGGTCTTATCCAGCAGAGCAATTGAAAGCTACCCTGAAATAAGAGAACCGAACGATAAATTTTGGCTTGCCTTTTTAACAAGGGCAAGCCTTTTTTTTATTCACTTTATGAAATTGCAGCATCATTTTTGATATAGAATTATAGACTAGATTAAACAGTGATATTGAAATGGAATTTATTGATTACTACAAGGTTTTAGGGATTGATAAAAAAGCATCTGAAGAGGATATTAAAAAAGCCTACCGTAAAATGGCCAGAAAGCTTCACCCAGATTTGAATCCGAATGATAAAGATGCACAACATAAATTTCAACAAATAAACGAAGCCAATGAGGTTTTAAGCGACGCCGTTAAACGTAAAAAATACGACCAATATGGTAAAGATTGGAAACACGCCGACCAATTTGATGCCCAAAAAAGTCAGGGGCAAGCTTCGCAAAGGCAAGGACAACGGTATAATGGCGGTAACGAAGGTGATTTTTCGAGTTTCTTCGAATCTATGTTCAGTGGGGCGGGAAGAGGAAACCAAGCCAAATATCGTGGGCAGGATTATCAAACCGAAATTAAACTGAACCTAATTGATGCCTTAGAAACCCAACAACAAACACTTACTGTAAATGGCAAAAATTTACGCATTACCATACCTGCCGGGATAGAAAACGGACAGGTTATAAAACTTAAAGGTCAGGGTGCGCCGGGCGCAAATGGCGGGCCGTTCGGCGATTTGTACATTACCTTCGGCATTGCTAACCACCCAGACTTTAAACGTTCGGGTAATAATTTATCTACCACAGTAAAAATAGATTTATATACAGCGATTTTGGGTGGCGAAACCACCATAGAAACTTTGAAGGGCAAGGTAAAATTAAAGGTAAACCCAGAAACGCAACCCGGAACAAAAATAAGGTTGAAGGGCAAGGGTTTCCCAGTTTACAAAAAAGAGGGCGAAGCAGGGGATTTATATGTTACCTACGAAGTTAATTTGCCTACCAACTTAACAGATCAACAAAAATCTTTGTTCACAGAACTTTCTAACCTTAAATAATTCCTTGTTATGCTAACCGAAGAAATGATACCCGCCCAACAATTTTGTATTTATCATGATATAGAAATCTCTTTCATTCATGCTTTGCATGATTATGATTTAATAGAAGTCATCAAACTACAGGAAGAGATTTTTGTGCCCAAAGATCAATTACAGCAGCTAGAGAAATTGGTGCGCTTACATTACGAAATGGACATTAACCTAGAGGGGATAGAAACCATTACCCATTTATTGCAAAAAGTTAGTATGCTGCAACAGCATATTTTAGAATTAAATAACCGATTAAGCAGTTTTGAAAGCGTTTAGTAAAAAATAATTTTTAACAACTATCATTAACCTTTAAATATATGAACTGGTATCTTATAGTATTTGTTGCAATCGTAGTTATTGCTTTGATAGTTTTTTTAATGGTACGCAACAATACGGACAAGAAGGAATTTGAAGAAAAAGTAAACAACGATTATCTCAAACCAAAAGAAACCGATGATGATGTGCTTTAGTATCCCCAATTGTATTTTACAGCTCATTGATTCCTAAAACAACAAATAATGGCAAATAAATTTTCGGAAATAATTAAAGGCGAGGTGCCCACTTTGGTGGATTTCTTTGCCGAGTGGTGCGGCCCCTGCAAAATGATGAAACCCATTTTGGAAGAACTGAAGCATACAGTGGGCGATAATGTGATCATCCTTAAAATTGATATCGACAAAAACCCGCAAGTTGCATCAGCCTACCATGTTCAAAGTGTGCCCACCTTGATATTGTTTAATAAAGGCCAAATAAAATGGAGACAAGCTGGTGTGGTGCCGGCTAAAGAATTGGCAAAGCTCATACTGCAAAATGCTAGCTAACTGATTTTATTTTAAAAAAAAGTTGCTTATCGAAGTATCGATTTTAATTGAAATTAATCATCCGTGTTGTAGCCAGGTTTCATTGAAGCGCATGCATTATGAAGGTTTTTTACGTTTGTTAATATTAGTCGTCTGAATAGGTATATATAGGAAATGGTTTTTATCAGATGTACACAAAAATTATAATATCGAATAATAGATTACATTTTTATACCAACATCTGCTTAAACCTTTAGAAAACATCTTTTAATGTAAACTTATTAGATAATACCCTTGGTATTTTAACTAAAAGAGAGACATCTTTATGCAAAAAATTTTAACTGAATTACAAATCGCAAAAGAAGAGCTGGCTTTCCAAAACCAAGAGAAGAAAAACCGTGCCGCAGAATTGGTTTTGGCAAATGTAGAACTGACATTTCAAAACCTAGAGAAAGATAAGCGGGCGGCAGAGCTGTCCATTGCCAACCTTGAATTGGCTTTCCAAAACCGGGAAAAAGAAAACCGAGCCGCAGAATTGGTTTTAGCAAACATAGAACTTGTTTTCCAAAAGGTAGAAAAGGATACACGTACAATAGAATTAGAAGTAGCTTATAAAGAATTAGCCTACCAGAAATTAGAAAAGGAAAATAGATCCACGGAGTTTAGGTCGGTAAATCAAAAATTCAACATATCAAAAAATATTTTGCATAATAATTTAAAAGAGATTTCCGACTATAAATTTGCCTTGGATGAGGCGGCTATTATTGCCATTGCTGATCATAGTGGAATCATCAAAAAGGTAAACGCCAATTTTTGTAAACTATCTAAATACGGTGAAGAAGAATTAGTAGGTCAAGATTTCCGAATCATCAATTCATCCTACCACAGTAAAGCGTTTATGCGCAATTTATGGGCAATTATCAATGCAGGAGGGATTTGGAAAGGTGAAGTAAAAAATAAAGCAAAAGATGGGATATTGTTTTGGGTACAAACTACCATTGTTCCATTTTTAGATGGCCAAGGTAAACCTTATCAATACCTATCTATCTGTACAGATATTACCAAACGTAAGGAAATTGAAGAGGATTTGCTACAAATAAGTGCGCAGTTGCGCAGCGCAAATAAAAAACTGGCAGCGCAAAATCAGCATAAAGAAAATCGGGCTGCAGAATTAGCGATAGCCAATGAAGAATTAGCTTATCAAAACCAAGAGAAAGAAAACCGTGCCGCGGAATTAGCGGTTGCCAATAAAGAGTTAGCTTATCAAAACCAAGAAAAGGAAAATCGTGCGGCAGAACTGCATATAGCCAACCAAGAACTCGTTTTTCAAAACAACGAAAAAGAAAACCGTGCAACAGAATTGATTATCGCAAACAAAGAGCTGGCTTTTCAAAATGCGGAAAAAGAAAACCGTGCTTCAGAATTGTTTCTTGCAAATACCGAGCTTGCATTCCAAAACGATGAAAAGGAACGCCGTGCTGCAGAATTGGTTATTGCCAATGAAGAGCTTCTGTTTCAAAATATAGAAAAAGAAAATAGGGCTGCAGAATTAGTGGTAGCCAACATAGAATTAGCCTTCCAGAATGATGAGAAAGAAAAACGTGCCGCAGATTTAGCAATCCTTTCGGGAGATTTAAAATCTCAACAAGAGGAATTGAGTTACGCCAATAAATTGCTCATCAAGCAAGAAGAAAAGGTGAGAATTATTAACCAAGGTTTAGAAGAAAGGGTACTTAACCGGACTAAAGAATTGGCAGAAAGCGAAATAAGGTTCCGTAATATGATGGAGACCATTCCGCAAATTGCTTGGACAAGCACCGTTGAAGGAAAGGTTACCTTTTACAACCAACGCTGGAACGATTATACAGGTTTAGATATTGAGCAAACCAAAAATGTGGGCTTAAAATCTGTAATTCACCCAGATGATATGCAAACTGCTATTGAGCAGTACCAATATATAAGCGAGGGTAATGATGATGTAGAATTCCAAATACGCGGAAAGCGTGCTGATGGCACTTACCGTTGGCATTTAATACGTTTATTGCCCATTAAAAATGAAGAAGGCGAAAGGCAATTGTGGGTAGGTACCGCCACAGATATACAAGAACTTAAACTACTTCAACAACAAAAAGACGATTTCATAAGCATTGCCAGCCATGAACTTAAAACGCCCCTGACTGTGTTGAAGGCATCTTTACAGCTTTTAAACAGGATAAAGGATGACCCCGCTCGGGCAATGCCCAACCTATTTACTTTAGCCAACAAAAGTGTGGAAAAACTGAGCACGCTTGTACAAGATTTGTTGTTTGTAAGTAAAATGAACGAGGGCCAATTACATATTACCCGTACCCGTTTCGTGTTGGCAGACTTGATTTCAGAATGTTGCAATTATGCGCTGGAAGATGGCGTTTACACGATTAATATTAAAGGAGATAAAAACTTGGAAGTGTTTGCCGACGCGGCAAGGATTGAGCAAATTGTCATCAACTTTGTTAACAATGCCATAAAATACGCATCCGATTCCAAAGAGATTCTTATAGATATAGAAATCGTAAATAAGATGGCTAAAGTATCCGTAAAGGATAAAGGCCCTGGCATTTCATCGGAAAAATTGCCACACCTTTTTGATAGATATTATAGGGCCGACAGTAGTGGAAACCAATATTCTGGTTTAGGTTTGGGACTTTACATTTCCGCCGAAATCATTAAAAAGCACAATGGAGAAATAGGAGTGGATAGTGTATTAGGGGAAGGCAGTACATTTTGGTTTACTTTGCCATTAGTTTAATTCTTGAGAACGCTGCATTAACTCTAAAAATAAATGTGCCACGAAGAAAAGGCGCAAAGCTGGATAAGCTTTAAATCTTCATTAAACAAAAAATCCCAAGAGCTTCAGCTCTCAGGATAATTGTACTTTAATATCGAAATCAGCTCATTAACATTTAACAGCTAACCATTATCAATTATCATTACTTAGAAAAATAATCTTTCACAAAAGCAATTTCCTGATTTTCGGTCATTTTTTCGGCAGATAGTACTTCAATTTTAATGCCGTCAAACTGATGGTCGGCTTTTAGCACGTTTAATAATTCTGATTTGGCGTGGGTTGGGCCAAACAATAATACTTCATCATAATTTAAAATAGCTTTTCCTAAATCCTTGTAAAAAGCTGCTTGTTCATTTTGTTCCTTGTTGTGCATTACATGCTCGCTTCTGCCCAAAGTCTCCTGTTTGTCATGATGGGTAAAATTAGATTCTACAACATCAGAATTCATATTATCTGCTGTGTATTCCAATAAATGTGCGTTTGAGTGATCCATCCAAATGCCTAATCTTTTCTTAGTTGTCATATTTAATTATAAGTGTGGTAAAATGTTGCTATCAATTCTTCAATAATTTGAAAATCGTACAACAATACGGTTTATTGTTCAAAAATTGTACCCTCTTTTTTTTATCCTTCCCCCTAACCCCCAAAGGGGGAAAACTAGAAGCAGAACTTCAGGGGATTATGCGCAACGGAAAGCAATCCAATTCCCCCTAGCCCCCAAAGGGGGAAAACAAGGCGCAAACTCTTCAGGGGATTATAGACTATGTAAGTCAGTTCCCCCTTCGGGGGTTAGGGGGATGGTCAGGCGAATAGTTATAGAAAAGTCTTAAAGAGATATTTTATCCCTCTTTAACCGTTTTATTTTTTAATGGTAAGCTAAAACAAAAGGTAGATCCTTTGCCCAGTTCGCTTTCTACCCAAACCTTGCCCTTGTGGCGATGAATAATTTCTGCAGATAGGTATAAGCCCAAACCAAAACCTGTCACAGGTTGCTTATTGGCATGCTCTACCCTGTAATAGCGATCAAATAATTTTTCTTGGTCTTCTACCGCTATACCAATACCATTGTCCTTAATACTTACTTGTAAAAAGTTATCTATTTCTTGGCAGTTGATTTCAACGTCTTTATTCACCGGTGAATATTTTAAGGCATTGCTTAAAAAATTGTTAATTACTTGCCCAATTTTATCTCTGTCTGCTTTTAAACTAATATTGGGGCAATTGTGCAAAACGATTTTATGAGTAGGATTTATCAATGTAAAATCTTCAACGATCTCCTTTATCAAATGTGCAATGTCAAACCTTTCTTCGTTCAAATAAATTTTACCAGCTTCAAAACTCGATACATTTAAAAATCCATTAATTAAAGAAACCATCTTTTTTACTTGCGTATTAGCCTTTGTCCAAGCTATGGCGGTAAACTTTTCATCTTTTAACGGAGTTTTGGCGCTTAACAATTGCATGTAAGCCTGAAGAGTTGTTAGCGGCGATTTTAGTTCATGGCTTACCATGGCAATGAAATCGTTCTTTCTGATTTCATCTTCTTTGTGAATAGAAATATCAGTTGATACGCCTGTAAAATAAATGGGTTTACCTGCTTTATTGCAAATGGTGTTACCAATGCTTCTTACCCATCTACGCTTACCATTTATCAAAGCTTTTATCGGATATTCCATGTCACAACCACTTTTGTTGGCAATGGCTTCTTTAACTATGTTGTCTATTATAGTTTGATAGTCCATACTAATAGATTCAATGGCTTCATCGTAAGTCAAGTTATAGGCAGCATCAAAACCGAATATTTCTTTCAAACGTGGCGAAGCAACTAATTCGTTAGTTACCAAATCAATTGACCAAACACCTACAGCGGCAGACTCTATTGCCATAACCAACATTTTGCTGCTCAAGTCTAATTCGTGTTGGGCTTTTTTAAGTTCAGTTATGTCGTTAAATGTAATGATGCCTCCCCTAATCTGGTTATCCGCCTGTTGTATATAGGGCATGGTCATTATCTGGTACCATTTGCCATTATCTGTCTGTATTTCTTTAGTTATAATATTACCTTCTTTAATAACTACTTTAATATCCTCTATTATATTTTCAAATTTTAGGTTGGTGGAAATATTGCTTAAAGGCCTACCAATATCACTGGGCAACAAATTAATTTGCTTTACCGTTCCAGGCGAATATTTCATCAGTATCAAATCGTTGTTAACGAACAATTGCCCGTTTACATTGCTCCTGAAATAATTGTTCAAATCGTCGTTCAATTCCAACAACTCTCTGTTTTTTAGTTGATGGTCGGCATTTACGGTATGCAATTCCTCGTTTACCGATTGCATTTCTTCGTTGGTGCTCTGCATTTCTTCATTGGCCGATAGCAATTCTTCGTTAAAAGATTGCATATTTTCGTTCGATGCATCCAACTGCAAATAAGCGGTACTCAGCTTATCTTTTAGTTCCTTTAATTCATCCTCTAAATTAGACGTGTATTCGTTGTAATACAAGTTTTCATCGAAAACAACCTCTTTTTTAGGAGAAATGGATACGGTTTCTTCATGAAAGGTAACCATCAATAATTTTTTATTTGCTTTTAGTATTTTAAGCGGACTAACCGATAAGCTTACACTGATTACCTCATTATTATGTTTAATTTTTATGTCATTCAAAGTAATTTTTTTATTCTCCTTTATGGCCTGGTGGCTAACCGTGTTAAATGCAACGGTGAGTGGTCTGGGTAAAAGTTCGGCCAGATCGGAGTTAAAGTTTTTTTGCAGTAAAAATTTAGAAGTATCGCCGTAATATTTTACTACCTGCAGTTGTTCATCCACACAAACCACTAAATAATCTAGCTCTTTTATTAAAGCTTGATTAACCATTTCGGTTAAATTTTTCTCAACCGTACTAGGTGCGTCATCACTGGGATATTGTACAGCATCAATTTTTTTCTCGGGTTGTACTACTGGCAAAGAAAAAGCATCAAACCGCACAAACCTTTTACTTTCAATATTTTTAAAAATCTTCCATTTTTTATCAACCACTTTTATGTTTTGAAGGATGGATACCGGGTTTTCGCTCAAGCCTAAAAACAAATAACCGTTCTTCTTCAATCCAAAAAGCAACATCAGATAAATTTTCTTCTGCAAGGTAGGCGTCATGTAAATCAGCAAATTGCGGCAGCTTATTAAATGCATGTTGCAATAAGGTGGGTTTTTAACCAAATCATGCAGGGCGAAAATTACCATTTTGCGTATTTCCGAATTTACCTTGTAAAATTCTCCCTCCTCGGTAAAAAATGTTTTCAGGCGTTTGGCCGATACGTCCTTTTCAATATCTTTTTTGTAAACTCCCTTACCCGCAAAAGACAGGGCGGCGCTATCCACATCAGTGGCAAAAATCTTTACGGGCGTACTTTTAAATTTTTCTGGCAATTGCTCGGCAATCAATATAGCCATAGAATAGGCTTCTTCGCCCGTGGCACAGCCAGTTATCCAAAACCTAATTTCATCGGTAGGTTCTAGGTTTTTTATGATGTTGGGAATAACATTTTTTTCGAGAGATTCGTACGCGGGCTTATCTCTAAAAAACGAGGTAACGCTTATCAAAAAATCTTTCGAAAGTGCTTCCACTTCATCAGGCGTAGTTTTTATAAAGGCCAAGTAATGTTCTAGCTTATCGAAATTATTGTAAATAGATCTTCGTTTAATGCGCCTTAATATGGTGGTTTGCTTATATTCAGAAAAATCCAGTGGCGATTGTTCTTTAATCAGTTTTACTATTGCTTTTGCATATTTTTCATCATCCTTGGTGTTTGCTCGCAGTTCTACTTCCAGTTTCACATAATCTTCAATGGTGCCGGGCATTTTTTCGGGTTCCAAAATATAATCAACCATGCCCGTGGCAATGGCGTGCGAAGGCATACTACTAAACTTACTGCTTTGTGGGTTGCGGGCAATTACCATCCCCCCAGCTTTACTGATAGCTTTAACGCCTTCCGTACCGTCAGATCCTAAACCAGATAGCACAACCGCAATAGCTTTTTTGCCACAATCTGCCGCCAATGAATTAAAAAAATGGTTGACGGTTAAATGCGGTGCCTTTACATTGCGTTTTTCGCTCAGGTGCAGGTGGCCGTTGCGTATGTCCATAAACTTGTCATGGGGTATAATGTAAACTTGGTTGCTCTTCACCAACATATCATTCTCCGCCTCAAAAACTTCCAATTTACTGTGTTTGTCCAAAAGCTCAACCATACGACTCTTAAAATCTGGCGATAAATGTTGGATGATCACATACGAAACGCCGTCCATAGGCGTATGGTCAAAAAAAGCATTTATTTCTTCCAAGCCACCTGCAGATGCTCCAATGGCAATAATATAGTGCGGTAAAGAGTTATCCATTGTGGCAGATTTTTTTGGTAAGTTGACGCATATTTAATGTCAAAACACAAAGATGTATTTCAAACGTACCATTATAAAAATGAAATAGTGCAAATATTTGATTATGTTACCATTATATTTCTTTAGCAGAAAAGCAAAGCCTGTGTTTCATGGTTTTAGCTAGCCTGGCTATCCGCTCATACGCCTCATTTTCCTAGGCGCAAACCCATCACAATTCGGGGTAACCGCTGCTATCCAGTTTATTGTACGCGGGTCTGGTGGGTTTGGCGAAAAAGTTAAAGAAAAGCAGGGTGATGAATTCCTGCTTTATTAGTGTTTAGATTCAATCAAAATAACTAATAGGTATTAAACAAATTTTATTTTATTAGAAATTACCCCTTATTTATGGACAAATAAATTCAGCTTCTAATTCATCCAATTCGGCAATCAACTCAGCATTAGATGATGTTTGCGGGCATGCTTTAACCTCGGCAATTAAAGCAACAGCTTCAACTCTAAGAGCCGCACATTCAGGCTTATTATAACCTCCAGTTTGAGACTTTTTTTGAAAGGCAATTGCTTTGGCCTCAAATGCTGTGGCTTTTATAGCTAATTCAGCTCCGCAGGTTTCTGGTTTTTCCTTCTTACACGCAAAAAATAATAAAGAACTTAATAACAAAAGGGCAACAATGCCCGAAGTGATTTTTTTCATAATTTTAGGATTTTAAGTTTAAAAAAATAAGTATGAAGCTAAGTAAAAATTTGATAAACTTTAAGTTAAAAGTATAATTTCGCTCCTTCTTTTATCTTTTCTATTAATAATCCTAAAACTGGTGAAGGATAATTTAATTAATTTCAAAAAAAAAGCCGAACTGTTTTAGCTCGACTTTATAAATAAAATTTAATAACCTATCTATCTGAACAATTAAAATTAGTTAAAACAGTTTCGTACTGGCCTTTCATTGTAGCAAACTGTGGGCAGTCTTTAATTTTTACATACGCATAAAAGCGTATTTTCATAAAACTTAAATCTAATTTAAAAGCGGTTATTAAAGTTTTTAATTGGGAGGTAAAAGCCAAAAGCTTTTTTCTCAAGTCTGAAAAGTCAATTAATTTTTCGAGAAAAAATTTTATGCTAAGAAATTTTAACCTAATGTATGCCCAAAACTTTAAAATAAGTTTCAATTACAAATTCGGAAAATTAAACGGTACGGTTAAAAAGAACGAACGGGGAATTAGTAATGATGATGTAAATCGCGGACGTAATTAAAATACGAGATGCGCCATATTTCCATTATAGGCTTATGGTATTTTCCGTATAATAAAATTCAAACAAATTTTGTATAATTCAGTTAAAATTGGGTAGGTTATTGATACGTGATATTGATAAAACCAAGCATTATGGCTAAACGAATTTTAATTACTGGTGGGAGCGGTAACGTAGGTAAAGCTTTGTCGGCTTCCTTGTTAAAAAAAGGTCACGAAGTTTGCCATTTAAGTAGGAGCGTAGGTAAAAACCCCGACATATCAACTTTTATTTGGGATATTGATGCAGGCATAATTGATGAACGCTGTATGGAAGGTGTAGATACCATTATCCATCTGGCGGGCGCTGGCATTGCAGACAGTAATTGGACTGATAAAAGAAAAGCGGAAATCATCAAAAGCAGAACTGATTCCATTGCCCTTGTTTATTCTTTGCTTAAACGAATTCCACACACAGTTAAAACCGTAATTTCTGCATCTGCATCTGGGTTTTACAGCAACAGGGGCAACGAATTATTGACTGAAAATTCTCCGCCCATTAATGATTTTATGAGCAATTGCTGCGCTTTGTGGGAGCAAGCCGTGGATATGGGAAATGATCTGGATTTGCGCATCGTAAAATTCAGAACAGGGGTGGTTTTGGATAAGGATTCAGGCGCCCTTCAAAAAATAGCGCAGCCCATAAAGCTGGGCGT
>ENA-OFCE01001175-OFCE01001175.1-metagenomes-genome-assembly--contig:-NODE-1175-length-14138-cov-2.708088_pt1 | contig 14138 bp, 15 predicted proteins | sample MGYA00153388_OFCE01 | MGnify analysis MGYA00153388
GTATTAGAGCTTTCAAGAGGAAAATCCCAATTAGTATCAATTATAAACGTCTATGATTCCAGGTTCACAACTGATAAAAATGTTACCCTTCACTCTACGGTTGGTGATATACGAAATCAATACTCAATAAGTGAGATTCGAGTCATTGACCATTCCTTGTACCTTCTAGTTAAAAGTGCGAAAATGCTATTTGAACTTGATATCAACGATCCTATGATACCAATTAACTGGACGGAAAGTGGCAGCCCTAATTCCATACCTTCTGATACAAAAATAAAACGAGTTATAATGTATTAAAAAAGAATACATTATAACTCGTTTTATCATACTGACTTTATTTTTTCTTCGGAATGCGTAAATTAATATGAATAAATTCCTCATCTTGCTCTTGTTTCACTTTAATTTTAAGGCCTGTTTTTTTCATTTCGCCTACTACATTGTTAATGGTATTAATAAAAATTCGTACATCGCGAATCACTTTTACAACATTGCGCTTCGGAGTATTTTTAGCCTCTACTTGTTTGGCGATATCTTCTAAGAACTCTTCAATAAGCTCTTCTGTCTCTCGCACATTTAACTTCTTTTCACTGATCATTTCCAATACTTCTAATTGCAATCTAGAATCGTCTAACTTTAGTAACGAACGGGCATGTCGTTCAGTTAACTTTTCCCTTGCGATTACCCCACGAACCTCAGGTATCAGTTTTAATAATCGCAATTTATTCGCAATGGTAGATTGATTCTTCCCCATACGTTTAGCAAGTTCCTCTTGGGTGAAAGCAAAACTTGTAATTAATTGCTGAAAGCCTTCTGCCTCTTCTAAGAAATGTAAATCTTCTCTCTGTAAATTCTCAATCATAGCTAATTCAGCCATTTCTTTATCAGTAAACTCTTTTATAATTACAGGTACCTGGCTTAAGCCTGCTAACTTTGAAGCGCGCAGACGACGTTCTCCCGCCACTAATTCAAAACCATCAGGGATAAGACGCACAATTAAGGGTTGTATAATGCCATATTCCTCAATAGATGATGCCAATTCTTGTAAAGATTCTTGACTAAATATTTTTCTTGGCTGAAATGGATTGGGAACAATTTCAGTAATTTGTACATGCTGTACATTGCCTTCATTCATCCCATTCTCCATCGTGCTTAAGCTGCTATCATCCTGCCTATTATCTATATCCCTTGCAATATTGGTTTGCTCTTTAGCCTCTTTAGCAATTTCCGGACTTTCTGAAGTCAGGCCTAATAATCTGGCTAAATTTTTCATCTGTACACCGCCTTACCTAAAATAGCCTTGTCAATAAGGTAATATTCGGCATTTCCACACAAGTTCCTTTTAACATGACTGTATTATAATGGATTTTTTTCTGCAATGCCTGGACGCCTAGGATACGCTGGTAACGTTTTTTTTATTTTTCGAATATATACAACTGCCCTTACATCATCAAGACCTGGCAGCTTAATATTCTCAATTTTCTCGATTTCGCCGCCAAGCACCCTGAGAGCGCTTGTAGACTCTTTTATTTCTTGACTGTACTGCGATCCCTTAAGGGCAATAAAAAACCCTCCTACGGCCACAAATGGCAGGCATAATTCAGAGAGGATACTCAATCTTGCTACTGCCCGGGATACAGCAATATTTTTCCCACCATCTTCAGCTCGACTGTGTATAAATTCAATATCCGGTATTTCTAATTTTTCAGCTACTTCTTTTAAAAATAAAATTCTTTTATTTAAAGAATCAAATAACGTCAGTTTTAAATCAGGACGATAAATCTTAAGAGGCAATCCGGGAAAACCAGCTCCAGTACCTACATCAATTATTTTTGCCCCATTTTTAAAAATAATCTTATCATAACAAGATAAGGAATCAATCATGTGTTTGACTGCCACTTCATTTGGATCTGTAATCGCTGTCAAATTTATTTTTTGATTCCATTCTATTAATATTTCAAAATACTGGGAAAATCGCGTTAACTGTTCTTCTGTTAAGGATAACGAATATTCCGCCGCAGCCTTTATTAACACCTCACGAAAGATCAATTGCTTCATCCCTCCTACGCCTTTGTTCCATATAAATCATTAATATCGAAATATCGGCAGGAGAAACACCGGAAATACGTCCTGCTTGTCCTATGGATAACGGGCGAATTTCATTCAATTTTTCTCTAGCTTCCACAGCTAAGCCGTTTAGCTGCATATAATCAATATCCTCAGGCAATAACTTTTCATCTAATCTGGCCGCCCGCTCTACTTGTTCAAGTTGTTTGCTAATATAACCTTCATATTTAGCAGAAATTTCTACTTGCTGCTGTACCGCCGAATCCAAGAGAGGTACATCAAAATGCTCAGAAATCAAGTTATAGTTAATTTCCGTTCTCCGCAATAAATCATACAGCATAATACCTGTACGCAATTCTACTGTTCCCATAGCCTGCATCTTTGCCTGTATTTCAGGCGTGGGAGTAATCATTACACTGCGCAGCAGTTTTAAACTTTCTTCAATGGAATCACGTTTACAAACAAATTTAGCATATCGTTCATCACTGACTAAACCAATTTTGCGTCCAACTTCCGTTAGACGTAAGTCTGCGTTGTCCTGACGCAAAATAAGGCGGAATTCAGCTCGGGAGGTCATAATGCGATAGGGCTCATTGGTTCCTTTTGTAACCAAATCATCAATCAGCACCCCAATATATCCATCAGAACGAGACAAAATCAGCGGTTCTTGGCCTTTAACCAATAAGGCGGCATTAATGCCAGCTACTAAGCCTTGGGCTGCTGCTTCTTCATAACCTGATGTACCATTTATTTGACCTGCTGAGAACAATCCTTGAACCGTTTTAAATTCTAGAGTTGGCTTAAGCTGGGTAGAATCAATACAATCGTAATCAATCGCATAACCCGGACGCATAATTTTTACATTCTCCATGCCAGCAATGGTTCGCAAGAATTCATATTGTACATCAATTGGCAGGCTTGTAGACATGCCTTGCACATACATTTCATTGGTATGATGCCCTTCTGGCTCTATAAATAATTGATGTGCATTTTTATCGGCAAATCTTACAATTTTTGATTCGATAGATGGACAATATCGTGGTCCAACCCCCTCTACAATTCCCGTATACATAGGAGCACGATGTAGATTATTTCGTATAATTTCATGAGTCTTTTCATTGGTATATGTCAGCCAGCAGGGCAGTTGCGTTCTAGTCTTAATTTCACTTAAAAAAGAAAAATTATGAACTTCTTCATCACCTGGCTGCTCAACCATCTTAGAAAAATCCAAAGAACGTTTATCTACCCTTGCCGGGGTACCTGTCTTAAATCGCATGATACGAATATTTAATTCTTTTAAGGAAGATGTTAAATTTTCAGCAGCTCGCTGGCCATTGGGACCGCCTTTATATGCGAGTTCCCCTATGATAATTTTTCCACCTAAATAGGTCCCTGTTGCTAGTATTATACTTTTCGTATAATAAATTTCTCCAGTTTCCACTTCAATTCCATATACTTTCTGATCCTTCGACAGTATCCTTTCGACCAACACCTGCTTCACATCTAAATTAGGCTGATTTTCAACTGTCTCTTTCATTGTGATATGGTATAAATCTTTATCAGCCTGAGCTCTTAATGCATGTACAGCTGGTCCTTTTCCTGTATTTAGCATTCTCATTTGAAGGCTGGTTTTATCTGCATTAATCCCCATTTGCCCGCCTAATGCATCTAATTCTCTTACCAAATGCCCTTTAGCCGGACCACCAACGGAAGGATTGCATGGCATAAAAGCAATATTATCTAAATTAATCGTCGTTAACAGCGTTTGACAGCCCATACGGGCAGCCGCTAATGCTGCTTCGCATCCAGAATGACCAGACCCAATCACAATTACATCATACTCGCCTGCAATAAACACAATTTGCCACTCCCCTATTTACCAATACAAAATTGAGTGAAAATCTGATCAATAATATCTTCCCCCACTGTATCTCCTGTAATCTCCCCTAGCTTGTCCCAACTTTCTTTTAAATCAATCACAATACAATCCGATGGCATTCCTTCATCAATTGTCGCAATCGTCGCTTCTAAATGATATTTTGCTTGCTCTAATAAATTAGCTTGACGCAAATTAGTAAGAAACGCTCCCTCTTTTTGAGCTATTTCACCACCGTACACCATATCCACAATCATCTGCTCTAGTTCTGGTAAACCAGTGCCTTCCATTACCGATATCTTTAATACTTTTGTATCTGCTATATAGGTGTATATTTCATCCAAATTTAAAAGCACCGGCAAATCTGTTTTATTAACTAAGACAATTGCCTGTTTACCGGAAAGCATAGCTAGTACTTCTCTATCTTCTGCTGATAATGGCAGGGAAGCATCTAATAATAACAAAATTAGATCCGCTGTCACAACAAATTCTTTCGCCTTTTCCACGCCCATTTGTTCAATAATATCAGAGGTTTCTCTAATACCAGCAGTATCTACAATTTTTAAAGGAACACCCGATAGGTTCACGAATTCTTCAATCACATCACGAGTTGTTCCTGGAATATCTGTTACAATCGCTCTTTTTTCTTTCAACAAAGCATTTAACAAACTGGATTTACCCACATTGGGTTTACCAAGAATTACAGTTTCTAATCCTTCCCGCAATATCCGTCCCGTCTCTTTTGTCAGCAATAAATGATTTACGTCTGCCAATAAAAGCTCTACTGCTGCTCTAACATCCTGAGCAGCTAAGACCTCAATATCTTCTTCTGGAAAATCAATGGTCGCTTCTAAATTAGCAATCATTCTTAAAATTTCATATCTCATTTTGCGTATCTGGTCTGATAAGGATCCCGATAAATGTCCCACAGCCATACGAAGAGAAGCATCTGTTTTTGCTCTAATGATATCCATAACGGCTTCTGCTTGAGATAAATCCAGTCTGCCATTTAGAAATGCCCGCTTTGTAAATTCACCAGGTTCGGATAATCGTGCACCATACTGCAGTGTGAGTGCTAGAATTTTCTTCATCGGCACAGGACCGCCATGGCAATGAATTTCCACAACATCTTCTCGCGTATACGATTTAGGGCCATGCATAACAAGTAATAAAACCTCATCAATAACTTGACCATTATCCGGATCTATAATATGCCCATATGCCACTTGCTGGGATGCGATCTGTCTTGCACTCTTCCCATTTATTCCACGGAAAAATGTTTCCGCTATCTTTATTGTCAAGGAGCCACTCATACGTATAATGCCAATGGCTCCTTCACCTGGAGCAGTAGCGATTGTACTAATCGTATCCTCTACAAACACTTTTATTCCTCCTTATTTTGTATCCATATACTCTCGGAAAAACAACCATAATATAGCCGTAAACAGACAAAAGATGAGATTTTTCAAAAGGATACTATACACTTACTATTTTTACCCATTTCCCTGGGAATATTTATCTATGGTAAACAATTAATATACATGGCTATTCTTTAGTAGTAAAACCCAGTAATAATTAATTATTACTGGGTTTTTGAATATGTAAACTATCTATCTTTTTAAAGCAATCACAATTTTGCGATAGGGTTCTTCCCCTTCACTGTAAGTAATAATTCGCTGATCATCTTGAAGAGCCATATGAATAATTTTACGTTCGTTAGGACTCATCGGTTCCAACACTACTTTTTCTCCACGACGTTTTACAGAATCAGCCAAACGAGCAGCCAAGCGATTTAACGTATCCGTGCGACGCTGACGATAATCTTCTACGTCAAGAATAATACGCACCTTACCATCAATATCACGATTTGCTGTCAAATTAGTTAAATATTGCAACGCATCTAAAGTCTGACCATGTTTACCGATCAGTATGCCTAAATCATTACCCCTAATATTAAAATTAATAGAATCTTCTTTTCCTACTCTTTCAATCTGTACCTCTAATTTCATTAAGTCAAAAACAGTTTTCAAAAATTCATGAGCCACTTGTACCGGATCAATTGGCTTAATAGTCACTCTCACTTTAGCAGGCTTACTGCCAATAAAGCCAAATAAACCTTTACTGGGCGCTTCTAACACTTCATACTCAATGCGGTCTTCTCCAACTTGAAGTTCATTTAAAGCCAGTCGTACCGCTTCTTCAACGGTTTTACCTGTCATATCCACAGAAGTCATCGTGTTAATTAGCCTCCTTATTTTTGAGCTTCACCACGGTACATCCACCACTGTTGAGCAATTTGGAATGCATTACTCATTACCCAGTATAATACAAGTCCAGCAGGAAAAGTAATACTAATATAGCCGATAAATAATGGCATAAAAGTCATCATCATTTTTGCCTGTTGATTCATATCACTGCTTGTCTGTTTTTGTTGAACATAAGTAGTAGCTGCTGATAGTACAGGTAAAATATACAAAGGATCAGGATGAGACAAATTAGCAATCCATAAAAAACTAGGTATTTGTGCATATTGATAATCACGAATGGCAAAGAAAATTCCCATAAGTATAGGCATCTGAACCAATAGAGGTAAACAGCCTGATAAAGGATTGACCCCTGACTCTTTATATAAAAGTGCCATTTCCTTATTTAATTTCTCAGGATTTCCTTTGTATTTTTCTTGTAATTCTTTCATTTTAGGTTGTAGATCTTGCATAGCCTTCATACCTTTAACTTGTTTTACAGTTAAAGGATATAATAGCAACTTTATGATCAAAGTTACCAAAATAATAGCTATACCATAATTAGGTATACCAATGCTAGCTGTCATATCATAGAAAAAAGTTAATATATGCTGCAATAATGCAATAGCCGAATCAAACAGAGCCAATATCTCACGTCCTCAATATTAATTTGTAACAAAATTAATTGTAATCTTGAATCGAATCTTATATATCAAACAGGATCATAGCCGCCAGGATGAAAAGGATGACAGCGCAAGATGCGCCGTACAGCCATAATCCCCCCACGGAAAATCCCATATTTCTCAATTGCCTGTAATGCATACTCTGAACAAGTCGGCACAAAACGGCAAGTAGGCGGTTTGAGCGGTGAAATAAATAAACGATAACCTTTAATCATCATTATAGCTATTTTTTTCATTATCAACTACCTACTTAGCCAAAATTTTTGCCTTTTCACACAAATGAATAAACGCTTTACCAACAGCTATAGAATTTGAGCTTACTGCAGCTTGTCTGCCAACTAATAGCAAATCAATTCCATTAATTAACTTATGCTGGTTTAAACGATAAGAGTCCCGCAAAAGACGTTTTACACGATTGCGTACTACCGCACCACCCAACCTTTTGCCTGCAGCAAATCCTACTCGACGAACAACACTATTAGTAGATAGCACATAAAGTACTATCATTCTATTAGCATATGATTTGCCGGCTTTATATACAGCTTGGAAATTTTTATTTTTGTGTAGAATCCCTTGCTTAGATAACTTATATATCACAGTTTATCATCCCGCCATATGGAAAATAGGCCTGTTCTGGCGCCCTACTACGCAGATAACTTCTTTCTGCTTCTAGCACGTCTTCTTTTAAGGACTAATTGACCACCTCTGGTTTTCATACGTTCACGGAAACCATGGGTTCTTTTTTTCCATAAGTTATTTGGTTGATAAGTACGTTTCATTTATTTACACCTCCTTGCTAAAATACCAAAAATATCACGTTAAAATGCCTATATTTTAACACTAAAGATTATAGACTAGCCAAGGCCTCAGTGTCAAGAAATATACTTGTTGATAGTTTCTGAGTATTGTGGATAATTTTGTAGATAAAAGGTCCTATTTGATAAAAATCTGTTGATAACTTATATAGTTTTTGATAATATAAAACATAACAAGATATCCACATATTCTTTCTAATCTCAATTTTATCTACATAAAGTAAAAGTTATTCACAAAAACATAGCTTTATGCACACTTTTATCCACACCACTTAATAACTCTATTATACTTGATGAATACAAGACTGCGAAATACTTTTTATTTTGCTGTTGTATTTTTTTTTCGTTAAAACCCTTCTTTTTCAAAATAAGTTATTCACATCTGTTAATAAGTATGTGGATAACTTATTAGACTGTTAATTAAATTTGTTGATAGAGTGATTATAATTCCAATAATCCTTTACCTTGTAGTCTTTATTTTATGTTTGATAAAACATTTTCATTATTATCGTTTTATCTTTTTATAGACTAACCCTCATTTTACTTTTTATATTATTTGTATAGCACAGAAAGGATTGAATGTATGGACGATACCCTACAAGCAACAATCGTATGGGAACAGGTATTAAAAAAATTAGAACAAGAATTATCAAAGCTAATGATTGATACTTGGCTAAAACCCACCATCCCCCTAAAACTAACCGATACCACATTAGAAATTGGAACTCCTAAACAAATCATTAAAGAATGGCTTGAATCCCGCTATCTTCCTATCATTTCATCTACAGTCCAATATATTACGAATAAACCCTTAACGATAATTTTTATTAATTTAGATATAGATGATGAAACAGCTGCGCCTCCTGCATCGCAAGAAGTAACTCCGGCAACCCCATCCCAGCTACTATTAGAACCGGAAATCGACAAAAAACCTGATTTTGTGCAAACGAGTATGTCTACAGCCAAACAACCTCATATCTATAAACCATCTTCTGAATCTGACCAAAATTTTTCCTTAAATCAAAATCCAGCAGAAGAATCAATGGCAATATTAAATCCTAAATACATTTTTGAAACTTTTGTTATTGGTAATTCTAACCGTTTAGCGCATGCTGCATCCTTAGCCGTTGCCGAGGCACCAGCCAATGCGTACAATCCTTTTTTTGTTTATGGCGGTGTTGGGCTAGGAAAAACTCATCTTATGCACGCCATTGGTCACCGTATTTTAAAAAATCACCCACATTTAAAATTGCTCTATATCTCTAGTGAAAAATTCACCAATGAGCTAATCAACTCCATTCGGGATGGTAATCCTGAAAGTTTTCGTCAAAAATATCGTAATATTGACGTCCTCTTAGTTGACGATATTCAATTCTTAGCAAAAAAAGAACATACTCAGGAAGAATTTTTCCATACTTTTAATACATTACATGAAGCAAATAAGCAGATTATCATGTCAAGCGATCGACCGCCTCGTGAGATTCAAACATTAGAAGATCGACTGCGATCCCGTTTTGAAATGGGTCTTATTACTGATATTCAACCTCCAGATTTAGAAACGCGAATTGCCATTTTACGTAAAAAAGCAATTATGGAACATTTAAATGTATCCAACGACGTTATGGTATATATCGCAAGCCGTATTGATAATAATATTCGGGAACTGGAAGGAGCATTAATTAGAGTGATGGCTTATGCTTCCCTAACGAACCAGAATATTGATATCGATCTGGCAACAGAAGCATTAAAAGATATTTTCCCTCATGGCAAGCCTAAGCAAATTACGGTAGAGCTGATTCAAGAAACCATCGCTTCTTACTTCAAACTAAAAATTGATGAATTACTGGCTAAAAAACGGACCCGCAATGTTGCATACCCTAGACAGATTGCCATGTATTTATCCAGAGAATTAACAGAGACTTCACTTCCGAGGCTTGGAGAAATGTTTGGCGGACGTGATCACACAACGGTCATTCATGCTTATGACAAAATCAGCCGTGAGCGTAATGCAGATATTAAATTAAGCAATACAATTAAGGAATTAATTAAACGAATTGAAAATACTTAATATCTTTATTCGCTTATATGTCACAAAAAGTGCTATTTTACTCACATAATTCACACTTTCTTTGGCGATACGTGTATAACTCTGTTAGTAACAGTAGGACTAGCCTGTACATTATTTGTTGATAATTTATGAACAGTAAAAAGCTGTGGATTTGTGGATAACCCCTATAGTACTTACTGACACGTTATTAACAAGCGATTTTTATTGTGCATAAGGCAATTTTAGAGTTATTAACATATCTACACCCCCTACTACTATTACGACTATTTTATTAATATATATATTATTTAGTATTAATATACCGAATGGAGGACTAAAAATGAAAATCTCCTGCACAAAGGAGCAATTAAACCACGCTGTACAAACAGTACAAAAGGCTCTTGCCACTAAAACTCCAATGCCTATTTTGACAGGTATCTATTTATCTGCCTTTGAAGATAAATTAGAATTACAAGCAACGAATTATGAAATTGGCATTAGCTGCATTATTGAAGCCACAATTGAAGAACCAGGTACAGTAGTAATCTCTGGACGGTATTTTCAAGAGTTAGTTCGTAAATTACCAGGAGAAATGATTGAAATTTCTTCAAGTGCAGAAGACAGAACCATTCAAATTACTTCTAATCAAGCTCAATTTAATTTATTAAGCTTGCCAGCAGAAGAATTTCCTGTATTAAAAAAACCAACGAGTGATACTGTGATAAATGTTAAAGATAATATATTAAGAGAACTGATCAAGAAGACTGTTTTTGCCTGCTCTACTGATGAATCCCGTCCCATTTTTACTGGCGGTTTACTTGAAATCAACCAGCATGAGGTAAACATGGTAGCTACCAACACTCATCGCTTAGCAATAAAAAAAGACCATCTTGGTCATAATACAGATAGCATCAAAATGATTATTCCTGCTAAGATCTTAAATGAATTAGCACGCATTATGATTTCTGATGTTCCTATGGATGTAACAATTTATTGTCAAAAGAATCAAGTATCCTTTGCATTTGATAATGTCTATATCATTTCTCGCCTGATTGAAGGCCAATTTCCCGACTATAATAAAGTAATTCCCCCTAGTTTTGCTACTACCATCACAATTGATACTCATGCTTTTATGGATGCAGTGGAACGTGTCTCCTTATTAGCAAGAGATGGCGATTATAATATTATTAAATTGGCTTTTAAAAATGATTGTGTTATTATTACATCTAACAACCCTGATATCGGTAAAGCATGTGAAACAGTAACAACAATCGTTCAAGGTAATGAAGTTGAAATTGCTTTTAATGCAAAGTATGTTACGGATATTTTAAAAAATATTAGCAGTGAACAACTCATATTCTCTTTGAATACACCTCTTAGTCCTGCAAGTATTAAACCGATTGATGATGAAACTTACAACTATATCATTACGCCTGTGAGGACAAATTAAATGGAAGAAATAGCAATATCTACAGCTACTATTCAGCTTGATCAATTTTTAAAATGGGCAGGAATTATTGAATCTGGTGGACAAGTTAAATTATTGATTGAAGACGGTCTTGTCTTTATTAATGGTACCCAAATTCATGAACGACGCAAAAAAATAAAACCTGGTGACATAGTTGAAATTACAGATATTGGAAAATGGAAAGTAACGACTGAATAAAAGGTGTTACCATGAAAGTTAATAAAATAATTCTGAGAAACATTCGAAATTATGTAAACCTTTCCTTAGATTTTACCCAAGGAATTAATATATTTATTGGGCAAAATGCGCAAGGGAAAACCAATATCCTCGAATCCATTTACTATGGTGCAATGGGGCGCTCTCATCGTACGAATGTAGATGCTGAGCTGATTCGCTGGCAGCAGGAAGATGGCAGTATTACAATTGTATTTTCCCGCATGAATATTGAAAATAGCTTGGTCATGAAGCTGAGTAACAGTCAGAAAAAAGAAATCATATCAAATCATTATGCAATAAAACCTCGGGAACTCATTGGTTTACTGAATGTTGTATTATTTTCTCCTGAAGATTTAATGCTAATAAAAGGGATGCCTGCTATGCGTAGGCGTTTTTTAGATATAGAGATTTCACAAGCAAATCCAAGCTATTACCAGCAACTATTAAAATATAATCGCATTGTATCCCAACGAAACAATTTGTTAAAAAAGATCAGAGAAAATAAAGATAAACCTGACATGTTAGATGCTTGGGATGAACAGTTGGCTGTCGCAGCTAGTAAAATCGTCACGAAAAGACAAGAGGCAGTTAAGAAATTAGCTATGCTTGCGAATTTAATGCATCGCAAAATAACAGCAAGTAAAGAGAATTTGACTCTTGTGTATCATAAGCATGAAATTACCGAAACGGGAGCTGAAAATCTGATACAAGAATATAAGGCTAAATTTGTGCAGCAGCGACAAAACGATATTTGGCGTGGCAGCACAAGTATCGGACCTCATAAAGATGATTTAATTCTCACTGTGAATGGTATAAATTTAAGAACATTTGGCTCTCAAGGTCAACAACGTACAGGAGTTTTGTCATTAAAATTAGCAGAGTTGGAATTTATTAAATCAGAAACGGGAGAATACCCCATTTTGTTACTGGATGATGTGATGAGTGAATTGGATGCAACACGCCGGGAACATTTATTAGTTTTTATCAAAGATCGTGTCCAAACCATCATTACGGCCACGGAAGAAAAATATTTTCCAGATTGGGAATTTGGAAAATATTTTCATGTAGAAAATGGTACTATAGTGGAGTGATTGCTATGCAAAAAATGAAAGATATAGTATCAAATACGATCAGAAACTTAGGCTTACAGAAGCCATACAACGACCAATCTGTTATTGTACATTGGTCAGAAATCGTCGGTGATGATATCGCTGCCAATGCATACGCTCGTTCTGTTCAGCAAGGAACGCTAATGGTTAGTGTGAATAGTTCTGTATGGTCTCATCATTTATCCATGATGAAAGAAAGCATTATTGATAAAATAAATCAATTTATTGGCTATAAACTTATTTTTGATATTCGTTTTCAAGCAGGATATTTTAGTAATTCCCAGAATGAAGAAGATACTGCTATAAATACAATACCTAATATAAAATACCAATTAAGTAAGGTTAAATTAGATGAATATGATGTACAAACTATGCAGGAAACCAGTAATCATATAAGTGATAAATATTTAAAGCAAAAAATATTGCGCATTATGCGTAAGGATTTTGCTTTAAAAAAAATAAAAAAACAGCATAACTGGCACCAGTGTGCCAGTTGTACTGTTTTATGTCCGCCGGAAGAAACCTATTGTATTGCTTGTACACTTAATAAAAAGCAAAAATTACTGTATACTATTATAAATACTCTAAAAGAAATACCATGGATCCGCTATGCTGAATTATATGAACATATTACTTGTACAGAAGAGGAATTTCAGCAAGCTAAATATACATTAACTGCATTCATTAGCCGAGATATCCAAGAAGGAGATAATGATAAATTTAAAGTAATGAGTTTTATAATGCTAACTACAGGAGCGAAGATTGAAGCTGTAAATGATGCAATTATCAATAAAACCTTAGAAAAATTCAGGAGGAAAAAGTAATGTTTTTACACCTGGGAGCCGATATGGTCGTTCCTTTGCGTGATGTTATTTCTATTACTGATCTAAAATCAAAACGATCAGGTATTAATAAGGAATTTATTAAGAAAATGCGCGATGAGAAAAAGGTTTTTGATGTTTCAGAAAATGATCCCAAGAGTTTTATTATTACTACGAATAAAGTATATCTGTCTGCTATTTCATCTTTAACATTAAAGAAAAGGGCAATTGATTTTCATATCTATGAAAATATTTAAGATAGATCATATAAAAGTTGTTTTATAATACTCTATGAGTTGATTTTAAGTTGGAGGTTAGCAATGAGTAACGAGGAAGAAGTTTTAGGCAATGGTAATTATGGGGCGGAACAAATACAAGTATTAGAAGGTTTAGAAGCTGTCCGTAAACGCCCAGGAATGTATATTGGCAGTACTTCAGCCAGAGGATTGCATCATTTGGTTTATGAAGTGGTTGATAATAGTATTGATGAAGCATTAGCTGGATATTGTGATAAAGTAGATGTAACGATTTGCCAAGATAATAGTATTATGGTGTCGGATAATGGTCGTGGTATTCCTGTAGGTATGCATGAAACTGGCAAACCAGCGGTAGAAGTAGTTTTAACAGTGCTGCATGCCGGGGGTAAATTTGGCGGCGGTGGCTATAAAGTTTCCGGCGGACTCCATGGAGTAGGTATATCGGTAGTAAATGCTCTTAGTACATATTTAGATATCCAAGTAAAAGTGGATGGAAAAATTCATCAAATTGGTTTTGAACGCGGCTATACTGTTAAGCC
>ENA-OFCE01001177-OFCE01001177.1-metagenomes-genome-assembly--contig:-NODE-1177-length-14128-cov-2.836780_pt1 | contig 14128 bp, 12 predicted proteins | sample MGYA00153388_OFCE01 | MGnify analysis MGYA00153388
ATACTCTTTGTGAAAAGAGCAGGATTTAGTAATTATGGAAAGAGAATTTTAAAGAGACGGCGGACCTGTCCCCATAATCCGTTAGCATGGCGAGTCGGAGAACCGTCACCTGGCTCATTTAAAGTCGATTCTGATAAAAGTGATACTACAAATTAAATTTATTTGACAAGTTTTTCTAAAAAAATTATAATCATGTTAAGATTCAGAATTCAACACTGCATGCTTGTGAGTGACTATAATAGTCTTTTTTATGTATGTTTTTAGGTATACCAGTATTCCATGTTGTTGATATTTGTTTTGAAAGTAGAATTATCGTGCCAGATGCGATTTAAAAATAAAACGAACATATATAGGGGAAACGAGATGAAAAATTTTTTTGTAGAAACGCCGTTAAAGAAATTTGCTGAAGATTCGTCTGACGCTCTTTATATGCAGATTGTAAGCCGCATTCAGCAGCTTATGCGCGAAGGTCATTTGAAAGAAGGCGACAAATTACCTTCAGAGAGAGAATTGGCTGAAATGTTTGATGTCAGTCGTGTGCCGGTAAGAGAAGCTTTAAAAGTATTGGAGTTTTTAGGCGCTATTCAGTACATACGTGGGGAAGGCGTGTTTGTAAAAAAAATTGAAATGAAACGTATTTTGCATGCCCTTGATTTTTTTATGACTGATCCGGCTGATCAGTTAATAAATTTATTTGAAGCGCGTGAAGCTTTTGAAATTCAGGCTGTCCGATTAGCTGCAGAGCGAAGGAATGAGGCTGATATTGAAGCGATACAACAAGCCTTGCTGGAAATGGAATTTCTAATTTCCGTTGGGCAACCAGTTTGTGATGTGTCAACTAAATTTCATACGGCTGTCATTGCGGCTGCTCACAATGAAGTTATTAGTGAGGTCAATGAATTTTTATCCGATCTACTGACTTATTCACGGCAAAAATCTTTAAGCGATGTTAGAAGGCATACAGTATCTCTACGATATCATCAACTAATTTTACAGCATATTGTTGAAAAAAATGCGCAAGCGGCAGTTTGTGTTATGCAAGAACATTTAAACAATGCTAAGATTGCGATTCAAAAAATGATTCATTCTGAGTAAAAATCTTTTTGCTTTACAGAATATGAATTTATGGTTGCATTTACTGGTATACCGGCATACCAATAAATCATTTGGTGAATTTTCAAACACCAATCAAAATAGATGAGTTAAGTGATTCTAATACTATTGAAAGGAGAAGGCTTCAATATCAACACATTGAATTTTAACAAATGGAGGGATGTACATGGATATTATCATTACAATTTTAGTGGTTGCTTGGGTTATTTATATGATTATAAAAAAACACTATCCACAAGCTGTTCTCTTGATTGCAGGTATTATTCTGCTTCTTGCCGCCTATTTTATCGGCAGTAATCCTATACTTTCCGCTAAAGAATCTTCTGGCTCAGCTTTGCTAGATATTTTCCATACGATTAAGGTATTGCTTAGTTCCCGCGTTGCCGGTCTTGGACTTACTATCATGTCAATAGCAGGCTTTGCAAAATATATGGAATATATCGGGGCAAGTAAATCTTTATTTGCTGTGGTTGCTTCTCCTCTCAAACATATTAAATCTCCTTATATTCTTCTTGTTCTTAGTTTTTATATGAGTCAGTTTTTGGTATTGTTTATTCCAAGTCATGCTGGATTGGCTTTGTTACTCATGGTAACGCTGTATCCGATTCTCATAAGAACAGGCGTTAGTAAATTATCCGCGCTTGGCGTAATTGGGTGTGCACAATACATGGATGTTGGTCCTGGTTCGGGCAATGCGATTCTTGCAGCTAATATCTGTAAGGTAGATCCGGCAGTTTATTTTGTTGAATATCAATTACCAATATTCGTTACAACAACTTTGATTCTTGGCGTTGTACATTATTATGCACAAAAATGGTGGGATAAAAAAGAGGGTTTTGTTGGTTACGATAATTCTGCTGATCTTGTTAAAGAAGACGAAAGCCGTCCTCCTTTGATCTATGCTGTTCTTCCAATTATACCGATGATATTTATTCTGGGCTTCAGCCCAATTTTTAAATGTAAAATTCAAATGGATGTTGTTACTGCAATGTTTTTAAGCACTTTCATCAGTATGATTTTCGAGTATGTAAGAACTAAAGATTTTCGAACTACTTTACAGAGCTTAAAATATTTATATGAAGGAATGGGAAATAGTTTTGCAACGGTAGTAAGTTTAATAGTCGCAGGTGAAGTATTTGCTTGTGGATTAATGAAGATTGGTGCTGTAGATGTTATGACTGCCAGTGCTCAAAATCTTGGTTTGGGCGTTCATGCCTTGATCATTCTTTTCTGTATAGTAATTGCTTGCTGTGCATTCTTAATGGGGTCAGGCAATGCAGCGTTCTTTTCCTTTGCTGCCCTTGCTCCTAAGATTGCTGCCTCATTAAAGATTGATGTTGTTACTCTTTTACTGCCAATGCAAATTATGACAAGTTTTGGGCGTGTTGTGTCACCAATTACTGCAGCAATTGTTGCTATAGCCGGTGTTGCAGGTGTATCACCTGTTCAAGTGGTAAAAAGAACTGCCATACCTATGGCAGCAGCTGTACTTGTAAATGTGGCATTTATAGTAATGAAATAATAAAGGAGTTGTTCTATTATGAAATGTGCAAAATGCACTCACAGAAAATGTTATTTAGAAGGTCAAAATTGTACTAAAATTGGTCTTGCGGATGTTAAAGAAGCCTATGTGGACGAGAAGCTCGATATTATGAAGGCAGCTGCTTGTACAGAAGGACGTTTTTATAATAACCTTACTCGTTTGGAGGAAACTGTTGAATTTTGTAAACTCATGGGGTATAAAAAAATTGGCATGGCGTTTTGTATCGGTCTTAACCAAGAGGCAAAATTTATTGAAGAGTATTTTTCAAAATTTTTTGAAGTCTATTCGGTTTGCTGTAAGGTTTGTGGTATTGCCAAGGATAATCTTGATTTAGAACAAATTAAAGAGGGTGCGCGTGAAACCATGTGCAATCCTATTATGCAAGCTAAAGTACTTAAGGATAAAGGGATTGATTTTTGTGTTACCATCGGTTTGTGTGTAGGCCATGACGCATTGTTTACAGGTGCCAGTACTGTGCCTACATCTTGTCTGGTTGCCAAAGACAGAGTACTTGCCCATAATCCATTAGGTGCCGTGTATTCTCGCTATTGGCGCAGAAAGTTAGGTATTAATCCTAGTGATCAGGTTTAAATATAAATTGTGAAGGTGGGATTGCAGTGTTAAAACATAATTTTGACGAACTTGTTAACCGTAAGAAAACGGAATGTAAAAAATGGGATACTTATGCAGAAGATGTTATACCGATGTGGATCGCTGATACCGATTTCAAATGTCCCCAGCCTGTTATTGATGCTATGGTTAAACGAGCGGAACATGGTATCTATGGTTATCCAGTAAATTGTAAAACTTTTGAGCAATCAATTATTAATTGGCAGAAAAAAAGATTCGACTGGGACGTTGACATTGACTGGGTGGAGTATACACCGGCAGTAGTGCCTGCTATTGTATATGCAATGCGGGCCTTCACAAATCCTGGTGACAATATTGTAATTCAGATGCCAGCGTACCATCCTTTCCATGATATCATTCCAAATAACGGCAGACACATTCTTGGAAATAACCTGATTTTAAAAGAAGATGGCAGCTATGAAGTGGATTATGAAAATTTGGAGGCTTTACTTAGTAAAAAAAGAACAACTATGTTTTTGCTATGCAGTCCCCATAATCCTGTTGGCAAGTGCTTTACGAGAGAGGAGTTAACAAGAATCTCCGAACTTTGTTTAAAACATAATGTATTTGTTGTTTCCGATGAAATTCACTCTGATATTATTTATAGAGGGAGCAAACATATTCCTTTTGGAAGTCTTTCTCAAGAAGCAGCAGACAACTGTGTAGTTTGCGTTAATCCTAGCAAAACCTTTAATATCGCAGGTGTAAGGACTGGGGCTGTAATTATTCCGAATCGGCATAATCACGATCTTTTTTATGCCCCACTTGAAAATAACAAAGCATATGGCAGAACTGTATTTGGTACATTGCCGATTGAAGTTTCCTACAACGAATGTGATTACTATGCAGATCAATTATTAGAGTATTTGCAGGGCAACCTTGAATACCTTGAAAATTTCGTTTCAACAAGAATTCCTAAAATCAAAGTTAGCAAAACGCAAGCGACTTATCTTATTTGGCTAAACTGCAAGGAACTGAATATGGGACCAAAGGAGTTACACAGCTTCTTCTTAGAAGAAGTAAAAGTTGCTATGAATGAAGGGTCTACCTTTGGACCTGGCGGTGCAGGTTTTATGAGAATGAATATTGCTTGTCCCCGTTCCCGGCTGGTAGAGGCGCTGGAAAGAATGGAAGCAGCAATAAATAAACGATAAAGGAGTTAAATATGAAACAGGTTATAAATACGGATAAAGCTCCAAAGGCAATTGGCCCCTATTCTCAAGCAATTAAAACCAATGGATTTATATTTGTATCTGGACAATTACCTGTAGTTCCTACTACAGGAGAATTTGCCGAAGGCGGGGCTGCAGCACAAACAAAACAATCTTTAGAAAATGTAAAAGCTATTTTGTGTCAAGCGGGATCGACGCTGGATGATGTAGTTAAAACCACCGTTTTTATCAAAGATATAAATGACTTTGCTGTCGTAAATAATGTGTATGCTGAGTATTTTAATAAAGACTTTCCTGCTCGTGCTTGTTTTGAAGTTGCACGGTTGCCGAAAGACGCTTTAGTTGAGATTGAAGTAATTGCAGTCTACAGGTAGTTAATTAAAGCTTTATCATTACTCATGTTTTTTAGACTGTAATCACTGGTGATGCTTTCCTGCGGTACCAGTGATTACATATTTCCCTGCATAGTTCTTCAACAATCAAATTTTGCACAGCATAACCTTATTTTCGGATGATCGAATCATGTCAAATATTGAGGAATATTTTAGTTCTTGCAATTAGAGAGTCAGTCATGAATGAAATAAATAAAGGGGAGCTTAACGTGGAAAAGAATACATTGCAGATGCGGCTAATTATATTGTTGGTATTATTTTCTTTTTTGTCGGCAGCAATAATTGGTGGTGTCAGTTCTTACATGAATGTTAATATCACCAGGGAAGAAATAGCGAGAAATAACCTAACGATAGCGAATCAAACTGCCCATGAAATTGAACAATTTATGAATGATGATACAAAATTACTGGAGATACTGGCTTTATCGCCTACTGCATACTCCATGGATGCGGCCAAGTTTCGGGAAATGATTATTACTGCCCAAAAAAAGCATCCGGAATTTGAAACAATCTATGTTATGAATGTAACTGGTATGCAGATTGCAAAAACCACTAACTCAGCACTAAACAATAAAGCTGATAAAGACTACTTCAAAAAGGCCCTACAGGGAAATACTTTTCTTACGGAGTCCTATATCTCACAGTTGACCAACGCGCCAACTATTACGATTTCAACACCGATAAAAGATTCAAGTGGCACTATTGTTGGAGTACTGGCTGGAGATGTAAGTTTAAAAACAATTGGAGAAATTGCTTCTCGAACTTCGGTTGGTAATTCAGGTTATTTGGACGTAGTAGATAATAAAGGTACATTGTTGGCCAGTATAAATTCAGAAAAGGTGACAAAGCAAGAAAATATCGGACAAGCAAAATATGTTCAAGATGTTATCGCTGGTCAGGTTGGTAATATGGAAGCTGTATCGTCAGCTGGAGTGGAGTCCTTGATTGTATTTGCACCTGTTAAAAGCTACAACTGGGGTATAATTACATACTTACCAAAAAAAGAAATTACCGATCAAATCAAGCATAGCCTGCTGGTGATGTCGGTGTTGATTTTACTGGCTGTGCTTTTTGCGGCAGGGACCGCGATTTATGTAGCCAAAGGAATGGCTAAGCCTCTTAATGAACTGGTACAGGTAGCAGATAAAATTGCCAGTGGTAATTTGAGTCAAAAGGTTCAAGTGCAGGGCGTGGCGGAAGTTAATAAATTGGCGGTATCCCTGGATAAAATGCGGGAAGATTTACAGAACATTATCCTTGATATTATGTCTTCTGCTGAACAAGTTTCAGCTGCTTCTGAGCAGCTTACAGCGAGTGCTGATCAGTCAGCACAGGCCACCCAATTAGTGGCAAATACCATAAGCCAATTAGCGCAAGGGGCTGATCAGCAAGTTGATACCATTGATACCACCTCGTCAGTGGTACAAAAAATGTCAGCGGGTATTCAGGAAGTATCAGCAAATGCCAGTTCTGTAAATACCATATCCGAGCAAGCCGCAACTGCGGCGCAGCGTGGCGGAAAATCGATTAAAGCTGTTATGCTGCAGATGGATACGATAGAGCGAACAGTCGCCAATTCGGCAGAGGCGGTAACCAAGTTAGGAGAGCGGTCACTAAAAATTGGTCAGATTGTCGAAACAATTTCCGGTATTGCCGGGCAGACTAATTTGTTAGCACTTAATGCAGCTATTGAAGCAGCTAGAGCTGGCGAACAGGGCCGGGGTTTTGCCGTGGTAGCAGAGGAAGTACGGAAATTAGCCGAGCAATCTCAGGAGGCAACCAAGCAAATTGCCGAATTGATTATTGAAGTTCAGACAGAGACGGATAAAGCCGTGGTGGCTATGAATGATGGTACACGGGAAGTTAAAATCGGTGGTGAAGTTGTTGACACTGCAGGTCAAGCCTTTCAAGAAATTGTAGGACTGGTTGAAGGGGTCTCAGGGCAATTCAAGTGCATTTCATCAGCCATGCAGCAGATGGCTGGCGAAAGTCAACAAATTGTAGGGGCAGTCTACGATATTGATAAAATAAGCAGGGCGGCAGCCGAACATACTCAGACGGTATCGGCCACGACTGAGGAGCAGGCAGCATCTATGGAAGAAATTGCAGCAGCCAGCCAATCCTTGGTTAGGATGTCTGAAAAATTACAAAATACTATTGCGAAATTTAAACTGTAACGTTAGTCTATTCATGATGGCGAAGGGAGCAGAAGTACTATTTTCTAAAAGGATGTCATTGGCGATATAGATGGTGTTCCAATTGGAATCTTAGAATACAAAATTGATGCTGGATTAATAATTATGATCTGATGTGTTGATATCATCATCCTTAAAGACGGAGTATTCATTAGGCATATCAATTTGGATATAGAGTGCTACGATTTAAGTTTGCTGACTGATTTGGATAAGGTGATTTAGCTGTAGTATATGTAACGTTTGGCGAATGATACTCCCTGCGGGTTTGATAAGATAGCAGGGGATATTTTTAGCAATTAACCACGACCAACTCCTGCAAAGCAGCCTAGGCTTGCAGGAGTTTTGTATTTTAATGATAAATAGGATAGAAATATGAGATACTGTTTTTCAAAAAAAGTTTATGGTTATATTGATGACAAAGAAGATGGAAGCGGCAGAAAACAACCGTCTCCGTGATTTCAAGAGGAGGGACTCATAGAGTGGAATTTATTAATAATGCTGATTTGACGATGCTAACGAAACTGCTAGTAGAAACCTATGAAAAGAGTCAAAATAAACGCTTTCTGTTAGCTATTACAGGGGTTCCAGGGGCAGGAAAAAGCACATTAGCAGATTTGTTAATGAAAAATACTAATGATGTCTTAAAAGAAGAGAGGGCAATTGTGATTCCAATGGACGGGTATCATTATCATAATGATATATTAGTAGAAAAAGGCTTATTATCACTAAAAGGAATTCCTCAAACCTTTGATTCTCAGAGATTCGTAATGTTGATAAAGGAAATAGCGTCCGAAAAAATAGAGAAATTATATTGTCCATCTTATGATAGAGACCTTCACAATCCAGTTGAACGTTCAATAGTAATTGAGAATAAACATAAAATTATAATTATTGAAGGTAATTACTTACTATTAGATACTTACCCTTGGAATGAACTTGCGGATTTGTTTGATGAAAGTTGGTTTATTGAGACTCCGCTCACTACTACCAAAGAACGCCTTATAAGTCGGCATGTACTCACAGGTCGTTCCGTTGAAGAAGCGTTAAATAAAATTAGCTCTACAGATGCACCCAATGCAGCATTGATTATTCAAACTCGCCATAGAGCTACTAAAGTAATTACGGTGGTAACGATTGAGGAGTTGAGAGAAACTCAAAAGAACCGTCCCCGTAAATATATCGAATAGTTTCTCCAAAATATTCGGTATTTGAGAGGTTTATTTGTTGTACCTATTTTTTCTAGCATTGACTTTATTAGCTGGACTCATCGCATATTTCGACGGCAAATCTATTCAGTTGTGTTGTGACAGAAGAAATACACCTCGTTGTTCATAGTGATATTTTCATAAGTTAAACACAATTTTCAGTATTTTCTATTGATTAAGTTAGAATCTTGATTTATAATAAAAGAAAAAACTTGTATGAAGAGTAACAACTGACAAGTTGGATAGAGAGTTGAGGTATTATTATTGCAAATTCTTAAAGCCAATATTACACAACAGGTTATTGAATATTTAAAGAAAAATATTGAGAATGGTACCTGGGCAGTCGGAGAAAAAATCCCGTCAGAAAATAGTCTAACGGAAATTCTAGGCGTAAGCCGCTCAAGTGTAAGGGTGGCAATTCAGCAGTTTATTGCCTTAGATGTATTGCAGAGTATTCATGGAAAAGGTACCTTTGTAAGGATGAATACTATTGAGGGGGTTAGCAGTAACCTAAATGCAATTAATGAAGCTAACTATGATGATATAAACCAAGTTTTAGAATTCAGAAGAATCATTGAGACGGAAAGTGCTTATATTGCTGCTCAACAGGCAACAGATGAGACGATCAATAACCTGGAAATTTATCTGAAGAATATGAAAAACAGTATTGGTCAATCCGAAGAATTTGTTAAACAAGATATGCTTTTTCATGAAGAAATTTGCCATGCGACTGGTAATCGTTTGTTGGAGAACTGTTTAAAGGAAGTTTTTCGACAGACGGCAAAAAACCACAAACAGATGAATGAAGCGTTTGGCTATAATGATGGAGTTTATTTTCATACTTTAATGTTAAAGGCAATTAAAGATAAGGATGCTAGAAAAGCAAGGAATTTGATGAAAGAACATTTGCAACAAGCCATTGAGCGTTTAAAGTAAGAATAAAAAAATATAGTAGTATATTTTTTTATTCTTACTTGTCAGACAACATACGACATACAAGATGGCTTTTATCAAGTTCTGCTTAATAGAAAAGGAGGAAAAATGGATACTAAAATTACTGATATTAAAGTCATTCTTACAGCACCTGAGGGGATCAATCTAATTGTCGTAAAAGTAGAAACAAACCAGGAGGGACTATACGGTTTAGGGTGCGCAACTTTTGCCTATCGACATGTAGCAGTTAAGTGCGTGATTGAAGAATATCTAAAGCCGCTTCTAGTTGGCAGAAGTGCAGAGAGAATTGAAGAATTGTGGCAGCTAATGCATCAAAATGCCTATTGGCGTAATGGACCGATTGAAAACAATGCTATCTCTGGTGTGGATATGGCGCTGTGGGATATCAAGGGAAAAATGGCAAATATGCCATTGTATCAATTATTTGGTGGTAAGTGTCGCGAGGGAGTGCCTATTTATCGTCACGCTGATGGCAAAGATTTAAACGAATTATGCGAGAATATCCAAAAGTATAAAGAGCAAGGCATAACTCATATTCGCTGTCAAAGTGGCGGTTATGGTGGCAGTGATTATGGCAAGGCGCCTGTTAATTCACCTATTGGTGCATTAGACGGAATTTACCTTGACAGCAAAAAATATATGCGGGATACGTTAAAGTTATTTGATGGTATTCGTAGTAAAATCGGATTTGATATTGCCTTGTGTCATGATGTACATGAGCGGTTAAAACCAATTGAGGCCATTAAATTTGCATGTGAGCTAGAACAATATGACTTGTTTTTCTTGGAAGATGCTATTCCACTAGAAGAGGGTGAATGGATACGGCAACTTCGGGCTAAGACTACAATTCCGCTGGCTCAGGGAGAATTATTTAACAATCCATATGAATGGAAGACTTTGATTACTGACCGATTAATTGATTATATTCGCGTTCATATCAGTCAAATTGGTGGTATTACAGCAGGCCGAAAATTACAGATTTTTGCAGAGCAATTTGGTGTAAGAACTGCGTGGCATGGTCCAGGTGATATGTCGCCATTAGCGCATGCGGCTAATATTCATATTGATTTAGCTGCTTCTAATTTTGGGGTGCAGGAGTGGTCAGGAACTGAGCCACCGAATTTTGTCATACAAGAGTTAAAAGGACCAAGGGAAGCCTTGCTCGATGTATTTCCTGGTCTGCCAGAATATAAGAATGGTTATGTATATGCAAATGATAAGCCAGGTTTAGGGGTTGATATTAATGAAGCTGAAGCAGCAAAATACCCCTGTGAAAATACAGTGACAACCTGGACACAGACAAGGAGGATCGATGGAACACTGAACACTCCGTGAGAGCGGACCTTTAAGGAATTTTATAAAATTTAAGGAGGTATTTGTAATGAACGTAACTCCACAGACAACGCAAACAGAAAAAGCTACTAAAAAACGTTTTATAGTCGGTTTCCTTCTCTTTATTGGTGTTATAATCAACTATATGGATCGCAGTAATATTTCATTAGCAGCACCGTTGTTGGCAAAGGACTTAAATCTGGACTCGGTGCAAATGGGGCTTATCTTTTCTGCTTTTGGATGGTCATATGCTATTTTGCAAATTCCAGGAGGATTAATTGTAGATCGCATCAAACCACGTATCTTGTATGCAATTCTACTAGGTGGGTGGTCTATTGCGACATGTTTTCAAGCTTTGGTAAATGGATTCTCCGCACTTTTTGGTTTGCGTGTAGTTCTTGGTACTTTTGAAGCTCCTTCTTATCCAACGAATAACCGAGTTGTTACCTCATGGTTTCCTGAGCAGGAACGAGCTACTTCTACTGCCTTTTACACATCAGGACAATATGTAGGTATTGCCTTCTTTACACCGATGCTAGTGTATATCCAAAATTCTTTTGGTTGGCGGGGAATGCTTTTCTTTACAGGAGCTCTTGGTGTTATTTATAGCATTGCCTGGTATATTTTCTATCGCGATCCCAAGGACAGTAAAGCGAATGAAGCTGAACTAAATTATATCCGCCAGGGTGGTGGTCTAGTTGATATGGATGAGAAAGCAAATGTCAGAAAAGCAAGTTGGTCACAGTTAAAATATGTTTTAAAAAACCGTAATATTTGGGGTGTATTTATTGCCCAGTTTTGTCTTTCTTCTATTCTTTGGTTTTTCTTGACGTGGTTCCCCACTTATCTGGTCCAATATCGCGGTATGACTTTTATAAAAATGGGCTTTATGGCTTCTCTACCCTTTTTAGCTGCTTATGTTGGTATATTAACTTCAGGATTTATTTCCGACTATCTTATAAAACGTGGGCATTCTATTGGTTTTGCCCGTAAAACGCCTATTGTTACTGGCCTTATCTTAGCAACATCTATCGTAGGTGCTAACTACGTTCAAGATCAAACCTACGTTATCATGTTTATGGCATTAGCATTTTTCGGGAATGGCTTGGCGTCTATTACTTGGGTTTTTGTGTCTGCTTTAGCACCGTCTCATTTACTAGGTCTTACAGGTGGAATGTTTAATTTTATGGGTAATCTCTCTGCTATTGCTGTCCCTATTATTATCGGAATTTTAGCAAAAGGCGGAAATTTCGAACCAGCATTGGTGTTTATTAGTTCATTGGCCTTGATTGGGGCATTGTCTTATATCTTTATTGTCGGAAAAGTCGAGCGTATTGTGGTTCCTGAAGAATAGGAGTCTTCACATATAAAATAAAGGATGGTGTAAAACAATGAAAGAAATCGTGATTACAAAACCTCATGAATATGCAATAAGAGAGGTGCCAATTCCCGAATTATCCAATGACTATGAGGTATTGGTGCAAATGAAAGCTGCTGGTGTATGTGGTTCTGACCATCACATTTATCACGGGGCAAATCCCTGCTCTACCTATCCAAGAATCCCGGGGCATGAAAATGCAGGTGTGATTGCCAAGGTCGGTTCAAAAGTGACAAAGGTGAAAGTCGGCGACAGAGTGGTAGTTGACTTGATTATAACTTGTGGCGAATGTTACCAGTGCAAGATCGGCAGAGAAAATGTATGTGAGAATGTACGGGTGCGAGGTAGCGGTGCAGACGGTGGGTTTAGAGAATACTTTACCGCACCGGAAGACGATGTTTATATATTTCCGGAATCTATTCCCTTTAAAGATGCTGCATTAATTGAACCGTATGCCATTGGTGCACACTGCACTGCAAGAGGTCGATTGGTATCCGAGGATATAGTGTTTATATTGGGCACAGGAACAATCGGCTCCATTATTCTGCAAACATGCAAAGCAAAGGGCTGCACTGTAATTTGTTGTGATGTTAATGATGAGACATTAGAACGAGCTAAAGGTTATGGCGCAGATTATATTATTAATAGCAAAAAGGAAAATATAGTGGAACGAGTGCAGGAATTTACCAAGGGGAAAGGCGTTACAATTGCCTTTGATTCCGCTTGCTTCCAGGGATCATTGACTTCTCTATTTGAAGTTGGTCTTGTACGCAACGCTGGTCGGATTGTAAGTTTAGGTTTTGTCAGTGCACCAGAAGCTATTTCACAAGCCATGCTAAATCAGCGTGAGCTTGACTTAATCGGTTCAAGAATGTCCTCCTATCAGTTTGAACCTACAATTGAAAAATTTGCGAATCATGCATTTAACTTGGAAGGTATTGCTACAACCTTTATTAAATTCAGTGAAATTGAAAAAATGTTTTATTACATGGATAATCCCGATCCTAAAGTGAAAAAAATGGTTATTTTATTTGAATAAAATACGAGGAGTGATATTATGAAAATGTTTAATATCAAGGGTAAAAAAGCGATTGTAACGGGAGGCAGTAGAGGCCTTGGCTTTGGAATGGCGGAAGGGCTGTTAGAAGCTGGTTGTGAAGTGGCAATTATCGGCTCTTCTGATAAGACTTTTGCAGCAGCAGCGGCATTTGTTGAAAAAGGCTATAAATGTTATGGCGTAAAAGCAGACTTAAGAGACAGGGCAGATAATCATCGGGCTTTTGCGGATTGTCTAGCAGCACTGGGCGGTGATTTGGATATTCTGGTGACCGCAGCAGGCATACAGAGAAGACATAGTGCAGAGGATTTTCCCATTGAGGAATGGGATGAGGTTATGAGTATCAATCTTCATTCGGTATTTATTATGTGTCAATTAGCAGGACGCATTATGCTTAAAAAGGGCTATGGGAAGATTATTAATGTGGCCTCTATGGCCTCTTTCTTTGGCGGACAAACAGTACCTGCTTATTCAGCGGCTAAGGGTGGCGTAGCACAGCTTACTAAGGAAATGTCAAATGATTGGGTAGGCAGAGGGGTTAATGTCAACGCCATCGCCCCTGGTTACATGGCAACAGACATGAATGAAGCAATTATAAATAATGAGACGAGATACAAGCAAATTTCGGAGCGGATTCCCGCAAACCGATGGGGTACCGGAGAGGATATGAAAGGGGCAACAATCTATTTGGCTTCAGCGGCAAGTGACTATGTAAGTGGAGCGATCATCCCTGTTGATGGCGGTTATCTGGTAAAGTAACTTAGAAAAGGAAAATCCTAAGCAAACATTATATATAGGGGAGTTACTTTATGAACAAGTATCAAATTTTAAAAAAGATAACCGATTGTGGATTGGTTGCCGTAGTACGGGCAGAAGGTACAGAACAGGCAAAAAAAATAGCCGATGCCTGTATTAAGGGCGGTACAGCAGGAATCGAAATTACGTTTACTGTACCGGGAGCAACTGAGTTAATTAAAAACTTGGCGAACACCTATACTTCTGGGGAGATTATCATCGGTGCTGGTACGGTGCTTGATCCTGAGACGGCACGGATTGCTATTTTAGCGGGAGCACAATACATTGTCAGTCCATCCCTTAATATAGATACGGTTAAACTATGCAATCGTTATCAGGTTCCAATTATGGCAGGTGCTATG
>ENA-OFCE01001179-OFCE01001179.1-metagenomes-genome-assembly--contig:-NODE-1179-length-14110-cov-6.949982_pt1 | contig 14110 bp, 13 predicted proteins | sample MGYA00153388_OFCE01 | MGnify analysis MGYA00153388
GGGGCAAGCTGCTGCCGGCCGCAACTTCACTGAAGCTCGGCGGGCTGCCCCTGGGTCTTGCGCACGGGCCGACAGTGGTGCGGGCGGTGAAGAAGGGGCAGAGCTTGAGCTGGGCCGATGTCGACATGGACACCGGCACGCGGGCCTACACGCTGAGACGCGAGATGGAACGGCGCTTCGCGCCCGCAGCCTGACCCTGCCGCGTTCACGGGCTGGCCGTGATGCCGCCGCTGTTGGCGTCGTCTTTGCCGCTGGCAGCCTGCTTGCGACCGGGCTGACGAGTTGCGATGCGATAAAGCGTGCATTCGGACTCAAGTCGATTAGTTTGCGCGACACCGCACAGACGTCATGTTTCGCAACACTTAACTTTCGTCGGCCTGAAAATCATCGAACGAAAGCCGCCATCATGATCAAGACTCTGGGCTATGCCGCAAAGCATTCGTACAGTCGCCTGAAGCCGATGGAGTTCGAACGCGAGGAGGCCAAAGCGAATGAGATCGAAATAGAAGTGCTCTACTGCGGCGTCTGCCACTCGGACGTTCATCAGGTAAAGAACGAGTGGTCTAACACCGTTTATCCCTGTGTCCCCGGCCATGAGATCGTAGGTCGGGTGACGCGCCTCGGACTTGGCAGCACGCGTCACACTGTGGGCGATCTGGTTGGTGTCGGCTGCATGATAGAAAGCTGTCGCCACTGCGATCCCTGCCAAACCGGCGACCAGAATTATTGCGAAGGTCCCAACTCCTGGCTTTCTACCTATAACGGACCGATGGTGCCAGCGGCCAAGGCGCCGAACGGAGAAAACATGTATGGGCGCGACAATACGTTCGGTGGTTATTCCGACGTGATTGTCGTTAACCAGGATTTCGCACTCAAAATTCCGGCAAATCTGAAACCCGAGGTAGCAGCTCCCATCCTGTGCGCAGGCGCCACCACATACTCTCCGCTCAAGCATTGGGGTGTGAAGAGCGGTGACAAAGTTGGTGTGATCGGTTTTGGCGGCCTCGGCGACATGGCGGCCAAAATCGCCAAGGCGATGGGTGCGGAGGTGACCGTCTTCACCACCACCCCGCAGAAGTTGGAAGAGGCGACACGCCTTGGCGTCAAGGGCGTTCTTGAAAGCGACAAGGAGGCCATGAAGGAACTGACTTCGAGTTTCGACTTCATGCTTTCCACGATTCCCGAGAAGCACGATATCAATCCCTTCATCGAACTTCTGAAACGTGACAGCACGCTGTGCATCGTCGGTGCACTCGAGCCGATGGCTGGTGTCAACAATGCAGCTGTAGCCTTCCACCGCAAGCGCGTTGCCGGATCGCTGATCGCCAATCTTGCCGACACGCAGGAGGTGCTCGATTTTTGCGCCAAGCACAGCATTGGCCCGGATATAGAAATGATCGACATTCAAGACGTAAACGACGCCTACAAAAAAGTAGAAAAGGGCGACGTAAGGTTTCGATACGTCATCGACATGGCGTCTATTAAACGCGACAAAAACGTGTAAGGCGACCCGTGGGCAAAAGGCTCCGGAATGAGCTACTTTTCAGGACTGCCGGGGCATTGCGGCGAGCCATCCTAAGCTTTGGCATTAGTGGACGCGCCCGTCCAAGTCAGATCGGCCGTCTGAGCTTTCACGCAAACCAAAGCAAGAGGTTCGGCCCCAACCCTTGAGCCTCCGGCAACCGTGCTGGGCTCTGAATAAGGGTCCACCAACGAACAGCTAATGCGGCTGTAATGCCAACCAAGTGTCACCCGCCCGCCCAGAGAGAGTGTTAGCTATCCCCCGGATGCTTCTGGGTGGCACCGACTACTTGGCAGCGTAGTCGCAGACATCGTAACCATCATCGAAAATTACTCGCCATGTTCCGTCCGGCTCGAGGCGCCAAGTCGAATAGAACCGGGAAGTGATCTTGCCGTTCGGCGCCGAGACCGGGCCGACTGACTGCGCCAAGCGGCCCGTTCCGGTAACTTCCACAAGGTCAGGTTTCCAGCTAAATGGAGCTACCGACCCTGAATAGAAGCGCTTCCAGTACTCCCCGATCGCTTCCTTGCCCCGCAGCGGCTTACCCCCGTTCAAAAACACGGCATCGTCGGCAACAAACCGCATGAAGCCAGCGTGATCGCGATCGGCCATCGTTCTTGCGAAAGCTGTTTCGGCCTCAGTAACCTGCTTAACCAGTTCCTCGCGGCCTGTAGTCGGCACTGTTACAGCGCATCCGGCTGCCAGCACTGAAATGGTCGCCGCGAGTGCAGTTCTACGTTTCATAAGCAGCCTTCCTCGGTTTCGCAGCGCGGGGATGCCTGCGGCGGTTGTTTGCGATGCCTAACGTTTGAGCTAAGCCGGCGCCGACAATGTGGCGCGCTGGACAGCAAGCGCAAAAATGGGCCGGGGGCCAAGCGCTTGATGGCCAGCGTGCCGCGCCGTTGGGGCTCGGCTTGAGTTAAGGGTTTGGCCCCACAGCATAAGCAAATTCGTAAGGATGCATTTGTTACCGTTGAGCCGAGGTGGCAAATCCGAACAGGAGCCACAAGGCGGCTGCGATGAGCGGCGTGAATGTCAAAGCCATACCGGAAACGCGAAAACTAAAATTCTCTTTTAGTTGACTTACCCCATAAGCGTGAATCACTCGGCCCGCAAGTGTACTTGCACCTAGGGCGTGGACAAAATAACTGCTGGCGCTTGTAGTTTCAACGAAGAAGAGCAGTACTAGACAGAGTGGCACGTACTCGGCAAAGTTCGCATGGGCTCGCATGGCGCGCAACATTGCAGGATTCTGGGCATCGCCGATTGCTATTTGAAGACGACGCCTCATACGCAGGGTGCGGACGCTGAGCCCGACAAACAGAAGTGCCAGCAATGCGGAATAAAGCGGAGTGATGTGCATAAAGAAGTTTTGCGGGCCGTATGTTCGACCTAAGCGAGCGACAACGGCAGGACACTTGGCCCGGGCTGGCGAAAATGTACCGCGTACCGCCAGACGGGGCTTGGTGGCCTGCCGTTGGCGCTCCGCTTGAGCGAGGGTGAGGCGTCAGTGCGAACGGCGCCATACTGTTGCGATGCTCCACGCAGGACCAAAGAGGAACCAGAGCACGATGCATCCGAATGCATGCTTGTGCCATGCCAACAAGGGAACAGTCGCTACGCTGCTACCAACGAGCCGTACGAGCGCTTCGATTATGGCAATCGTGATGATGCAGGCCACGATGCAGCGGCCCCACAAAGTGAAGTCGTAACGGACTGCCTGCCACCCGCCGGAAGGAGCCTTCGCTGGGACGGGACCAGCAGCGAACCTGTGGGCAAAGTGCGCGTCAGCCCACTTGACCGCCATTCCGCCAAAGGCAACGGTGAATCCAACGTAGGCGGCGGCCAGACCATGTGCGAACGTAGCTGTCGATCCGCGGCGCAAGTCCATCGCGGTGAATGCTAGAAGCAAGACGTCGACGAGCGGCAAGCACAGAAGCAGCGCGCGACTGAACCGCTCCTTTGCAAGTAGGTATCGGACAGCAAGAGCCACGAGCAACACGACCCAGAATCCGACCTCACAGGCAACGATGAGGGCGTACAGCAAGAAGCTTTCGGGTGGCATGCGTGTAAGTGGCCTTCTGACGCCTAACGCTATGAGTTTGTGGCGGAGCGCAGGGCCGTCTGCTGCAACCAGTGTTAGCCGGTGCTGGCTTTCATAGCTCGACTCCTACGTATCTGTCGAATCGACCAAGCGATTGCTGGCACAGCCAAGACGATCACTAGGCTGCCGAGACCGATCAGCCGAAGCATCCCGGGAATCGCCATCGCGAACGCGAGGAAGTCCACGTTACCCGTTTCCCAGAAAACCCACTCGCCGGCCAGCCGTGTAGCGAGGATGGGCGTACCGGTCTCGAGAATCACGATGCCGTTGCCGGTGGCCGGGTTGAGACGTGCGGCGGTATTTATCGGGGGCTTGCGCTTGTTGCCGTCATGACCGACGATAAAGCCACCTTTGTTATTGCTGGCGTATAGGCTAGTTCCAAGGCCCCAGATATTTTCCAAATACTTGGATGCGTGCGGCAACCACATCTCGCTGATGGTTGCCGGCGCAAGCACTCCGCGCCCAATCGGCTCGCCGTTCTTTCCCGGAAGGTTGGCCTGAACGAAGCGCGTGAGGTCGGACACCGACGTGTACAGCGACACAGCCGCAACGGCCGAGAAACGGTAATGAGGCGTCGGTTTAGACTCCAAATCGTAAAACTTCGCGAGTGCCGAACCCTCTGCAGGTGTCCATGTATACGATGAGCGAACCATACCCAAGGGTCGGAAAATGACACGCTGCATGTAGCCCTCGAACGACTCGCCGCTCACTTCTTCGATCAGGAGCTGAAGGATTGCGTAGCCACCGCCCGAGTACTGCCACTCGGACCCGGGCTCGTATCCAACCACTACGGTGCCGCTGACGCCGGGATCTGCATCCGGTCGCTTGAGGGATTCTTCCAGTGACGGCACGGCCGCATTGGGCGCGAAGCCAGCGTAGCCAAGTCCGTCAGTGAGCCCTGCGGTATGACTCAGCAGCCGCCGCACCGTCACCTTGTTGTTATCGAACTTGCTTTCGGGCAGAGCCCAGCGGGTCAGGTAAGTGCTGACGGGTGCGTCCAGGTCAAGCTTTCGCTCTTGGACGAGCGCCATAACACCCCAAGCCGTAATCCACTTGCTGAGAGAAGCGGTCTGGAACACGGTATCCACGTCCACCGCTTCGCCGACGGAGACCGCATGGACGCCGCGGATAGAGCCATTCTCGAGTATGGCGAACACAGCGTTGCCCTTGTTGCTGGAATCGACGAGCGCGGCGGCGGCGTTTATAAACCCGGCGGTGTCGCCGCGGGGAGCGAGTGTCTGCTTCCACCAGCCTTCCGAGGTCCCAACGGACACCACGATCGCCCACAGAACAAGAACCGCGAGAGTTGCGAAACCGACGCGAAACACAGCCTTCATTTTTGATCCTTACACTCGTTTCTGTACTCGGTTTTTTCTTGTGACGCGTCGCCTTGCTCAAAACCAGCCGCAGCCGCCAAAGTGAACTGCATGTGACGCCTATTGTTTGAGTTGAGGCCGGACAGACGGCAAGACGCTAAGCCCGTGCCGGGCCGGTGAAGATGTACCGCGTAACACCGGCCCCGGCTTGTTGGCTTGCCGTTTGGCCTCGCCTCGAACTAAGGGTTAGGCGTCACTGCTCGATTCTCGCGCGTTTGAAGGCGTCAAAGTTATTGCCAAGCAGTGTGGTGCTGAATCTACGCTCGGTTACAGCGCGCTTGTACTTGTGCCATGACGAGAGACTGTCAGGTTTGGCACGGTGGATGCCCTCCTCGAAGAATGCGAAGACCACCTTCTCTAGGCTGGAAGAGAGATCAATGAAGTCTTGGCGGACAAGGCGTGCGAGCGGCGGGTAACTCACTGCTGGAACGTGCTTCAGGTGGATGTGAAGGGTGACAAAGTAGTCCTGCACCAAACCTACCTCACGTTTCGCCGCGGTTGTTAGCCAAGAGGAGGTGCCGACTTGCTCACGTGTGAAATCCGTAAACCAAGACTCGAAGACCTCACGCGATTGCAGTAGATTCGGCCAGCGCTCGACTTCACCAGCTTGATCACAGCCACCGGAAGAAACCATGACTCTCATGTCCTGGGCGAGTTTGAGTACGCGTTCGTGGGCGGCAATCTGACGATCAACAAGCTTGGATCGTATCTGATGGTTCAGTTCTCGGCGCTTGAGTATCAGAGACAAGATGAACGAGAGCGTTCCGCCGCTGATGGCACCAAGCAACCCGAAAATCGCGCTGGCATTCGCGTTCAGAAAGTATTCGAGAGCCGGGGACATTTATTCTGTGACGCCTAACGTTCGAGCTAAACTGACCGCGGAGGTATGCGCTGGTTGGCCGCCGAATGAAAATAGCCCACTGGCCCAGGAGCGGCCAAGCAACGCATGCCGTATCGGGTCAGCTTGAGCAAGTGGTTAGATTCCCCTGCCTCTCGCCACTTCGTCGGCCAGTCGTGAGTTAAAGAAGTCAGCTTGTACGATTGGCTTGACTGCTTTCGCCCAAGCCTTCCGTTCCTCGTCAGGCAAGGCAACCGAAGCAAAGATCATGCGCCGTCTTTCCCAGTCGTCGCAGCGATCAAACCACTCACGAATGGTGCGAAAGCCGCCGCGAGTAAGGTGGCCCTTAAGACCCTCCAGAGCAATCATCGAAGGATAGGTTGCCGAAACCTTAGTTGGAGCACGAACAACGTGAATTAGCGCATATTTTCTAAAGTATTTTGGATGGCTGAGGAGGCCTGCGAGCGTTGCTTGGTGCCAATCAAGACCGCCAAACTCCGCGGATGTAATCAACGCAGCGAAGGTATCGGCGATCCTAGTCTGATTCAGAGAAGGAATGAGATCCGAATTCTTTACGAGCATGTCGACAAAGTAGTCGAGTGAATATAAATATCGCGTACAAACCTCAGCTAACTCCTCGAGTAGTTTGAACTTAAGTTGCACGAGACTAGCAATGATTAACTTCTGTATTCCCTCAAACTCTGGGATTCCATCAGTGTCGATCTTCGAAAGTTCCGCGGGGATGTCGATAGACTTGAAAACTTCATACTTCTCACTGGCCGGCATTATGAACGTCCTAGCGATTCGGTTGTAGCCGCCCGTCAACTTGGTGACCTTTCGAATTACAGCTTCTGGACCATCCTCCGGCTTGGCGCTTTTTGCTTCATCTTCGGACTTTGTGGCGAGGTAGAGTCTGGTCTTCCCTGTATTAAGCATCAGCCCGTCTCGAAATAGGCGTGTGGTTAAAAGGTTCATTTATCGTTGTGCGGTCAATAGGCTTGGAGCGAATAGACGGTAGTCGTCAACGTAGCGCACGAAACGAACACCTTCCGACACCAAGTAGTTGTCTATATCAATGAGGGCAGCCTCTGCAAGAATCCTGCTCGCGGTGTTGCCAACAGGAATGCCGTAGCTGTCCTTCTTTGACCAGAATAAAAGCAATTCGTTGATGCCTTTCACCAGGCTTCTGTCAACCCCAACATCCGCAAGTGTTGATTCAATGCGATGGATGTTTACGCGATCATAGAACGATGCAATATCACATTGAACAACGTAAGTACAGCTCGAATGATCTGCTAACAACTTGGTTCGATCGCGCCAACAGCCGTAGGTTACGGTGCGGTCGAAGACATCTGCACCACTTAGACGGAATCGCGCGGAAAAAACTACAGATTCAGATACTGGAAGTCGAGCTGCTTCAATGCATTCTGCAGCCTGGAGCACAAGCGACGTGTACTTTGCGACGCAACAGGGGTCAATGATTGCCGCTTTACGATAATCAAAGACGTACCTGTTCTTTGGAGTCAGGAGGTACTGAATCGGTTTGAAGCCCATGTCGTAGACACTACCTCGGTTGAGCTTTGCGCGAATTTCTGCAACGAAATCTTCCTTGTATTGGGAGATCAACTCTCGTTCGATTGTTTCCCTCGTAATGTCGCTCGGGCCAAGCGTGGCAAGGTGATCTGCGGCGAGACGGCATGAGTCGTCGAGGTTCATCGGCGGGCCCGAGGCTTAGGGTTTTGGGGAATCTAACGTAATGTAAAGGGCAGCGTGATGAGGCTGCCGGGAGTTACATGTTGCCACATGCATACCGATGTTGATAGATCTGGCAGCCAGAAGTAGCCACTTTTCAATGATTCGATCCGCGAGTTTCAGGATGCCGACGACCCTGCGTTGGAGCCGCCAGACCCTCGCTTTGTAATCCCATGTTCTACCGGCAGCGCGCACGACGGTTTGTAGCGGCTTCTCTTCCGGGCCGATCCGGGCGCCGAGAAGGTTGACACTTCGCGGTCGAATCGGAGTCTTCTCGACCAGTGGCTCGACAGTTGTGTATCGATGCTCACCTTTGTCGTCGGATCTGTTACGGACGCAAATCAATGCAACGCCGAACTGCCAAGCCAGCTTGAATGCGCTACTGCTCTTTGACGAGAGCTTCTTGGTATCCCGCAAACCGGCGGCGGTAGAGTTAAGCTATGTTTTCACAAGTGGCGCGTTATTAAATTCAATTAGTGGCGCATAACGTTCGAGCGAAGGAAGTTATCGCAACGGGGACGTTAGGCCCACGCTGGCGAGAATGTACCGCGCACCACCAGCCCGGGCTTGGTGGCATGCCGTTCGCGCTCCGCTTGGGCAAGGGCAGGTGTCATGCTCATGATGCCGTTCAACGGCGTGAGCAGTTCGTGGCCCATAGTCGCCAGGAACATGAACTTGGCGTGGTTTGCCGCCTCTACCGCGTCGCGCGACTCGGCCAGTTCGGCGGTGCGCGAGAAAACCAACTCCTTCAGATGGTGGCGGTAATGCTCAAGTTGGTCGGCGAACTGCTTGCGCGCCTTGGCGTCGGTGCCGATCATCATGGCAGGCGGTGCCGTGCTGAGCAACGCGCAGGACCGCCACCGACACCATAGTCGGGAAGCAGCTACTGTCCTTGCGGATGTAGGTCGTCTCGTAGATGTCCTCAATGCCGTGATAGGCCATGGGCTCCAACTGTCGTCAACGTTCGTCTTCACAGAGGCTGCAGCGTTCTGCGGATCGTGCGTCCGGAGGCGCGTTCACACCTCTACTTTCCTCAAACGCCGATCGGGGCCCCGGGATGGGTTTATCCGCGGGCGGCTGCGCGTGTCCGCTCGACGCGTCTTGCAGCGTCGGCCACTGCACGGCCTGGCACCCACGTCATCGGGTGAATTGACTCGTAGCCGAGCCAGTTTTCACTTTCTACGCCCTCGACCACTTGGGTTGCCGCGACTCGGCTCAGCGCAAGGGTAGGGTTGCTGCCACGGACCAGCGCTCTGGCCGCCCATGAGACGCGTGCGGATTCGGGATTCGTCATCGGGTGTCCTGGGGCTCTGCAATGCGTGGAATAGCAACATATAGCGTCCATTGCACCGATGCGCCTGTACATCGGCCTGCATGGCGTTGCGTCGTCGGACGCGACCTACGCTGCCGCAGCGACCGCCGATACCATCGGGTTGCGGGGCACCGCGTCCTACGGCAGGCAGCGCAGCGCGCCGACAGAGCAAAGACCCGCCGCAGCCAACCATGCTCGTTCAGGAGACGACGATGAAATACCCCGCGCGACAGCGATCGCCACACCCTGCTCACCCTTGCGCGCACGATGCCGGGTCCATGGGGCACGCCGGGGCACGCCGATGAACTGGTTTCAGCGGCTGAAGCGGGCCATAGCGTTCTCGCCCGAAGCCGACGCGTCGGGCGCTGTTGGCGCGTTGCCGCCTGCCGGGTGGCGGCGGCATCGCGGGGCTTGGACAGCAGCCGGCATCACTGCGGCCGTGGTGGCGATCCTGGCCGCGGCGGAAGTGGCGGGATGGCCGTTCTTGCGCGGCCCGTTGCAGCGAGGCATGCAGAGTGCAGCGGGGGTACCTGTCACGATCGACGGCGACTTTCGCCTGCGGTTGTTCTGGCAACCCGGGCTGACGGCCGAACGTCTGGTGGTGGGGCCGGCACACGGCATGGAAGCGCCGCATTTGCTGGCGGCGGACGCGGTCGTGTTGCGTTGGCGCTGGGGCGACGTGTGGCGGTTCCGGCAGGGCGGGGCGCTGCATATCCAGTCGCTCGAGGCGCGGCATGCCGATGCTTGGTTGTTGCGCCTGGCCGACGGCCGAGCCACTTGGCAGCTGGGCGCGCCGGAATCGGCCGCATCGGCGGCGGCGCCGCGCGTGGCTCCTGTGATCGATCGACTTCAGGTCGCCACGGGCCGGGTGCAAGTCGAAGACGCGCCACTTCAACTGCAACTGGTGGCGCTGGTGCAAGCCCTAAAGGATGACCGTGACGGCGCGATGCCCGGACTGGCGCTGACGGCGCAAGGGCGCTACCGCGCGCTGCCGCTCAAGATCAAGGCGCAAGCCGCAGCCGCCTTGCCGCTGCTGTCCGGGGGCGGTGGCTCGGATGCGGCGACCTCGATGACGGCACTGAGCGTGGACGCGCAAGTGGCCCGCACGCACCTGGTGTTCAGTGGCGAAGCGGCGGCGCTGTTGTCGGCGTCGCGCCTGAATGGCGCGCTGGATCTGAGCGGGCCGTCGCTGGCCGCCGTGGGGCAACCGCTGGGCCTCGTGCTGCCCGAAACACCGCCCTTCAAGTTGCGCGGCCACATTGCCCGCACAGGCAGCGTCTGGAGCTTGGTGGCCGACAGCGCATCGATCGGCAGCAGCGCGCTGACGGGCGCATTTTCCTACGAGACAGCAGCCGCTCCAAGCCGCTTGAGCGGGCGCTTGACGGGCAGCCGACTGGCGCTGAAGGACCTGGGCCCTGCCATCGGTGCCGACCGGCCCCCGACGCGGGCGGGACGTGTGCTGCCTGACCAGGCGCTGAACCTGCCGTCGCTGTCGGCGATGGATGCCAACGTGCTGATCGACATCGATTTGCTTGACCTGGGCACTGCCGCACTGGCCCCGCTGCGCCAGGTGCGCACCCATCTGCGTCTGCAGAACGGTGCGCTGCAGCTCGACGACCTTTCGGCGGTGGTGGCCGGGGGGCGCGTCAGCGGGTCGAGCCGTCTGCAAACCCGCGCTGCCGTACCGCAGTGGACCGCAGCGCTGAAGTTTTCGGGCCTGGATGTGGCCGGGTGGGTTCAGGGCGTGCGCACGCCGGCAGCCGCTGCGTCTTCACCAGACAGCGGCGGCACGCCGCGTCCGGCCACGGCCTTGAAGCGTGAACGTCAGGCCGCGCTGCAGACGCCCCAAGCGACGGCACGCGCCTACGTGACGGGTGTACTGGACGCGCAGCTCACGCTCGCGGGTCAAGGCCGCAGCGTGGCCGATATCTTTGCCACGCTGAACGGTGAAACACATGCCACGGTGCGCGACGGCACGTTGTCGCATCTGGTCACCGAAGTGTTGGGGCTGGACGTCGCAGAGGCGCTCGGCGTTGTGCTGCGCGGAGACCGGTCGCTGCCGCTGCGCTGCGCGCGCCTGGACGCGCCGGTGCGTCAAGGCGTGATGCTGGTGCAGCATGCGGTGCTCGACAACGCCGACAGCACGGTCAAGCTGGGCGGCCAAATCAACCTGCGCGATGAGACTCTGGCCCTGCGCATCGAGACGCAGCCGAAGGACTTTTCGCCGCTGTCGCTTCGCACGCCGATCACGCTGGGTGGCACGCTCGACAAGCCTGCAGTATCCATCGACGCCAGCCGCATCGGCGTGCGCGCGCTGGCCGCGCTGGCGCTCGCGGCAGTAGCAGCGCCGGTGGCTGCATTGATCCCTTTTGTCGATGCCGGCAAGACGCCGGATTCCGACCCCTGCGCACCTAAGGCAGTGCAGTCCGCGCCACCGGCCGCCAATCGGGCGCGTCCCAAGACGCCTGCAAATTGACCAACGGGGTTCTGTCGCTGCAGCGCATGCAGCGCATGTAGCTGTAGCGGTAGTGATAGCAGCAGCGGCAGAGGCATGGACAACGCCAACGGCAACCGAACAAAAAGTGTGCGGCGAGTTTTAGAAGTGCTGCCGGACGCCGCCTTGTTCGTTATGCGCCGCCCTCAATCCATGCGAACTTCAGCGTGCTCGCCCATGCCCGTGGGAGGCTTGCCCGTGACTGCCGCCTGGGCCATCTTGAACAGCTGCACCAGCTTGCTTTCCTTCACATCCCAATAGGCGGCGTGCGAGATGCGGACCTGCACCAGGGCCAGATCGGGGTCTCCGGCGCCGCCCGGGAACCAGGCTTCGGCCATCTTCGACCAAAGCTGCTGTTTCTTGCTAAGGTCGTCCACGACGGCAGCCCGGCCCGACACCGACACGTAACTGTCAGCGCCCACATCGGCGTACGAAATGTTCACCTCGGCATTCGTGGCGATGTCCATCGCCGGCTCGCTGCTCCGCGACATGAAGAACCACAGACTGTTGTCGCGGTCCACGCTCTTGTTCTGCGTCGTCATCGGCCGCGAATGGAGATGGCCGCCGCTATGACCGCTGTTGTTGCCGCCGTTCTGGCCGTCGTTCTGGTCGTGTGAATGCTGAGCAGTGAACATCGCGAAGCGGATGTCCTTGATCAACTCCCACAGCCGCTCACGTGCCTCGTGGTCCTCGATCGGCCCCGTGCCTGGCGTGCCTGACGTGTTGGTTGTGTTGGATGCGTCTACCGTGTTGGTTGTCATTTGATAAATTCCTTTCGAAAAAAGCCCTTCGGCAAATCGATTGCAGCACCCGCGCAGCACGGCAGATGTCCGGCGCTGTCGCGAATGCTTGTAGGAGTGCGGCGCAATCTGGCAAGGTGGTGCGTCGACGATCGAATCAGGCGGCCTCGTCGGTCTTCATGGCGCCGCGTATGTTCATCGCAGCCAGCGCCACCTGCAGCACGATCAACGCAGGGGCGCCGGCATGCAGTCCCCACGCTACCCACAGCGCGTTGCTGAGCAAGAAAATCCAGAAGCCCACGTTGCGCCGAGCTTCTTGCGATGAGCCCACCAGCCAGGACGCCGCCACGGTGACCGCCATGGCGGGCCATTGCAGCAGATTCAACCAATCCATTGCCTTTTCAATGCCCCGTGCTTGCTCAGACGGCGGTCGGGCCGGTCGGTGGCGCCGGCCCGGCAATCGGCGTCGGCGTCGAAGGCGAGGTCGAAGGCGAAATCGAGCCGTCGGGCGAGATCACCTCTTCATCCAGCGCAGCCAGCACGGCTTCGGGGCTCATCGCCTGCCGCATGACGACCGCGCCCGAGTCCCGGCGGTCTTTCACATTGGGCAGGTCACGCCGCAGTTCTTCCATCAGATCGATTAGCTTGGCTGTTTTCTGCTCAATCAGCAGCAAGACCTTCAAGTCGAGGTGGGCACGTTGCTCGCTGAGCTTGTCCAAGCGGTTCTGCTTGATCAACACGACCGTCGTGACCAACAGCGCCACGATTGCGATCACGCCTTGCAGCCAGTGAAAAGGCGGCTCGTCGAAGGGGGAGCCACCCCAAGCGGACAGCGCCAGGTTGGCGGCGATCCACACCGAGACGAACACCAGAGTGACGACCAGAAAGGCCGGCCGGCCGACCAGGTCGCCCAGATTTTCGGCGTGGCGCTGCGGTGCACTGCGCCTCTGCTCCTCGCGTGCATAGAACTCATGCACGGCCGCGATGTTCTGGCCGATCTGTCCGCTCTCTGCATCGGCAGCATCGGCGGTGGCACTCGGTGGTCGGGGGCTCACTTCGGGCGTGGCCACTCGATCTGCTTGTCCGGCTGGCTCAGCAGCCCGGCGCGCAGTTCCTTCACCGCCTGGACGACCGAGCGGGCGACGTTGCGAGCTTCCTCCTGCACCGCGTGGTCCTTGTCCAACGCCTCGTGGCTGTCGTAGTAGGGCCCGTAGTAGCCGATGTAGCGGTCGAGCCTGGCGGCTGCACCGGCGTCGATCAGCCCCATCCAGTCCAGCCAGTCGGTCAGGCTGCGGCGAGCGCCTTCAATGCCCGCAACATCGCCGTGCACTACCAGGCCGTAAGCCCGCCCTGCCAAATGCTGTGGGTAGTCCCAGCCTGCCAGCTCCACAGCTTTGGCAATACCTGCCTTTTTGCCGCCGGTTGATGTAGGGTCAGCGTTGCCCCCATCGGCACACACCAAGCGGTCAATCATCAATTTGAGCGGGCTGGGACTTTGGTACCAATACACCGGTGTGATGATGATGACCGCGTGGGCGGCCACCCAGCGCTCATAGATCTCGGCCATCCAGTCATTGGTCTGATTCAACGCATGGTTGGGGTAGCAGCTGCACGGCCAGTGACACAACGGCATGGCAGTCGAGGCGCAGCCTTTGCAGGGGTGAATGTGCAGTCCATAGTCGGACGTGATACGGCTTAAATCGAGCACATCCGTGTGAATACCCGCAACGCTCAATACTTCTTGAACCAAACCCGTGAGTCGAAAGCTTTTGGACATCTCTCCGGGGCACGTGCCATCGTTGCGCGCCGACCCACACACCACCAGCACGCGGGAGGGCGTCTCAGGCAGGGCCCATGTTTTCTGTGCTGCATCCAGTCGCAACTTGGTAGCTATCCATTCGCTGGACAAGTCGTAACCTGGGTCGGCATAACCTGGACCGGCGGGCTGCGTGTGCGGAGCCTTGCGCCCGCC
>ENA-OFCE01001181-OFCE01001181.1-metagenomes-genome-assembly--contig:-NODE-1181-length-14105-cov-2.151317_pt1 | contig 14105 bp, 9 predicted proteins | sample MGYA00153388_OFCE01 | MGnify analysis MGYA00153388
TTTGCATTGGGACAATGACGCACACGACTAGCGCGTGATTACGCACATAAGTTCCAACCAAAGTGAAGCAGTAAACCAGTCCCTGTTTGCCAAATCCCTTGGGGGCAAAACTGTAAAAGAACCCTGCGGATTCAACTAGCAGGAGCTTGGTGGGCCACAAGGGCTAGGCATTCAGAAGTCATTTGTATTACGCTTCATTAAACCAACGAAACCCAATGAGCGCGACCTGTCATACGGTGTACACTCGCCTTCCCGGTCACTGTTCTTTGCATACCCCAGAAGTCGTGACCTGCAGCACGATACCAGCAGGTAAATACCATGTTCGTGCCCTACCCCAGCAATCCAAAACAAAACCGGCTGCTTGCCGCCCTGCCAGATAGTGACTACGGACGTCTGCTGCCGGATCTGGAGCCCATCACCATGCCTCTGGGATGGGACGTTTTTAACGCGACGGTACCGGTCGGCTACGTGTATTTTCCAACGACCTCCGTGGTGTCGATGTTGCACGCGATGGAAAACGACGCTCCGGCGGAGATCACTCTTGCCAACAAGGAGGACCTGATCGGGACATCACTGTTTATGGACACTGAAAACACGCTGAGGCATTGCGTCGTGCATACCGCAGGCGATGCCTTTCGCGTCAAGGCCCGGGTATTGAAATCAGAATTCGCGCTGGGCGGCGGCTTTCAGCAGTTGGTGCTGCGCTATGCGAAATCAAAGCATGCGCGTTTGGCGCAGATCGCCGCATGCGGTCAAAAGCATGTGGCATTACAGCAACTTTCCCGCTGGTTGTTGCTGAGCCGCGATGCACTGTCTGGCGCAGAATTAAGAATGACGCCAGAACTGATCGGCAATCTGCTCCGCCGCGAAGGTATGGCACAGGCCGTGGAAACGCTGGAACGGGCCGGGTTGATTCACTATTCGCGCGGCCACGTCACCATCCTTGATCGTACGCAGCTGCAACATTACGCTTGCGATTGTTACGCTGCGGTCAAGAGCGAGTTAGCGACTTTTGTGCGCGACCGCAACGCATTGACCAACGCCTCTGGGCAAGGTGGGCGTGGCATTTAGGCCACGGGGCCGCTTGTGTACTGCTTCACTCTGTTTGGAACTTATGTGATCAATCGCGCACTGGTCGCCTGTTGCGCCTCCTTCCCCCATGAAAATCAGCGAAGGCCGGGGGAAGGAGTTGACCGTTCATGACCATCCGGAAAAAGAAAGCTACACCTGCCGCGATCGACGCGGTGGCGCCGTCGGCACCAGCGCCATTTCCGGTGGTCGGCATCGGCGCTTCTGCCGGCGGACTGGCCGCGTTTGAAGCGTTTTTTTCAGCCATGCCTGCCGATAGTGGCGTCGCCTTTATCCTCGTTCAACACCTTGCACCCGACCACAAAAGCATGCTCGTCGAGCTCATTGCCCGTCACACCCGAATGCAAGTATTTGAAGTCGAAGACGGCATGGTCGTCCAGCCCAATTGCATTTACGTCATCGCACCTAATTTCGATATGGCGTTTATCAACGGCGCGTTGCAGCTGTTACCACCGGGCGCGCCGCGGGGTCATCGCTGCCCGGTAGATTTTTTCTTTCGCTCTCTCGCGCAGGACCATCATGCGCGCGCGATCGGTATCGTGCTTTCCGGCACCGGCAGTGATGGCGCGCAAGGGATTCGCGCTATCAAAGGTGAAGGCGGCATGGCAATGGCACAGAACTCCGAGTCCACGCAATACGACGGCATGCCGCGCAGCGCCGTTGCCACCGGACTGGTCGACTTCGTGCTGGCCCCCGCCGAAATGCCTGCGCAATTGATGGCTTATATCAATCACGCATTTACCGATCACACGTCCGCGGCGCTATCGCAATCGATGGCGCCGGTACTTCGCGTCGATGACACACTGAAAAAGATTTTTGTGTTGCTGCGCGCGCAAACTGGCCACGATTTTTCCGGCTACAAAGTCAACACGATCCACCGCCGCGTGGAGCGGCGCATGGCCGTCAACCAGATTGTGCAGAAAGACGATTACATACTCTACCTGCGCAAGAATCCAGCGGAAGTGGATGCGCTGTTTCGCGATCTTTTAATTGGTGTTACCAGTTTCTTCCGTGATCCGGATGCTTTCCGGGCATTGGAAGATGAGGCCATCGTTCGCCTGCTCTCGAACAAGGCCGCCAGCGCGCCGATTCGGGTGTGGGTGCCCGGCTGCTCGACCGGTGAGGAAGCCTATTCGATCGCCATTCTGTTGCAGGAGCGAATGGACGCGCTCAAAACCAGCTTCAAGCTCACGGTGTTTGCGACCGACCTCGATAGTGCCGCGATCGAACATGCGCGCGCCGGCGTTTATCCTGCCAGCATCGCAGACGATATCTCGCCTGAACGGCTGGCGCGTTATTTCAGCGAAGAACCCGGCGGTGGTTTTTTTCGCATCAAAAAGCTGATTCGCGACATCCTGGTTTTTTCAGAACAGAGCGTAATCAAGGATCCGCCATTTTCCCGGCTCGATTTGATCAGTTGCCGCAATCTGCTCATTTATATGGGCCCCGAGTTGCACAAAAAACTCATGCCTTTATTTCATTACTCACTGAATCAGGCCGGCTTCCTTTTTTTGGGCACCTCTGAATCGGTGGGTGAGTTTGTTGAATTATTCGCCACACTCAATCGCACCCAGAAGCTCTTTCAACGCAAGGACGATGGCAGCACCCAACGCCTGTCCCTGACACGATTTTTGCCTAAGGTGACGGGAAAAAACGCCGCGCCACGCCGCGCCGGAAGGGCTGGCACTGATGCTGCCACGCAGTTCCGCGATCTCACCGAGCAGACGCTGCTTCAGCATTACACACCGGTAGGCGCATTGGTCAATGAGCGTGGTGATATTTTTCATATCCACGGTCGCACCGGCATGTATCTGGAGCCGGCACCTGGCGAAGCTGAACTGAATATTCTCAAAATGGCCCGGCAGGGATTGCGGCCCGCGCTGAACAGGGCGTTGCACAAAGCCGCGACCACCCATGAAGCGGTTTCCTGCATTGATCTTCGCGTCAAGACCAACGGTGATTATTCGGCTGTCAATGTCAAGGTCCAGCCGGTTGCCACCGACGTTTCCGACCAACCCTTGTTTCTGGTCGTTCTCGAGCTTGCGGGATTGCCGTCCAGCGAGCAACCACGTGCCGCGAGTATCCTAACCGTAGCTGCCGGCGCAGATGAACGTGCGCCAGAAATCAGCGCGCAGGTCGCCGCATTGAAAAATGACTTGAAGGAAAAGGAAGAGTACCTCCAGACCACGACCGAAGAGTTGGAAACCTCCAACGAAGAGTTGAAGTCCGCCAACGAAGAAATGCAGTCGATCAACGAGGAAATGCAATCGACCAACGAGGAACTGGAAACTTCGAAGGAAGAACTGCAGTCAGTGAATGAAGAACTGGCCACCGTTAACGCTGAATTGCAGGGCAAAGTGAGCGATCTCTCGCTTGCCAATAATGACATGAATAATCTGCTTGCCGGTACCGGTGTGGGCACGATTTTCGTCGACCATCAGCTGCGCATTCAGCGCTTCACCCCCGCCATAACCCAGGTGATGAATCTCATCGCGACCGATGTGGGCAGGCCAATCGGTGACATCGTCGCCAATCTCAAGGGATATCCGGATTTTGTGACCGACGTGCGGCAAGTGCTCGATACGCTGGTGCCAAAACTGCTGGATGTACAGAACACGACGGACAAATGGTTTGCCCTGCGCATCCGACCCTATCGCACGCTGGAGAATGTGATCGAAGGCGTCGTCGTCACCTTTTCCGACATCACGGAGCTAAAGGAAGCGCGCGATGTGCTTCAAGAATCGGCGGCCCTGCGCAGACTTGCCGTCGTCGTATCCGATTCGCGCGATGCGGTTCTGGTACAGAATCTGGACGGCAAAATCCAGTGCTGGAATGCTGGCGCGACCAGACTGTATGGCTGGAGCGAAACCGAGGCGTTGACCATGAATATCCGCGACATGATTCCGCTGGCCGCGAGGACGCAAGCGCTGGCCATCGTCCAGCAATTGAGCCAGGCTGCGGTGTTGCAGCCTTATGTGGCAGAACGCATCACCAAAGACGGACGACAACTGCGTGTGTCGATGCTTGCGACCGCGCTGGTCGATGAAGCCGGGACGGCGTACGCCATCGCCACAACCGAACGAGCGACCGCATGACAATTAAGGGTAATTTCGGGAAGCCGAAACTGACGGGTCAACTCGGCGTGTTGCGCCAGATGGCCGAAAAAATCGTCAGCGAAACGGTTGTCGCCACGCCACAAAATTTGCGCGTGTTGCCACTCGCCGATCCGCAACGCGTACTGCACGATCTGCAGGTACACCAAATTGAACTGGAGCTGCAAAACGAGGAGCTTCGCCGGGCGCAGGATGCGCTGGAAATCTCTCGCGAGCGCTATTTCGATTTGTACGATCTGGCGCCTGCAGGCTACTTCACGCTCAGTGAACACGGACTGATACTCGAAGCCAACCTCACTGGCGCCAATCTGCTGGACGTCATGCGTGGCGCGCTGATCAAACAGCCCTTTGGCCGATTTGTGTTCAGTGAAGATGCGGACAAATATTATTTACATTGCAAACAGCTTTTCAAAACAGGTGTCGCGCACTCACTTGAAGTGCGGCTAATTCGGCAGGACGGTGACCCTTTCAGCGCCTGGCTGGAAACAGCCATTGGGTCCGCTGTTGGTGGTGAACGCTCTTGTCGTGTGGTGGTCAGCGATATCACCGAACGCAAGGTGATCGAGGAAAAGCTGCGCCACAGCCTGAGCCTGTTGCAGAACGCCGGCAAAATGGCGCAACTGGGTGGCTGGACGATAAAGCTGCCGAACCACGAGGTCTTCTGGTCTGACGAAGTCTGTGCGCTGCTCGATTGCCCCAAAGGCACCGTCCTGACCTACACGGATTGGCTGTCACTGTATTCCCACGCTTCGTATCAGGTCATATCCGAGGCGCTGAAATGTTGCGAGCGTGACGGCACACCTTTTGATTACGAGCTGGAAATTTTTACGGCCACGCGCCGTCCGTTGAACGTACGCGCCATTGGCCAGGCGGTGCGCGATGACAGAGACAACATCATCGCCATCGAAGGCGCGTTCCAGGACATCACCGAGCGCAAAAAAGCGGAGAAGACGCGCCTGTCGCTGGAGGCGCAGGTGCGCGAATCGCAAAAAATGGAAGCGATCGGGACGCTCGCGGGTGGGGTCGCGCATGACTTCAACAATATCCTTGGCACCATTCTCGGCAACGCCGATCTGGCTCGCCAGGACGCAGGATCGAATTGGCAGGCGTTGGTGAGTCTGGACGAAATTCAGAAGGCCGGGCTGCGCGCCAAGGATCTGGTGCAACAGATTCTCGCCTTCAGCCGCCGCCAGCCCACTGCACTGAGGGTGATGTCGCTGACGCCGCTCGTCGAGGAATCAGTGCGTCTGCTGCGCGCCTTGTTGCCCGGTGGTGTACGAATTGAATACCGTTGTTCTGCCGACACCCCTGCGGTCGCAGCCGATCCGACACAGATAAAACAGATATTGATCAATCTAGGCACGAACGCCGCGCACGCCATGCGCGGACAACCCGGCAATATCGATATTTGCGTAGAAAACTTTACGTTTGATTTGACATCGGCTCGATTCGATCTCAATCTCCGGCCGGGTCCTTACGCACGCATCACTTTCAGCGACACGGGCGGAGGCATGGATGAGGCGACAAAGCGGCGAATTTTTGAGCCTTTCTTCACCACCAAGTTGCCGGGCGAGGGCACCGGGTTGGGCTTGGCCGTCGTCCACGGCATCATGCAGTCGCACGACGGCGTGATCGTCACCCATAGCGAACCGGGCAGGGGCAGCCGCTTCGAGCTGTATTTTCCAACTGAGCGCGCACTTGTGGACGCGCTGGGCAACACCGAAAGCGCCCGCCCAGCCAGCGAAGGGCGCGGCCAGCACATTATCTATATCGACGACGATGAGAGCAACGCGTTTTTATTCAAACGTTTGCTGGAACGCTGGGGCTACCGCGCGAGCATTTACCAGGAGCAGCGTGAGGCGCTGGACGCGATATGTAGCGGCGACATTCAAACCGATCTGGTCGTGACCGATTTCAATATGCCGGGGCTATCGGGTTTGGACGTCGCGCGGGCGATTGGCAAAGCGCTACCGGATGTGCCGGTCATTATGGTTTCGGGGTATGTCACCGCAGAATTGCGCATCGAGGCGGCAGCGACCGGCGTGCGTGCGCTTTTTTCCAAGCCGGTCAATATGGAAGAGCTTCGCGATCTGCTGCAAGAATTGGTTCCACCGCCATCATCTGCGGAAGGCGCCCGGACGAATTCGTAAACCCAGCACTGGCGGGCTTCCTGGCTAATTTGTGTGCCAGCAAGCGCGCCAGTGCTTGTGTTTCGTGTTTTTTAATGCGCGCATCGCGAGATACGTGGACGATTCCTTCGAGCAAGACGGAGTTTTAAAATTTCCCTTTCAATGCGCCGGTAACGCCCCACATGAAATAACAATCCTTGCGTTCGCGCGGCCAGCATAACGGCACGCTTAAAGCACACCCGGCACCGCTCCAATTTGAAAGACTGCATGAACGAAACCCTGCAACAGCTCATGCGCGACGCCACCCGGCTGACGCGCGCGGGCCAACTCGACGACGCCACGAAGGCGATCCAGCGTGCATTGCGCCCGCAACCGGAAACGCCCGAGGCACCGCTAAGTGACCCGCCGATCATCGATCCCGCCACTGCACCGAAGCGAGGTGCCGTGACCCTCGACGCGACACCCACCGTGCCGGGTGGCGATGTTTTCGAGGTCGATATGCGTCGCCACGATGGCGCGGACGTTGACGACGCTCGGGCCGAGCCAGCTTCCAATCACGACACCGGGCGACATGCGCCGTCGTCATTCACCCCGGATCAAAAATCAGCAGATGTTGAGGACACCGGTGCCGGTGAATTTACGCAAGGGACGCACACGCATTTGTCCAAAACCCTGCGTTACAAACTTTACACGCCACCCGGACACGGCAATCGGTCACTGCCGCTGGTCGTCATGCTGCATGGCTGCACACAGAACCCCGACGATTTCGCCACCGGTACCGGCATGAACGCCGCGGCGCGTGCACAAGGATTGTTTGTCCTCTACCCTGAGCAATCGCAAAGTGCTAATTCCTCAAAGTGCTGGAACTGGTTTCAATCAAACGATCAGCATCGCGGTCAGGGAGAGCCGGCATTCATTGCCAGCTTGACCGAAGCAGTGATGAAACAGTACAGCATCGACCCAGCCCGGGTGTATATCGCCGGTCTTTCTGCGGGCGGGGCGATGGCCACCATCGTGGCCGAGTCTTACCCGGAGATTTTTGCGGCAGTCTGTGTGCATTCGGGCTTGCCGCGCGGCGCTGCAAACAGTGTCATGGAGGCGTTCACGGTGATGCGCACCGGTGATGTGGCCGCGCCGCTCTCCGGTATCCGTATGCAGATGTCTGTTCCTACGATCGTGTTTCATGGCGACAATGACAAGACTGTGCATCCAAGACACGGGGAACGGGTAATTGCTGCGGTTTTGAGCGGGGATGATGCGGCGCACTGGCAAGGTGCGGGAGGTGGCAGCCCGCGGATTGAAAAGGGTACGTCAGCGAAAGGTCGCCGCTACACGCGTTCGACCTACCATGACAACAATGGCAATGCGATGCTGGAGCATTGGCTGGTGCATGGCGCCGGACATGCGTGGTCTGGTGGACATGCGGCTGGCAGCTACACCGATGCCAAAGGTCCGGACGCTACCGCGGAAATGTTGCGGTTCTTTATGGTGCACCCGCGCGAATAGTTTTAGTTTTACCGGTTTGCCGCGCGTGAGGTTTCGTTGAGTCGTACCGAGACGGTTTTCGATACGTCGTTGCCAACAAGATGGCCGTGGACATCATTGACGACCTTGATTTCACCCGGATCAGCGAACATCGCTGAAAGATTCCAGCTGTGCCGCGTCGGCTGCGCCAGCGCATATCAAAGGGAACCGTTGATCAGGGCCCGGTTGGCAGTCTGGTCAGCAAATCATGGAAGGAAGGGCGTTGTGCCCCACCCCTCCTTGTTCGGTGACGTCGGTAGGTGGGTCATTCACATCGAATCAAGACGACGTCGGCCGGGGCAGCGGATCAATGATGTTGCCGCCTTCGCCCTCCCAGGATTGAAAGGCTTCCTTGGCGAGCTTTTTCGTGGTGACTTTTTTGTTCTGCGTTTTGCTGCTGTGAATGAGGTTGGCGAGTACGCAAACGCCCATACCCACCAACACCGCACCAACGAGTCGTGTATTGCTTTTCATATGCGCCTCTCAAAGGCATGATTAATTTCTCATGTTGCAATATTCGTCGGTAGTTGCTTATCAGCGGTTCCCCCAGGCTTCTGTAGGCGCAGGCTTACAAACGGGAAACGCACGGTGATCGCGCGATTTACGTCATGTCCGCCTATGTGCGCTAACAAACAGTCAGCGTGCAGCGCCTGGTGCAGACTGATAACGGGAAAAAACAATGAACGAGAATACAGAAAAACTTCAAGCCACCGGGCAACGGGTATGGCTGGATAACATCAGCCGCGAACTGTTGAGTAGCGGGACTCTGGCACGCTACGTCGCAGAGCTTTCGGTGACGGGACTGACATCGAACCCGACCATCTTTGAACATGCGATAAGCCGCAGCGCCGACTATAACGACGCGATTGCGGCGTCCGCAGCACTGGGCGCGTCCGACGAGAGTATTTTCTTTGATCTTGCCCTCGACGACCTCAGGCGTGTGGCCGATATATTCCGCCCCATATTCGACGCCAGTGGCGGGGTGGATGGCTGGGTGTCGCTCGAAGTTTCGCCGCTGCTCGCACATGACGCGACTAACACCATCAACGCCGCCAGAGAGTTGCACGCGCGCGCCGCACGTCCGAATCTATTTATCAAGATTCCTGGCACACCTGCGGGCATAGGTGCTATCGAACAGGCGATCTTCGATGGGGTTCCTGTCAACGTCACCCTGCTGTTTTCGCGCGAACATTACCTTGCTGCTGCAGAGGCGTACATGCGCGGCATCGAGCGGCGCATCAATGCAGGACTCGACCCGAATGTCGCGTCAGTGGCATCGTTATTCGTCAGCCGCTGGGACACCGCAGTGAAGGAACAAACAGCATCACAGTTTCACAATCGTCTGGGTATCGCCATCGCCATGCGTACCTACGCTGCGTATCGGCAATTGCTGACGTCAGCACGCGGGCAAAGACTCGCGGTCGCCGGCGCACGACCCCAGCGCCTGCTCTGGGCGAGTACCAGCAGCAAAGACCCTGCGGCATCTGAAACATTCTATATCGATGCCTTGGCAGCGCCCGACACGATCAACACGATTGCCGAAAAAACGCTGCTGGCTTTTGCCGATCATGGCAACGCCGGTGTGGCTCTGCCAGCGGATGGCGGCTATGCCGAAGGCGTGCTTGAGGAATTCAGACGCGAGGGCATCGACGACGAGGCGCTCGCGGCGAGACTCCAGGTTGAGGGCGTGGCGGCATTCACGAAATCGTGGCATGGGTTGCTGTCGCGCATTCACGAAAAGCATTCTGAACTTGCGAAGACGCGACCTGAACAAGCGTAGCCGGACAGACCTACGCGCGTCGCGGCGCGGTGAACTGCGCGCAATTAAACCCAAACGGGCGCTTCTGTGTTTACCAATGAAAGTCTCCGGTGTCAAAAATGAAAACTGACGCGGTCAGCAAGCCAACGATCATTCCGACCTTGCGCTACCGTGACGGGAAAGCCGCCATCGATTGGCTGTGCAAGGCCTTCGGGTTCAAGGTGCAGCTCCTCGTGCCGGACAAGAATGGGGCGATCGCTCACGCCCAGCTCGTGTATGGAAACGGAATGGTCATGCTCGGATCTGCAACAAACAACGAATTCCAAACGCTCGTGAAGTCTCCTGCCGAGTCTGGCGGCATCGGTTCGCAGAGTGCATACATCATGGTTGCAGACGTGGACGACCATTACAAAATGGCCGTTGCAGCGGGTGCGGAGATCGTCATTGACATCAAAGAAGAAGATTACGGCGGACTGGCCTATTCGTGTCGGGATCCAGAGGGCCATGTCTGGAACTTTGGCAGTTACGATCCATGGTCGGGGTGAACGCGAACCTGAAAGCGACGCAATCTTCATTGCGGCGGCATGATACGTCGCAGAAAATAAATCGCCAGGTGAGACTATTGTCGAGGGACGGTGGCCGCCGATTGCGACATTGGGTTGGGATTCGAGGTAGGCGCAGCAATGGCCATCTGAACGCGCAGCACCTCGGCGTAAAGGGATTCGTTCCTCAGTGTGGCCGCGCCTCGCTCAGGGCCTCATCACAGAAATCGCGTATGGATGTCAGGCTGCGGTCGAGTACACCGGCGGTCGCGCCACTCGTGCCGACTGCGCCTCTTTTAATTACGGCGACCGCGAGCATGGCGCTTCCGACGGAATTGCGCACCTCTTGCGCCAAAAACAGTAGTCGTTCGTTGACGACTGTGTTGCCAGATTTCCAGACTATTTCCTCGCGCTTGCGATCAAATTCTGTCACCGCGGCAGCGATCGCGTTGTCCAGGCAACCATTGAAAGTCTTGAATTCTTCTGCGTCGATCTGCGTATCCCCTTCGCTTGCCAACTCGGTGACCGCCTGACAGACATCGCCGTAGGCGTGCACAACCTGATCGATGGTGTAGCCGCGCTCGAGCAACTCGCGGCCATGCTTGGTCGCAGTCTTTGACATTTCTGTGGGCTGCTGTTTTTCCGTAGGAACGCTATCTTTTTGAGCCGTTTCGTCGTGCAAAGCGTTTTGCTCGACGCGTAACGTATCAATGAGTTGATCGAGAAAGATGGGAACGCCGTGCTTGATTTCTTTGGAAATTGACCGTACGGGCGCACGCGTCACCGCTAACGCGTGACATTGCGCGATCAACTTTTCGCGATTCGATGTTAGAAATTCATGCAGCATACTTTGCCTCTTATTTGAATGACATTCTCAAGCGGTTATCGGGTTATTGGGTTATTGGGTTATTGGTATGCAGCGCTCAGACGAGCATTTGCGATTATCTTCATGCCAATCGAAAGGTGCGTCTGTCTGCTACCGTACATAGTCTGTTGCCAATAACCACCGGCCTCCTCAGCCCTTTTTGGCTTGGGAAGCCCGCCGATGCTGGTCTTACGTTGCTGAATAATTCTGAAAACGACATCGCCTCAGCGTGGCTATTTCATCGCCCCAAAGATGTAGCCGTGCGTCGATAGAAATAAACCGCCTAAGCGCGACAGCGCACAGATCATTCGCTAAAAATGCCATCTACTGAGGTCAACCATTTGTCACGGCAATAACCGTATCGAGGACGAGCAGCACGGTCACCTCATGGATGAAATCGAACTTATCAACCTGAGCACATCAGGGAAAAGTATCCTGACCGTCAACAGCGGCTCATCGAGCATCAAGTTCGCTTTGTTCGATTCGGGCACCGATCCACAGTTGATCGTGCGCGGAGAGATCGAACGGATCGGAACAGCCGAGGCAATCTTCTCCACGCATATTGCCGGGGAGGACAAGAAGCGGGCGCAGACGGTGGCGGCCACCGACCAAACGGCGGCGGTTGCGCTGTTGGTGGATTGGCTGCAAGTGCGGCAGGCGGGTGGCGAAGCAGGTCTCTTGGCGATCGCGCATCGCGTGGTGCACGGTGGACCGAAGTATCACCAACCGCAACGGCTGACACCGGCGTTACTTAAGGCGCTGCGGCAACTAGTTCCATTGGACCCGTTGCATATGCCGGGCGAAATTCTGCTGATGGAGGCCTTTGCTGGTTATTACCCGAACGTGCCGCAAGTGGTGTGCTTTGATACGGCGTTTCACCACGACTTGCCACGCGTCGCGCGAATGCTGGCGATCCCGCGGCGCTACGAAGTGAAGGGTGTGCGCCGCTACGGGTTTCACGGTCTTTCTTATCAATTCCTGATGTCTGAATTGCTGCGCATCGACGCTCCCGCCGCCTCGGGCAGGATCATCCTCGCGCATCTGGGCAACGGGGTGAGTCTGGCTGCGGTGCACAACGGCAAGCCCGTCGACACCAGCATGGGCTTCACCCCGGCCTCCGGCGTGCCGATGGGCACGCGATCGGGCGATATTGACCCCGGCCTGGCTGGATATCTGGCGCGCAGCGAAGGCATGGACGCAACGAAATTTGAGGAGATGGTCAATTCACAATCAGGTTTACTCGGCATATCTGAGTCCAGTAGCGATATGCGTGAGCTCTTGCTACGTGAACGCGATGACGCGCGCGCGGCTGATGCGGTGGCGTTGTTTTGCTACCAGATCAAGAAATGGATTGGCGCGTTTGCAGCGGCTTTGGGCGGCGTCGATACTCTTGTTTTCGCTGGCGGCATCGGTGAAAAAGCGCCCGCTGTTCGCCTGCGAATTTGCGATGGGCTGGACTTTCTCGGCATCGCGCTTGACCCCGCGCGAAATGCCGGAAATGATCCATTGATCTCATCAGCAAGCGCGAAAGTGAAGGTTCGCGTCATTCCCACCTTTGAAGAGCTCGTGATGGCCCGCGCGGTGCTCCTCATCCCAGGCATTACTGCCACCACCGCGGAAACTAAAACATGAATCTGAATGAAGAAATGGACCTGCTCACGGCGAAATTGCTCACCAGGATCGATGCTTACTGGCGCGCAGCGAATTATTTGTCGGTCGGGCAAATGTATTTGCGTGACAACCCTTTGTTGAAACAGCCATTAGCGCTGGAACACATCAAGCGCATGCTGCTCGGGCACTGGGGAACCACGCCGGGGCAGAATTTCATCTACGTGCACTTGAATCGGGTCATCAAGAAATTCGACCTCGACATGATCTTTATTTCCGGCCCCGGCCACGGTGGCCCGGCGGTGGTGGCAAACACCTATCTGGAAGGCACTTACAGCGAGGTCTATCCGGACATCAGCCAGGACGAGGCGGGTCTCAAAAAACTGTTCACACAGTTTTCATTTCCGGGCGGCATTCCCAGCCACGCATCACCCGAGTGTCCCGGCTCGATTCACGAAGGTGGTGAGCTGGGCTATTCGCTCAGTCACGCCTTTGGCGCGGTATTCGACAATCCTGATCTCATTGCGGCATGTGTGGTCGGCGATGGCGAAGCCGAAACCGGACCGCTGGCCACCGCCTGGCACTCCAATAAATTTCTCGATGCCGCCACTGATGGCGCGGTGCTGCCGATACTGCATTTGAACGGTTACAAGATTGCCAACCCAACGATCCTCGCCCGCATCAGCCATGAAGAACTTGAGCAACTGTTTCGTGGCTACGGCTGGACGCCTTTCTTCGTTGAAGGAGACGATCCCGCGTTGATGCATGCTTTGATGATGACGACGCTGGATACGGCGGTTGAGCAGATCAGACAGATCCAGCATCAGGCGCGGGATGGTCGTGAAGACGGCGGTGCTGGTGCGGATCATGACTCGGCGCGCCCTCGCTGGCCGATGATCATCCTCAAGTCACCAAAAGGCTGGACCGGCCCGAAAGTGGTCGATGGTAAACAGATTGAAGGCACCTTCCGCGCGCATCAGGTGCCGCTGTCCGATCCGGCAGCACACCCTGAACATCTGGCGCAGCTTGAAGAATGGCTCAAAAGCTATCGACCCGAAGAACTCTTCGACCCCATCGGTCGCCTCAACCCTGAACTCGCGGAACTCGCACCCAAAGGCAAATATCGTATGGGCGCCAATCCCCATGCCAATGGCGGCCTGCTGCTTCGCGAATTGATCATGCCGGATTTCCGGTCTTACGCAGTCGCTGTTGCCGTACCCGGTGTGCACGCGGCTGGTGACACGCGTGCGCTCGGCCCGTTCCTGCGCGATGTGGCAGTGATGAACGAGAAGCAGCGCAATTTTCGCGTGTTTGGTCCCGACGAGACCACTTCCAATGGCCTAGCGGCACTGTTTGAAGTCACCAACCGTCAATGGGGGATGACCACGGCCGCGAACGATGAGTTTCTTGCGCCCACCGGGCGGGTGATGGAAATGCTCAGCGAGCATCAGTGCGAGGGCTGGCTCGAAGGCTATC
>ENA-OFCE01001182-OFCE01001182.1-metagenomes-genome-assembly--contig:-NODE-1182-length-14082-cov-4.318101_pt1 | contig 14082 bp, 14 predicted proteins | sample MGYA00153388_OFCE01 | MGnify analysis MGYA00153388
CGTCACGCTTCACGCCGGGCCGGCCCAGCGCCTCGCGCACGGTGCGGGCGCCGGCTGGGTTGACGGTCGGGGCGATGGTGGAAAACTGTGGATGTTCGGTGCACCACGCCAGACAGGCGCGAAGCAGGCGGGCGGCGTTTCGGGTCACGGTCGGCCGGGCGGCGGCTTCTAGCTCTGCCCACAGGCGCAGGCGCTCGGGTGTCAGGTCTTGTACGCGCTCGGCCAGCAGCGGAAACAACGGGCCCGGCGCGGTGTCGCCCGTGCCGCGCTTCTTCTTTTCGCCCCCGGCTTGCGCGTAGCGCAGATGGTCGGCGTGATGGCTGGCGCTCCACTTGGCGCGGCGGGCTTGCAGGTAGTCAGCCCACACGGTGCCCAGTGTCAAGGCCTGCGCGGCGCGCTGGGTGGCGATGGCTGCATCCTGGGCGGCCTTCGCCACGGCGGCAGCGGCTTCGGCTTCGGCTTGCAGTCGCTCCAGTTCGCGCGGGTCTTTCTTGTCGGTCTTGATGGTCGTAGCCAGGGCTCGCGCCTTTGCCTTCGCATCTTCAATGCTCATCAGCGGGAAGCGGCCCAGCGTGCGACTGATGGCCAGGCCGTTCAGCTTCGCCTCGTAGACAAATGCCTTCGCTCCGTTCGCTGTAACACGCACACGCAGGCCGGGCGGGTCGGTGGCGCGCAGAAACGCCTTGGGCACGCCAGGCGGGCAGGCAAAGCGGGCAATCAGGCCCTCGCTCAGTTCGTGGGTCACGCCCAGGTCGGGCGTTTCGTCCTTCTTCGGTCGTGCCATGAGTGCCCCTTTTTGCCGGCTGCTTTGTCCATACCTGCGCCATACCTGCGCCATACCTGCGCTGTACCGCCCAAAGCACCCTGTTTTGCCGAATCCGAATCAACGCAAAGACTGTGTAGGCATCCAGCTTTAATCACCTAACCTGTTGATTTGTATTGATTCTATCGACAGCCATCAACGGTGGCAAACACTGTTACCGTGCGACTCATAATCCTTTGGTCGCTGGTTCGAGCCCAGCACGGCCTACCATCTCCCCGTCCGCATAGGGCCACAAAAGAACGAAGCGCTAAGAAAATCAATGCCTTAGTGCTTTTTTCATGTCTGCGCAAGACCAGGTAAGGTGCCTTGTGTCGGGTAACTTAGTGAGTAGGAACCAGGTAACTGGCCGAATGCGGCTCCAAGCGAAAGCGAGTTACCCGGAATGGCAGCGACGACATCCTCATTGACAAGGCAATCAAAGCGGCGCTGAAGGCTGTTATGGGTGCTGGCAATGCCCGCAGGATCAGAAACGGCGGCGGGTTGGTGTTGAAAGCCCGCCCGACCGGCGTTGGTTGGTGGCGCTTCCGAGGTCTCTTTGGCGGACGCGAGGGCATGCTGAGTCTCGGCACGTACTCTGACGTGCCGCTGGCCCTGGCGCATGAGCAGCGCGACGAGGCGCGCAAGCTGGTGGCGGCAGGCCCCGACCCCAGCGACGCCCGCATGGCAGACAAGGCGGCAGAGGTGGCCCGTGCCGAGTCTGCTCGGCTGGCCGCTGCCGGGCTTTCCGGCCCTGGCACCTTCGAGCATGCTGCGCGCTAGTGGCACGCCTTCATGGCGGCGAGCTGGTCAAGCACTCATGACGTCAAGGTGCTGGCGCTGTTGAAAAACGACCTGATCCCCTACATCGGCGCCCGGAAATTGGCCGGCCTGACGGCTCCCGAGCTGTTGACCCACGCGCGCCAAGTGGAAGCGCGCGGCGCCACGGAAACCGCTTGCCGCGCTCTGAAGGCAGCCGGTGCTGTGTTCCGTCACGGTGTACAGCGTGGCTACTGCACAAGCGACCCGACCCGCGACCTGAAGGGGGCGATTCAACTGTCCATTCCCGAGCATCGCGCGGCCGTCACCGACCCGTTGAAGCCGGGCGAGTTGCTGCGCGCTATTGACGCCACGCCTATCAAGGCACGCCCACCGCCCGTGCGGCCCTGGCGCTGGCGCCGGTGGTGTTCCTGCGCCCTGGCGAGCTGCGCAAAGCCGCGTGGGCCGAATTCGACCTGGACGGCGCTGCCTGTGCCGTGCCGGCCGCGCGCATGAAAGGCCGGTTGAAGGCCAGGCAAAACGGACCATGTCGTGCCGCTGGCGCCCCAGGCCTTCGCCAACCTGCACGACTTGCATCCGCTGACCGGCGCCGGCACCTGTGTTTTCCCGAACCCACTGACGCTCGACCGGCCACGGTCAAACACCGGGGTGCTGTCCGCCTTGCGGCGCATGGGCTTCGGCAAGGACGAAATGACGGGCCACGGTTTCAGGGCCACGGCGCGCACCATCGCGCATCAGCGGCTGGGCATCGCGCCCGAGGTGATCGATGCGCTGGGCCGAGCCTACAACCGGACGCTGTTCCTGGAGCAACGGCGCGAGCTGATGACGAAGTGGGCCGACTACTGCGACCGCCTGCTGACTGGCGCCCACGTGATCCCGCTTAGGCAGCGCGCCGGGTAAGTTGGGTCACGCGACTTTTGTTCGTTCCGATGCGAACGGTGCGAACAGTGCGATCGATTCACGAATCGCCAGCATTGAGGCCAGTTTTCGGCCGTTGAGGGGCTTTTGACCCGGTGCGGAACAGGTGCGAACAGCTCGAACACTCAGACAAGGGCAGGCCTGTCTGGTGCCGATACTGGGCGCGGCGAAGTGGCCCCATGCGGCCCTGGTCACACTTTTGTGTGTCGCTTCGCGGCAGGACCAATCCAGCCCGACCGGAGAACCCCGCCATGCACACCGCAACCCTTCGTGCCGTGGGCGAATCAGTTTCCGGCGCGCTGCCGCGCCAGATGCTGCGCACCCAGAGCCTTGCGGCGGGCGCATCGGTGACGGAGGAAGATGGCCGCCTGGTGCTGTCGTCCGCCCGGCCCCGCTACCGCTTGGCCGGGCTGTTGGCCGGCAGGAAGCCCGGCGACATGGTGACCGCCACCGGGCTCGGTCGATGCGCTGCCCGTGGGACGTGAAGCGTGGTGACCAAGCGGACCGCCTGGACGTCCAGGCGTAGCGACATCATCGATTTGGACTTCGACCTGGGCGCGGGTCATGAGCAGCAAGGCACGCAGCCGGCGCTGGTGCTGTTACCTGAAGCCTTCAACCGCTTTGGGTTGGCCCTGGCCGGTCACGTGACGCAAGGCAGTGCTTTCGCACGCGGGCATGCCTGGACGATGGCCCTGGCCGGCGCCTGGCTGGCGACCGGGGCCGTGGTGCTGTGCAACCAGGTGCGCACGGTAGACCTGAAGGCCCGCCGCGCGCAAATCATCGAAGCCATGCCGCCCGAGCTGGTGGCCGATGTGCTGGCCCGCGTGGCAACGCTGATCGAGTGAGCGCCTGAGCAAACGATTTGAGAGCATCCGGCAAGGCTTGACCGAGGCCATCGGCCATGCGAGGGGCGAACAAAAAGGGGTGAAGGTGGGGCGCCCGACGCACGGCGCCCGACGCACGGCGCCCGTTAACGTGGCGGCCGTGCGAGGCCGGATGGGCTTCACTCAAGCCCAACCCGTGGCGCGCTTCGGTGTGTCTGCGGCGACGCTGCGCCACGGGGAGCGCGGCGATCGCAGCCCACAAGGCCCGGCGCTGGTGCTGCTGAACCTGATCGCCCGCGAAGATGCCGGGGTGCTGCGCACGTTGTGCGGCGGGATGATGAGCCGCGCTTCGGCAGGCGTCCGGGCCGACGCGACGCCCGCGGGTTGAACGTATCTGCTGCGTCTGGGTAGCTGCCGAAGACCCGTCTCCCGGCGGGCTGGCACGCACCTTTCAACGGGGTGCATTTGAAGGGGGACGCATGACACCGTTCGATGATCTGGCGGGTGACGTACTCATCAAGGTCTCGGCGCCTGCCCTTGCCGAACGCTGTCGGCAGGTACTGACGCACCGTCAAATTCAGCGTCGCGAACACAACAAGAACGCGACAAGAACGAGACGCGAATGGGCGCCCGTCGTCACAACGCTGTCAAACAAGCACACCAGACTCTCGGCGTTGTTTGACCACCGTCACACCGGCCCGTGCCGTGTGCTGTGCGATGACACGCTTGCCCCGGCGCCAGGGGATCGAACCGAGGAATCGCCATGGGCCGCCCTTCACACATCAAACCCCGACCCAAACCCGGCACGACGCGCCGCGGGTTTTTTCGCAGTGGCGCATCGACCGCGGCAGCGTTGGCAGCGACCTCGCTCTTGCCTCTGCCCTTGAGCGTGCGCGCGGCGGCGGCCCGAACAGCGCCGTTTCAGCACGGCGTGGCCAGTGGGGACCCCCTGTCTGATCGGGTGATCCTGTGGACGCGGATCACCCCTGCGAGTCCGCGCACGAAACTGGCGGTGAGCTATCTCGTTGCCACCGATCCAGACCTGAAGCAGGTCGCGTTGCGTGGCACCGTGCTGACGGACGCCTCGCGTGACTACACCGTCAAGCTCGACGCCACGGGGCTGCGTGCAGGCACCACCTACTACTACCGCTTCTCCTTCGAGGGCGAGTCGTCTCCCATCGGGCGCACCCGCACGCTGCCGGTCGGGTCGGTGAACCGGCTGCGCATGGCCGTGGTCAGTTGTTCGAACCACGCCCAGGGATACTTCAACGCTTACCGCCGGATCGCGGAACGCGCCGACCTCGACCTCGTGGTCCACCTGGGCGATTACCTCTACGAGTACGGCGCCAACGAATACGGCAGCGCGCGCACACCCGAGCCGCCATACGAGATGGTGACGTTGTCGGACTACCGGACACGCCACGCGCAGTACAAGCGCGACGTCGACCTTCAGGAGGTTCATCGACAGCACCCGATGGTGGCGATCTGGGACGACCACGAGATCACCAACGACTCGTGGCGCAACGGTGCCCAGAACCACACGGAAGGTGTCGAGGGCGTCTGGGCGCAGCGCGTCAGCCAAGGGCTGCAGGCCTACTATGAGTGGATGCCGGTGCGCGTTGTCGACCCGACGCAGCCGCGCAACAATGAACGAGCGTTCGCGTTTGGCGATCTGGTCGATTTGCTCATGCTCGAAGAGCGGCTTGTTGCGCGTTCCAAGCAATTGCCAGCGACGCTGCCGACGCCGTTTGGTCCTGGATTCGTGCAGTCGGGCGAGTTCGCGAACCCTGAACGCACACTGCTCGGCCCGGCCGGCGAGGCGTGGCTTTCCACAAGATTGCGCACCTCGACCGCCAAGTGGAAACTGCTTGGCCAGGGCGTGATGTTCGCGCAACTCAAGCTTGTCGCGGCGCCACTGGCAGCCGGTGGCGGTGTGTATGCCAACTCGGACCAGTGGGACGGCTACCAGCCGGCGCGCGACCGCGTCTACGCCATGTTCAAGGGTGATGGCTCGACCCCGGCGGTCGACAACTGCGTGGTGTTGACCGGCGACATACACAGCTCGTGGGCCGCCGACCTGACCCAGGACCCGAACAACCCGGTCGTGGCAACCGGCGGCTACAACCCCTCCACCGGTGAGGGCTCGCGTGCGGTCGAATTCGTCGGCACCTCGGTCACGTCGCCCGGACTGGACGATCCCAACAACGGCACGGCCAATTTCCTGCGCAGCGTCAACCCGCACTTCAAGTACATCAACCTGAATCAGCGCGGCTACATGCTGCTCGATGTCACGCCGCAGCGCGTCGTGTGCGAATGGTGGTTCGTCGACACAGTCGCCAGCATCACCAATCTGCAAACGTTCGGGGTTGCCTTCGAGACCACTCTGGGCAGCAACCGTCTGCAGCCGTCGGCCCAAACCACGGGCCGCGCGAGTCCGCCTGCGTTGGCACCCTGAACCGCGGCACGGGGTGCGGGTCTCGTTGGACCTGCACTCGCGCAACCAATTCAGCGGCAAGCCGATGATCGTTGCGGGCCATTGACCAGAGCGGCAGCCATGGCCCGCGGTCGTCGAAGTCAACGGATCGGCAGCACTTCCGGGTGAAACCCGCGGGCGGTCTGTCGCATGCCTGTCTGCCGTGGCGGTGCGACGCTGCGCCCCAGCAGCGCACCGGGCGCCGTTTGCATCAGGTCAATTTCTCAAGTCAACTTGACGTGCGCTAGGAAACTGGCGAAGAGGGTAAAAAACCCCACGATGGCCGTGAAGACCAGGACGCCGACGCCGTAAATCTTGGCGAGCTTATTTCTTGTCTGCTGGATCGGTGTCTGTGACATGGGTACCGCTTCGTGCATTCAGCCCACCGACGTGATGGGCTGCAATTGGGGGGGAATCTCTTTATCAGCAGATGATTTTGATCGACATGGACGCTTCGCGCTAATCGAAGGCCAAGGGTCGCGGCAAACGGCCCTCGACGGTGCCAGCCGCAAGGCGGCCGTTCACTCAGACCTCTGCCCTGGCGCAGTGGCAGCATGTTTGCGCGGCGCGCTCAAGCTTCGCCCGGGGGCGCGGCGGGGCCGTCTGGCGGCGCAAGAACTCCCTGCTCGTCGGTGTCGGCGCGATCGATTCGGGGCGGATGGGCCAGGGTGTTGCGGATGAACTGCTTTTCGTAATGGCGGTTGCGGCGGTTCTTCTTTGCAGACGCCCGCTGACCCAGACGCTTGTCGAAGACGAACTCGGCCAAACGGCTGAGTTCGCCGAGGTCAGGGATGTCGTTGGGTGAATTGCGACGCGGCATGACGGAACCGGTGTGCGGAATGCCGGTCGATCGAGACAAGTCCCCGTGCAGGCGTCAAACGAGCTTCGCGAGCAGCCATCCCGTGGCGACGATGTGGCCCAGGGTCACGAGCACGGACAGTCCGTGCAACCATTTAAAACGCTGACGCTGGCCAGCATCGGTGGCGCGGTTGATCGCCGGCATCAGCCCCTGCCGCACGAGGACGGTGGTGATGGCAATCGCGGCCAACACTTCCGCGCAGACCGCGTCGTGGGGCCACCAAAGCAAGGCGGCCACGGCCGCGGTGGCGATCACGAAAGCATAGAACCAGGGAAAGGCTCGACGCAAGGCCGCTCCCGCGGTATTCGCCGGCAACGCCGTGAATAAAAACGCGGCAAAGCCGAACGAATACAACGTCATACCGCCAAACAGCAGGGCAGTGCTCAGCACAGCCAAAGTCAACATCATGGAATCGCCTTTTGCAGCAGGAGAATGGACCGTCTCTCAGGTCACGACGACCTTTCGGATGATCCCATCGGCACGTGGCGAAGCGGTTTGTGGGGCCATCCACTCCGCAAGGCGGGCAGCGACATCCCGCGGCAGTGCGGCGAGGCGTAAGCCCAAGTGCAGACCAAGAAAATCTGCTGCGGACGATGCCGCAGCAATCAGGGTCGCTGCATCAAGTTGGCGGTGCACGGGCCGATAGCCAGAACACAGCTTTTTGTCATTCTTTTTACGACTCTCGCAAGAATGCGTTCATGACGCCCGCAAAACTCCCCGCCAACGAAATTAAGCGCCTGGCCGCGTTGCGTGCGCTGGACGTGCTCGACAGCGGCCCGGAGGTAGAACTCGACGCACTCGTCCGGGTGGCGTCGATCGTCTGCGGCACGCCGATCTCGCTGATCAGCCTGGTTGATGCCGAGCGGCAGTGGTTCAAGGCCAACATCGGCCTGCCCGGAACCACCGAGACGCCCCGCGACATCGCCTTCTGTGCTCACGCGATTCTTGGCGACAACATCTTCGAGGTACCTGACGCCACCAAGGACGAACGGTTTGCCGACAACCCGCTGGTGGCGGACAAACCCACCATTCGTTTCTACGCCGGAGCGCCCGTCGAGTTGAGCGACGGCAGTCGGGTCGGCACGCTGTGCGTCATCGACAGCACGCCCCGTCTGCTGACGCAGGCGCAGCGCGACGTGCTTTCGTGCTTGGCCACGGCGGCTTCGCAGGCGCTGGAGGGTCGCCGCGCGATCCGCCGCACGCGTCAACTGGCGGGCGAACTGAGTGAGCAGCACGAATTGTTGCGCGTGACGCTGCACGCGATTGGCGATGCCGTCATCACGACCAATGCGCAGGCGGGGGTGGTGTGGATGAACCCCGTTGCCGAAGCGATGACCGGCTGGACGAGCAGCGACGCGCGCGAGCAACCCCTCGAAGCGGTGTTCCAGATCATCGGCAACGCCGATCGGCAGCCGGTGGTGCAACTCGTGCAGAAGTGCCTGTCAAGCGCCGAGGCAGGCCAGCGCGCCGAGGCCGGCAACGAAGCTGCCCAGAGCATCCTGGTTTCGCGGCACGGCCAGGAGTTCGGTATCGAAAGCTCGGTGTCGCCGATCTTTCAGGAAGGCGGTACCGCGCTGGGCGTGGTGATTGTTTTTCGGGACGTCACCGAGAAGCGCCGCTTGTCGGGGGAGATCAGCTTTCGTGCCTCGCACGATTCGCTGACCGGGCTGGTCAACCGGGCAGAGTTCGATGCGCGGCTGGGACGCGTGTGGAGCACGGCACGCGAAGAAGGCACCGAGCATTCGTTGATGTACATCGACCTCGATCGCTTCAAGCTGGTCAACGACACCTGCGGGCACACCGCCGGCGACCGGCTGTTGAAGCAGGTGGCCGCCATGCTGCGCGACGCGGTGCGCAGCTGCGATGTGGTGGCGCGCCTGGGTGGCGACGAGTTCGCGATCCTGCTGGAACATTGCGCACCGGACCGGGCACACAAGATCGGGCAGGCCTTGTGCGACCGGATGGAGCAGTTTCGCTTCGTGCACGAGGAACATCGCCTGCGCATCGGCACCAGCATCGGCCTGGTGCCGGTACATGCCGGTTGGGAGACCACGACCGCCATCATGCAGGCCGCAGATGCGTCTTGCTACGCGGCCAAGGAAAGGGGTCGAAACCGCGTGCATCGCTGGATGGACAGCGATGCCGAGTTGCAGCCACGCAGCGGCGAGACGCGGTGGGCTTCGCGCATCGAACAGGCGCTGGACGAAGACCGGTTCACCTTGTATGCGCAGCGCATCACACCGTTGTCCGGCGCACACGATGGATTGCATGCCGAGGTGCTGGTTCGCATGCTGGGCACTGACGGCGAGTTGATTCCGCCTGGTGCTTTCTTGCCGGCGGCCGAGCGCTACCAGCTGGCGCCGCGCATCGATCGCTGGGTGCTGCAGCACGCGCTCGACTGGCTGCGCCTGCACGCCGGCCCGAAGCGGGTGCGGCAACTCAGCGTCAACCTGTCCGGACAGTCGGTCGGCGACCACGAATTTCATCGGTGGGCGTTCGAAATGCTCGGTGCAGCGGGCGAGGATTGCTGCCGCAGTCTGTGCCTGGAGATCACCGAGACCGTGGCCATCACCCACCTGACCGACGCCGCCACTTTCATTGCGGGGGTGCGGGCGATGGGCGTGCGCGTGGCACTGGACGATTTCGGCGCCGGCGCTTCGTCGTTCGGCTACTTGAAGATGCTGCGGGTGGACAGCCTGAAGATCGCCGGACAGTTCATCCGCGGCTTGATCGAGCATCCGCTGGACGCGGCGGCTGTGCGCTGCTTTATCGACGTGGCGCGCGTCGTGGGCATCCAGACGGTGGCCGAGTATGTCGACCGCACCGACGTGCTGGCCCGTGTGCGCGAGATGGGCGTCGATTTCGCGCAGGGCTTTTTGCTGCATCGGCCGGCGCCGATCGATGAGCTGCTGCAGGCACCCGATTCGGCGGCGGCGAATTGGGATGTTGATGTGGATGCGGTTGCCCCTTCGGTTGCAACATCGGCGTAGCCCCGACCAGGCCTCTGATAGGCTAAGAGCAGTAACCGAGTCATCGCACCATGTCGTCGATCCTGCCCGTGCCCGAGGATGCAGTCAAAGGCCCCGGCCTGAGTCTGCAACAACTTCTCGGCCGAATCGCCGAACACACCGACGACGTCATCCTCATCACCGAGGCCGAGCCCCTGAATCAGCAGGGGCGACGCATTCTCTACGTCAACGCGGCCTTCACGCGCATGACCGGCTACACGCCCGACGAAGCCATCGGCCAGACCCCGCGCATGCTGCAGGGGCCCAAGACGTCGCAGAAAGCCTGCCGCCAGATGCGCGCGGCGCTGGACGCTTGGCGACCGATCCGGATCGAGCTGCTGAATTACCGCAAGGACGGCAGCGAGTTCTGGGTCGAGCTGCACATCACACCGGTGGCCGACGACGCCGGCTGGTACCGGTACTGGGTCTCGGTGCAGCGCGAAACCAACGAACGCCGGCACTTCGACGAGCAGCGGCGCTTGTACGAGCTGATCCTTGCCAACGTCAACGACGGCATCTTGGTGGCCGACGCGCTGCGCCCCGACTTTCCGATCGAATTCATCAATGCCGGCTTCACGCGCATGACGGGCTACACCAGGGCCGATCTGCTGGACGTGAATTGCCGGTTGTTGCAGGGGCCCGACACCGACCCTATCGCCAAGCAGCAGCTGCGCCGCGGCATTGAGCAACAGATGTCGGTGACCACCGAGATCCTCAACTACCGCAAGGACGGCACCCCCTTCTGGAACATGACGACGATCACGCCGCTGCGCGATGTGCAGGGCACCGTGGTCAAGTACGTCGGCGTTCAGCGTGACCTGACTGCCGCCAAGCTGCGCGAGCGCGAGATGGTGGCAGCGCAGCGGCTGAAAGCCGTCGGCGAGATGACCGGCGGCATAGCGCACGACTTCAACAACCTGCTGACGGCCATCGGCGGCGCCGCAGAGTTGCTTGTCCAGCGCTTTGCCCACGATGCCGACAGCCTGCCGCTCATCGAAGTCATTCGTGCCGCGTCGCAGCGCGGAACGGGCCAAGTGCGACGTTTGCTGGGTTTTACGCGCACGCCCTTGCTCGCGCGCGGGCCGCTGGATCTGCAGCCGGTCGTGCAGCAACTCGAGCTGATGCTGCGCAGTTCGTTGCGCGAAAACATCTCGCTGGCGATCGATCTGCACCCAACTGCGCGCTGGATTGACGCTGAGCCGGTGCAGCTCGAAGCCGCCTTGCTGAACCTGGTGCTCAACGCGCAAGACGCCATCGCGCAGGCCGGGGCGATCCGGATCATCAGCCGACCCGTCACCGAGCACGGCCAGCCGATGGTCGTGCTGCAGGTCAGCGACACGGGGGTCGGCATGGATGGGCCGACGCTGGCGCGGGTGTTTGAGCCCTTCTTCACGACCAAGGCGGTGGGCCGCGGCTCGGGGCTGGGCTTGGCCATGGTGAACGCCTTCGCGGCCGCACTCGGCGGCCACGTGACAGGCCGCAGCACCGTGGGACAGGGTTCGGAATTCGCGCTGACCTTGCCCGCCGCCCCGCAAGGCGACACCGGGTACGGCGAGCTCGACGGCGCACCGGCCGAGTCCTGCGCACCCTGCAACGTGCTGCTGGTCGAGGACGACGAGGTCGTGCGCATCACGGCCATCGCGATGCTGGAGTCGCTCGGCCATCGGGTGCAGGCTTGTGCAGATGCCGATGAAGCGCTCGCGCTGCTGGAGCGGGACGCCAGCGTGCAGGTGTTGTTCACCGACCTGATGATGCCCGGCAGCATCGGTGGGCTGGAGCTGGCGGAGGTGGCGCGTGAACGCCGCCCGTGGCTGAGAGTCATCCTGACCTCGGGCTGGGCCGATTCCGACCTGCCGGCGAACCTGGGGCCGGGAAAGGCAGACACCTTCGTGCTCAAGCCCTACTCGCTGGCCGATCTGTCGCGCGCCTTCGCAATGGTTTGAAGCAGGGCGCGCCGCTGGCGGCAGACTCCGCCGGGCCGGCGCTGGGCTGGCCGCAGGCCGAGGCTAGTGCCTCGGCCGAGCTCAAGCCTTCAGGGCCGAGCAGGACCGAGCAGGCCGAGCCGGATTGAGCAGGCCGAACCTGCAGCCGGACCACCGATCCGAACGAGAAGTCCAGCCGGGTGTGCTGGGTGTGTGCGCTGAAGCACAGACCCGCGGGTGCGTGACGGCCAGCATGGCTCTGGAGGGTTTGTCGATCGTGGTGACGGTCCCTTGCCACCCATTCGAAGCCACACATCGGAGCTGCCATGACGCTAAACGCACGCATCACCGGAACCGTCGAATACCGGGAAGGCGACGGTGGCAACATCGCGATTCGGTTGGGGCCGTGCGAGATTGACGAGACCGAGCTGGACGCGACGATCAGCTGGATCGACGGCGATTCGAGAGGCTCGGCGGCGATTCCGATCGCCGACTATCGGCGCTACGTGGCCAGAAAGGTTATCCAGATCGATGGCGCACCGGCCTCCTGAGTGCCGGGCTCGATGACCGCAGACCGATGGCCGCAGCCCGATGATTGAACCGGCTCGCCCAAACGGGCCACGCCTGCGGTTGTGGAGCGCGGTGGGCTTTGTGACAGCGGTAGGCGCCCGAGCCGGTTGGCGCCGGCGTGAACCTGACGAGTTGACGCGGCTCAGCACGCCGCTGCAACGCCTGCCCGCGCAGCCCTCGATGCGGCTGCTCATCGTCGGAGACAGCACTGCCGAGGGCACCATCGCCGCTGCGCCCGAAAGCAGCCTGGCGGGCCTGCTTGGCCGACGCTTTTCAAGTCTGCATTTCTCAACCAGTCGTGCGACGGCGCAACGTTTGCCGGGCTGCTGGCGCAGCTCGATGGCGACGCGCGGTTCGACAGGGTGCTGGTGATGGCCGGCGGCAATGACGTGGTGCGGCTGCGCGGGTTGCGATCGATGCAAACTGACGTCGACCACGTAGCGCAGCGTGCGCGCCGACTCGCCGACCTGGCGGTGCCGATGCCCGCAGGAAATGTCGGCAATGCGCCGTTCTTTTTTGCGCTTGTGTCGTGGTGGATGACTTTGAGTTCGCGCCGACTGCACGCCCTCGTCGACGAGGACGCGTCGCGTCACGAAGCGTTGGTCGTTGAGCGTGAGCACACCGACGACCCGTTCGTCGAGCGGCCGGCGCCGAACGCCGCGGACGGTCTGCATCGCAGCGATGCGGGCTACCGCGTTCGGTTCGACGAACTGTTGGCGAAGGGCGCCTTGTCGCAGCGGTTTGCGGCCGTTGTGGCCGCGGACCGATGGGTCTGGCCTGGCACGCCGGAGATGCCGGACATGCCGAAGACGCGAAACCCGCGAAACCCGCGAAACACGTGAATTACGCGAAACGCGCCACCACGTCCCTACGTCCCCACGTCCCCACGCCGACCACGCTGAACAGGAACCTGCCATGACCTCCATCCGCACCGGGCAAGCCCCCGCGCCGTTGACGCGCGACCAGTTTCGCGAGCGCTTCAACGGCCGCTTCTACGACCCTTCCTTCGACATCGAGCGGGACGCCATCGCGCGGCTCGAAGCGATCGCATGGGACGCCTTGCAGGCAGGTCGCAAGGCGCCGATCACCCAGCCCGCCGGCAGCGAGTTCGCCGACCCCACCTACAAGATCTCGGTGCAGTGGCTGGACACTCGCCAGCGCCTGAAGGCGGCGCAACGGCGGTGGAGCGACAGCGCCACGCCGTCGCGGGTGCTGTTGATCTGCGGCAGCGCCCGCAATGACGGCACCTGCCCGGGCGAGATTTCCAAGACCTGGCGGCTGACCGAGCTGGCACAGCAGGTCGTCGAGGCCGCCGGCATCGTGCGCAACGCACCGACCGTCGCCGAAAGCACGCCGAACGCACTGCGCCTGCTGGCGCCGACCGCATCCGAAGGCCATGAATCCGGCTTGGATGCGCAGCGCGCAACCCTGCGCAGCGCCGACGAACTGCGTCATGTGCCTGCGAACGCCAGCAGCCGCGACTGGTTCATGCCGCTGGACGATACGCGGCTGTCGCGCTCGCTGGACGAAGTGATCGCGCTGATGGAAACCACCGGCAAACCGATGCGCACGCAGCCGCCGGGCGTGTCGGTCAGCGGGCAGCCGGAACAACTCAAGGGCGTGCGCCGCAACATGGCGCGGGTGATGGCCGACGCGCATGCGAAAGTGGTGCCGACCACACTCACCGACGACGCCGACATCTACGCATGGACGCACGGCAACGACATGACCGCGCGGCTGGTGCGTGCGATCTGCATCGCCGCGAAAGCCGTGCCCGCGCTCAACGCATGGTTCGACGGCGACAACCTCACCCGCACCCTGCACCCGCACGTGGATATCGGCATCGCGGTGGACACCGACGACGGGTTGTTCGTACCCGCGCTGCGCAACGCCGACATGCTGGACGCGCGCGGCGTGCGCGAAGCGATC
>ENA-OFCE01001183-OFCE01001183.1-metagenomes-genome-assembly--contig:-NODE-1183-length-14063-cov-2.624572_pt1 | contig 14063 bp, 16 predicted proteins | sample MGYA00153388_OFCE01 | MGnify analysis MGYA00153388
AATATAATAATAAACCTACTTCTACACCACCGCCTCCAGCATCTTAATATATCCCACAATACCTTCCTCAATCTCTTTCAAGTAAATAAATTCATCGGCTGTGTGCGATCTGCCCGAATCTCCCGGACCACATTTTAAGGATGGAATGCTCAGTAACGCTTGGTCTGACGTGGTGGGCGAACCATAAGTTTTTTTGCCCAAGGCAATTCCGGTTTGTACAATCAAATGTTCTTTGGGAATGGAAGATGGTTTTAAACGAACCGAACGAGGTACAACTTCGCAATCAACAAACTGCCTGATGGTGGCAATTACTTCCTCATTAGTGTAAGCATCCGTAACCCGCACATCTACCGTAAACTGGCAAGTATCGGGCACAACGTTATGTTGTGTTCCGGCGTTTAGTATGGTTACCGACATTTTAATGGAGCCCAAACTTTCAGAAACTTTATCAAAACGGTAATTTTGAAACCAAACTACATCTTTTAAGGCCTTGTAAATGGCATTATCGCCTTCTTCGCGGGCAGCGTGACCCGATTTTCCTTTTACCACACAATCCAAAACCAACAAACCTTTTTCGGCTATGGCCAAATCCATAAATGTAGGCTCGCCGATAATGGCAAATTCCAAATCACCTAATTCTGGGATGATGGATTCTAAACCGCCATTTCCCGAGTTTTCTTCTTCTGCAGTGGCGGCCAAAACAATGTTATATTTTAAATCTTCTTGCTCGTAAAAATGTAAAAATGTGGCAATCAATGAAACCAGTGCGCCGCCGGCATCGTTGCTGCCCAAGCCATAAATTTTTCCATCTTCTACATCGGGAGAAAACGGGTTACGGATATAGCTTTTATTGGGTCTTACTGTATCGTGGTGCGAGTTGAGTAAAATGGTAGGTTTTTGCGCATCAAAATATTTGTTGTAAGCCCACACATTATTTCCTTTGGTATGTATTTCTACACCTTTTGCTTTTAAGAATACAGCAATTATAGTCGCCGTTTGGTCTTCTTCTTTACTAAAAGACGAAGTGCTTATCAATGATTTCAATAATTCTACCGCTTGTGGAAATAACTCGTTTGTAGCCATAAATCAATTTTTTGTATATAATTCGCCCGCAATTTTGGCAGAAGTTTTAATGCCTTTAATCATGGCCGAACTAAAGCCGTTATGTTCCATTTCGTTTAAACCAGCAATGGTACAGCCTTTCGGCGATGTCACCTTATCAATCTCATGTTCGGGGTGCGATGCCAACTGCAATAATAAATCTGCGGCACCTTTGGCAGTTTGTGCAGCCATCATTAGTGCATCATGTGCATGAAAACCTACTTCTACGCCACCTTGCGAGGCTGCTCTAACCGAGCGCAAAAAGAACGCTATTCCGCAAGCACATAAGGCTGTGGCCGAGGTCATTAAATCTTCGTTTATTTGAAGGGTTATGCCCACCGTATCAAATATTTCTTTAACAGTTTTAAGGCTTTGCGCCGATGCATTATCACTTGCAAAACAGGTCATAGATTGCTGAATGGCAATGGCCGTATTAGGCATAACCCGAATAACTTCTAAATCATCGAACAATTTATCCTTGATATTTTTGCAGGTTACGCCTGAAACTATGGAAACAAACAATTGATTTTTTATATCAATCGTGTTTTTGATTTCATCCAAAACAGTGTTTACCTGTTGGGGCAATACGGCTAAAATAATTATATCCGCACCTTTAACCGCATGAATATTACTGGTAGAAACCTCAAAACCTTGTTCGGCAAACGATGCCAACAGATTGTTGTTCCTACGGGTTAAGGTAATATTGCCCGCAGTGTATAAACCACTTTTTACCAAGCCTTTGGCAAGGGACATTCCCATATTGCCACTACCAATAATGGTTATTTTTTTGGTTGATTGTTCCATAATTATTTTGTTATCCTTGTTCCAAACAATTGCGTTTGCAGTAAATGCAGTTCATCGGCTTTGCCAATAAAAACTTCTTTTACACCACTGTTTATTGCTTCAAAAGCATTGTGCAATTTAGGCAACATTCCGGTGTGTATAATGTTATCTGCTTTTAATGTTTGGAAAGATGCTGGGTTAATTTCAGGAATCACTGATTCGTCATCGTCCACATCCATCAAAACTCCTTTCTTTTCGAAACAATAAATTAAGGAAGTTTCAAATTTGCTGGATAAGGCAACCGCTAATGCGGATGCAATGGTATCTGCATTGGTGTTCAACAACTGACTTTCCCCATTATGCGTAATGGCCGAAAATACCGGTATGAAACCGTTTTCTATAAGTAATGAAAGGTTATGGGTATGTACCGATGTTTCGTCCAAATCGCCCACATACCCATAATCTATTTCTCCTTCATTACCAGAAGCTTTTTGAACGGGGCGTTTTTTAGCTTGAATGATATTTCCATCTGCACCGCTTAAACCTATGGCGTTACACTCGTGCATTTGCAATTGCGCCACCAAGTTCTTATTAATCAAACCGGCATAGACCATAGTAACTACACGTAAAGTTTCAATATCGGTTATCCTTCTGCCGTCAATTAATTTAGCTTCCAAACCAATTTCTTCGGATAGTTTGGTAGCCATTTTTCCTCCACCATGCACCAATATTTTATACCCTTCCAAATCAGAAAAAGCTTTTAAAAATAAATGTAGCTTCTCAGAATCATCAATAACGTTACCTCCAATTTTTATGATGGAGAGGGTGGGTTTTTGTGAGGATTTAGGTTTCATTGTTTTCTTAAAGGTTTGATATGGATTGCATCTATTGAAAAAGTTATAAATCGTGTGAACCGATGTGGGGTTTTAAGATGTGCATTCCTACGTTTTAATTAAATACATTTTCCCGATTTGCTTATTTTGGAATTTCCCAATAAATATAACCATAGTTATTGCACCTACCAGAGCAAATAACATATCCGATTGTGTATCCCAAATATAACCTTGAGTACCTAAAAAAGAGTCACCCGCTTCTTTTGAAGTAACGGAAATAAACCACTCAATAAACTCGTAAAAAGCACTTATCGCTAAGCAAATGCTTATTATTATAAATGGTAACCAGTTAATTTTATTGATTACTTTTTTTCTGATTAATATTTCTCTGATAATAGCTGCGGGTACAAATCCTTGTGCAAAATGTCCCACCTTATCATAATTGTTACGGCTTTGGCCAAAAATATCTTTGAACCAATTAAACAACGGCACTTCTGCGTAGGTATAATGTCCGCCTATGAATAAAATGTAACAATGTAACAATATTAGCCAATACGTAAAGTTAGTAAATTGAAATTTACTGTAGGTAGCCCATAAAATTGCTAAGCCTAATATTGCCGGAAAAACCTCGAGAATCCAAGTAAAATATTCTTTAGGTTGTATTGCCGAAGCAATAAGACCAATAAAAAACAAAACCAATAAAAGAAAGTGTTTCTTCATGTTTAGGGACGCTAAGTGTTTTATTATTTAAACCAGCATACTTTTCAAAACCGCTTGTGCTGCCCAAGTTCGGTTATCTGCTTGGTTTAACACCAAAGATTGTGGGCCGTCCAAAATTTCATCCGACAATTCTAAACCTCTTCTTACAGGCAAACAGTGCATTATGCCAGCATTGTTGGTTAATTTCAATTTTTCGTTGTCCATCATCCAACCCTCGCCGCTACTCAAAATTTTACCATAATCTTTGTAAGACGACCAATTCTTCACATAAACAAAATCGGCATTTTGTAAAGCTTCATCTTGGTTATACACCACTTTTGCATTGCCTGCAAATTCAGGTGCCAATTCATACCCTTGTGGGTGAGTAATCACAAAATCAACATCGGCTTTGTTCATCCACTCGGCAAAAGAATTGGCAACCGCTTGTGGCAAAGGCTTTACGTGAGGAGCCCAAGTAAGTACAACTTTGGGTTTTATTTTTTCCGCTGGGGCGGGATTTTTTGCTGACCAAACTTCGTTAATCGTAATTAAATCGGCTAAACTTTGTAACGGATGTCGAGTTGCTGACTCCAAGCTCACTACTGGAACCTTGGAAAATTTTACGAATTTGTTAAAGACATCTTCCGAATAATCCTCCTCACGGTTTTGCAAACCTGGGAATGCCCTAAAACCTATGATATCGCAATATTGCCCCAAAACTCCCGCTGCTTCGCGAATATGTTCTACAGTGGTGCCGTTCATGATTACGCCATCTTGAGTTTCTAAAGCCCAACCTTCCTTGTCCAAATTCATCACAATTACTTGCATACCTAAATTTAGAGCCGCTTTTTGCGTGCTTATACGGGTACGCAAACTTGGGTTCATAAAAATTAAACCTAAAGTTTTGTGTTTGCCCAAGTGTTGATGGGCGAAAGGATTTTTCTTTAATGCTAAAGCCTCTGCAACTAAGCTATCGATGTTGGCTACATCATTTACAGAAGAAAATATTTTCATTAATTATTATTTAAAAGTTTTGAGAATGATGTTAAAAACCTATCGGCGTGTTCTTTGGTCAAATTTAAAGCTGGCAGTAACCTAATAACATTGGGTTTGGCTTCGCCTGTAAATATGTGTTCCTTAAAAAGTAAATCTTTTTTTATATGGCTCAATTCTTCAGGCAATTCAATGCCAATCATTAATCCACGGCCACGAACTTCAATAATTTGCGGGAATTTTTTAAGTTCCGAAATCAGGTAATCACCTGTGGTTTGTGCATTCTGCATCAGATTATAGGTTTCCATTTCCTCTAAAACCGCTAAAGCTGCGGCACAGGCCAAATGGTTCCCGCCAAAAGTTGTACCTAACATACCGTACCAAGGTTTTAATTTAGGGTTTATGGATATCCCGGCAACGGGAAAACCGTTGCCCATACCTTTTGCCATAGAATAAATATCTGCATCTACGCCTGCGTGGTCATGCGCATAAAATTTACCTGTTCGGCCGTAACCACATTGCACAGAATCGGCGATAAAATATGCGCCATATTGGTCACACATTTTGCGTATGCTTTGTAGAAAAAAGTCGCTGGCAACCTGTATGCCACCTACACCTTGTATGCCCTCTACAATTACTGATGATACTTGATTTCCATTTTCGGCAAAATAGTTTTCAAAAGCTTCAACATCGCCGAAAGGCAAAAAAACAACATTTGAGGTTTGGTTTACCGGGGCAATAATTTTAGGATTATCCGTAACAGCAACAGCCAAAGAGGTGCGCCCGTGGAAAGATTTTGTAAAAGCAACAATCACTTTTCGCCCGTTTGCAAACGATGCCAATTTTAAAGCATTTTCGTTTGCTTCGGCACCCGAATTGCATAAAAAAAGCTGGTAATCTTCTCTTCCAGATACTTTCCCCAACTTTTCAGCAAGTTCAACTTGGATGGGAATTTTTATGGAATTGGAATAAAACCCCAATTTATTTAATTGATCTGCAAGCCTTTCTACATAATGCGCATTGGTATGCCCAACAGAAATTACCGCATGGCCACCGTACATATCCAAATATTCTTGGCCTTTTTCGTCCCAAATTAGGCTACCTTCTCCCTTAACAATCTCAATATCATTTACGGGATAAACATCAAATAATTTCATAAGCTTTTAATATGCATCGGCGTAAAGCCTTATAACCTTAGGTTACAAGATTAACTATTTTTAGGGGTTTTTTAAAGTTCTAACGATGAGTAGTAAATGGGGTATGGTATTGCTATGTAAAGTTTTTGAATAGCTCAGCAATAAGTTTCATACTTAAAAACATCTTCGCTTTATCGGGCAAATAAACAAATCCGTATTTTGTATAGAAACTTATGGCAAAATCGTCAATAGGATCCACAATTACGGCCATTGATCCTATTGTTAAAGAAGCATCGTAACTTCTTTTTAATGCATCTAACAATAAAATTTCACCTAAGCCTTCTCCGCTAAATTGTTTATCTCTCGCCAATCTGCCCAAAAGTGTTACCGGTAAATCTATATATGAAGGAGGGAGTTTATTTCTTAAAGCATCGGGTACAAAGTCTTTAGCGATACTTGAGTTAGAAAGCGTATAATATCCTTTTACTTCATTGTGAATGCCAGCCATTACAAAACAAGCTGTTATATATCTTTTTGAATCTTGTTTGGCTTGTTTATGAAGGTAAGTGTCCAATAAATTTTGGCCGCATGAAAATTGATCTTTTTTATGATTACCATTTAAAAGTACGGTTTTGTAATTCATTTGGCATTTGATTCATAATATCGATTGGCTGCCTCTAATAAGGCTTTATTGGGCTTAGAGGGATTAATGATTTCATTGAAAAAAATTTCTTGATCGCTTTTTGACAAAACAATTCGGGTGTTTTGTTCCACAATAAGATTAGCTTTTTCTTGAGCGGATGACACAACGAAATCGGTTAAAGATCTGTAACCACCAATATTTGCTGCATATTCAAAAAAATCTTTTTGTGCCTTTGACAACTTGGTATCAAATCTGGCCTTTTGTATGTCTTGCATTTCCCAATTAGTTTTAGATAAGACAAACGTACGTTTATTAAACGTACTTATTAAGATTTCGGTTAAATACTTTTTAAAGCCTCAAAAAAATCTACTAATACATTTGGTACCAGTAAAGCCGTAATAATTATCCCCGAAAGGGCGCCATAAAAATGTGCGTCATGATTAATTCCATCGCTTTGCTTTTTTGCCAGGTATGATGAATACAACAAGAATAAACCTCCGTAAAGTACGGCAGGAATGGGAATGGGGATAGGAAAAATAATGAGTTTAGTAAATGGAAAGAATAATATATAGCTGAACAAAATTCCACAAACCGCACCAGAAGCGCCTAAGCTATGGTACCAAAAATCTTTTTTATGTTTATTAATGGAAGGAATATCGCACAAAATCAATATATCAGACCAAATTGCCAGTGCCCCACGATGCGTTCTAAATTGAAGGCGAAAAAAAAATAGGTAAGCATGTTGAATATGAGGTGTGCCCAATCTTTATGAACCAATCCACTGGTTATTAACTGATAAACATTTTTTCCCTTCGCCACACTATACGGATGCAACATCATCTTTCCATATACATTTTGATTATTAAAAGCATAAATACTTATAATAATGGTAAGCAAGAAAATAAGGGAAGATACAGGTGTTTCTGCAAAATATTGTTCCATTTATTGATGATTGGATTGAATTTTTTTGGGTATTGATTGCAATATTAAACTATAAGAATCATCTATCATTTCTAACATAAAATCATCGGAAAGGGTATGCGTGAAACTAACGGTATTCCAATGTTTCTTGTTCATGTGGTATCCGGGTAAGATTTCGTCAAATTGAGTCCGATAAATCATTGCTTTCTCCGGATTGCATTTGACGTTAAATGTATTGGATTCTCCCAAATTTAACAATAAGAAAATTTTATCGTACAATTTAAACACGAGCGTATCATCCCCGAAAGGAAAACTCTCTGTAACAGATGGTTTAGCTAAGCAATATTCTCGAATAAATTCGTGGTTCAAAAAAAGCTTCTTATAGGTTTGTAATACGTTCCAAAAGCACCGAAATGGTATTTGTAAGTGAGGTTAATGCTACTGTAGGTATCTTTAAACAAATTTTGAAGCCCGGTGTTCAAATTGTCGTTAAAACCGTTTATGTTATCGGTTGTTGTAAAATTTGTACGGTAATTTATAGATACAACATGCCTTATTTCGTCGTAACTATCGTAGAAGTTTACGTGATAACCTACTTCCAGAGGAACTGTAAAACCTTGAAAACTGCTTTTACCCAAATCATCAGGATGCTGACGAGTAAAAGGCACGCCTTTTATACCGGGAAAATCGCTCACGTTGTTCTTTCCACTAAAATAACCTAATCCGACAGCACCATATAAGTTTTTTAATACAAGTAGCCAATTTTCTACCTCATATTTATAAAACTGGCCAACTACAACTGATGTCTTCAATTCTACTGAGATAAAATCTGCCTTGTACATTCTTCCATACGCATCGCGACCGTTTTTTAAATTGGTTTTGTTTACATAAAGGCCTGTTGAAACATAAGGGGTAATGTAATAATCGGCATTAACACCAAATATCGAGCTTTTGTTAGTTGTGAAGGATTTTTTAGCGTCAGGGTAATCAGCTCCGGGTGGGTTATCATACCTAAAATCCATGTTATCTATGGTCATACCGCCCGTTGCCCCCACGCTCCAACGTCTAAAGTTAGACTGAGAAAAAGAGTTATAAGTAAGGATTGTTAAAACAAATATCAGTAGTATTTTTAATTTCATATGAATATCTAATATGATAATAGCTAAAAATTAACCTTAAAAGTATAGATATTAATCAGTTATACAAAAATTTTATTTTTTTTAGCTGTTTTATTATTTGGGAATAATTTTTTAAACCAAAAATTAATGCGCTCATTTTGTATTATGGGTTGTATATTAAGCACATAAAAATTTCATATCTATAAATTAAGTTTTTGTTTTTCACGTTAAAAATCAAAAATTTATCTGCCATTTTAAGTTAATTGTTACATTAGGTTTTTAGGGTCATAGTTTAATTTGTCAATAATAGCTGCACTTGCGGTATCAGAATAAGCTCCGTAAGCATTTACCAAAACTCCTTTAATATCTCCGGAGTGCGACTCGATTGCATAAATAATTGAATTGTCCCCGGGATCAGATGCTCCTTCAAATCTATATACTCTCTTTACTACAAAATCATTAGGGTAAAGTTTTAGCTGTAGTGCGGTATCTTCCAAATAATCTGCTCTTAAATTAAAGTTACTCTTAAAACCTTCCTCGTTCAATTGCTTCAAGGCTTCAACTAAATTATTGTACTCGTGATTTGCTGATGCGTCCATAATTTTTTCATATTAAGCCTCTAAAATTAAGCCAAAATGTTGCCAAGCGACTCGGTTATGCGCATTTAATAAATACCTTTGCAAATCAATAAAATTTTACATCAATTGGCCAAAATCAAAACTTCTTATTTCTGCCAGAGTTGTGGCTACGAAGCCGCAAAATGGTTGGGGAAATGCCCTTCATGCCAGCAGTGGAATACCTTTGTAGAAGAAGTGGTAGAGAAAAACCCTAGTGGAACACCCGATTGGAAAAGCGATACAAACCAAAGTAAGAGTAGAGTTAACAAGCCCAACCCCATTGATGCAATTAAATATTCTGAGGAAGAAAGATTAATAACCCCCGACAAAGAATTTAACCGGGTTTTGGGTGGCGGCATTGTAGGCGGATCTTTGGTTTTGATTGGGGGCGAACCGGGTATCGGTAAATCCACCCTGATGTTGCAATTGGCCGTAACCTTAGCGGGATTAAAAGTGCTTTATGTTTCAGGAGAGGAAAGTGAATCGCAGATAAAACTAAGGGCAGAAAGGTTGTATCCCGAAAAGGAAAGTGCCCCAAAAAAGAGCGATTGTTATATTTTGACCGAAACATCTACCCAAAATATCTTTAAACAGATAGAAATTCTACAGCCCAATATCGTAATCATAGATTCCATACAAACGCTGCACTCGGCACACATAGAATCTACTCCAGGGAGCGTATCGCAAGTGCGGGAATGTACCGCCGAATTGCTTCGCTTTGCCAAAGAATCAGGAACACCCGTATTTTTGATTGGCCATATTACCAAGGATGGAATGATTGCCGGACCAAAAATATTGGAACACATGGTTGATACCGTGTTGCAATTTGAAGGCGATAGGCATCACGTTTACAGAATATTGCGAGCCATTAAAAACAGGTTTGGCCCAGCATCTGAACTCGGCATTTACGAAATGCAGGGCAACGGCTTACGCGAAGTTTCTAATCCATCAGAAATATTGCTGTCTCAACGAGACGAACCTTTGAGCGGCGTAACCATATCTGCAACTATGGAAGGTATGCGCCCCTTGCTTATTGAAACACAGGCATTGGTAAGCGCATCGCCGTATGGCACTCCACAACGTTCCGCAACCGGTTTTGATACCAAAAGAATGAATATGTTGTTGGCGGTTTTAGAAAAACGCTGTGGATTTAAACTGGGCACCAAAGACGTTTTCTTGAATATTGCCGGAGGAATTAAAGTTGAAGATCCGAGCATAGATTTGGGTTTGGCAGTGGCCATCATTTCCTCTCATGAAGATATGCCCATCTCATACAAAACCTGTTTTGCTGCCGAAATAGGCTTATCAGGCGAAATTAGAGCTGTTACGAGAATTGAACAACGCATATCCGAAGCCCAAAAACTAGGCTTCGAGCAAATTTTCATCTCACAATACAACAAGAAAGGCCTCGACATAAGTAAATACCATATTCAAATTAGAACGGTGTCCAAAATTGAACAGGTTTTTTCCCTACTCTTTGGTTAAAAAATTATTTCAAGTTAATAACATTTACAATTACAAATTGTATTCATTTATTCAAAATTTTGTTTTAAAATAGATAATTAAAATGCTTAAAATTTTACAAATTTCGATTTGGTGTCTGTTGATTTTTGGGGCATGTACCCAAAATCAAATTACCGTTTTACATGGGCCTCAAAGTCTTAAAGGTCAGGTTTATGGAGATTCAATAACCGACCAAAACATAAAAGATGTTGCCCTATTGGTTGATATCATGAAAGATAATACTTTCCAGAATTTAAAAATTAAAGGTAAGGTAGAAAATGTTTGTGCTACAAAAGGTTGTTGGATAACCATGAAATTAAACAATGGCGAATTGTTGAGGGTAACATTTAAGGATTATGCTTTTTTTGTCCCCAAAAATATTACAGGCAAAAATGTAGTTATTGAAGGTGTGGTAAAATTAGATAGTGTTTCGGTTACCGATCAGCAACATTTTGCTGAAGACGAAGGTGCTTCGAAAAAAGAAATAGAAAGAATTACCAGCGTAAAACAAAGCTTAACATTTGAAGCCAAGGGTTTGGTAATTTTATAATCAGAAAAACAAAATTTACATTTCATAGGATCCGTTTGTCGGGCTTTTTGTTTACTGCCGGCCAATTAACGGGCAAGTTCACCCAACATTAATCCCATTCAACTTCAGGCTTTACTCGTCAATCCCGTTTAAATATCAATGGCTTTCTCTTTTGGGATAATTTTAAAAGCATAGGTAAAATCGCCCAAAAGGAAAACTTCCTTCTTCCATCAGCTATACTTATATTTGTTCATCTATGGAATTTAAGCTCACTTCAATATACAAACCCACCGGCGACCAGCCTGAAGCAATACGCCAATTGGTAGAAGGGGTAAACAGGAATGATAATTACCAGACACTGCTTGGCGTAACCGGTTCGGGCAAAACCTTTACCATAGCAAACGTTATACAGCAAACACAAAAACCCACTTTAATATTAAGTCATAATAAAACCCTTGCAGCACAGCTTTATGGCGAGTTTAAGCAGTTTTTTCCAGAAAATGCGGTCAATTATTTCGTATCCTATTATGATTACTACCAACCCGAGGCTTTTATACCCAGCAGCAATACGTATATAGAAAAAGACCTGCAAATAAATGAAGAAATAGAAAAATTAAGGCTGCGCACAACCTCGGCTTTAATGAGCGGCCGTAAAGATGTAATCGTAGTTTCCTCCATTTCCTGCATTTATGGTATGGGTAATCCTGAGGATTTTTCCAATGCCGTTTTTCGATTTGGCGTGGGCACACGTATCAGTAGAAATGCTTTTTTGCACCGCTTGGTAGAACTTTTTTATTCTCGAACAACAACTGATTTTAAACGTGGTACTTTTCGTGTCAAAGGCGATACCATAGATATTTTTCCGGCTTACTTAGATTTTGCCTACCGTGTTTCTTTTTTTGGCGATGATATTGAAGGAATAAATGCCATTGACCCTCAAAGCGGTAAAACCTTAGAAAAGGCTACAGATGTGGCTATGTTTCCGGCAAATTTATATGTAACCCCGAAAGATAGGTTTACCAGTGTTCTGCACCAAATTGGCGAGGATATGGAAGCCAGAAAAACACAATTCGTGAACGACCAACATTATTTGGAAGCCAAACGCATCGAGGAACGCACCAATTACGATATGGAAATGATGCGTGAATTGGGCTATTGCAGCGGCATCGAAAACTATTCGAGGTATTTTGATGGAAGAAAACCTGGCGCAAGACCTTTCTGCTTGTTGGATTATTTCCCTGATGACTATTTGATGGTGATTGATGAAAGTCATGCCACCATTCCACAAGTACGTGCCATGTACGGTGGCGATCGGTCTCGCAAATTATCCTTGGTAGAATATGGTTTCCGGCTTCCGGCAGCATTGGACAATCGCCCCTTAAATTTTAACGAGTTTGAAGCCTTGGCTCCTCAAACCATATATGTTAGCGCTACTCCAGGCGATTACGAACTGGAAAAAACCGAAGGAGTAGTAGTAGAACAAGTTATCCGGCCAACGGGTTTGCTAGATCCTGTTATAGAGATTCGGCCGGTAATCAATCAGGTTGATGATTTGTTGGACGAGATAGACAAGACCGTTAAACTCGGCGACCGTATTTTGGTTACCACGCTCACCAAACGTATGTCTGAAGAATTAGCCAAGTATATGGATAGATTGGGCATAAAAGTCCGTTACATACATTCGGAAGTAAAAACTTTGGAACGGGTAGAAATTTTGCGTGGCTTGCGCTTGGGCGAATTTGATGTATTGATTGGTATCAACCTTTTACGCGAAGGTTTGGATTTGCCCGAAGTTTCTTTGGTTGCGATTTTGGATGCAGACAAAGAAGGTTTTTTAAGATCAGAAAGGTCTTTGATACAAACCATTGGTCGTGCCGCCAGAAACGACCGCGGCAGGGTAATTATGTATGCCGACAAAGTGACCGAAAGTATGCGCATTACCATAGAAGAAACCGACCGCCGCCGAGAAAAACAAGTAGCCTACAATACCTTACATGGCATCATACCGATTACCGTGGGCAAAAGTAGGGAAGCTATTATTGAGCAAACATCCGTAGTAGATTTTAAGGGGGGCATTCAACGGGCTTACGTAGATAATATGGAAGCTACCCTAGCTGCAGACCCTATTGTTCAGTATATGAGCAAACCAGAACTAAAAAAAGCCATAGAAAATACCCGCAAACAAATGGTTTCGGCAGCCAAGGAAATGGACTTTTTAGCTGCCGCTAGGTTGCGTGATGAAATGTTTGCGCTAGAAAAAATGTTAGAGGAGAAGTAATGAAGTTATTGGTGGCGGAAGTTTTGTTGCCCATTATATTATATGTGCCAGTGTAGAAATTATTTTAACAGGAATAATAATTTACACCGCTTGCAGATGGGTTGATATTGAAAAAATTAAACAGAAAGTTACGTAAACTAAAAACTGATTTTATAATGGATTATTCCATTTAATATTTTTTTAAATATCTATTAATCTTCAGTTTTAACGGGTTTGATTTCAGCCATGGGATTAAATAAATATATCAAACCCGTTTTCAGCTCCATACATTTATATCTTTTCCGGATGCGTTCCAACTTCTTGAAAACACGCCCAGCTTTGAATTCGAACAAACTGTTTATGGCCAAATGCTCAACGGTAAAAACTGGGTAAGCAGAAACATTGTGCAAATTAAGGGCTTTAAATAAACTGAGATCAGAGCAACTGGATGCTGCCGGGTTTTGCAGATAACCAATAATAACCTTTTTTAAATCAGGAGGGAATATCTCTAGTTCAAAAAATGGTTGCATCATTTTTTTAAAATTCGTTTTCCACTCTTGCCCATGCGGCTTTACTTTATTTTGGTGCTGGTTCCAAGTTTCTAAATGCGCAAATTCATGTACGGTTGTTACCAAGAAAGCATAAATGTTAAGGTTATAGTTTACAGATATTTTATGTCCGTTCCCACTTTGCGGAGAACGGTAATCGCCAAATTTTGTACTTCGAGTTTTAGAAATTTTAAATTCGCATTTGTAAGAATCAATCCATTTAGAAATTAATGGTGCAGCCTCTTCTGAGATGTATTCAGAAAGTATTTGAACTTTTTGATCCAATGTTTAATACCTTTAGATTAGTTTTTATTTTGTACTTTTTCTTTCCATTGTGCACTAAAAGATTGTTTAGAAACCTCAGGCAATGTTCTGTGTTCAC
>ENA-OFCE01001184-OFCE01001184.1-metagenomes-genome-assembly--contig:-NODE-1184-length-14053-cov-26.381912_pt1 | contig 14053 bp, 8 predicted proteins | sample MGYA00153388_OFCE01 | MGnify analysis MGYA00153388
CGCGATCGTAATAGTCGATCGCTTCTAGTTTTTTCCCCAGTACCCGATACCGTTCTGCTTCTACCAAAAGAAACTTATGTTCGTAATTCATCGGGGCATAGTACCCCCATTTCTTCAACTTTTTCTGATTCGCCTTAATGCACTTGAGAATTTGCTGGCGCTGTGAAGAGGTTGCAGTCTCGTAAATTGCCAGTTGCGCGAGAGAATCGTAAAAGTTGTGCAGCACCGTTGGAAGCAAGGCAACACAGTTATCAAAGTAAGGTTTAGCAGCGTTTGCATTCTCAACTGCTTCAGCATAATTTCCGAATAAATAATCAAGATGCTGCTGACAAAGATAACTAAAAAATAACCCTGTGCGATCGTTCGCCGCCACCTGTGCGGGAATATCTTTGGCAACCTGATAGCTTTCGACGGACAAGCAACTCGGATCGCTAGCATCACCCAGAAGATTTAAGATCGCTTGATGGTATATCTGGATGTATAGCGAGCCGTTTTTTTGGTTTAAAGGAGCGATCGCCGTTATCAAAGAACGAATTCCTGCTTCTGCTTCCCTTAAGTTATCCCCTGTCCAGTAGCGATTGTAAGAATGAACCACAACTGCCCAAGCAGCATATTCGACATCTCCCGTTTCTAAACCGCTCTGGTAAGCTGTTAACAGCGCTGGCATCGTATCCGTAATGCGATCACGCCAATGGCTGATAAACGCATAAGTCATAAATAGCACTTTCGCTCTCAAATCCGTCGCATTAAAACGCTCTAGTAATTGCAGAGAAAGTTGTCCAAACTGATAGCCTGCTTCGATATCCACGAGTATGCCGCACAGGATCAGTCCGTACCAAGCATAGCCAAAAGCTGATAGAGCGGTATTGCCGTACCGTACAGACAAATTAACCCGCTCAAATACCAGTAGCGGCATCAACTTCGGAGCACAAAGATAGGCAGCAGAAGCAGCACTAGAAAGAATTCGCATCGCTGCCAATTTGTTAGGATCTGTCATGTTTGGCAGATTTACCAACTGTTCCGGTTTCTTGTTACCTAGAATCAACTTAGTTTTGGCTAAACCCAGCAATACTTGAGGCTGAGTCGGGTTTTTGGGAAGCCGAATCCCAAACTGTCCGAGTACATCAATTGCTATATAAACGGCATCCTGTGGCTGGCCTTGGGCAAGGTAAGCGAGGATTTGAATCTCGTAAGTACTAACTTTGTCAATCAGTTGGTTTGCTTGTTGCAAAATTGCACTAATTAGCTGTTTTACCTGTTCAAATTGGCTGCACAAATACGCTGCTTCGGCTGCCAAATTGTGCAGTGCCAGCGTCAGAGTATATTGTTCCTGCCAGCTATCGGCTGGTAAGCTCCTAATACCTGTATTCACAAATATCAATGCCGCGTCAAAGGCTGCGGCGGCTTTGGCAGATTTTCCCGCCTGCAAGTTCAGGGCGGCTAGTTCATAACGTGCTTTTTGATCCGAAATCAGCCCGCTGGCAAAGTTGAAATGACCGACAATATCAAAAATCCTTTCCTGACGTTGAGTTTCACTACTTTTTTGCAGCAACAGTTGCCCTATTTTCAGGTGAGTGGCTTGTTTTCGATCTTCTGGAATTAGGGAATAAGCCGCTTGTTGAATGCGATCGTGTAGAAATCGGTAGTTAGGTAGTTGAGCGCTGGTAGTTGGCAAGATATCGGTTTTTTCCCGATGTTCTTTTCCTTGATAAAACTTGTAAATTTCACTTGTTGGTAAGATGAATCCTTCTTGCAACAATTTCCACAAATTTGCAGCAGTTTCTTCTGGCGACTTCTCGCTGACTACCGCCAATGTATTCAAATCAAACTGCGCTCCAATGCACGCAGCCAACTTCAGCACATCCTGAGTTTCTGGCGGCAACTTCTGCAATTGCAGCGCCATAAACTCCACCACATCATCGCTGATACTTAGGGCTTTGACTTTGGCAATATCACACTGCTATCCGCCTTTACTTCTCCAAGGGAGGGAGGGTAGGCACGGGGGCACTACCCCTACAAAACTCTGGTTTTCCGTAGGGGCAATCCCCCTGTGGTTGCCCTCATGGTTAAACACAATCAGCCCATCTTCCTGTAGCGATTTGAGAAATTGCGTGGCAAAAAAGGGATTGCCTTTGGTTTTTTGATCAACTAACTCGGTTAATGGCTGAGCCAAAGTGCGATCGCACAAAAGCGTATCTGCGATCAAATCATTAACATCGGATTGACTCAATGGCTCCAAAGTAATAGTATTTACGGTTACTTGAGCTTTTTCCATTTCTGCTACCGCCAACATAAACGGATGAGCCGGAGATACTTCGTTATCCCGATATGCGCCAATTACCAGCAAATTCTGACTGTCTTTTTCGCTCATCAACAGTTGTATTAATTTCAGGGATGCTGAATCTGACCACTGCAAATCATCCAAAAATATCACTAAGGGATGTTCTTTTGTAGCAAACACAGAGATGAATTTCTGAAACACTAAATTGAAGCGGTTTTCGGCGGCATTTCCCAAAAGTTCAGAGACTGGCTGTTGTTTGCCAATAATTCGTTCTAGTTCGGGAATTACTTCTACAATAACTTGACCGTTTTCGCCAACAGCATTCACAATTTTGCTTCGCCATTGCTCTAGCTTAGCATCGCTTTCTGAGAGTAATTGCTCCATCAATTCTCGGAAGGCTTGCACAAAAGCACTAAAGGGAATATTGCGTTGAAATTGGTCGTATTTGCCTTTGATGAAATAACCACGTTGGCGAACTATGGGTTTGTGAACTTCGTTGACAACAGCGGTTTTGCCAATGCCAGAAAATCCGGCAACTAGCATCAATTCACTTTTTCCCTCGTTCCCAGGCAGAGCCTGGGAACGCATTTCTAGAGGCTCTGCCTCGCTGTTTTTCTCATGCCAATTCTCGTTCCCAGGCAGAGCCTGGGAACGCATTTCTAGAGGCTCTGCCTCGCTATTTGAGGGAGGCAGAGCCTCCTGATATTCATTCCCAGGCAGAGCCTGCGAACGAGACGTAATAGCCTGGGAACGAGATATAGAAGCCTGGGAACGAGGGTTTGCTACTCGATCGAAGGCTGCTAATAATTCAGCTACTTCGTTCTCTCTCCCGTAGAGTTTTTCGGGTATAGTAAAGCGATCGCAAATATCCCTTTCCCCCAAAACAAACGCTTTAATATCACCAGTTTCTTGTAATTGAATCACGCAAATCTCTAGATCGTGTTTCAGCCCTAATGCACTCTGATAGCGGTTTTCCGCATTTTTCTGCATCAGTTTAGAGACAATTTCAGATAAAGCTAGCGGAATCTCTGGATTAATTTGATGTGCGGGAATTGGCAGCTTAGCGAGATGACAGTACACCAATTCCATTGGATCTTCGGAAATAAACGGTAACTGACCCGTTAATAATTGGTAGAATGTTACACCCAGGGAATAAAAGTCACTACGATAGTCAATGCCACGATTCATTCTGCCTGTTTGTTCTGGTGAGAGATAGGCGATAGTTCCTTCAAGAATGTTGGGATTGTGGATTTCTTGGGTTTCTCTCAGTAGCAGGGAAGCGATACTAAAATCTATAAGTTTGACTTGTTTGCTATCTGGATTAATCAGGATATTAGCGGGTTTGATATCTTTATGAATTACTAGGTTTTGATAGAGATAGTGTAGAATGTCTGTTAGTTGCAGGGATAAGTTAAGAAATTCTGCTAAAGGTAAAGATCGATCGGGTTGGTTTTGATCTGTGTCTGCTGGCTGTTGACTCGCGCCCTTAAGATAAGCAGACAGGGAAATTCCACCAAAATCCTCCATGATCAGGGCATAGCTATTGCCGTATGCTTCTAGACTCAGGGGTTTGACGATGCTGGGTAGGTTAAGATTTTTGGCGATCGTATATTGATTGCGAAATTGCACCAATTCGCTAAAATTGGGCAAGGGGTTGTGTAGCAGTTTAATAACGACAGGTTGCCCATCCGTCTCCCGGATAGCCCTATACACCAAGGTTCTCAAACCTACATAAAGTTGCTCTAGTATCTGATAACCTGACAAATTTGCGATCGTATCCATATGTTAGTCGTCCTTCCTATTTCTAAAATAACACTCGAATAAGATCCACAGATGCCGAGCCTAGCAACACAAGTTCGAGTATTATGTACTATTTTATACTATGTTTGATGGGATGACCACAATCACAATTGTTTGATGCGATCGCACTTGAGATTCCAGACTTCTTAAAAAAGTCTGGGTTCTGGGTATATTAATTTTATTCATTATTCTTTCTTCTTTCTTCGATATCATTGTTTAACTGGAAGAGTTATAACAAACTCAGTACCTGCTCTGAGGACAGAATGAACTGTAATATCACCGTGATGTTTTTGCACCACAATTTGACGCACAATAGCCAAGCCCAATCCTGTCCCCTTACCCACACATTTTGTAGTAAAAAAGTCCTCAAAAATCTGCTCTTGCAAGATTTTATTCATCCCCACACCGTTATCCTTGATGGAAATAAATATTTGTTTTAAGTCAGGAGATAATTCAGTGGTAATCATAATTTTATTAGCAATCTCATGATAAGTGTTACCTTTATTCGACTCATCAAAAGCATCGATCGCATTACTCAGCAGATTCATGAATACCTGATTGAGTTGTCCTGCATAGCATTCAATTTGGGGTAAATCGCCATAATCCTTAATGACTTCAATTTCTGGGTGAGTATCGTCGGCTTTGAGGCGGTGCTTCAGAATCATGATGGTGCTGTCGATGCCATCGTGGATATTGCAAGATACGGGGCGATCGCTATCACCGCGAGAAAACGTCCGCAAGCTCGTACTTACGTCCTTAATCCGCTTCACTCCTTCTTTCATAGAACCGACTAATTTGGGCAAGTCTTCCCGGATGTATTCCAACTCGATCTGCTCCATTTCTGCTGTAATTTCAGCATCGGGCTGGGGATACTTTTGTTGATACAAATCGATTGATCCAAACAAATCGTTGATGTAATCTAATACAGGTTGAATATTGCCACCGATAAAACCGATCGGGTTATTAATTTCGTGAGCAACTCCGGCTACTAAGTTGCCTAAAGCAGACATTTTTCCCTTTTGGATCAGTTGAATTTGAGAAGCTTGTAATTGAGCGTTTTTTTAAGATACTTGTTGTTCTAAGTTGTGAGTCAAAAAACTCAACTGCAAATGAGTTTTCACCCGCGCTAACACTTCTTTTTATTGAAAAGGTTTGGTGATGTAGTCTACTGCGCCAACTTCAAACCCTTTAATCTTGCTGTCTGCATCAGACAAAGCAGTCATAAAAATGACCGGAATATCGCAAGTTTTGGGATTAGCTTTGAGGCGCACACAGGTTTCAAATCCGTCTATTCCGGGCATCATCACATCCAGCAAAATCAGATCGGACGATCGCCTTTCAAGCTGTTTTAGGGCGCGCTCACCACTGGTAGCGATCGCCACAGTGTAACCCGCATCACTCAACGCTTCGGAAATCACATCCAGATTTGTCGGCGTATCATCAACAATCAAAATTAAGCCAGTCAAATGTGTTTGCATTATCTAGTTACCCTGATTAGTAATATATTCTTGAATTAATAACTCTATCTTCTCAGTTTTAAATTGCTTTGCCAACTGTTGAATTTGCTGAATAAATGGCAGATATTGAGTGTCATCAGCCCCAATTTTCTCAGTAGTTTCTACCAGTTTTTTCAGCAAACCACCCTCTGCAAGTTCCAGTAAAAGCTGCAAATCCTTGACTGGTGGGACAATCAACTCTGCGGTGGATAACTGACTGTTACTCAAAGCGCGATCGGCTTCAGATTCATCATACTGCCAAGTCAGTTGCAGGTGCACAGCCAGCAACGTAAACAACTCAAAAGCATCGACTGGTTTAGCCAGGAAATCATTTCCGCCTGCGGCTTCGCTCATTTGCCGATCGATCTCCGCGACAGATGCCGAAGAAACAATCGCCCGCAAATCCTTTAAATCAGCATCATCGCGCAACTGCTTGAGCATCTCAAAGCCATCCATCACGGGCATAGCTATGTCAGTAATCATCAAATCAGGTCGTCGTTTTTTGGCTTGATTTAAGCCTTCTTGACCGTTTTCTGCTTCAGTAATGATAAATCCCATTGGTTCGAGCAAGCTCAGTAATACCGAGCGATTTTCCCACCTGTCATCCACAATCAAAATGTGCCGCGGCGCTCCTTCATAGCCGATAATCGTCCGTCCCTTGTTGACAGAATTCTGTTTCGCCCAATCGCTAGCACTTAGCAAAGCCACCTCAAAGTAGAAATTGCTACCAACATTAATCTCGCTCTCCACCTGAATATCTCCGCCCATCAATTCAACAATTTTTTTGCTGATTGCTAAACCCAAACCAGTGCCTTCTGACTGACGTTTTTGTTCCCCTACTTGTTCAAATGCCTGGAATATTTTGTTAATTTCAGCGGACGAAATGCCGACTCCGGTATCTTCGATTTGGAATTTGATGCGGGGAATCGGAATACTTGAATTTGGCTCTTTCACTTCTACTTTGAGGGTGACGCTACCGGAATCGGTGAATTTAATCGCATTACCTAGGAGGTTGAGCAATACTTGGCGGAGTCGTTTTTCGTCGGCTTCTATGCCTTCGGGCAAGTTGGATTCTGGGCAATAAAGAAAGTCAATGCCTTTTTGGTCAGATCGAATTCTACAAATTTCAACTACGCCTTGTATAAATGATGGTAAATGAATCGCTTTTGGTGCCAGTTCTAGTTTGCGGGCTTAGATTTTGGAAAGGTCTAAGATGTCATTAACTAATGTCAATAAATGGGAGCCGCATTGATGAATAATTTGGACTCCGTGGCGTTCTTTGTCGGGTAGTTTTTTGGAGCGTTCTAAAATTTGAGCATAGCCGAGAATTCCATTCAGTGGTGTGCAGAGTTCGTGGCTCATGTTTGCTAGGAAATCACTTTTAGCTTGATTGGCGGAGTCGGCTACTTCTTTGGCGATGCTGAGTTCGGCGGTGCGTTCTTCGACGCGGGTTTCTAGTTCTGTGAAGGAGGTTCGTAATTGTCCTGCCATTTGGTTAAAAGAACCAGCCAATGCTTCTAATTCACTAATTCCTTTGACTTCTACTGTTTATTCGAGAGTGCCAGAGGCGATCGCCTCACTAGCTTCTTTTAACCGCAAAATCGGTCGAGCTATCCAGCGGGAGGTAAACACGCCCAGCACAATTGCCACAGCTAATGCACCAAAACAAAGCAGGATAGTAGTGCGAGTATTCGCATTAATTTGTCCCATGAAATCTGATTCATGAATCGTCACCACACGAGCCAATCTAACCCATCTCCGTCATTCCAAGGAGTAACTTGCACAAATTGGCGATTCACTTGCCCGAAGGAATTGCTCTCTAAATTAAACCTGAGTGTCTGAATACTTTTAATATTCTGAAAACCGCCAAATTCTTTTTGGATGTATTTTGCAGCGGCTTGGATTGCGGGATCGGCGATTTCAGTTACATTAAGTCGTTTAGCGTCTTTTCCCACAATTTGATAAGATTTAGCGCTGCTGGAACTTGCAACTAATTCTCCACTGCGTTCAATGATAAATACTTTGCCTTTAGGACTAACCTTTAAATCTCTCAAAAAACTGCTAATTTCAGACAGTCTTAAATCTACTGCCATAACTGCTATCAGTTGCTGCTTTCGATTGTAAAGAGGGTAAGAGGCGGAGATTGACAGAACCCCTGGCGGAGCTGTCCAAGCATAGATTCCGCTCCAAGTAGGTTTTCGGGTTTTCACAGCATTGATATACCAAGCTTCCTCCAGCGGTTTATAATCTGAACTTAGCTTAAACCCGGCTCGGTTCCCCAAACTATCAGTTGTATAAGTGTCAGTCTTCCACCCCGTACGTGCCGATTTTTCCTCAATGACTAGACTGTCATCTATAGCAGTGTATCCAGCATCTATGTATTCGCCCGATGGCAGTGCATAGAAAATATAACCTACGCTTTTGAACACAGTAATCTGTTTCCAAAAAAGTCTCCCTGAAGCTTTTAAATCTCGTAAGTTTAGCTTTGCTGTCAACACAGCATCAGCGTTAAGTTCATTAATTTGTTTGGGAATAGCGAGATAGTTATCTAAATGCTGATCGATGCGTGAACTAACTTCTCGCTGGAGTTGATTTGCTAGATCGTTGACAGCTTTCTGCCCGTTTATGAATGATAAATAACCTACTAAACCGACAGCCCCAAATATTTGCAGTACGAAGGGTACCACTAACACTAATTGTAAAGGTAGAGTTTTATTTACTTTAATCCTAGACTTTTTCATGGGATATTTCCTATTTGGTAATGTTGTGATGGATACTATTTATGATTAAATCGGCAGTACGATCGCCAATTCCGTCCCTCCTCCCGATCGAGAATTTACCTCGATCGCACCCCCGTGTTTTTCGACGACGATCTGATGCGCTACCGCCAAACCCAACCCGGTTCCTTGGCCCACGGGTTTTGTCGTAAAAAATGGGTCGAACAGGCGCGATCGGATAGTCTCGCTGATGCCGATTCCATTGTCAGCCACGCGGATGCTGATGCGATCGCCCTCAATAACTTCTGTGGTAATGCAAATTTCTCCGGCTTTGGCGCGATCGGCTTTAGGACAATTTTGGCGATCGTTCTCTTCTATAGCATCAAGTCCATTGCTGATAATATTCATAAACACTTGATTGAGTTGACCGGGACAGCACTTGATTAAGGGCAATTTTTGATAGTTTTTGACAACCTGAATTTCTGGACGCTTCGATGTTGCTCTCAGCCGATATTGCAGAATAGTCAAAGTGCTGTCTATTCCTTCGTGGATATCTGCTTTTTTGATTTCAGATTCATCAAGGCGAGAAAAATTACGCAGCGATAATACAATATCTCTAATTCGTTCTGTACCAATCCGCATCGATTGCAGTATCTTAAAGATATCGGCGCTTAAAAATTCCAGGTCTAATTCCTCAAGTTTATCTTGAATATCTGGTAAGGGCTCGATATTGCTGGCTTGATAAATTTTCACTAATTCTAACAATCCACAAGTATATTCATCGAGGTAGTTAAGATTGCCATGTATAAAATTAACTGGATTATTAATCTCGTGGGCTACGCCAGCAACTAATTGACCGATCGAGGACATTTTTTCAGTTTGAATTAACTGCGATTGAGTTGCTTTTAACTTTTGCAGAGTTGCTTGCAATTCTTGAGTTTGCTCTTTTAAAGCAGCTTCCGAGCGCCGCATTGCTGCTTCTATTTCCTTGCGTTCTGCTATTTCGGTTGTGAGTTGGCAATTTGCTTGCTGCAAGGCAGAAGTTCGTTCTTCAACGCGATTTTCTAACTCTTGATTCGCTCGGGCGAGGGCAGATTGAGAAGCTTTGCGCTCTGCGATAACTGCCCCTAACAACAACGTTGTCACCGCAGCAGAACCCATAAAACTTTGGAGTAAAATTAGGGATTCGTTGAGGGAGGGTCGCACAAAAGAACCGACACCTTTGATAGTTCCCAAAATGGCAAGACTTGTGACAATTGCGACCCCGGTTGTACTTCCCAATAAGCCAAATCGAAAGTTTGCCCAAACTAAACAAGGAATGAACAGATACTCAACGGGATACCCCAGCTCGAAGGCGATGATTCCTGCACTTAGCAGCACGCCCAAAAACAGTAATCCTTCTATTAGTTGTCGCGGTTTTATTTGGTGATACAAATATTGCCGCCAAGTTAGCAGCATGGGAGTGAAAACTATGATACCAATTGCATTTCCGATCCACAAGGTATACCACAAGGAAGCGAAGTTATCCCAATCAGCTATGCCAGTCAAGCAAATAAGAGAAATACCAAATAACCCACTGATCGCAGTACAGACTAAAGTAATTAGGATGAATTTAAAAATATTTTCGGAGCGGTCGAATAGATAGAAGTTACCTATCCAGCGACGCAGTAAAACCGTCCCTCCTATTGCCTCGAATACAGCACCAAAGCCGCTCGCACCAGCCGTGCAGATCGCCTTGGTTAAATCGTGACTGTTCTCGTATAATCCGGGAACATTAGTCAACATATCAGCCAACAAAATTGCTGGCCAAAATCGATAGCCAAAGCACAAATTTGCTGCCCAGGCGATACCGGAGGGAGGCCATAGGGCGGTAATATTTCCCGGGGGAATAGGCAAAGCGATCGCTATTCCTATTTTACCTGAGCCGTAGTATACAGCAGCGAGAGGAATTGCCACCAGCAACCACTTGGATAAATTTGACATAGAATCTATTTTTCGGACTATAAATCTGTCATAGCGATCGCTCTTTTTTGTTAAAGTATTTTGTACTCGGATTTTCACTATAATTTACCCCTTGATTTAATTAATCTAGGGGATAGAGCGTTTTTGTCGGCCCTAGACTGTTAACAAGTTATGAACCCGAAAGATATTTCTGGACAGAGCTTTGAGAGCTTTGCAGCCAGATTGCCAGAGATACTTATGGGATAGAATTTCAGCCGTTGATGTGACATTCACAGAAGCGATATTAATCAGCATTCGGAAAAAGTTCTGCGGAAAACATACGACGCAGAATTTCGTAGAATGGTTCACAATACTGCGCTTGCTCAGGTGACAAACAGGCCCCAATCTCCTTGCGAAGTAAGTGAGTCATTTTGCTGACAAGTCCCCAATTCACATTTAGTTTAGGGTAAATCATCACGCACAGGGGAAACAATTCTGTCTCTAGGGCGTGCAGATTCCCTTCGAGCAGACAAACCCACATATAAACTTGAAACATCTCGACATCGCGGATGCTAGATGTGCGGATATGTGGAGTGTTGAGCAGCCCAGAATGACAGCGATAGCTTGGGTATAATTGATTTACGCGATCGACTATCCGTTCAGCAATCTTGGTCATCATCGGCATCAGCACCCGTACAGATTGCAGCGCCACCGAACCCGCTGGCTGCTTCCCCGCCGCACTGTAGGCGCGTTGCAGTGGCATATACAGATGATCGTCGAGAATCTTGACGTAGTTAGCAAACATTTCCTGTTCACCGTCGGGAAGCAACTCCATCAACTGTACTCCTGTGTAGTGATACTGCATGGCTACAAAGCCAATCACGCGGGGGTCAATTGCTGTGACTTGCTTTCGGACTTGTCCGAGCACGGGACTGACTTTGGTGACAATACTATGGGGCGGTAGTTGCTGAGCATAGGCTTCGATCGCCAACTTGTAGACTTGATGAATCCCACCAGAAATCTGCCACGGATCGATTAAATCGGTATCAATTCCGTGTTGAACTAATACTTGCGACAGCAAATCTTCGGTTCTATTCCAGGATTTTGCACTTACAGAACGCAGCGATTCCAACATTTTTTTTGCGATTTGGGCACGCCGTCGTTCGAGAAAGTTATCGTTAACAACAGGTGCTGAGTCACTGCTTTTCATCTGTTGCAAATAGTTTTGGGCGAAGGAAACAGATAAGTCTACCGAAGGTGACAATGGATCGAATGATGTTGGTGGCACCAAATAGGGATAAGTAGTCATAGATTTAGTCTTTACTCCGCAATGGTTTGATGATAATCGATTATTCGTTATATATGCGAGTTTTTAGCTCGATAAGGATACACCTATCTGGGTCAATGCGATCTAAAATTTGATGTTTTGTGATTTTGATTATAGCGATCGCTTTTTTAGGAAAAATTTTATGTCCACCATTATAAGCCTAGAGAAGCCAGTTTGTCTACTCGTAAAAATACGGATTTTTTATTTATTTATTTATTTATTTATTTATTATTTGTTGTTTTATTGGTTCCCAGGAGCCACCTGGGAACCAATAACCAATAACCAATAATAAATAACCAATAACTAACTGCTAAGCTCGTTCATTCTTGCTTTTAGGGCATTTCGGGCTTGTTCTCGATCGTCAAAATGGACTTTTTCAGTACCCAAAATCTGATAATCTTCGTGTCCTTTTCCGGCAATCAGCACGCCGTCTCCGGGTTTAGCCTCCATAATAGCAGTGCGAATTGCATCAGCCCGATCGCACAGGACGATCGGCTTAACTCCGGCGGGAATTCCTGCTAAGACATCCTCCAAAATGCGATCGGGAACTTCAGTGCGGGGATTGTCGGAAGTAACCACAGCTAAATCGGCCAACTCTGCCACGATTTTACCCATGATAGGGCGTTTTGTGCGATCGCGATCGCCACCGCAACCAAACACACAAATCATCCGACCCGGAATAAACGGCCGCGACGCTTTCAACAAGTTTTCCAAACTATCGGGAGTGTGCGCGTAATCGACAATGACGCTAATATCTTGGTCAGGACTTATTTGCACCCGTTCCATCCGTCCTGGAACTCCAGAAAACTCCGATAATTTCTCCACAATTGCGGACAAATCTAAACCCAACTCCAAAGCAGCACCAACAGCAGCCAACATATTGGATAAATTGAACTGACCGACTAAAGGCAAAACAAAAGCAGTTTTTCCTTTAGGAGTATGGAGTATTCCTTTAACTCCATTAGGCTGATATTCTAAATCATCAGCATACAAATCAGCCGTTTTATCGCTAGTGCTATAACTCCAAACTTGCTCAGAATTGAGAGTTTCAACTATCCGCCGTCCGTAGGCATCATCAATATTGACTACCGCCCGACCTTTGAGATAATTCGGATTAAACAATAACGCTTTTGCCTCAAAATAATCTTCCATATCGCGGTGATAATCGAGATGATCTTGAGTCAAGTTTGTAAACACAGCAACTTCAAAAGTACAGCCCAAAACTCGCTGCTGTGCCAAAGCATGAGAACTAACTTCCATCACGCCATGTTTGCATCCGGCGGTGACAGCTTCTGCTAGTTGTTTTTGCAAGTCAACTGCAAAAGGTGTGGTATAAAGTGCCGTTTTTTCGTAGCCGGGCCAGCGAGTATAAAGCGTGCCAAAAATCGCCGTCGGCAACTGCATTTGATTGAGCAAAAATTCAATTAAATGAGTAGTTGTAGTTTTGCCGTTCGTGCCAGTAACGCCCACAAGTTTTAATTTGCTAGCTGGATTGCCGTAAAATGCGGTTGCTATTAGGCCGCAAACTTCAGCCATGTCCGTCGCTGGAATGACGCATATATCCCCCTCTTGGCAAGGGGTTTTCTGCGCGGCTTGGGTAGAAATTATGGCCGCAATTGCACCATTAGCGATCGCACTTTGCCAAAAATCTCCTCCATCTACCCGCGTCCCCGGCATTCCCAAAAACAAATCCCCCGGCTTGCAAGCATGGGAATTAGTAGATAAACCCGTGACTTCAGCATCAAGTGCCCGATGTTGAGCGTCAAAGGAAATGCCGGAAACTGCTGCTAATAATTCTCTCAATTTCATCTCAAAAACTCCTCAATTGAACGTGTTGAATCTATTCTGACTCATCAACTTGCAAATATTTCTGTAACATTTGCTCCAATTGGGCAACTGTACAGCGGGGAGAAGGACGGGGCAAAAGTTCTTCCGGGGAGAATGCAGCATCAAGCACAGAATTTCTTGGCTGGGGCTGCACTTTAAACAAAACTGGAACTTCGTACTGATAAGCTTGAAACCAGTCATCGCGATCGGTAATATCTCGCACTTCCAATTGAAACTTCAGGTTTTCAATCTGTCTGAGTTTTTCTTGCAACCCTTCGCACAAGTGGCATCCAGGTTTACTGTACAAAATCAATCGCATCATGAGAGTAAGATTAAACTCGATCTTAAATTCTAGTCTTAGGATAACCTGTTTATGGAACAGGCCGTGAAGCCTATTTTTAATCGGCCTTTCACATCATTTTAACTGGTTCCCCAGCTCTGCCTGGGAACCGATATCACTCTTGCTCTGCCTCGTCGCTTTCGGATGGAGGCAGAGCCTCCAGATTTGCGTTACTAGGCAGAGCCTAGTAATATCAAATCCCTTTCCATCGGAATAATATAAACGGAGGAGATGGAGGAGACGGCAGTGCCGTCTCCCTACAATTTCGTGGTAGGGACACGGCACTGCCGTCTCCTCTATATCATTCCGGCGCAGCCGGAATTG